>Ga0315284_10006584_pt1 | contig 16542 bp, 18 predicted proteins | sample YL17G09_16_MG_FD_203696 | JGI IMG/M metagenome (GOLD analysis project Ga0315284, IMG submission 203696) | Sediment microbial communities from Yellowstone Lake, YNP, Wyoming, USA - YL17G09_16 | ecosystem: Environmental > Aquatic > Freshwater > Lake > Sediment | place: USA: Wyoming | collected...
TGGTCGAGGAGCGTAGGAGCGATGCTGAGGCGTTTCTGCGGGCGTACGTCAAGGCGTACGCCGCGTACTCCGCCAATCCGAGACAGGCGAATCTGTGGTACGGCGAAGAATCGCGATTGCCATTGAGTGATCAGGAGTACGCCGAAATCGCTTCGTTCGAGCCTAACTTGCGAGCGAGAACCGCGGGCGATGTGGATGTGCGCCTAACGGATGAGGTCCTTAGGGAAGTACGCCGCAATATCGATGTTGGGTTCGACCTTGGCATTCTCAAGTCAAAACCGGACATGGACAAGCTGGTGGTTCGGGACTTGCTAGGCAAGTAGCGCCCGATGGCGTTCAAGAGGCTTTGATCGGCTTGCATGCTGACCTGCCCCCGACTCATGGTCCAGCCGCTATGAGAGTCGGCGGTGCTTCGCCGTGTCGGGCGGGCGGAGCAGAGCCCTCGCGTAGCGCAGCCCGCCCCCAGATCTCAATTCCACGGCACGGAGCTCGTGAGACTGGTTCTGCCCCCGGAACCTCGGCCGCCGTAATATGTTACGGACGGCAGCCCCAAAGTCTCGCGTCTTTGCAATCTACGCCGGGTTCACCGCTCGGTTAACTCGTCGCGTATGTAACAAGTAACGGGCCGCGCTGGCCCGAACCCGCCAGACGACGCACCGGTCGCGAAGCGAAGGTCGTTGTGGGCATCGTCCGCACGGAGAGATGCCGATGGCCACGCGCCGCGACCTGTTCGATCCCACCGATCCAGCAACCCTCCAGCCCGAGCAACGCCAGCGCGAGATCGCCGCGATTCTCGCAGCGGGCGTGATCCGCATGCGTGAGCAACGGGCAGTCACCGTGCCAAAGTTTAGGCCGTGCCGGAATGAGGCCCACAGCCCAAGCTCACCCAACCGCGGCAGGGGGTGCGTGCCGAAGATTTCGCCGGAATCCGGCGGAACTCGCCTTGAGCTTTCCCACGAGACTCGCCCTGATGGCCAGTGTGGTTAACGCCTTGCGAGAGCAACCGTTGCGGAGAGAACGCATGGTGCCGGACATCGGGAAACAGATCGCGGTCCTCAAGCAAATGGGCGTCCGCGAGCTGCGGGAGAAGTACGAGGCGTTCTTCGGCGAGCCAACGCGGGCCGGGAACAAGGACTTCCTGTTCAAACGGATCGCCTGGCGGCTTCAGTCCCTGGCTGAGGGCGATCTCTCAGAGCGGGCCCGGCGGCGGGCCGACGCGCTGGCCCGCGACGCCGACCTGCGGACGACGGCGCCGCGGACACCGCCGAGCACGACCGGCGAGAACGGCGCGAAGGACGCGAAGCCGGCGCCCGCGACCACTGACGAGCGCATCCCGCCGCCGGGGACGGTTCTGACGCGCGTCTACCGCGGCCAGGCGTACCACGTGGTCGTCCGCGACGACGGCTTCGAATACGACGGCGAGGTCTTTCGCTCGCTGAGCGCCATCGCGGAGATGATCACCGGCTCGCACTGGAATGGGTTCCTCTTCTTCAAGATCACCAAGCCGAAGGGCGCTGCGGCGGTGGAAACCACCACGCCGAAGAACTGGCCGGCTGCCAGCAACGACAAGCCGAAGCGGCGGCGGGAGACGACGCATGGCCAAGAAACGTAACGAACCTGAACCTCCGGCCAAACAAGTCCGCTGTGCGATCTACACGCGCAAGAGCACGGAGGAGGGACTCCAACAGGACTTCAACTCGCTGGACGCGCAGCGTGAGTCGGGCGAGGCCTACGTCGCCAGCCTGAAGGCGGAGGGCTGGGTATGCCTGCCCGACCGCTACGATGACGGCGGCTATACGGGCGGGAACATGGAGCGGCCGGCGCTACAGCGGCTGCTCGCTGACATCGATGCCGACCGGATTGACTGCGTGGGGGTCTACAAAGTGGACCGGATCAGCCGGTCGCTGTTGGACTTCGCCCGTATGATGGAGACGTTTGATAAGCACCAGGTCTCGTTCGTTTCCGTCACTCAACACTTCAACACGGCCACGCCGATGGGGCGGCTGATCCTCAATGTCCTGCTGTCCTTCGCCCAATTCGAGCGCGAGATCATCAGCGAGCGGACGCGCGACAAGATCGCCGCCGCCCGCCGCCGAGGGAAGTGGTCCGGCGGCAAGCCATTCTTGGGCTACGACCTGCTCACCGCCCCCGGCGGGTCGAAGTTGATCGTCAACGAGGAGGAGGCCGCCTGCATCCGGGCGATCTTCGAGTTGTACTTGGAGCACGAACGTCTGGTGCCGGTGCTCGAAGAACTCGAACGGCGCGGCTGGCACACGAAACAGTGGATCACGCGCAAGGGCGAGACTCGCGGCGGTCGGCCATTCGATAAGGTCACCCTGTTCCGGCTGCTGACCAATCCGGCCTACCTCGGCAAAGTTAAGCACCACGACGAACTCTACGAGGGCGAGCACGCCGCCATCATCGACGAGGCGATCTGGCAGCGGGCACAGGCGGTCCTGCACCGCAACGGCCGTAGCGGCGGCGGGATCGTGAAGAACAAGTACGGTGCGCTGCTGAAGGGCCTCCTGCGGTGCGTACCCTGCGACTGCGCCATGGTCCACTCGACATCGTCCAAGGGCCCGAAGCGCTACCGGTACTACGTGTGCGCGAAGGCCATGAAACGCGGCTGGTACACGTGCCCGTCGAAGTCGGTGCCCGCCGGCGAGCTGGAGCGGTTCGTGGTGGACCAGATCCGCAGCATCGGCCGTGACCCGAGCGTACTGGCTGAGACAATCCGCCAAGTTCGGGCGCAGAGTCAGAAGGCCATCGCCGACCTCGTACGCGAGCAGCGAACACTCGAGCGCGACATCGCGCGGCGTAGCAAGGCGATGAAACAGCACCTTGCGACGGTGCCTGAGTCCAACGGGGCGGACTCGGCGCGCCACCGCGACGAGTTGCGCCGACTGGAAGTGCGGCTGACCGAAGTACGCGAACGGCACCTGGCGCTTAGCCGTGAGCTTGTTGATGAACGTGAAGTGGTCCAGGCCATGTCGCTGTTCGACCCGCTATGGGAGTCCCTGACGCCGCGTGAGCAGGCTCGGATCGTCCGGCTGCTCGTCGAGCGTGTCGACTACGACGGCCAGAAGGGCACCGTCTCCGTCACGTTCCGGCCAACGGGGATCAAGACCCTGGCGTTGCAGGCAACCGAGGACGCGGCATGAGCACGGTGGTCGTGGAGGGACGCGACGGTCGAATCACCACGCTGAGTACCGTCCACTTTGCACGGGCGCCACGCGGGCGGAAGGAGCTCCGCCGCGGTGAAACGCCGCCCCCATCGGCACCGCCCGTTTTTGGCCGCGTCCCGCGGATCGCCCGGCTGATGGCTCTGGCGATTCGGATGCGGCGGATGATCGACTCAGGCGAGGTCCGCGACTACGCCGAACTTGCCCGACTCGGGCACGTGACGCGGGCGCGCGTCACGCAGATCATGAACCTGTTGTGCCTCGCCACAGACATCCAGGAAGACATCCTGTTTCTGCCGCCGGTCGAGTCTGGCCGCGACCCGATCCGGGAATTGCAACTCCGGTCGATTACGCTCGTTCCCGATTGGCGGAAGCAGCGGCGGATGTGGATAGAAGTATTGACTTCCGTATCCCGGCCGTCGCCAACCAGCAGTTATCGGAACGTGACTAGCTAAATCTTGGGGGTTCGCCCGTCTGGATTCAATCTGTGGGGTTCGCTATACTCCCTGCGCTGTTTGAGTTCTGTGTATCTTAGGAAACATGTCGGCCTCTGCGGCGGCGGGTTGATGGCCGACTGTGGAGATATCCCTTGGGCGCGTTCAACCTTCGCCGATTCAGTAGCCCGGGGAGCCTACGTACCGTTCACCCCCGACACCTTCTCGCTTTCCTGAAGCCCTTCCGTGAGTTCCTGGCGCGTCGCGGGCTGGAGTTGCTGGCTGAACCGACTGCCGACGAGATCGACTACGACGCGCTCGTCGCGATCCTGATGGACCCCGGCCCGGACACACCACCTGAGTTGATCGACGCCCTGTACTGCGTGCACGAGATGGCGACGGACGAGGGGATGGACGCTCTGCTCGAAGCGGCGGTGGCGCACTCCTTGCCCCTCGAACCGCGCGCGGATCAGACACCCGCTGACGTGGCCATGCAGATGTGGGTGCTTGACGCGGAACTGGTGCAGCAGAAGCACGCCGAACAGTTCCTCGCGCATCCGCGGTCATTCGAGTACTACCAGTGCAAGGTCGCGAAGCCGCCGAAGTTCAAGTTGCCGCGCGCCGAGGTTCTCCGCGCGCTCGAGCATGATGTCGACAACTGGTTCGAACAGAAGCGCCGCGGCCGCGGTGCCCGAATCTTCCCGTTCCCGAAGGACGACGGCGTGTGGTTCCTGATCCGGCACGGATCGCCGTACCGCCGCGAGGGCAGCATCCGCGACGGCGAACCTTCGAGCGTCCACTACCGCCCCTTGAAGTTCGACGTGCTGGTGTACGACCCGCGCATCGGCGAGATCCGTGTTAACGCCGCCTCGAAGGGCGAGAAGTCGGTGTACCGCGAGAAGTTCGGCAAGCACTTGTTCGGTGATCCGGATTTCTTCCCGGGCACGAACAAATACGATCTAGAGCCACTTCGTCGCGACGGCAAGGCGTCGCTGGTGTGCGTCGACGTTGCCGGCATGGAGTGGGCGCGGCTCAAGGAGGTCCAGTTCTACTGGGGCGGCGCCTATAGTGAGATCGAAGGTCGCAGGGCCAGCGATGTGCTTGCGGCGTACGAGGCCCGCGACCGGTCGTTGCCGGAGCGACCGCGAATGATCCGCGCGGCGTTCGAGATCAGGTTCGAGAATTGCCGGCGTTCGCGCACCGTCGTTGTCAGACCGCCCAACGTCGCGCAGTACACGCGTGATGGAGATAGCACCATCATCGAGAATTGGCTCACGAAACGCGGCTTCATCGTGTCGCAGGAGTACGCCGCCGATGCGGAACCCAGAGCGGCTGTGGCGGGCGCTTGAGGCGATTCCCGGACTGTCGGCGGTTCGGGCCGAATGGCGGCACTGGCTCGGCGATGACCTCGCGTGGGCCGAGCAGTTGTTGTTGCGACCAACCGGCGACAAGGCGACGGTGTTTCCGTCTTGCCACGGCGAGCCCTACCAGATCGTCGATCACGGCGGCGGGCGATACAAAGCGGTTCATCCGGACGGCGAACCTTCCCTTGACCTGGCGACTTCAGATATCACGATCCTGCAGCTCGACGTCGTCAAGCTGGCCGGTCTGTTGTGCGCTGCATTCGGTTTTGAAGCGGAACCGTTCGTGCGCGCGCCGGTCATGGGTCGATATCGCATCGGCACGTGGCGAGCGACGGCTCGGACAGTCTCTCCCGTTTGGTTCTGCGTCCAGCCGGACCGATCGCTCTTGCGCGATTCGCTTCGACATCTCGTCGCGGAGACCGACGGCCCGTTCGTCGTGCTGACGCCCGGCGCGATCGGGGACGGCGATCTGGTCCAAATTCTGCGGTTGCGTCATGCTTGCTACTTACCCCTGTGTGAGACGATTGATATCGACGATACGAACAAACTTCGCGCGATTCAACCCACCGATCTGCTGCTTCGCAAGTTCCGCGAGGCGGTGACGGCGTATGAAGCAGGCGATCGCCGCCAGGATGCATACACATTCCGTCGAGAAGGGCGCGTCTGGATTCTGACCTTTAAGGCAAGTACAGAATATGTTCCGCATCGTGACGCAAGCGGGCTCGCGTACATCCACCAGTTGCTCCAGCGACCGTACACCGATGTCGAGGTGACCGAGCTTGAGGAACTCGTCAGTGGCGATGTGCGTGTTCGCGCGGCAAGGGACGCCGGCGAAACGGTCGACGACGAGGGCCGCCACGCGATACGAGAACGATATCGGGCTGTTGGCGGCACTTGGGAAGAAGATGAGGATGGCTCAGAAGCGGCCGCACTGAAGGCTCGCCTCGATGCAGTCGAGGGGCTTGGCGGTCGCCCGCGCAGGGACGCAGACCAGGTCGATCGCTTACGGGTACGAATCACGAACCTCATCACCCGGGCGATCCAGGCTGTCGCCGACCCGAAGCTCGCACTGCATCTCGACAATTCCATAAGGCGAGGCCGGTCAATGCGTTACACACCGGAATCGCCGGTTGAATGGGTCCTTTGATCTCAATTTGTTACACGACGCGTAACAGGGTTGCTCGAGACGAAACGCCGGAACTGCGACAGCGCAGCCCGGCGGTCACGCGTGAATAACCGTCGCCCCGGAAAAAGCCGTAGCCGGGCCCGCTGCCGGGGACGACGAAGAAAGGGCTCAGTAATGGGCAGTCTCGCAGTCAAATCAGTGCTGTCTGAACCACGTCGTCGGTTGTTGGAGCTGATGCAGGAGCTCGACTTCGGGCGGATCGAAGCACTGGCCGTCGGCGCCGGCGACCCCGTACTCGACCCGCCGCCGACGATCGTCCGCGAGGTGAAGTTCGGCGGCCAGAACGGCCCGCGCGATGAGCGGACGCTAGACGACTTCCCACTCAAGGCACAGGTCGTCGAGCTGTTCGATGAGCTCGATCGGCTGGGCGACGGCGTCATCGACGTCCTGACGGTCAAGCACGGACTTCCCTTCAACATGCACGTGAACCTGGCGGCGGGCGCGCGGTAGCGCTCCCGTAAACGAAACGAACCGCACGAAAGGCGGCCGCGCGGCGGAGCCATCGTGGGTGCTGACACATCGGCAACCCGCGGTGGCTCCGCTCCTCTTTCGCTCGATGTCGATCGGCACCCACGCCTCCTCGCCGGCCGCGAGGAGTGACAACATGGGTGCGAAAGTACCACTCAATCTCAGCGAATACGCGTCGAAGCTGATCAAGCACAAGGCCAGGCAGCTTGTCGGCCGCTTCGGCTTCACCCGCTCGGATCACGCGGACATCGAGCAGGAGCTGGCGCTCCATCTGATTGAGCACATGGACCAGTTCGATCCGAGGCGGAGCAGCCTGAACACGTTCCTCAATCGGATTGTCGATCGCAGGATCATCTCCATTCTGCGCCAGCGTTGCGCGCAACAGCGCGACTATCGGCGGAGCCTCGCGCTCAATGAGGCGATGGCGGATTACGAAGATGATCGGCTCGAACCTGTGGACCAGCGCCGGGCGCGCGTTGATCCGCCTTCCGACTTGGCCATCGATCTAGCCGACGCCTTCAAGAGTCTCAATGGCGACACGCAGCACATGTGCGGACTGCTGATGCACGAGTCGATCGCCGAAACCGCACGTCAGTTGGGCCTGACCCGAGCCGAGGCGCGGACGCGAATTGCACATATTCGAATGCTGTTAACTGATTTGGGTCTTGAGGTCTATCGAGAGAATTGAGCCGCCAATCTCCACACTGACGGCGTATGTAATGAGTAGGGAGATTTCCCGGAAAGTAAGGTGTTATGCAACCGGCAATCTATCGCTTTGAATTCGACGAACCTGTGTCCATGACGGACGTCGAGACCACGCTGCATCTAGCCGTTCTCGGCGCCGAGGGGCTGTTCGGCGAATCGAGTGTGCGCATGGACGGCGCCTACTCCATCGATGAGCCGCGCCGTGTCTGCATCGTCGATGCCCGAAACGAGGTCGGGCGCTCGATCTGCCAACTGTTCACCGGCTACCTCGCGAAGGAGCTAGGCCCCGATGCGTTTCGCGTCCGGCCGGCGCGACAAGCGAGTCGGGCCCCGGTCCCCGCAGAGCAAGCCGCGGCGTGAACCAGTTAGCTCGAACGGTGCTTGACCGGCTGGACGGGGTGCGCCGATCGGGGTCGGGGTATGAAGCTCGGTGCCCCAACCACGACGACCGGCAGCCCAGTCTCACGATCGCAACGGGGGATGACGGTCGGGTCCTCCTACATTGCCACGCCGGTTGCGAAACCGAGGCGGTGTGTGGGGCAATCGGGCTGAGGCTGAGCAATTTGTTCCCTTCCAGTGACAACACGAATGGCCGCGGGCGGGTCGTCGCGACCTACGACTACCACGACACGAACGGTGCGGTGCTGTTTCAAGTCGTCCGGTTCGAACCGAAGGCCTTCCGCCAGCGTCGACCTGACGGCAATGGCGGCTGGATTTGGAAACTCGGCCGCACGCCCCGCGTCCTCTACCGGCTGCCCGAGCTGATTGCGGCACCGCGCGACGCGTGGGTGCATGCGGTCGAGGGCGAGAAGGACGCAGACAACCTCGCCGAACGCGGCGCGGTCGCCACGACCTGCCCGCAAGGCGCGGGGAAATGGGGCAGGCTCTCGGACGATTCTGCACTCAACGGTCGGCGCGTCGCGGTCATCGCCGACAAGGACCCGCGCGGCCGCGCCCACGCCGAGGATGTCGCCCGACGGTTGCATGGCCGGGTCGCCGATCTGCGCGTCCTCGAGCTGCCGGGGGAGGGCAAGGACGCCAGCGACTGGCTGGCCGCTGGCGGAACGGTTGAGCAACTGCGGGAACTGGTGGAGGCCACGCCGCCCTACTCGCCGCAGGCCGAGACCCCAACGGAGCCGCGCCCACTCACGGGCGACGAACGGCCGATCATTCTGATCGACACCAACGAGCACCGCGTCGTCTGCGAGACGATCACGACGCTGGCCGCCGACCCGGACATCTACCAGCGCGGCAGCATCCTCGTACGCGTGCTTCGTTCAAGGCATCCCCGCGACGGCATCACCCGTGCGCGGGGCTCGGCGACAACCGGCGCCTTGCCGCCCGCCAATCTGCGCGAGCGCATGACGCGGTTCGCGACTTTTGCAAAGTATGATCGCAACGGACGAGTGATGCCCTCGCATCCCGCAGAGTGGCTAGTAAACGCCGTCGATGCCCGCGGCGAATGGCCCGGCATTAGGCATCTTCTGGGTGTTTCCGACGCCCCTGTGCTCCGCACTGACGGATCGGTCTGGCAGACGCCGGGATACGACCCCGTAACCTGCGTTCTCTACGAACCCGCGACTGCGTTCCCGATCATCCCCGAGGGCATCAACATCAACATCGACGACGCCGATGCCGCGATGACCGAACTGCTGGACGTCGTCGGCGACTTTCGATTCGAGTCCGAGGAGCATAAAGCTGCATGGCTTGCCGGCCTGCTCACGCCGTTGGCGCGATTCGCCTTCGATGGGCCAACGCCCCTTTTTCTCATCGATGCCAACATCCGCGGCGCGGGCAAAGGGCTGCTTGCCCAAACCAACGGCTTGATCGTCCTCGGCCGCGAGATGCCAGTCAGCAGCTACTCCCACGACTCCGACGAGATGCGAAAGAAGATCACGGCGATCGCCATCGCTGGCGACCGAATGTTACTGTTCGACAACCTTGAGGGCGTCTTTGGTAACGACACGCTGGATCGTGCTCTCACTAGCACGTTTTGGAAGGACCGCATCCTCGGAAAGAGCCAGGAGATCGAGCTGCCGTTGATTCCGTCGTGGTACGCGACCGGGAACAACGTCCAGGTCTCCGCTGACACGACCCGTCGCATCATTCACGTCCGCCTCGACGTACTAGAGGAACATCCTGAGGATCGGACCGATTTCAAGCACAAGAATCTGCTCGCGTGGATCGCCGAGCATCGCGGACGGCTGCTGACCCGCGCGATCACGATTCTCGCCGCTTACTGCCGCGCCGGACGCCCATCGCAGAATCTCACGCCGTACGGCAGCTTCGAGGGCTGGTCGTCGATCGTGCGCGAGGCCGTTGTTTGGGTCGGCCTCCCCGACCCCTGCCTGACACGGACACGGCTGGTGCAATCTGCGGACACGACGACCGACGCGTTGGTCCAGCTCATTACCGCGTGGCAACAATACGACTCCTCGGGAAACGGCGTGGTCGTCTCGGACTTGCTAAACATCCTGTACCCCACCGTACGCGAGAACCCTCCGCGTGACGACGCCAGCAATGCAATGCGGGCAGCAATTGAGAACCTCGTTGGTTGCCAGCCCGGGAAACCGCCAACGCCGCGACAGGTCGGCAATCGCATGCGGCGGTTTCGTCGACGCGTCGTTGGCGGGAAATACTTCGACACTGACGAGACTCGTGGCCACAACGGGATGGTCTGGCGGCTGCACGCTTCCACGGGAGGACGCGCATGATCTGTGTATCTACTGTATCTGGTGTATGTGTTTGGGCCATTCGCCCACGCGTGCGCCGTATAGATATCAATCTCTGCGCTCCCGCGCGAAGGGGGTCAAAAAACATACATCAGATACACCAGATACACAGAAGGGTGCCGGCATCCGGGGGAGCGGCAACCTTCGAACGGGCGCTCCTCGCGGTTTTCCCGAGGCCGCGGGACGCAAACGGGGCCAACGTGGCCCAACGGACGCCGCCGGGGCGTACCGGACTACGTCTCCGTCGCCCCGTTTGGCCCCGGGCGGCGTTTCTGGGCGTTTGGGGCCAACCCCAGGGCCGAGGACGACCCGGTCGACGATGAAACGGAGGTCACAGGATGAACATTGAGTTGCGGCCGCTGGCCGAGATCAAACCCTACGAGAAGAACCCCCGGATCAACGACGCGGCAGTGGAGGCGGTTGCGCGGTCCATTGAGGAGTTCGGCTTCCGCCAGCCGATCGTCGTGGACGCCGACGGCGTCATCGTCGTCGGGCATACGCGGTGGAAAGCAGCCGGGAAGCTCGGGCTGGACAAGGTGCCCGTGCACGTGGCCCGCGATCTGACGCCGGAGCAGGCCAAGGCGTACCGCATTGCCGACAATGCCACCGCCGACTTGGCGACGTGGGATTTGGAGCTTCTCCCGGGCGAATTGGCCGAACTGCAGGCGTTGGATGTCGATCTCTCACTCCTCGGCTTCGGTGAAGACGAACTGGCGGAGCTGCTCGACCCCGGCGTGAAGCAGGGGCTGACCGACCCCGACGACGTGCCCGAGCCTCCGGACGAGGCGATCACCCAGCCGGGCGACCTCTGGGTCATGGGCGAGCACCGGCTGCTCTGTGGCGATAGTGGCATCGCCGCCGATGTGGACCGACTGCTCTACGGTCAGCCGATCCATCTGGTGAATACCGATCCGCCCTACAACGTCCGCGTCGAACCGCGCAGCAACAACGCCATCGCCGCAGGGAACAGCTCGTTTTCCCTGCTGAAGAGTCAGCAGTTGACCCAGGCGGTCGACGCGACGCGCGGCGCCAGGGGCTTACATCATCACCAGGCGTTCGACGTGGCCCGGCAGGGCGTGAAGCACGCCACGCACAAGAAGCTCCGTCCGAAAGACCGTCCGCTGGCCAACGACTTCGTCTCCGGCGAGGAGTTCGACCGGCTGCTGCACGCGTGGTTCGGCAACATCGCCCGCGTGCTCGCGCCCGGTCGGGGCTTCTACATCTGGGGCGGCTACGCGAACTGCGGGAACTATCCGCCAGTCCTGAAGGCCTGCGGGCTGTACTTCTCGCAGGCGATCATCTGGGTCAAGGAGCATCCCGTCCTGACCCGCAAGGACTTCATGGGTAACCATGAATGGAGTTTCTATGGATGGCGTGAGGGCGCAGCGCATGTGTACCTCGGTCCCAACAACGCGACGGACGTCTGGAGCGTCAAGAAGATCAACCCCCAGCAGATGGAGCACTTGACCGCCAAGCCCGCAGAACTGGCGGTGCGGGCGATGCAGTACTCGTCCCGTCCGGGCGAGAATGTGCTCGACCTCTTCGGCGGCAGCGGCTCGACGCTGATCGCGGCGGAACAGACCGGGCGCCGGGCATACCTGATGGAACTGGACTCCTTGTACTGCGATGTGATCTGCGATCGGTTTCAGCGCTTCAGCGGTAAGCCCGCCATTCTGGAACGCACAGGCACAGCGCCCTTACCGATGAAACCTCGTGAGAAAAACATGCGATGAAGGTCTCTTGCACAAAGAGCATATTACCAAACTCGGATACCGCAAGCGAAGAATGGTGAACTTATCTGCGAATCGGAGAGGGCGAATTGATCGCGTGGAATCACCGTTAATAGGATGAGGTGAGTCTCTATGCCTTGGTCAGCACCGCGCCCGTGTAAGGTATCTGGCTGCAGCGGCCTCGCACGGCGCAGGACGGTCTATTGTCCAACCCACGCGCGCCTCGCGTCGCCTGGGCCACGGGTGCGCGGCCCGCGGCCCTATAGCAAGGCGACGTGGAAGCGCATACGTGCCCGCGTGCTCGCCGAACACCCCGTCTGCCAATGGCCTGGATGCGACATGCCCGCCTCGGAATGCGACCACATCGTTGCGTTGGCCGCTGGCGGAACGGATGACCGAGCGAACCTCCAAGCTCTCTGTAAACGGCACCACTCGATCAAGACGAATCGTGAGGACGGTGGATTTGGACGACCGAGGCGAACGGTCTCCGATGGTCTCGGCAAAATGGACCGGGACCGGTATACCGGTCGGGAAGCGGTGAGGTGGGCGCGCATACCAGAAGTGGCCCGCCACGCATATTTTCACGAGTTTTGAGGATAGGGGTATGGGACGCCGGGGACCGAAGCCAACGCCTACGAAAATCCTCGCGGCGCGCGGCTCGTGGCGGGCGAAGATCAATCGCCACGAGCCGATACCGGACGACATCTCGCCGCAGCCTCCCGACCATTTGTCCGACGCGGCGAAGCAGGTTTGGTTTCACATCATCCCCAAGTTGTTGAAACTGCGGATCGTCGGCGACATCGATGCTGACGCCCTCGCTCGATATTGCGATGCTCTGGTAAAGTGGCGGCGGGCGGCCGTTTTTCTGGAGGGGCATCCAGAACTCGTCTACCCCATCCGCGGTCCTGGAACGCCCGAAAACCCCAATGGGCGGCTTCTCGGACTGGCCCCATACCCGCAAAACGGGTTGTACGAAAAATATGCCCGAATCCTCGACCGACTGGAGCAGTCCTTTGGCCTCACGCCCTCGGCACGGACGCGGATCACTGCCCTCCAGACCGAGAAACCGATCGACCAGGATAAGCTCCGATTCTTCAGCGCTGGGTGAGCCGCCGGTGTACGTCGCCCCCGATCCCCAGCCAATCTCCAAGCCCTTGACCATGCCCGATGGCCGGCCGTTTTTCATCAACCAGAGATGATGGGTGGCGATGAGCCCGATCGTAGAGTTGACGCACTCGAAACCCGGAGCAACGCCCCGGACATGCCGAGGCGTTGGTGAAAGGGAAGTGATGTCGTCAGCCGTTCTCGGCCAGGGCGTAGAACTCGATCATCGCGTCCTCGAAGAAGAAGCCGTCGTCCACATGGTTGCGGCGACGGCGGATGTCGAGCAGCCCGCGTTCCTTCCAGAAGGCGATGGCCACTGCGGCGTTGGTGTACGACGCCCACGGCTCGCGGTCATCGTGTTCCTCGCGCGGGCGGTCGCGGACCTGGTCGGTCAGCGTCTCGACGGTGAACCCATCGGCGGCGAGGTCGATCGCCGCCCAGGCCAACTCACGGTAGGCGTCGAGCGGGCAGCGGTGTTCGTAGGGTTCGCCGCGCCGCGGGACGACCTTGCGGACCAGGTAGCCGTCCTCGACTTGGAAGGTCTCATCGCGGGTTGGCGCGACCGTCGTGGTCGCCTCCGTTCGGCGGGACGTGTCGTTCGCATCCGTCGGGCGTTTGGTCATCGCACCTCCTCCTGACTCGGCTGGACCTCAAAGTCGCACGCCCAGAACTCCCCGTCGGCGTTCCGCTCGGAGTCGAGACGGTCGCCGCCGGTGACCTCGATGCGATAGAGCCAGCCTTCGTCGTATCGGGCCCTGTTGATGATGCCCTGGCACTGCCCTGCGAAATGGTCGCTGCGAACGGCGACCCGCGTTCCGTCGGGCAGTCGCGGCGGGGCTTGGGTAGGGGCGTTCATGGTTCACGCCGCCTTCCCGTTGAAGGCGAATTGCCCGCGGTCGACCTTCTTGAACCGCGAGGCGGTTCCCTTGTCGCGCGCCTCGCGCATCATCGCCGCGTACAACGTCGCGTGCGGGGTCTTTCCGCCGGGGCTCTTCCACAGGCCCTGCTCGGCCATCGCGGCGATCAGTTCCTGAGCCCGCATCGGTTTGCCGGCCTTGGCCAGGACCTGGGCGGCGGCGTCGATGGCGCTGACCCGCTTGGGCTTCGGCTCGCCGTCGGCCTTCTTCGACTTGGCCTTCTTGGTCGCGGCCTTTGCGGCCTGGGTCTTGACGACCGCCGCCTTCTCCTCGGCCTTGGCGGCCTTCCTTTTCGATCTGCTCTTCTTCGTCGTACTCATAGGACATCTCCTTGGGTTAGAAACCGCCGCGTCAACGCAACGCGGCATCTTGAAACTCGTTGCTCAGTTCACCGGCACCGTCACGATGCGGTGCTCGTCGTCGGGCATCTCGTGGTCGTGGAGGTACGCGAACTCGACGCCCGCGGCGGCGAGGCGGTCGGCCTCGGCCCGGGCGACGACGAGGTTCTTGCCGTCGACCAACACGGCTACACCGCGCCCGTCGGCTTCGGTCCACTGAATGGCCTCGCTGGCCGTCTCGAACTCAATGGCTTGAAACTCGATGGTCATAGTCGTTGCTCCCTGCTCCTTTCCCCGCCATTTCTCTTTCAGTTCCTCTGGTCGGGCACGAACAACTCGCCGACCTCCCAGACCTCGCGGCCGGTCTGCGTTGCGACCACATACGACCATGCATCGATGCCGTTGGGTCGAAAGTAGCAAACCCGCACGATGCGGCCGGGCTCGCCGTCTTCGATCGAAACCACCTGGGTTCCCACCGCCAGGCGTCTTGTTTGGTTGATCTTCGTCATGGCCTTCTCCTTCGTGTTCGGTACGCCCCATGCGTACAGCCCCATGAGGGCAAGTCCCGCGAACGGGATCAAGCGAAACTGCCCGGAATTCCGGGCGAATTCCGCAGATTCTTCGCCATGTACCGACGCGGAATGTGGCCCTCCCTGGCACACGGACTGCTTGTGGGCGGCGGGCCGCAGGCAAGGGGCGTGCCCGAGGTGCGGAGGGCGGCCTGGATGACCATTCAAGGGGAGCCTGCAGGGGACCGGCGACGCTTGACCACGGTCACCGTCGAGCGGCCGCGGGCGAGACGTTGGGGAATCCATCGCGCGGTCCGTCAGTTTCCATGCGCCACTCAAAGAAGAACTCTTCCGTTCCCGCGAACTCGGAAAGCGATCGACGGCAAAAGTCTTGCTCGCTGATGTCGAGGAATGGCGGCTCCTGCGGAACCACATCTGCACATTGGACCAACCAGCCGTTCTCGATCGCCATGATGATTCCCGATGTTAAGTAGTTACTCATCAGCCGCTTGCAGTGGTCGGACTGGGTAGCGGAGGGAGTTGGCCGGTGAGGAGATACGATCGCAGGGCGGTGGCGATGGTCTTGGCAGGGTCCAGGCCACGGAGGCGCAGGGTGCGGTAGACGCTCATAAGAATTGCCTGAGTGCGGGCCCCGCGGTCGGAGAGGTTCGACTGGCTGTTCTTGCGAATGATCACGACGGGTCGAATCTGCCGCTCTGCGAAGTTGTTCTCGAATGGCACGTCGGCGTAGTCCAGGAAGGTGAAGACATACTCCGCATATTTGCGAAGGCGCTTGGTCAATCGCCGCGTGTCGGCGTCGAGGTGCTCCTCGGCGGCCAGTTGGTTCAGGCGGGCGTTGAGCCGGTCGACCTGATCCTGAAACTTGCCTGGAGCGAAATCCGGCCGCTTGCGCAAGCGGATCCCGGCCCTCAGCAGTCGTCGCAGACGCCGGGCGAACGATTGCCATTCCGCCGAGCGGTTGCGTTCATCCACCTTCTCTAGTTCGCGCAGCAGATGGACGAGGCAGTATTGCCGGTCCTCGGCGCAGACCGATTCGTAGGCCACCCAGAAATCGGTGATGAGCACACCCTGAAAAGCATCAAGGAAGAACTTCTGCAGGGCCGGACTGCCCAGGCAGCGGTCGACCATGTAGTAACACACTTGGGCATTGGCGAAGCACCACAGCCAGTGCGTCTGACCGTTCACCCGCCAGCCGGTCTCGTCGGCATGGAGATGGGCTGATTTCCTCGCCTCCTCGGCGATCTGCTCGTACCACGCCCTCAGCACCTCAGCCAGCCGGTGCCAGGCGTCGATCAGGCCTCCCGGCGTCAGTTGCGTCTGCAGGTGAAAGCCGAGAATGTCCACAATCTGTGCGATGGTGATGCCCAGTCCGTAGTGCAGCCAAGCGGTCAAGGCCACCAGTCGATGGCCCAGCGCCGCGCCCGGCATGGCATCCGGCACCACCGGCTCCACATCCTTCTTGCAGTTCGGACAGTAATCCCGGTGGATGGTGTGCTCGGTGACCTCGGTGCGAATGTCTTCCGGGAGATCCTCGATGATCCGAGTGCGAGCGTGGTGACAGCGCTGCAACCGTCCGCCGCGATGCGGACAACACTTCAGGCGGTGCTTCAGACGGCGATCGATCCGCGTGGGCCGTGGCCGCCGCGCCCCAGGGTGTCCGTTCTTGGCCCCCGGCCTCTTATGCCGCTTCGGCGTGTTGGGCTTGGCATACACCGGCACCATGCCCGAGGGCGTGGATGGGGAGAGAGACTCGGTGCCATTCTCTGGCACTACGCCTCCCGCGGAGACCCTCTCCAGTTCAGCGATCCGTTGGCCAGCGCTCAGAAGAGCCAGCGTCACCAGTTCCGGCGAC
>Ga0315284_10006585_pt1 | contig 16540 bp, 16 predicted proteins | sample YL17G09_16_MG_FD_203696 | JGI IMG/M metagenome (GOLD analysis project Ga0315284, IMG submission 203696) | Sediment microbial communities from Yellowstone Lake, YNP, Wyoming, USA - YL17G09_16 | ecosystem: Environmental > Aquatic > Freshwater > Lake > Sediment | place: USA: Wyoming | collected...
CGGTACACGAAGTATGATGACAATAGCTTCTCCGCGCTGAACACGGCTTTTCTACGCGATGGAGCGTTCATCTTCATTCCAGATGGCGCAGTCATCGAAGACTCCATCCATCTGCTGTTCATCGCTGCGGGGAGCGAGCCTGCCCTCATCTCGCCCCGAAATCTCATCGTCGTTGGTAAGAACAGCCAGCTGTCAATCGTCGAGAGTTATGTCGCAGTGACCCGAGAGACCTATTTCACCAATGTGGTCACGGAGATCGTTGCAGGTGATCACTCCATTCTCGAGCACGACAAGCTGCAGGATGAAGCCCGGGAGGCGTTTCATATCGCCTCGATCCATGCCTATCAAGGTGCACAGACCAATTTCACCTCAAACTCGATCGCCCTGGGCGGCTCCATCGTTCGGAATAACGTCACAGCAGTTCTCAACGCGGAGGGGAGTGAGACCACGCTGAACGGACTTTCACTCGCCACGGGTACGCAACTGATTGACAATCACACGACCATCGATCACGCGAAACCGCATTGCGCAAGCCACGAGCTTTACAAGTCGATTCTCGATGGGAAATCTCGCGGGGTTTTCAACGGGAAAATCTTCGTGCGCAAAGATGCGCAGAAGACAGACGCGAAGCAGACAAACAAGACCTTGCTGCTGTCTGACAACGCAACGATCGACACGAAGCCTCAATTGGAGATCTTTGCAGATGACGTGAAATGCACGCATGGGGCAACGGTGGGGCAGCTCGAGTCTGAACAAGTGTTCTATTTGCGCTCGCGGGGCATTGATGAGATCACCGCGAGGGACATTTTGACCTTTGCCTTCGCAAGCGATGTGGTAAACCGCGTTCACGTCGAACCGCTGAGAGACCAACTTGAGTCTCTCGTTCACTCACGGCTCGACCAAGGGCGAGAACGCAAGGAGCAGCAATGAACTCGGTCGCACACGAATCTACGCCGGTCGCCGTCGAAACAGGATTCGACGTCGAGAGAATCAGAAATGACTTTCCGATCCTGAAGCGTTTTGTGCGCGGAAAACAGCTCGTTTATCTCGACAACGCGGCCACGAGCCAGAAGCCGCAAGTTGTCATCGACGCTCTCGTAGAGTATTACCGGGCAGAGAATGCGAATGTTCACAGGGGCGTGCACTTTTTGAGCGAGCTGGCAACCCAGGCGTACGAAGACGTCCGCGTCAAAGTTCAACGGTTCATCAACGCGTCGCAATCACGGGAGATCGTTTTTGTCCGGGGCACGACGGAGGCGATCAATCTTGTTGCAAGCAGCTACGGTCGGGCGAATGTGAACGAAGGAGACGAAGTGCTCATTTCGGGGATGGAGCACCACTCCAACATCGTGCCGTGGCAACTGCTTTGTGAGGAACGGGGGGCGCGTCTCCGGGTCATTCCGATCACGGATGCGGGCGAGATTCGGCTCGAGGAATATGAGAGACTGCTCACGGATCGCACGAAGATCGTCGCCCTGACGCATGTCTCGAATGCATTGGGGACGATCAATCCGATCAGGCAAATGGTGCAGATGGCACATCGAAAAGGCATCCCGGTGCTCGTTGATGGTGCCCAAGCGATTCCTCATTTCCGTGTCGACGTCAGAGATCTGGATTGCGACTTTTATGCGTTCTCTTCGCACAAGATGTTTGGCCCTACAGGCGTGGGCGTCCTCTACGGCAAGGAAAGAATGCTCGAAGCCATGCCTCCATATCAAGGTGGGGGCGACATGATTAAATCCGTCTCGTTTGAACGGACCGTCTTTCATGATCTCCCTTACCGTTTCGAAGCTGGAACGCCAAATATCGCGGATGGGATCGCATACGGCGCTGCACTCGATTACCTTGGCAATCTCGATTGGCGAGCGGTATCGAGCTACGAGCATGCATTGATCGACTATGCGACGGAAGCTGTGTCGATGATCCGTGGACTCAGAATCATCGGGACGGCGAAAGAAAAGGCGAGTGTGCTCTCATTTGTCCTGGACGGTGTTCACCCACATGATATCGGAACGATCCTCGATCAGGAGGGGATAGCGATCCGTACCGGTCATCATTGTGCGCAGCCGGTGATGACTCGATTCGGAATTCCTGCGACGGCGCGGGCATCGTTCGCATTCTACAATACACAGGAGGAAGTCGACAGGCTGGTGGGTGGGATTCAGAAAGTCATCGAGATCTTCAAGTGATGTCGGAACTCCGTTCGTTATATCAAGAGATCATCCTCGATCACAACAAGAATCCCCGCAACTTCAAGTCGCTTGCGGATGCAAATAGGACTGTCGAAGGCTTCAATCCGTTGTGCGGTGATCACTACGTGTTCTATCTCAAAATCGCGGACGGAGTCATCAAGGATATTGCGTTCCAAGGATCGGGATGTGCCATCTCAAAGGCCTCCGCGTCCGTCATGACGACTCTGGTAAAGGGAAAGACAAAGAAAGAAGCTGAGAAGCTTTTTGATACGTTTCACAAGCTCGTGACGGGCGAATTGGGGAGTGCGATCAGCATAGAAGAACTCGGAAAGCTGGCTGCGTTTGCCGGCGTGAGTGAATTCCCAGCCCGAGTGAAATGTGCCAGCCTCCCGTGGCACTCGATGCGTAGCGCACTGGAGACAAAGGTTGAAACAGTAACGACAGAATAGAACTCAGGAGAGGACTACTCATATTCGAAGGAGCAACTATGGGAGAAGTCATTGCAGAGGTTCTGGCGAATCCACACGAGATCGTGGCGATAACGCCGCGTGCTGCTCAGGAGATCAGGAAGGTCAAAACAGACAACAAGATCCCGGAGGGACATGCACTGCGATTGGGCGTGAAGGGGGGAGGATGTTCAGGGATGACGTATGTCCTTGCATTCGATGAGAATCCTCGTTCAGGTGATACGACCTACGAAATGGAGGGGATCACGGTCTACATTGATCCGAAGAGCCAGTTCTATCTCTCAGGGACGACACTCGATTTCTCTGATGGGCTCAACGGGCGCGGCTTTGTCTTCAACAACCCCAATGCAACGAAAACCTGCGGTTGCGGAAGTTCGTTCGGGGTGTAAACGAAGGAATCCACTTATGGACGAGACTCAAGGTCAACCTGAATCCGTCAATCCGATTCCAACAGAGTTCACGCTGACGGAAATACAAGTAGGAAGCAAACTCGTTCTTGTGAGCTCCCCGCTCGAGGCGAGAATCTGGGAAGCCCTGAAGGAATGCTACGACCCAGAGATCCCCGTGAATATCGTTGACCTTGGGCTTGTCTACGACATGAAGCTCGATGACGAGATTCCCAACGAAGCGAACGTCTTCGTTACGATGACCCTTACAGCTCCCGGCTGCGGCATGGGACCGATGATCGCCGCTGATGTTCGCAGGCGTGTCATGAATGTCCATGGTGTGCGCAACGTGAGAGTGGACTTGGTGTTTGAGCCAAACTGGAACCCGAGCATGATGTCTGAGGCCGCCAAACTGATGCTGAATTTTGGCTAGCAATGATCCCGACCGCGATGAAAATGCCGTGCAGTCTGCTCCGGCAAACTCACCTTCGAACAACAGGACTTTGAAAATCTTGCTGTACTAACGAAAAACTCTAACGAAAGGAAGAAACCATGGCCTACGAATGGAAGTTTACACCCCGACCATATTCGGATGAAGAAGCTAAGAAACTCTTGGCGAATGTTGTGAGTCCCGAAACGACGGACTGGCACTACAACACGCATCACAAAGGATACGTAACGGCCCTCAACAATATTGAGAAGGCGCTGGAAGGAGCCGATCGCGCTGCCGCAAATGGCAACTACAGTCTCATTGGCGAGCTGAAGCGCCGCTTCACGTGGAATCACTCCGGAGCTCTGTTGCATGATATTTATTGGCAGGTTATGGGAGGCGATGGGGACCCGAGCAAAGGTCCGGACGTCAAAGCCGCCATTGAAAAAGAGTTCGGATCGTTTGATGCCTGGAAGGCCGATTTCAAAGCGGGCGCTATCTCTGCCAAACTCAGTGGTTGGGGACTTCTTGTCTGTGATCGTTTGTACTCGGGTAGGCTATTGAACGTCACCGTCGATGAACACCAGTACGGTGCGATCTGGGGGGGAGTTCCATTGATCGCCTGCGATGTGTTTGAACACGCCTACTATCACAAAGATGGTCCGGCGCGTGCGAAGTACATCGATAACTTTCTCTCCAATTTGAACTGGGGTCGGATCAACGAGCGATACAAGAAATACGTGCTTGGGAAGTGATCGAGCCAATTCTGAGCAAGCCCGCGGGGGTTGGAATTCTTCCAGCCCCCTTTTTTTGTTTCTGAATTGCTCCTCGTCCAACTATTCCGTATCATCACACTCGCTGATCAATCATCATTGCCCCCCAGTTTCCGGTGCGACTCGATCTTGCTTGAACGATGAAGAAACCTCTTTCTGTTTCTTTTCTGGTTCTTACCATTGTCGCCTTGCTCGTCGCCCAAACAACAGGCGAGAAGAGGTACTCAGCAAGAGTGTCGCAATCACGGCTGCTCACGGTAGTGCGTGAGCTGGTGCGTTTGGGACCCCGTACGGGAGGAACACCATCGGGAGATCGCGCTGCGCAATACGTGGCGCGGAGGTTTAGAGAGTCAGGCTACAAACCTGAGGTGATCGAAGACCCCGCACTTCTTACCTCTTCCAATCTCAAGTGGTCGCTCAAAGTCGAGGAGCCACGGTCTCTGAGAAATCTCATCAGAAACGAGTGGCTTGGTGGTTTCTCGCCGTCGGTACGGAGATCGAAGGCAACGGTCGTCTTTGTTGCAGATGCAAGCGACCTCACGAAGGACGAGCTCAAAGGTAAGGCCGCGTTGCTCGACGATCTTTCAGTTCCGAAATCCTATCAGAAGATCGTAGAAGCCGGTGGCTCCTGCATTCTTTTGATCTCACCGAAATTTGAGCGCGCATACTCCAAATGGGCAATGATCAGCGACCTGCCGCGTTCTCATGACAATCCCATTCCGTTGTTCAATTTATCATTCGGGAACGGAAAACGACTCAAGGAAGCATTGGCTGACAGTCAGAGTGTCGTGATCAGTTATTCGGCCCAGACGAGAATTGGGCAGGGCAAGCCGAAGACCGTATGCGCCGCACTCCCCGGGGATAGTTCGGCGTACTATATCGTCTGTGCGCATGGCGACTCCGACTCTGGCGGTCCTGGAGCCGATGACAATGCGTCAGGGGTTTCTGGCGTGCTCGAGATTGCGCGCAATCTCAAGAGCCTTGTGCAGTCCAAAGCAATCCCGAAGCCGAAATTCTCGATTCAGTTCGTCGTTTGGGGGACTGAAATACACTCCACGGAGCATTACGTGAAGGCTCGGAAGGACGAGCTTGAGCAAATCCTGGGAGTCATCAACCTTGACGAAATTGGGACGGGCGTGACACGTGACTGCCTGTATTTCGAATCGAATGATGTGAAGCATAACGAAAGGCTGCTGCGCACCCTCGAAGCGATCGGCGAAGAGTACGCAGGCAAGAAGGGGTATTGGGCTGAATCCACTACCAACCCATCTCAGGGTGGAACCGACTCATACGTTTTTTTCCCTAGTTATCTGAGGCACCTCAAAGTCCCGGACATCAAGATCCCGTCCGTGACCGTCTATACAGGAGCGTGGAATGAGCTGAAACGGTTACGCCAGACGGAAGGATGGACGTCGAAGGCGTGGAAGGGGCACCCGGATTCGGTCTTCATTGACTATTCAGCCTACTACCACTCCTCTCTTGATCTCCCCGAGATGACGACAGAACGGGAGCCTTACAACATGGTGGGAGCGGTGAAGGCTGTCGGCATTGCTCTCCTACGCCTCGCGTGGTAGCAGGCACGAATGGTCAATTCTTGACAACCCGCGACATCTTGCGTATTTTTCAGTATGGATAAGCAGGAACCACAGCAGCAAGGTGATTCTACTCCGGACTCGTGTGAGATGAATCCCATCCACTACTGGCAATACTGCGTGAATTGCGGGACCTTGCTGGAGAGCCGGAAGTGTAAGTTGATTTGTCCCAAGTGCGGCTTCTATCATTCATGTAGTGAACCGTAAACTCCATCAAAGTCCGGTTTCTTTCCACTTCTCTCATCACTTGATGCCGCAGAGTTGCACCTGCTCTTCTTTTCCGCCAACGATCTTCTTGATGATGACCATGGCTTCGCGATGAACACGAAGGTCGATCAAAGCTTTCAATTCCGTTTTCCCCCTGTGACGTACGATCTCTCCTCGCGAACTCACATCATGGGTGTGCTCAATGTCACGCCTGATTCTTTCTCTGACGGCGGAAAGTTCTACACTCTTGAGAGCGCGCTGGCGCGCGCACGCGAAATGGTAGATCAGGGTGCCGATTTCCTCGATATCGGCGGAGAATCTACGCGGCCAGGCTCGGAGCCGTTGCCCATGGAAGAAGAACTGCGAAGAGTGGTGCCCGTCATCGATCGGCTCGCGAAAGAGGTGAGCGTCCCGATTTCTATCGATACGTACAAAGCGAAGATCGCCGAGGCTGCATTGAACGCGGGAGCCGTCATCGTCAATGACATCAGTGGATCGACATTCGATGCGGAGATGAATCAAGTGGTTGCCCGCCATCACGCATCACTCGTGATTATGCACATGAAGGGCACGCCAAGGACGATGCAGGTGGATCCGCATTATGAGAACGTCGTGACTGAGATTGCTGAGTTCCTGCACAATCAGGCCGCCAAAGCGCGAAATGCTGGAGTCGGACAGATTATTGTCGATCCCGGTATCGGATTCGGGAAGAACCTTGAACAGAATCTCGAGCTGATCAAACGACTTGGTGCGTTCACAGATCTTGGTTATCCTCTTCTCGTTGGACCATCGCGCAAGTCGTTCATCGGGATGTTGTCGAGTCTCCCCGTCGATCAGCGGCTAGAAGGAACCGCTGCTGCAGTGACGGCTTGCATCCTCAACGGCGCGAACGTCATTCGAGTGCACGATGTGAAGGAAATGAAGCGCGTTGCAGTCATCGCTGATGCTCTCAAAGTGTAGGTGAGTATTATGATTGCCGTCATCATACCCGCTTTGAACGCTGAGGAGACGCTTCCGGAGTTGCTGCATCGGCTCACTCCTTTTGTTGACAATCGCGACATCATTGTCGTCGATGACGGCTCGACCGATGGCACTTCAGATGTGGCCTTGAGATCGGGCGTGAATCTCTTGCAGCATCAAGCCAACAAAGGGAAAGGGGCCGCACTTCGAACGGGATTTGACTTCTTCTGTTCATCAAACGGCTATGAGTCTGCTCTGACCATCGATGCCGATCTCCAACATCTTCCTGAGGAGATACCGAAGTTCCTCGAAGCGAGAAGGAGCAGGCATGCAAATCTCGTCATTGGCAACAGGATGAGGGTTGGCACGCAGATGCCGTTCCATCGAGTGCTCTCCAACACGATTACATCCGGGCTCGTCTCCGCACGGACAGGACGGGCCATCAGGGACAGTCAGTCGGGATTTCGTCTACTGGGCCGCGAGGTTCTGGAGGCGATTCGGGTCGAATCCGATGGCTACGAGGCTGAGACGGAGATTTTGATCAAATCGGCGCTAAGGGGTTTCACGATAGACTTCGTACCCATCGCCACGGTGTACGGCAAGGGACGCAGTCACATGACGCACTGGGCAACCACCAAACGTTTTCTTCAAGTGTTGCTGAAGGATTACTAATGGGTCGATTTGAAGAGGAACGCCGCGAAATGATCGAACTGCTCAGGGACCGCGGCATCACCGATGCGCGTCTCCTGCAGGCGATGTCGAAAATTGAGCGTCACCTTTTCGTTTCTGAACCCTTCATCAATCGGGCATACGATGATTCAGCCCTGCCCATTGCGAAATCCCAAACCATCTCACAGCCTTACACCGTTGCTTGCATGACTCAGGAGCTTGCACCCAAACCAGGTGACAAAGTCCTCGAGGTTGGAACCGGATCGGGCTATCAAGCCGCTATACTCGCCGAGATGGGATGCAGAGTCTTTACGATCGAGCGTCATATGGAATTGCTTCTCCTGGCTCGAAAACTCTTGGAAAAGCTGGGATACCGTATCGCGTCGAAGGCTGGTGATGGCACCGTCGGCTGGTCGGAATTCTCCCCTTATGACGGAATAATTGTGACCGCGGCAGCTCCCGATGTACCAGAGCCGCTCATGAAACAGCTGGCAGATGGCGGCCGGCTTGTGATCCCGGTGGGCGACATCGACATCCAGGACCTTCGTGTGATCACGAAACACGGCGAGGAATTCGAAACAAAGGAAGTGCGCGGTTTCAAATTCGTGCCGCTCATCGGGAAGAAAGGCTGGGGCGGGAAGTAGAGAGTGAGGGATTGAGTCATCAAACCATCGGGTCATCGAATCATCGGGTCATTTGAGCCAGAGGCTCATGCCAGCCCGCTGCGCATTCTGGCGGGCGCCTTTGGCGCAAAGTGATTTGAAAAATTGCTCACTGAGTTTGTGAACGGGTAAAGTCTCGCATCGACGATCTTCACTTGAATCTTCCTCGCATCCTCGCGATCGTTGGTCCTACCGCATCAGGAAAGACCTCCATCTCTCTGTTACTGGCTGAATTGCTGAATGGAGAAATCCTCTCAGCAGATTCAAGACAGATCTACAAGCATCTGGACATTGGAACCGCGAAGCCGAGCTTGGCAGACCGCAGGAGAGTGAAGCATCATTTCATCGATCTGCTCGAGCCTGACGAGGAGTACAGTGCTGGGCAGTTTGGAAAGGATGCCCGCGTTGTGGTTTACGCCATCCTGAAGCGCGGAATGGTTCCGATTCTGGTCGGAGGCTCCGGACTTTATGTCAAAGCCGTGATCGATGGGCTCTTCGAGGGTCCGGAGAAGGATCCGGAAATACGCGAACGACTGACAGAACAATGGCAACGGGAAGGAATCGGATCACTTCTTGATGCCCTGAAGAAGGTTGACCCGGCCGCTCTAGCCAAAATGAAGGAGGTGACGCCGCGTCGGGTGATTCGTGCACTCGAAGTGTTCCACATTACCGGCAAGCCGCTTTCGCAATTCCACGCTAAACAAGAGAAAGCGCCGGGCTTCGAAACAATTCAAGTCGGACTGGATTGGGAGCGGAGAGAGCTCTACGCTCGCATCAACCAACGAGTTGATCGGATGATAGCAGACGGGCTCATTGATGAGGTGCGAGCATTGAAGAAGATGGGACTTGACAAACGGGTCAACGCGCTAAATACGGTTGGCTACAAGGAAGTGTTTGACTACCTGGTCGGTATGCTGAACTATGACGAGATGGTCTTCCTGATCAAGCAGAACACGCGTCGATTTGCAAAGCGTCAGTTGACCTGGTTCAGGGCTGACAAACGGATTCGTTGGAATACGATGACGCCGGATTGTCAAGACGCGGATGTTGCCCGGGACATCGAGAAGATTTTTCGCTCGAGACGTGCCAAGCCGTGAATCGCCCAGAAGTTCGTTGATTTTACAGCAGCGGTTAGCTATATTGCTTCAGTTCGTCCAACAAGCTCGGGGCGTGGCGCAGTCCCGTTCCGACCGACGAACGAAGTGAGTCGAGTGTCGGAACGAGGATCCCGCTCGGCCGTATCGAGCGGGACCTGACTCCAGAGTATACTTCGACTAAACGACTATCATCCGGGGCGTGGCGCAGCCTGGCTAGCGCGCTTGGTTCGGGACCAAGAGGTCGTGGGTTCGAATCCCACCGCCCCGACGAAAAAGGGCACTTTCGAGTGCCCTTTTTGCTTTTGTAAGTATAGTGTAAGCCAATTCTCTTCTCATGCGCTCGGAAGGTCGACCGGCTCATCGCTTCGAAGCTTCCGGGGATTCTGAGGCATGAGATACAGTATTTCAGAAGTAGAATCGGATGAGGCAGCGGCAGGCTCTCATCATTTGGTGTTAGTTGCTTTTCGGCCAGGTGAACACGAATTGCTCACCATATATGGACGCATACTCGATTGTGAAAGAGACTCGACTGAAGGCCGAATCATAACGAGCGAGCTCAAGCTGACCATTGATGGTGGAATTCGTCTGAAAAAGCGGATGTCTTTCACCGCTTTCAAACGCCTCATCGGGGTAAATGGTGAAATGCTTGACATCATCTGGGTTTAGATCAATACGAACGAGAGTTTCGATGACAGGGCGCCTATCAGCTACGATCAGCTCTCCGTCAACGAAAATTTTTACTTCTCGGAAAATGGCCGGTCCTGTGCCGACGTTTGCCAAAACAATATTGAAAGGGAACCCAAGAATGGCATTTCTATCTATCCGGAGCAAAGGTTTGACCGATAGGCGATTGTGCTTTCTCATTAGCCATCCCTGCCAAACAGTAATGCCGAGCGCGGCTACAGCTACTACGAGGGTGCCGATGGTGGCTATCATTTCGGTTGACATAAGACGATCCTTTCGAAAATATCACGACTTGAGAGAGAAGAAGTCATGATTGATTCTTTCGTTGTCATTGTGCATTGGCAGTCAACGTTCACTAAAACAATGCAGACCCTCTTGCCGCAGGAAAATGAATTGTTGATAGCGGCAAGCGGGATTGGGCGACTACAGTCCTTCTTTCAAATGAGGGAGAATCGTTACGCCGGTTGTTTATGCGCCATGCTGTTTTGGCAATCACTCACTTTGTGCTTGCCATTATGAAATAAGTCTTGCGCGTGCGCGGCGATAGACCGAGTCATAGTGTTTGGTTAGCTCAGAAAAATAACTATTGAGAGTCGAAGTTTGTACGATATCGAACCACCAAATATTGGAATCAGTTGTGCCGACCTGAACAAAACGGCACCAGGGGATCGATTCTAGGCCATCGTCCTTCAAAAGCCAAAGGGCACAATTGACAGCTACGATAGGATGGACTATGTCAAGCCAATTAGCAGATGCAGTGGTGTAGTCATCAAGTGCTTCGTCAATGTTCCAATCTTGATCTTCGAGGGCCCATTTGACCAGTTTGGCTACATATGATAGGCGGCCCTCCACGAACGCTGACCGATCGGCTTCGAACGCTGATTTTAGCGCGAGACTGGCCCGCCAGAGCACGGAGTTATCTATTTCTTTTTCTGATGCAATATTGGTTTCTCTGAATGCAGTGCAAACAGCTGGAGCAGGATACAGATCGGGGATGAGCTTCTCAATGGCAAAATGACCATTTCCAGGGTAGGATATCTTCTCGAATTCATCAAGTAGCTTGATGATGGTATCATTTGGCGTCCCCACGGACTTTAACTTCGCTGTCAGTAGATCGGCATATCTCTCGAGATCTCCGGGCCAGATTCTATGTGCCCCAAGCCTTGGACCACGAAAAGAGTCCTCCTCAGAGGACGAAAAAATTAGATGGTAGTCCTTAATGGATTTTGCTTCCAGCAGGAGGATGACTCTGACGAATTGTTCAATTGAGCGGGATTTGCGTGACCAGAATCGGGAGGCTAGGACATCGATCTCGCGGGGTTTGTTTGTGATGAGGTCCAAGTAATAGTAGCTGTGGTAGGCGCGCCAGCCGGCGTGCTGGAGGAGTTCGCAGATTCTCCGCTCCTCCCGAATGGATTTGAAGGCGGCGGAACGCTTTAGTAAGGTCAGGAGCTTTTCAGAGTCGTTGGTCATTTCAGATGCCTGTCAACAGTTGGATTCTTCGCTTGTGGACAGCAGGTTGCTTAACTGACAGAAGAACGAAAATTGTGGCTTCTTTATTCAATTTGCGTGAAAGACCCAAGGAAAGCAAGCTCAATGCCACGGGTCCTTCCTGAGCGTTTTGCAGCGGGTGCGATTCGACCCCCGATTTCCTCGACACACTTCAACCAAAAAGGGGAGTTCTATTCCATGAAGATTGTGCAACGCAAAATCGCAGAGCTTCGCATGGCAGAATACAACAGCAGGCGAATCTCGAAAAAGGACTTCGACGAGCTCAAGGCCAGCCTCAAACGGTTCGGTGCCGTGGAGCCGGCGGTTGTCAATATGCACCCGGAGCGCAAGAATGTCGTCATCGGCGGCCATCAACGACTCAAAGCCGGCAAAGGAACTCGTTTCATTGAATATCTCTGCATTTTTGGGTAATTTTGTTGCACAGGAAAGAAAGCAGAGATGCCATCCAACATCGTTGCGATAGTCGGCCGGCCCAACGTCGGAAAGTCGACACTTTTTAATCGTATTCTCGGCGTGCGTGAGGCTATCGTGCACGAGCTTCCCGGCGTTACGCGCGATCGGAAATATGCCGAAGCTGAGTGGGCTGGCAAGCAATTCACCATTATCGATACGGGTGGATTTGTGCCAGAATCGAAGGATGTCTTCGAGCGTGCAATTCGCGAGCAGGCGCAAATCGCAATTGAGGAAGCAGACGCCGTTGTCTTTGTAGTGGATGCTGTGACAGGAGTGATGGGCTTGGATCGGGAAATTGCCGACATCCTTCGGAAGTCGCAGAAACCGATCTATTTGGCGGTGAACAAGATTGACTCGGCGAAGAGGGAGATTGACGCACACGAATTTCACGAGCTCGGCCTGGGTGATCCGATCACAATTTCCGCATTGGCAGGCCGACAAATCGGAGATTTCCTGGATACTGTAACTTCCACGTTTGGGGAGAATGAGAGGGCGGAAGGGGAAGAGGAGGTTCTGCGGCTTGCGATCATTGGGAAGCCGAATGTCGGCAAATCGTCACTCGTTAATGCGCTGCTGGGGAAAACCCGGCAGGTTGTCACGGACATTCCCGGCACGACGCGTGACCCGATTGACGCTGTTCTGAAATACAACAACGAGGAGTTCATTCTCATCGATACTGCGGGACTCAAGAAAAGACGCAGGACAACGGAAAGCCTCGAGTTCTTCAGCGCGATCCGCACGCTGCGAAGCATTGAACGGAGTGATGTCGCTATTATTCTCTTCGATGCGAAGCGTGGATTTGACGTCCAGGATCTGCATATCGTTGAATCAGCCATTGAACGGCATCGACCCTGCCTGATTGCGGTGAACAAGTGGGACGTCGTGAGCAAGGAGACAAACACTGCCCGGGACTATGAGTTGTTCATCAAGCAGAAACTCGGTCTCTATGACTATCTGCCGGTCATGTTTGTCTCTGCCCTCACAAAGCAGCGGGTCTACAAGCTTATCGAACTCGCAAAGAAGGTGCATCGTGAGCAATGCAAGAGAATAGAAACGAGCCCCCTCAATGATACGCTGCTCCCGGAAATCGAGCGCAATCCCCCCAAATCATCAAGCCCAAAGGAGATCAGGATCAAGTTTGTTACGCAGGTGAAAACCCGTCCTCCCGTCTTTGCATTCTTTTGTAAGGAGCCGAAGCTCGTGCAAGAGTCATACAAGCGATTTCTCGCAAACAAGCTTCGGGAACATTTCGGCTTTGACGGAGTACCGCTGACACTCGTATTCAAGCAGAAGTGATGGAAGCCAGGATACCTCAACGCCTATGAAGAATCTCCATATCATTGAGCATCCGCTCGTCAAGCGTGACTTGACACTTCTGCGCGACGCGAGCACGCCAAGCAATCAGTTTCGTGCAATCATGCGCCGCGTAGCAATATTGATGGCGTACGAGGTCACGACATCGCTGCCGCTTAAGCGGGTGGCGGTTACGACGCCACTGGAAAAGACCATGGGCAGCGCAGTCACCAAGCCGATTGTCCTCGTGCCGATATTACGCGCAGGATTGGGCTTGGTAGGGGGATTCGTCGAGGTCATTCCGGATGCACGCGTTGGTCACATCGGTATCTATCGCGATGAGCAGTCGCTGAAGCCAGTCGACTACTACTTCAAGGTCCCCAATAACCTCCAGAAAGCCCTTGTGATTGTTCTCGATCCCATGCTTGCTACCGGAGGCAGTGGAGCGGCGGCGCTTTCGTATCTCAAGCAAAAAGGCGCGAAGTCCATTGTGTACGTCACGCTCGTCGCAGCGCCGGAGGGTGTACGCAAGATCCGGGAGCATCATTCGGATGTGAAGATCTACACCTGTGCGCTTGATCGGAAGCTCAATAAGAAGGGCTATATTCTTCCGGGCCTGGGTGATGCCGGAGACCGTATCTTTGGAACGGAGTGACCGAAGCATCGTGCGAATTCTTTCCGTTTTCTTCATTATCATTGCGCCGGTTGTTCTGAGAGCAGGTGGACAACAGCTGAATAATCCTGCTCTGCATACTCTGATTTTGGAAGGGATCGATCTGACACTGAGTCAAAAGTACCACGATGCCGATTCCGTTTTCAGGCGCGTTGCTCGAGAATTTCCCGATCACCCGGCAGGTTACTTGTATCAAGCGGCGGTCATTCAGTCACGAGCAATGGACCACGAGCTGCAAATCGTCACGCCGGTATTCGATTCGCTGCTTCATCTGGGGATTCAGAAGGCAGAGAGCCTGATCAGGGAGGAGCCGAGGTCACCGTGGGGCCGCTATTTCCTCGGAACTGCGTACGGCTATGATTCATACGCCAGGGTGTACCGGGGGGACTGGTTAGGGGGAGCGACGAAGGGATTCTCCTCGGTCTCTCAGTTCAAGAAAGCCATCGCTCTCGACTCCACACTGTACGATGCCTATGCGGGCGTTGGAACGTTTTACTACTGGCGGAGTCGCCGCACGGAGTATTTCAACTGGCTTCCGTTTCTTGGCGATGATCGGGATGACGCGGTCAAATTTCTCGAAAGGACTGTCCGTCACGGCCTCTATAACCGCTACACGGCAATGAGTATGTTGGTGACGATCTGCACCGACGCGGGAGCCTATGACAAAGCTGAGCAGACTGCTCGCCTCGGGCTCGAGCGGTACCCGAACAATCGCCTGTTCCTCTGGGGAGTGGCAACCGCGCTTGACAAAAGCCAGAAGTACCCTGAAGCCGCACAAGCGTATGAAAGACTCCTGCAGAGCATCCTCGAGGACCAGGATAATAATCACTACAATGAGATTGTCTGCCGCCTCAATCTGGTCAAGGCCAGGCTAGCAGTTGGCGACTCGACAGGCGTCAAGGAGCACCTTGATTCAATTCGGTCATACGAAGGAGTTACCTTTCCAGATCATTTGCGAGAGCGGGCAGAGGACAAGTTTGAACAGGCACGAGCACTGGAGCGTGATCTCAACAAGGGCAAAGGGGCCGATAGATAGGTTAATCTCGCGTGCTTGACATTGTGTATGCGAAGCGTATATTCAATAGCAGAAAGCGTGTGTGGCTAGTTCATGGTTGATGGCCAATATAAGAAGAAGCTTGACGATCTGATCGCCGCATGTAGAAAGAATCTCCGAAGCGTCGACGAGGATCTGATCGCGCGGGCGTTTGCGTTGAGCCTTGAGGCGCACAAACACGACCTCCGTGCATCGGGTGAGCCATACTTCCATCATCCTTATGAAGTTGCGATGATTGTCGCAAAAGAGATTCCGCTGGACGATGTTTCGGTAGCGAGCGCGCTGTTGCACGACGTTGTAGAGGATACCAGATTCGAACTCGATGATATCCGGGCGGAGTTTGGTGCCACGGTTGCGGATATTGTCGATGGAGCGACAAAGATCTCGGACATCTTTCGAAGCCACGAGGTGACGCAGGCAGAGAGTTATCGCAAGCTCCTGTTGTCGATGGTCAACGATATCCGGGTTATGCTCATCAAATTCGCCGATCGCCTGCACAACATGCGCACCCTTGAGTATCTCCCAGCAGACAAGCAACAACGGCTGGCGAAGGAGACCCTGGAGATCTATGCTCCGTTTGCTCACCGATTCGGCCTGGGGAAAATTAGATGGGAGCTGGAAGATCTCTCGTTCAAGTTCTTGCACAGGATTGAGTACGACCAGATCGCCCGGCAACTGAAATCGCGGCGCCGGGAACGCGAGCAGTATATCAAGAAATTCGCATCGCCGATCGAAAAGCGCTTGGAAGGCGAAGGCATCGAGTATGAGGTCGAAGGGCGACCGAAACATCTCTTCAGCATCTACAACAAGATGTTGAAGCGCAGCAAGCCGATTGATGAGATCTACGACCTTTTTGCAGTACGCTTCATCCTCGACACAGACGATAACAACAGCTGCTTTATCGCTTACGGCATTATCTCGGAGATCTACAAGCCAATTCCGGAGCGATTCAAGGACTATATCTCTATACCGAAGAAGAACGGATACCAGTCCATCCACACGACGGTCGTCGGGCCCGGCGGCAAGCTGGTAGAGGTTCAAATCCGCACTCGTGCAATGCACGAAGTAGCGGAGAAGGGGGTTGCGGCCCACTGGATGTACAAGGAGAACAAGAGTTCGATCGACCAAGAACTTGAGCACTGGGTTAATTGGGTGCGTGAGATCTTTGAGCAGAAGAATGACGAGACACCGAAAGAGTTGATGGAGAGCTTTAAGCTCAATCTGTATCAGGATGAGATTTACGTCTTCACTCCCAAGGGCGACCTCAAAATCCTTCCTCGAAATTCGACTCCTGTCGACTTCGCGTTTGAGATTCACTCCAACGTTGGTTTCCACTGCATCGGTGCAAAAATCAACGGACGAATCGTGTCGCTTGATACACTCCTCCGCAGCGGCGACCAGGTCGAGATTATTACGTCGAAGAACCAAAGCCCAAA
>Ga0315284_10006586_pt1 | contig 16540 bp, 13 predicted proteins | sample YL17G09_16_MG_FD_203696 | JGI IMG/M metagenome (GOLD analysis project Ga0315284, IMG submission 203696) | Sediment microbial communities from Yellowstone Lake, YNP, Wyoming, USA - YL17G09_16 | ecosystem: Environmental > Aquatic > Freshwater > Lake > Sediment | place: USA: Wyoming | collected...
CTTCTTCAATCGGTATTCAGCATCCCGCTTCTTGATTCTTTCCTTCTCGTCTTCGGGATTGGTTGCACGACGAAGTTTTTCAATGCCAGTCTTCTCCTTGGCACAATCGGGACATACTTGAAGTCCGTTTGCCGCTGGCTTCTCAAAGCATTTGATACAAATGCCTGCTTCCATTGCCTTGGTGCGTCTGGCCGCCAGTTGTTCTTCACATGCTTGACAGACCTTCTTTCCTGCATCGGGTTTGTTCTTGAGGCAGCGAACACAGACACCAAGTTCCTTGATACGTTTGGCACGGTAGTCTTTGACCTTCTGTAAGCAATCGGGGCAATAGACTGCGGGTGTGCCATCCGCTTTCTTTATGGTTCTGCCGCCACAGTGGGCACAGAGACCCTTTTCCTTGCGGGCAGCGTGAAGTTTCTTGGTCATGAACGCCCGGCGTTGGTTGGGCGTCATGTGTTTGATTGCTTCTTCTTCGTCGGCAGTCAAGGTATATTCGGTGCTGGGAGGAGTTCCCGGCATATCACGGTTGTAGATACGTGCTTCCAAAAGGTCTCTAAGTTTTATATTCATTTGAATTTAGTTCACCGTGACTGTCCAACTTGATGATGTCTCCAGAATCGCCTTTGATAATAATCCCGCTGCGCTCGCCGTAGCATTGGTTCCACCACTTAAATCTACACTTCCACTGACTTGAGCATTGGTCACAAGTGATGCCAAGATTCCATCAACGGATGCTTGGCCGAGTGCATTATTATTGCAATCCAAACTTATCAACGCCGTGTTCGTGCTGACATCCAATGAGGATAAAGAATTGGACCCGGCCCATAAAGTTCCCAATACGGTACAACCATTAACATTCAATGATGTTATGGGATTATTCCAACAAGAGAGAAGTGCCAACGATGTGTTACTACTGACATTCAATGAAGTTAGGGCATTATTATCACAAATCAATGATGTCAGCGTCGTGCAATCTTGAGTATAAACATTTGATTTTACTTAGTTTTAATCTATGATTTTCTTCAATTTGGCTTGTCTTCCAAACTCATCAATAAATGTAGATACCATGTCTCCAAACGCCGCATCCGTTCTAGCCAACGAAAATACATCGTTTATGATAAATGATTCTATTTTTTCATCAATCAAAAGTTGAGAAACTACCATAACTGGTCGTGCTGGGTCTTGGGCTCTAATGTTGATATATTTAATACCAAAAGTTTTGAACTTAGAATTCTTAAATTCATATTGCCGTTTGAGTTCGCTGTATAACGCATCTATAACTGTATTAAAAGTTTCATCATTTTCTTTTGCCGTCTCGACATCAAGATGTAAAACTTTTGGTTGTACACCTAATATGTACACACCATCAAACGGAACAAACTGAACCATAAGTCTTGTTCTTGTGTCGTTTATTTTAGTTACTGTGATGTCTTTTAACCACCAAATTCCAAAGGAATTGGTGATAATGGGTTTTGTATTTAGTATTGCCATAGTTGTGATTCTTCTTTTTTATTTTAGTTGGTAGTAACTGTCCAGCCTCGGTCGCCTGATAAAATTGAACCGCTAGCTACTCCTGCTGCTGATGGAGCGGAGCTGTACTCTCCACCCAAATTTACATATCCACCAAATTGTCCATTTGTAACCAAATCGTGTAAAATTGTATCAACCGACAACTCGGTTAGGGTGTTGGAATTACAATCCAAAATCGTCAAAGCTGTGTTCGTGGACACATCCAACGTTGACAGGGTGTTGGCATTACAATACAAATACGTCAAAGCTGTCGCACCTGAACAAGTTAACTCGGTTAGGGTGTTGGAAGTACAATCCAAACTTATCAACGCCGTGTTCGTGGACACATCCAACGTTGACAGGGTGTTGGAAGAACAATTCAAATACGTCAAAGCTGTCGCACCTGAACAAGTTAACTCGGTTAGGGTGTTGGAAAAACAATCCAAAGTCGTCAAAGCTGTGTTCGTGGACACATCCAACGTTGACAGGGTGTTGGAATAACAATACAAATACGTCAAAGCTGTCGCACCTGAACAAGTTAACTCGGTTAGGGTGTTGGAATTACAATACAAAGTCGTCAAAGCTGTGTTCGTGGACACATCCAACGTTGACAGGGTGTTGGCATTACAATACAAATACGTCAAAGCTGTCGAACCTGAACAAGTTAACTCGGTTAGGGTGTTGGAAGTACAATCCAAATACGTCAAAGCTGTGTTCGTGGACACATCCAACGTTGACAGGGTGTTGGAATAACAATACAAATCCGTCAAAGCTGTCGCACCTGAACAAGTTAACTCGGTTAGGATGTTGGAAGAACAATCCAAAATCATCAAAGCTGTGTTCGTGGACACATCCAACGTTGACAGGGTGTTGGAAGAACAAAACAAAATCATCAAATCTGTATTCGTGGACACATCCAACGTTGACAGGATGTTGGCAGAACAATCCAAAGTCGTCAAAGCTGTGTTCGTGGACACATCCAACGTTGACAGGATGTTGGAATAACAATACAAAGTCGTCAAAGCTGTCGCACCTGAACAAGTTAACTCGGTTAGGGTGTTGGAATTACAATCCAAATACGTCAAAGCTGTGTTCGTGGACACATCCAACGCTGACAGGGTGTTGGAATAACAATCGAAATACGTCAAAGCTGTCGCACCTGAACAAGTTAACTCGGTTAGGGTGTTGGAATTACAATACAAATTCGTCAAAGCTGTGTTCGTGGACACATCCAACGTTGACAGGGGGTTGGAATAACAATACAAATACGTCAAAGCTGTGTTCGTGGACACATCCAACGTTGACAGGAGGTTGGAATAACAATACAAAGTCGTCAAATTCGTTAAATTATGGCCGTGAATTTCTTTCCATGACTGACCGGATTGGTCAATACTTCCCGCATAAGTATCCAGAATTTCTTGATTTGTAATAGTCAACGAAGAACCAGAGAAGTAAAGAATGCCATCGTAAGGGTCAATTGAAAACGGAAAACTATACGAACTTGATAAAGTACCGGCTGAAGCAGTGGCAGATAAAGACGCAGTATATGACCCTGTAGCATAGATGTGGGTAACGTTAGCAGAAGCAGTTATCGGCGACCCATCCCCAAAATCAAAACTATATGTTACTAATCCTGTTCCGGTATAAATTGTAGTATTTACAAATGAGCCAGTGGAGGATACAAAACTAGATGTAAATCCTGCTGTTAATGTTGCGGATTGGGATGAAAACCAATCGGCTACACCATAGTCTGTTCCGCCCACGTCTCCATAACTCGGAGCATTGACTATGTATTTCTTACCATTTTTTATGACAACTTTTTTAATCATATTATTTGTCTTATACGAAGCTTGAACTCTTCCAAGATGAACCATTGTAAATATACAATAAGTTATTAACCGTTTCAAAATACATACTACCAGTTCTAGTTGCTGGAGTTAATGATTGAAGTGAACTTGAATATGGTATTTCAATTGATGAAGGAGCATAAATACTTGCCGTTACTACGCTAGAACTTAAATGTCCTCCATTACCTATCAATACACGACTACCATTCAATGTAACTAATCCATCTATTGAAGCAGATTGGATTGTTAACGCATTGATGTTTCCATTATTCATATCGCTGGTTTGTAGGCTGCCGTTGGTGCCTACGCTAAAACCCCAGTCGTTACCATTTCTTAATACGAGTTGTGGAGTAGCACCAACACGTTCAGAAAGAATTCCATTTCCAACTACATGTAAAGTTCTTGTTGCGGAACCTGTGCCAATACTAACTCTTCCGTTTGTATTAACAAATAAAGATTGTGTATTGTTTGCTTTTAGAACTAAACTAAAATTATCAGTAGTTCCAAGACTTGCACTTTGACCGAAGGCATTACCATCTTGAACAAATGATCCACTTGAATAACTTGATGAAATAGAACGACTGGCGAATGAAGCCGAAGTGGCAAAGAATGAAGCACTTGCCCATGATGCGCTTATTTGTTCAAATTGCGGTGCATATGAAGCACTAATTGAACGACTAGCAAATGAAGCAGAGTCGGCTACAAATGATGCACTAGCCCAACTTGCACTAATCTGTTCGGTTTGAGGATATAGATTTGGCACCCATGAAGCCGTCACAGCGTTACTTGAACTAATTGAACGTGAAGCAAATGAAGCCGACGTAGCAAAGAATGAAGCACTTGCCCACGATGCGCTGTTTACCGTTACAGTCTGGTCAGGTGCCCAAGATGCACTAACTGCCCAACTGGCTGTTCCAACCAAGTCGCCGTGAACACCATCACTCGACATTGTAATGGAAGTGCCGGGCCAAGTGGAGGCATAAAATACAATTCCCGCAGAAATTGCTTTGGTATTAAACACCGTTCCAACACCATCAACATAGGATAAAATAGAATCAATTCTACCACTACCGATAAGTCTATCAGCTATACTTGCACTCACGGCTCTATCAGTATAGGAAGAACTTAATGAAGCAGAAGCCCATGATGCACTTATTTGTTCAACTTGTGGTGCATAACTTGCACTAATACTTCTTGAAGCAAATGACGAAGACGTTGAAAATAATGAAGCAGAAGCCCATGATGCGCTAGTAACAGATAAGGCATTTCGTGCCCAAGAAGATGTTCCAAAAAGTGACCCTGTGTAACTACCTGTAAAGCTTCCTGAAAATCTACCATCGAAAGCTACATCATAAATTATAAGTGCGTCCACCCAACTTGGATATGCTACAAAACCATTTGGTGCTACGCATAGTAACCTTGTACCCGGAGAATCTGTTCCGTCTATGTCATTTAAATATAGACCGTTACCACCGGTGTTATATCTTATATTAAGAGTACCTTCACTGCCTGTAATTCCTGACGTTTTTAAATAACTTGAACTAATTGATGATGAAGCCCAAGATGCACTGTTTACTGATACTGTCTGGTCAGGTGCCCAAGAAGCCGATATAGCAAAACTTGAACTAATTGATTGTGAAGCAAACGATGAGGATTCGGCAACAAAAGAAGCAGAAGACCAAGAAGAACTTACTTGAACTCCGACAGGTGCCCAAGATGATGATACAGCAAAACTTGAACTAATTGATTGTGAAGCAAATGAGGCACTTGATGCAACAAAAGAAGCCGACGCCCAAGAGGATGATAATGAAGGTACTGCCGGAGCATAAGATGCAGATGTAGCATTATTAGCTAGGGCTGCAATTTGTGCAAAAGAAGCAGTTACCGCATTTGATGAACTTAGATTAAACGAACTGCCTTGTCCAGTATAAGAAACGTTAGACGATGTATCATATTGCAAGACCTGTGAATAAGTGTCTTGAATTTTTTTACCTCTTAAATCAAATTGAGCGTTATATGCCATACACATAAATAGAGATATTTATGCGTTCTGGCAGATTTTATTTAACTCTTAGATTTTCTTTTGGAAACACAGTCATTACAGACATATGTGGTTTCTCCGGGAACAGACAAGAATAACGCCTTCTTTTTACAAACTTCACAAGAAAGTTGGGAAAGTTCATATTCAAACTGATTGGTAGGCGGAAAAGGTCTTAACATTGCCGTCAATTGGGGAGAGTATTCGACGAGAACGCAAGCATTGTTGGTGCCGACGTATGCGGTATCACCAAACTCCTTTGCTAATCGAAGTTGAAATGTTCGGAACTTCTCAAACTCCTTTGGGGTAAACGTTAATGTCATAATGGCTAAAGTCAAAATCGGATGGTTTCCTGTTAAAATACAGTTTATCTGCTAGGTCAATTATTATATCTGACTTTACCACTTTGTCAAGCCATCGTTGAGGAATGGCACCAATACCGTAATAAGCACCTGCCAGTTGGCCGTAAACTGCGCCTGTGGTATCAGAATCTTCTCCAAGGTTTACCGCCTTAATACAACCATCTTCAAAAGTATCCGTGGTATGAAAACACCACAAAGCAGCTTCCAAAGTGTCAATTACATAACCGGTTGACTTGATTTGGTCTTCGGTCTTGGTCTTGTAATCGCCATAAGCAATGTTCCTATGAATATCGGGCTCCAATTTGTAAAACCAATTGGTCGGGTCTTCCATAGTTAGAACTTGTTCTTTTGGAAGTCCTTTCAAAGCATTATGAATAAGACGCGTAAAGAACATACAGGAAGCCGTGCAAGTTAAAGCACCATGAGTTGTCGCAGACATATTTGCTGCATAAAATCTTGCTGATTTATCATTTTCAAAAAACAAAGGAATTGGTGCCAATCTCATAAGAGAACCATTTCCAGCTTTTTTTGGGTCATTAACACCAGCATATACTTTGCCACTTTTACGAAACTCACACAAGGCATCTGACGTGGTATCACCAATATCAAACATTCTTCCATTGCTGGACATGTAACCCAACTCAATCCACTCCCAATACTTGTTCATTTGGTCGGCAGGATTAAATCCACCGTAATCAACAAGACTCTTGGCTAGAATTAGAGCCATAGTTGTATCATCTGTCCATTCGCCGGGATTGAGTTGGAACGGACCTCCGCCAATCATTTCGGTTACTTTAGGAAATGAACCTCTTGGTTTAAACTCAGCGGGCACGCCAAGTGCATCCCCTACGGCTAGGCCCATCATCGCTCCCTGATATTTCTCTTGTGTTGTCATTGATTAGTTTTATTTTTTGTTTACGTGTCAGTTGTTTGATTTTGTATTCACGTTTCATCGCTTCAGATTTGGTATCATACATTTCATAATACATCAAATCCAATAATCCTCTACCTCTTGTATATTTGGCACCTTTACCGGCACAATGGGCAAGGTATCGTTTAATCAAATGAATGGTGTAACCTGTGTAATAAGTGCCATCACCACACTTGATTATGTAAACGTAATGAGTTTTCAATGGTATTTGTTCCTATCCCTGAATTTACCGTTTGAGGATTTGAAAATGGTGGTGGCAGGTTGTTTCCTTCTCCATTTGAGAAACGATTTGAACTTGTCAGTGTTAAGAATGGATTCTACCGTGAAAAAACAATCTCGTAGTTCGTTGTGAGTCCAAGTCTTGTGAATGAATGACTCACAAGTTTCGCATGTAGGCACAGTGGTTGTGCCACCTTTGCTTTTGGGGATTACGTGGTGTCCGCGTGTAAGAGCGGTCATTCCACAGAACTCACATTTATTTACCTCTGTTGCCATTCAACAGGAAGTATAACATCAAGAACGGATACCGGCAAGTTTCTTCAACCGTTCGGTTAAAGCACCTTCGGCGGCTTGTTGTGTTTGTTGTGCTTGTGCTTGTTGTGCTTTAGTGAAAAGTCCTGCCGACCACAACTTTACTAACTCTGGATGTTCTTTAAGGTCTGGACATGCTCCTTTTAATCCTTTTAATCGGGATTGTATATCTTCATCAGTAAACCCATTTTCTCTCATTACCTCAACAAAATGACGTAAACAATATCCATGAGAAAATGAAAGTTCTTTGTTATCTATTCCCAACTTTCGCATGGTGTTTCTAACAGCAACATCAACAGCTGGATGTTCCTTTTGACAGATACTACAAATAGATACGAATGATTTTTCTGACATATATGAATAAGTATTAACCAAATTTCCTATAAAAGTATTTCTCTTTCTGTTCTTGGGGTATGCCTGTGAAGGATTGAATATATCCAAGAAAGTCGTCAGAACATCGTTTCTTTATTTTAAGTAATGACACCTTAAATATTCGGTCATCTTTGATGGAATCTATGGTAGATTGTAGAGGATAATACCATCCCCAGTTGTTCGCCCACCAATCACACATTTCTTCTACTAACATACGAATGGTAAGCTCATACATTATTTGACCGTTCAACAACGGTTCTATCTTTTTGAGTTGTTCTTCCGTTAGATTTTTTCTACCATAGGATTGAAAATCACGAAAGATTTTTTCGACTTCTTCTGTTGGTTGAAAGTCGGGATACCACCGGCGGTCAATAAAGCCGGTGAAGTGCTTTATTATCCTACGATGCCTAATTTGTTTGCGTTTAGCTGTGTCATATTCACTTACTCCTAGTTTTCTTTGTTGGTTTTCTCTGTTTCAAATCTACAATGCTTTCAAGGTCTTTGATATACATGTTATAACAATCTTCCTTAAATCTCCAATGACAATTACTGTCAGGGTCTAAATCGCCCCTTTTACAAAACTTTGCCTTCTTAAAAAACTTTGCTCTAGGCATGTAACCAAGAATCCACGCAGTTTTGATTTCAGTATCAACGCGGACAAAAACATACGCATCACATTTTTGATTTGGATTGAGAGCACAAACACTGACGGTGTAATTAGGTAAAGGTTTTGATTTACACCTTTTCGTTTTTACATCGTAAGTCTTTTCTTTTTTGGTAATCAAATCATACTGATATGTATTCTCTTTTTTAACATTGAGATAATCAGCTACAACTCTTTCACCAACAAATCCTGCTAAGTTACCAGCACCACCAGTGATTGACTGTCTCAGGGGGCCCATTTCTTCAGCCTCTTTCAGGGCCGCCTTTTTCCAGTGGGGTTTAATTTTGACCTCTACCATATATTGGGCTAATAATACACTATTAAAAGCCTTATATCAACATATAAGAAAGTCAAGGAAAACTATAAGAAAACTTTTTAGAAGAAGTGGTGCGCTCGGAGGGACTTGAACCCACAACAAACAGATTAAGAGTCTGCTGCTCTACCAATTGAGCTACAAGCGCATTTTGTTATCACATACTGGGTGGAGAGTAATGTAATAAATTAGTTAGGCTTACCACCGACCCATCTAGTCCACCATTCACCCCGTCGTTGTGAAATGTCGGGGAGTTATGAAATTTATTCGGCTTCAACAACCTTTTTACATTCTGGACACATCCATCCTAAAGCACAATCCACCATGCCACAGCCACAGAATTCGCATGTCATGGTATCATCCATAAAATGGTAGTCCCGGTGGGATTCGAACCCACACTACCAAGTTTCTGAGACTTGTGCCTCCTACCAGTTGGGCTACAGGACCATGTGCCGGTTATTTGACACCGGCAAACTGGAAGGGCATACGGGTTTTATTCCGCCGCCTCCACCACTTGCTTTTACTAAAGCAAGAAAAGGGAAGACATGATAAATAAATTTACCGTCTCCGCCATCTGTCAGGCTCGTCGTGAGGCAGAGAATCCTTTTTCAAGGTTAATAACTCAATGGGACTTTCACCCACACTGACAAATTTGGTGGAGCCACAGGGAATCGAACCCTGATCTGAACGTTGCAAACGTACCGTCCTACCGTTGAACGATGACCCCAAATTGAATAGGCTGTGATTATAGAATGGAGGGGAGCGTCACATCGCTTTAAGCCCTTAAGGAATACTCCAATCGGGCGCCTATCCTAAACCGAAAATTGGTGCTGGTAGAGGGACTCGAACCCACACGGATTTCTCCACTAGATCCTAAGTCTAGCGCGTCTGCCAATTCCGCCATACCAGCATAATACCTATAACTATAGGCAAGTTTACAAAATCGTCAAGGATTTCACGGGGTTCCCCGAAGGTCTATCTTAACTGATGTTGTAAGTTGTTCGGGCTGAGATTATACCCTCACGTATCGGTCTTCTGAGATTATAACAGCCTTGCGAGCTGCCTTCCTCTTCATCCATGTTCACCACCCCGGAGGGTATGTGACATATCCGACAAGTCTGCTTTTTTATACTGGTAGCTTTTCCAGTCAACGATAACCTACTCAACGTATCTTTTTACGTTTGCCTTGCGAGCAATAAGAAGCGCTAACCTCTCCGTAAACTTCCACATTAACAACTTTCATCTTGCGAACTACGGTTGTCTGAATTACCTTGCGGCTTCAGAATTAAGACTTTTTAAGTCATCGTGGGCAACGACTTTGCGTTTTGTTAGTATAATTAACACCATATGTTATATGATAACCCACCAAGCATGTGCGTTGCCTGCTGCTTCATATCCTTTGGGGATACAAAATACAACACATGCTTTGACTTTTCCTTGCGGTACTAGTTCGTGTTTTTAAGATTGCGTCTTCTGGTTACCCTTAGCCGCTCTCTCTCAACATACCATAAAGCATTTGCTTGCGAAGGCTCATACCCTATGATTTAGCTTGAAGTCTTATTCCTGACTGTTTCCGTGAAGAATCTGGTAGAGCTCGGCGGTGCCGTTAGTAGATACCTTACAGTGTTACCCTCGGGTATCATTTCCCAGACCAGCTTTAGACATATCTCCATCTTTTGGATGAAGCTTACAGACTTTGCTAGTTGCATCGTTGTCCAACTTTCGTTGGCGGAGACTCGATGGGGAGTCATCCTTTGGCCTTGTTACCAAGGTTTATCTTAAGGGCCCGATGCGACCCAAATTCAAATTACAAAGAACTATTGATTTACTATCGAACTTCGAAAGCGTTCCGAAGTTTTCTCTCAATCGTGAATACATAATATCATACTCACTCTTTTTGTCAAGCCCTCTCTTCGATATTTCGGTATCATGTGAAGAGATACTTGACTCACTGAAATTGGTCAGAATAGTGGGATTCGAACCCACGGCCTCGTGTACCCGAAACACGCGCTCTAGCCAAGCTGAGCTACATTCTGATGGTGGGCAATAGTGGAATCGAACCACTCTCTATTGAACGTCAATCAACTATTCTGCCGATAAACTAATCGCCCTTAACACCAGTAACTATATCACACAAAACTAAAACGTCAAGCCTTGTGTGATTTTTTTGTAAATGGTGGGCGTGCAAGGACTTGAACCTTGAGAGACGGCTAAACCGTCATCACGCCCATTGGTGGTTGAGAAAGGAGTCGAACCCCTACTTCCGGCTTTTTAGGGCCGGTGTTCTAGCCAATTAAACTACTCAACCGAAATGGTGCCCCCGGATGGACTCGAACCACCGACAACCGAATTATTAGTTCGGTGCTCTGACGATTGCTCGTCCCGAAATAGGAATAGGCATACCCTTTCCCCGCCACGTCCACCTTCCTGCAGGTTGTGAACGTCTTGCGAATACTCTGTCCTACTCTTTCTTTCGACCAACTGAGCTACAGGGGCGAAATTGGTTCTCCGTGATGGATTCGAACCACCGACCTTCTGGGTTTTAAGGCCCAGACATTCTGGCCACTGAACTAACGGAGAATTGGCGGTTGGCGTAGGACTTGAACCTACAGAACACGCTGAACGTGTATGCCAACCAAAATGGAAATTACTGACTGGAAGAAAATGGCGCCCCATGCGGGACTCGAACCCGCAACAAATTGTTTTAGAGACAAGTGCTCTGACCAATTGAGCTAATGAGGCGTGATGATTATTTGAAGATAGAATGAGTCCGTAAGTGATTTTGTCACCGTTCGAAACCTATGTAAAGATGTTCTTCATTCTGTTGATAAGTATAGACCAAATCTGGAAAAAGGCAACTCTTTTTTACGGGGTTGACAATCTGTAGAAACGTTGTGGTTGATTTCTTGCACCTACATCATCATACACCGCATTGCCATACTGGTCAGCAACAAGGTTTGTAAGAACTTGGAATGGTGTAGATAGATTAGCCGTGTACCAAAACGTGATTGGTTGGTTAGGACAAACCTTTGTCTGAATTGCTGGGTATCCAAAGGCCGATAGAAAATAGATGTTGGTGGTGAAGTTTGTCTTTATGGCCCATGCTGGTGTAGTATAAGACAATTCATTTGAATAATCACTTTCCAATCCTACAAGGTCTGCTCGAGCAGTGATAGCAAAAAAGTTTGTGCTACCTGCCTGCAAATTAGTGACTACACCTGTCAAAACTTTTGTATTGATATCTGTGGTATTGGTATATGTTCTTGATGAAGAGCCTCTGTAAATTCTGAATCCATTTACAGTTGGTTCGTTCGTAAAATTGTAATCCCAAACGAAGGTAACTGAACTTGGTCCTTTAACACATTCAGCCAAAATGTTTGTGGTAAAGATTGTAGCATTAGCTGTTCCATAAACCGAACCACCAAGATTTTCTGCCGTTACTTTATAGAAACCAGCATTAGCCGTCGTAGCATTTGAAATTACTAACGTATCATTTGTGGCACCAGCAATAGGTGTAGAACTTCCACCGAAATACCAATTATACTTTGGATTTCCAGACGCAGTAACTTTTAATTCCAACTTACTTCCCTGATTTGTAATAACCCTCTTTGTCATCGTTGAAATTGCTGGTTTAGCAATAAATGGTTGATTTAGGTCAAAGACTGTTACATTGTCATAATCGGCAGATGATACATTACCACCAAGAATAGACAAACTAATTCCACCCGGAATCAAAGGTGATACAAGGTCTGTAAATGCAAGTGCTTGCAAATTATCAAGATTTGCGACGATGACGTTGTTGGTATAAGACAATTTTACAACGTGTTTATTTGTTCCAAGGTCTGCTATATTTGCTGAGGCAAGTTCAAATCCCTTGAACCAGTTGGTGTATTTCTTAAGAACAAATCTGGCTTGATTAGTCAAACTTGCAGGATATATCCACGCAGAATAATTTGCACCGTTGGTGACGTTATATCTAACACCCACAGAAGAACCTAAACTATTAGGAGACAATGTTATATCAGACAAAACTGAAACGTTTGTGAAAACATTTCTGATATATGCATATTGGCCGGAGATATTGTTTGTGACGTTTAATCTCAATACACCATTTGTGCCACTTGTATCGAAAAGGTGTGTTCCTTGAAAGAAAAACCAAGGAGTATTCCAACCACTATCAAATCCATCATAAAATACTGCTTGTGATGGTCGAACGGAAGGCGCAACCGTCAATGGTGTGATTGCTGGAAGCGTCGGTTGTGCGGATACTGATGTTGCTATTGCTAGGGACGCCAATAAAGTTAATATAAAGTTTCTCATAGTCATAACTATGATACTATAGTTCATAAATTGTGTCAATCACAAAAGAAAAACCCACCGAATTAACGGTGGGTTTTCCCATATAACCTGAGTTTTTTAACTCTTAGAATCGAACACGAATACCAAGAACGTAAGTAAGTCTGTTCTCAGATTTACCATCCGTAAGGTTGAATGGATACTCAACTCTGGCGAAGAAGTCAACATCTTTCTTAAGATATAGACGCCCAACTACTTCGGGAGCTGCAGTCCACTTAGGAGTAGTATTGCCATAAGAAAGGCCAATGTTACCACCAGCATCAAATTCGACATTACCAAACTTAACAATAGTCCAATCAGTAAAGGCTTTTGTGCCAAATAACCAACTAGAACCATTCACGTCTGAATAACCGATTGACTGACGAAGACCGACTTCAGCAGGAAGAATAATCTTGGCATCATGCCCAAGTTGAAATTCTCCACCAATAGCAGAACCAACGTTCTTAGCGTCGCCGCCAAGTGCTGTTGAACCACCACCGGACAAACTGAGCGTCCATTCACCCAACTTGCTATCCGTTGGCGTGGCCAAAGGTGCATTGGTTGATGGAGCAGCAGTAGCTACCGTAACTAATAGTGCTGTGGCGAGCAAAGCGCCAACTAATGTTTTAATATACTTCATTTTATTCCTTTTGTTTGTTTTGTTTACTTTTGTTACTAACCGAGTGTGAGTAATAACTATATTTCATTAGGCATTTTATACCAAGAAATTTTTATAATTACCACCCGCTTTCGAACGTCAACTATAACAATCCTATCAAGAATTGTCAACTTTTTATTCTTTTAGATTATAAAATCACGATACTGTTCGTGGTATTCACCTATTTTCGCATAGAACTCATTAGTTAGTTCAATCATTTCAGTCGTCATTCTTTCCTTGGCACCATCAATCATTTCTTGTGGTATTGAACGAACACCATAAAATGCTTCGGCAATAGAACCGGCGATGGCAGCAATAGTATCTGTATCTCCTTTAGTATAAACAGCATTTCTAATTGCTGATTCATAATCTGTTGATTCCATGAAACATACCAATGCTTGTGGTGCCGTCAAATTACAACGGATACTTGGTTTTCTGTGATTTCTCCAATCTTCCACAGACATATCCAACATATGTCCAAACTGTTCTTCTACATAACCTCTAATTTGAAGTTTGGTAGAACCGTTAAGTGCCATGTGAATTGCTGATACAATGGATTTTACACCACGTTCTGATTCTTGAGAATCGTGAGTTGACTCAATACTCTGTTTGGCTCTTATCATTGCTACAGCGTAATCCTTACAGAACAATCCGATTGGACTACAACGCATCATACAACCATTAGCATAACTCTTATTGACCGTTGTTCCACCATTATCAACCCATTCTTGGAAACCACTTCCATAACCACGGCCCGGATATTTGAGTGCCCAATCTCTGTATCGGATTGGAAATTTTTCACCTTCTCCCCAAACAGGATGTAGCAACGCGTCTGCGGTGGCACATGTTAAAATGGTATCATCGGTAAACCGTGACCATTGTTTTGCGAATAGGGGAAAACTTCTATCATCAACCCAATTCAACGAACTACCTTCATAGGGCGAACCTACGATATCTCCAATTATTGCTCCAATCATATGTGTATATTTTCTGTTCTGTTTTTCATTTCTTCGGCTAATGCAAATCCAAGATTTTGTTTCAAGTCTTTTGATTTACCACCTTGACTTACAATTTCATACCATCTGGCTACTATCATTTCGCCGTAATGAATTGAATCCAATCCATAATTGCCCAAATTACATCCATCATTGGCTTCAATGACAAATCCATATTCTTTGTTGACACCGATATCAACGCCGTAGGCAATGGGTGATGGTTTGTATGCTCTAACAACTTCTTTTACAAATTCTTCCGATGGAACTTTATTCCAATCTCCGTAGTAATGCTTGACGCCAAGAATTTCTCCATCGTGAACATAAACTCTAAACTCCGAATCAATTTCAATCGGTTCACAAACCAAAACTTCAGCAGAGTCAGGTATATTCGCTAATGGAATAAGTTGAAGGATACTTGTCCAAACTTGACCAATGAATTGTTTTGGTAACACCGGCTTTACAAACATTGGAACCGGGTTCTTATCATACTTGGCACGTTCTTCGCCCAATGTTGACTTACGAATATTTCTTCGGTAATAAGGTTTAAGAACATCAGGATAACAATCAAAAGGTTTGTAATCAATCCCCAGCTTATCAATGATTTTTCGAAAAATGGTGACACCAGCGAATACAGGAGTATCCACTGTAATGTCAAGATTGTCAATATCCTTTTCCTCAAAACACGTAACGGAGTAACCCATTGTGTTAAAGGCTTCCCATGCCAAAAAGAAATTGACATTGGGGAACGTCCCGTTATTTGTTTTTACAAATGCTTTCATAAATATCCATGTAATCTCTAGCGTGTTCCAAAGGAAAACAACACTTGGAAGACGAACGAAGAATGCCCATAAACTCAACGTTCATTTTGTCAAACTTCATCTGTAATCCATCCATCCGTTTTACCGATACGGCACAATTTTCTTCGGTGATATTCAACGCACACTCAACAATTCTCTCAAGAATGTTATCAAGTCGGTTGTAATATTTGTTGCCTAATATCTTGGCTTCCACATGCTTAGGACATGACCGTATATCACAATCGGCGAAATATACCTTCAAGTCTTCTTTTTCTTCTTCCATAACTTACAATTGGTTCGCCACTTCCTCCAATACCTCACCACAAGGTCTATTGATAATCAAATCGGCCTTTTTGTCGTATGGAGTGCTAGCTTTGTTTATAATAACAAGTTTAGCATTATCTTCAATCTCATTAATCAATTCACACGCTGGTCTTACAACCAAGGATGAACCAATTGAAATCATTAAGTCACATCGTTTTGCTTCACGATAAGCCGCATCATAAACCTCATCATTCAAACACTCATCAAATAAAACCGTGTTGGGTCTTACAATTCCACCACAATCACACTTTGGAATTTCTGAATTTTCCATAAGTTTCATATAATCAGTGCCATCATAATTTTTGCCACATGCACTTGTACAACGAAAAGTTGTTATGTTGCCGTGCAAATCGAATACATTCAAAACGCCTGCTTTTTGAAGCAAATTATCAATGTTCTGATTTATTACCGAATTGATTTTACCCTTAGATTGTAACTTAGCAATAGAATAATGTGCTCGGTTTGGTTCTTTGTCTCTCATTGACATTATCCTTTCCGTGTAGAAGGAAAAGAAAATGGGTTTATTCTGGCGAAAAAATCTTTGACTTAGAATATGTTCAGGAGTATATCCCTCATATTTGCCACTCAAATACAAACCACTACTTGAGCGAAAATCTGGAATACCACTTTCGGTTGAAAGTCCGGCGCCGGTGAAAACAACTATGTGTTTTGCGTCTTTAATCAATTGTAACAATTCCATAATAACTCCTATTGTATCACTGTTAATCATACCTGTCAATGAAATGTGGTCCTCCAACTTACGTTGAAGAACCACACTCTCCTAGAGACAGAAACGCCGAAGCACCGGAATTCATAACCGTCTCACATGGAAATTATGATTCTTAACGTCTGTTTTCGACAAAC
>Ga0315284_10006587_pt1 | contig 16540 bp, 17 predicted proteins | sample YL17G09_16_MG_FD_203696 | JGI IMG/M metagenome (GOLD analysis project Ga0315284, IMG submission 203696) | Sediment microbial communities from Yellowstone Lake, YNP, Wyoming, USA - YL17G09_16 | ecosystem: Environmental > Aquatic > Freshwater > Lake > Sediment | place: USA: Wyoming | collected...
CGCGCTTTGAACCGTCCATATTTTTGAGCGTCAAAGGTGAGCTAATTCCATTATGTTGCTGCTGCCCATTCGCACAAGCGTCAGGCCCTTCAGAACGCCCTACGCCAATTACGCCCTCATAGCCGCAAACGCAGTCATATTTCTTTTAACCTACTGGCCCCACAGACAACCCTACTCGCAGGCGGCTGAAATCCTGCGACCCTGGGCCGACCATCTTATGCTCACACCCGCCCACCCACACCTCTGGCAGTTCATAACCTACGCATTCCTCCACAGCGGCTTCCTGCACATCATTGGAAATATGTTCTTTTTGTACCTGTTCGGAAACAACGTAAACGACAAGCTCGGACACTTCGGGTATCTCTGCTTTTATCTGGCAGGCGCCGTCTTCAGCGCCGTCGGCCATACTCTTATCAACAGCAACCCCGTCATTGGCGCAAGCGGCGCAGTAGCCGCGGTTACCGGTGCATACCTCGTCCTGTTCCCCCAGACCCTTATCACCATCTTTTACTGGTTGTTCTACTTTATTGACACAATAGATGTCCCCGCCCTTTACTTCATTGCTTTCAAGATGATTTTCGTCGACAATGTCATCGCCCGTTATACGACAAACGTCGCCTACGACGCGCACTTAGCCGGCTACGCATTCGGCATCACCGCGTCGCTGCTGCTTTTGGCCACGGGCCTGACGGCCACATCCCGTTTCGACCTGTTGGCGATGATAAAGCAGTGGAACCGCCGGCGACAATATCGCGACGTCATTTCCGCCGGCTACGACCCTTACACGGGCCTGGGCGACGCAAAACGCATAAAAATAGAGGTAAAAAACACCGCCACGCAGGAAAACCCGAAAATCACACAACTGAGGGGCCAAATCGCTGACCGAATCTACCAGCACAACCTCCACGCCGCCGCCCAACTGTATCTCGAACTCGTAAACCTCGACAGCGAGCAAATCATCCCCCGCCAGCACCTCTTAGATATCGCCAACCAGTTGGCCAGCGAAAACCGCCACGACCAGGCCGCACAGACCTACGAAAAGTTCCTCGCCCACTATTCCAACTACGAATATATCGAGCAGGTCGAGCTGATGTTAGGTCTGATATATTCTCGCTATCTTGATAAGCCCGACCTGGCAGTAAAGCACCTTCAGGCAGCCGAACGCAAACTTTCCGACCCAGGCCAGCTCAAATTATGCCGCGACGAACTTGACAAACTCCAGCAACACTAAATATCTTTAGCCACCTGATTTATTGATGGGTTATCAACTTTACTTTGCCGCCATGTGGGCCCAGTATGCCAAGCAGCCGGTCCAGGCCCATATCGCCGCGGCTGCAAACAACACTATTGCACCTATAACGCGCAAGCCCTTTTGCTCACTCTGCCAGACCACAACCGGCGCAAAAACACCGGCTGCACCGCTGAGCACAAAACCAATACCCGACAGAATCGGCTCATTCGTCAGACGAAGGTCGATTATCCTTACGCCTAACAGCATCGCGGCGACCCCTGCAAAAAAGGCATACCCCGCCAGCGGCATAAGTCCCCACCTTTTGGCCGTCGCCAGCGCCGCACCGAGAAGCAGCACCCCCAGCAAAACCGACATCTCGCCATACGCCATACTATATGGCTTCGGCAATGGCCAGGTAAACGTCATCACAAATCCGCAGACCGTCGCCACAAGGCCGCAGATTCCAAACGCCGGGGCCCATGAGGTTACATCCTCCCTGTCCACGTCCGCACCCCTCCAGACAAAGCATCCCAGCAGGAAAAACCCCGCCGTCATATTAATCAGCATCAGCGTCACATAATCTATCATCATGATTTTTACCTCCCATCATTATGACTTGTGCTCTTGTGCTATCCGAAATTGTAGTGCTTCCTGACCGCCTTTTTCACCTTCCAGGTGCATTCGAGGTCCACGGGGAAAACGACAAGGTCGCCGGGACCGAAGTTGACCGAATTCTTCCCGTCGGTAACCGTCACATCACCCTCTAATATCAGGCAGGTCTCCTTCTCCGTATAGGCCCAGTCGAACTCGCTCGGCTTGCACTCCCATATCGGCCAGGTCTTGCACTTCTGCTGCTCCTCCCTGCTCGGCTTTTTCACAATCACGTCTTTTACCGTCGGCATATTTCACCCCTTAAATCTTTATCCGCCTGTGGCGGATTCCCTTTAACAATCCCTCACGATTATATCGCCGTCTCATTTATCTGCAACCATACGAGCATCGCTTTTGCTTTTTTACTTTTTACTTTTTACTTTTTCCCTTACATTATTCGCTTTCCAATCCGCTGAAGGCGGACAAGTCGCTAAAACTATGAACAACGGACAGTTGAAAAAATTCAAGTCCTGGTTTGACAACTTCGTCGCCGGTTTTTACGGCGACGATGATTTCATCAACGCCAACATTAAAATGAAAGAGGAGCACTCTCGACGTGTCTGCACCGAGATGCTTTACCTGGCCGATGAATTGTCGCTAACTAAAAACCAGCGACTGATTGCCGAGACAATCGCGCTATTGCACGACGTCGGCCGGTTCCCCCAGTTCACCAAATACCGAACCTACAACGACCCGCGCAGCGTCAACCACTGCCTCCTCGCCCTCGACGTCATCCAAAAAGAAAAACTGCTGGCCCATCTGCCCGATAACGAAAAACAGCTCATTGAGACTGCAATAAAATACCACGGCGATAAAAAGCTCCCATCCAACCTCGCGGGTGATACGTTATTGCTTTCCAAAATGATTCGCGATGCCGACAAACTCGACATTTTCCGCGTCGTCACACAGGGTTACAAACAATACAGGGATGACCCCGACAACTTCAAGCTCGAAATCGAGCTGCCCGACACCTCCGAATACTCCGGTGAAGTCCTTGACGAGGTCGCTTCAGGTCGGCTCATCGACTATAAAACGCTGCGAACCTTCAACGATATGAAGCTATGCCAGCTTGGCTGGGTCTACGACGTAAACTTCATCCCCGCCCTCAAACGCATAAAACAACGCCGATTCCTCGAAACGATTTTTGAATTTCTGCCCGACACCGAAGACATAGCCAAAGCCCGCCAAAAAGTCTTCGCGTATATCGACTCCAGGATAAGTCGCAGTAAATAATTGCGTGCCCTGTTCCCTTATTTATTGACTCGGCCGTGAGCTCTATTCTTCAGAGGCGGTTTGGTCTGAAGGTTGCCAGCAAGCCGGCGGGTTCGGGGTTGGCGGTAAATTTTTGAGTCGTAAGCCCCCCCCCTATAAGGACTTAGGAATAATCGGCGGAAAATATCTATTTTCTTCTTGACATATACGAGTAACCATATATAGTAAAGCCGTCTTGTAAGGTAAATATTGTGACTACACCCAACACTCACAATAAGGTCGTCGTTCGGCAAACTTCTCTCCGTTGTCGCTATTCATCCAAAATCAATTCCCTGTGCACGCATGCTCTTATAAACTTATGCACTTATTGTCTCGGAGGGTTCTATTATGGCTAAACGAATAATCTTAATATCATCGGGGCCGGTTTTGCTTGCTCTTGTATGCCTTGCACTTATCTTCGCCGGAATTGGACGGGGAGGGCCGACATATACCTCGGCTGACATTGAGCAGGCAAAGGCGCAGATTGTCTCACTTATCGAGGCGGGCAAATTGGCGGAAGCCGATGCGGCGGTTGACAAGCTTGTTGCCGCCCGCTCCGACGACGAAGCGAAAGGGCAGGCCCTTCGAGAGATAGCCGGCAAATATCTAAACGCTCAGCAATTTGACAAGGCGATAGAGCTCTCGGATTATGTTCTTAAGAACTGGCCGAAGGCCGACTTTGCGGTCCTGGCCGGGATGACGATGGCGCTTTCGCAGGCGGCCAAAGGAGACATAACGGCGTCCGAGGGCACAACCGACTGGCTTATTGCCGATTACGCCGGTGACGCTAATTTACCGGCGGCGATTTCGACTATCGCGAATACTTACTGCTGGCGAAGGATGTATGACAGGTCTGAACGGCTGTATCGGGTCATTCTGGACAAGTCGCCGGACAGCGACAAGGCCCGGCTGGGGCTGGCCAGAGTGGAGGTTCTGGGGCTTATCGGAGAGAAAAAGTTCTCGCTTGCACAGCAGCAGGTCAATTCGATGACCGTCGATTTCAACGATGGGCCGGACCTTTCTGCGGCGCTGTTTCAAATAGGACAGGAGTTTTTCTGGCAGAGGAAATACGTCGAAGCCAGAGACGCTTTTGAGAAACTGGCTAAGAAATCAACGGATGATTCGCTTTCACAACAGGCAAGATTATGGTCGGCCAGGGTCAACGTCTGTTCGCTTATCGGGAAAGTAAAAGATGCGCAGGTCGTTGCGGCTATAGACAAACTGATTAGCGATTTTGAGGGTGATGCGGGACTGCCTGATGCGCTATTTTGGATAAGCAAAGAATATGAGTGGTCAAAGGGACCTGCCCAGGACAGGACCGGCTGGTATGATGAGCCCAACAGCGTCTATCAGAGATTGGTGGAGCAGTTCAAAAACACTTCTTACAGCCAACAATCAGAGTGGGGCCAAAAGCGGCTGGCGCACCGTATAAAGATACTCAAGCTGATAAAAGAAGCCGACCAGAATGAAGTTGACGCCGCAATTGAAAATATGGTCAAGGATTTTGCAGGCAGGTCTGAAATTGCAGGCGAGCTTTGCTGGATTGCCCGCGAATACGAAATGTACCCCGATAAACACGAGCTTTCCAAGCAAATGTATGAGCGAATCATCCGGGAATACCCGGACAGCGTTGAAGCCAATGAGGCCCGCTTGGATATTCCCCGCGCCAATATACAATTCCTGATTGGGGCGGGGGACATAAACGAGGCGAATGCCCTGACGGATGAATTTGTCGCCGACTTCAACGAGGACCCTTACGCCGGCAGTTGTCTTGAACGGATTGCGACGCAGTATTACAAGACGGCCTTGGCGTTTAAGGAACCGAACCGGTCGGCGACGCCCCAAACCTGTTCCCTCGCAGCGATGGAACAGGCAAAGCAGTATTTTGAACGGGCCGAAGGCGTCTGGCAGCGGATAATAGACAAACTGCCGGTTCGAGCCGGCGATACCGATAATGCGTATTACTTTGTGGCGGGATGCCGGCAGCATCTGGGCCGGTGGGAGGAGGCGCTTGATTATTATCAGAAGGTGGTGGCCGACTGGCCGGATTATAAATACGCCGGCGGGGCACAATGTGCAATCGGCTGGTCTTATGAGGCGCTGCGTGATTCAGGGAAAATACCAAAAGAGCAGGCCGATGCCATAATCGAGGAGGCCTACACGGCGGTCCTCACGGAGTATCCCGATTGCTACATAGCTCATTACGCGGCGTTTCAGCTTGCCGGGATGAGCGCCGAGAAGGGCGATAAGGCCGGCGCTATTGCCTATTATAAGAAGTTTATCGAATTGGCGCCGGCGGAACACAGCCGATTGGCCGAGGCAAAGGCGAAACTGAGAGAGTTGGAGGGAACGAACCAATGAAGATAGGGTATCTGCGACACAAGTGGAACGTTTTGGGTATAATTGTCGTAGTGGTTATGCTGGATGTATTTGCAGGTAATGCTATGGGTATGGGGGGCGGCAGTCCGCCTACTTGTCCGCCGTGCTATGATAGTAGCTGCACCCACTACCTGTGCTGCGAGGCGTGCTGGGGCTGTAACGCGTCAACAAATCAGTGCTCCATTCGAAGGTGCGACCAGAGTGAGTGCAAGGATTGCAACTATGATGACCACGGGAACTGCACGGGCTGCAAGTCCAAATGCAACCCGAACTACTGCCAGACCTGTGTGGGCGGCACCTGTAAGGTTTGCGGCGGCGACACGAACCAAGCATGCTGTGATGGGACATGCTATGACACTAGAACTCAAAAATGTTGTACGGATATCTCTCCAAGATATATATGTGACATCGACTGCAAATCATGCTGTAATGGCTCGTGTTGTAATATGACAAACTGTGAAATCTGCAAAAATGGCTCTTGTGTCAGGGCTGTGCCGACAAATATGCATCAAACTTATGTTGAAGACCAGGGGGGTACGCTTCACTTCGAATATGAGTGGGATTCTACCACAGGAGATTTGGCTGACCTGTATAATTGTAGTGTGAGAGAGAAAGTGGATTACCCAGGAGGAAATCCTTATTATTGGCCATCACCACCCTGGGTTGGAGGTGTGTTCAATCCGACGATACTGCCTGACCCTCCTATCCCTGCTAGTTATGGTGGTGCGGTGGATAATCATTCCCCACCCGCGTTCAAAAAACCATATCAGAACGCTTCGGTTTCAGCAACACAGGTGTACCAGTATCATTGTGGTCCATCATGCTGTATGGGAAATGATGATTGGGAGACGTTGCTCTCGATTGGGTCGATACAGCGTTTTGTAACAGGCGACGGCACACTATGGAGGTATTCTATTATTAAAAGCGGAGCTTACGCAGAAATATTTCCTCTTCCATAAGCAATTTATGTAAAATAACGGCATTGAATCTTAATCTTTGAAAGGTAAAGACTATGATTAAGAAACTAAATCGGCTTGGCTGCTTGCTAACAATGACAATTGTGCTGGTGAGTTTTATTGATATGTTTACCAATGCTTATGCGCAGGAACCAGAAAATTTTCTTGAATGGAGGATTGGCACCTCCAAGCAAGCGTTTTATCCCGGCGAACCTGTATTATTAACTCTGAATATCAAAAATTCAGGGACGCGGGAGGAAAAAGTTGACTTTGGAGTAGATGGAATAGGGGCCTTCTTGATGGAAGTCCACGACTCGAATGGTATTATTGTTGCTAAAGGAGAAAAAATTCAAAGGTTTGGATTATCGAGGTTAGGAACTCTTTCAGTTGCTCCGAGTGAAATTAAGCAGAAACCAATTGTGCTGAACCGATGGTGCTCTACTCTGTTGCCGCCCGGAAAATACCATGTTATCTGCAACATAGAGTACCTATTGCGTTCTGAAAGCAGAAAAAAAGAAGGCAGCGAGGTCTTTCAAGCAGGTCCAGTCCACAGAAAGCAACTGGAATTGGATATCCAGATAATTGAGATTGACAAGACGAAATTTAAGGAGATGTTAGAAACACTGGTTGCTTTCGAAGTTAAACCAGAGGCGCAAAGCAAGGAAGAATGGTTGGCAAAGCGGGACATTGCAAGAGAATTGCTCGCTCTTGCCGAATCGGAATTAGCTGTCCCATATCAGCTAAAACTTATAAGAAATGATCCTTATACTTGGTTCGGGCCGGATGCAATAAATTCTCTTGTGCGGTCTGGGACGCTGGAGGCAGCCACTGGATTGATGCAAATAATTGAAGACCCATCTGTCTATAAAGACGATGTGAAACACATTCTTATCGACGGGGTATACAGACTGCGTGAAATAGGCAAACCAGATATTTTATCAGCGACAAACGAGTTTGTGGCCAAACATGAGCGTCCGTTTATTGGAACCCCTGTTGATTAGCGTTTCAAGTGTTTTCATAATACCAGTAAGATACCCAAAAGAGCAGGCCAATGCCATAATCGAGGAGGCCTACACGGCGGTTCTTGCTAATTTTTCCGATTGTTACGTGGCGGATTATGCCACCCTTCGACTTGTTAGAATCAATCTCGACAAAGGCGACAAGGTCGCCGCTACGGCATATTGCAGGAAGTTTTTGGAGTTGGCCCATCCTGAGGATAAACGAATACCGGCTATAAAGGGCATACTTGCTGAGCTGGAGCGGTTCGACACAGGGCTCACCGTCGAAGGAGGGACGAACAAATGAGGATGCGAATTGTCGAACATAAGATTAGCGTTGCAGGGATTTTATCGGGACTGGTTATCGGGATGATTTTGCCGTTGAGTCTGTTTGTGAATGATGCGGCGGGGGGTGGACCGGGGCCTACCTGTTCGCCGTGCGAGTACTGGAGTTACACTCTGGGCAGATGTACCGGCTGCGAGACAGATTGTCCCGGCTGTCACTGGTGCGATGGGTCTATTCCCCGGTGCAAATCCCTATGCCTCTCCTCAGAGTGCAAATCTTGCGACCGCTGCGTTCGCTGCAAGATTTGCGGCGACGACCCGAATAAGTTCTGCTGCAACGGGCACTGCTGCAATAGAGCATTATGTGAGGAATGTGTGGGCGGCCAATGCCTGCCCTGCGGCGGCGATGCGAATAAGGCCTGCTGTAATGGGACATCCTACGACAAAAGAACTCAAAAATGTTGTCGGGATACTTCCCCTGGATATATATGTGACATCAACAAAATCTGCTGCAATGGCTCCTGCTGCGACCCACCGAAATGCTGCGACAATGGCGTATGTAAAGGTCCTAAATGTGATAATTGCCACTGTTATGATCGTAATTTTGACGAATGTCTACACTATGCGACTGATCCCTGCGGAACACCTTGCTCAACAACAATGTGTATCCATAATGAACTGTCGACAGCAACTTGCGATTATCATAGCGATAGTAATTGTCCTTCAAAATGTACCGCAGAAGTACAAGCAACGGGAACGGGTTGTTGGCAAACAGTATATAGGTGCCCTTGCCCGGGAGGTACAGTTAATTGGCATCAGTTTGTAACTTTCTATACGGGTTGTCCAACATGTACAGGTTGGAACCCGGGAGGCGATTCATGCTTGACAGATTCATGTTCGGGCCTATTAGTGGCCGGGCCACTTGAACACGGCGCTCTATGGGACTGTACTGGTACGTGTCCATAAGAATAAAAAGGTTGGTAATTAAAAAGGTTTATCCAAAAAATTTAGATATAAGATAAGGGTGCTATATGTTTGCTATGCGATTCAAGTATGTTCTTGTTACCATGACTTTGGCGATGTTCTTGCCATCCCCCCTCGTAGCAGATGAAAAAGACAATTTCCTTGAGGCCATGAAAAAATCTAACGATCGGCTCAAGAGTAATATTAATCAACATCAGATTTCATTTTCAATGTTGACAAATACCAACCCACTTAGCCCAAAGCAAGGATTGGCTTTAAAACAATGTGTGGCCAGTTGGCGGGGTGATACATTGTCAATGTATATTGTCTATTCTTATGAGAATCCGCCTGCTTACTCACCTTCGGAACAACCCATAGACTATGATAGAGATGGGACATTGATAATATGGCGACCAGTCGAAAAATATGTCCAATTTTCACCAACGCGTAATGAGATACTTCAAAAATCTAAGAGATTCTATGCATATCCTGATGGCTCAATTAAGGAAGGGAATGAAACTACGTTCCACCTTATTTATCCAATTGGAAAACCGGATAGCATTGTTGAGTATTCACATTTTGAATTGGCCGCAGGCAGAGGAATTTCCAAGCAACTAAAGAATATATCTTCGATAGAACAAGACGCCTCCGGGGAAAAGGTTAAAATCAAGGCCAAAGGATTATTGGGCGAAGGATTAGAGGGGTGGTGGGCATTATCAATTGATCCTAATTCTGACTACCTTATTCGAGAGGCGTCATTTAGTGCTGATGTGAATAGTCCGCCGATATGCCGAGTTTTATCTTCGGGCACTGTTTCAACAAAAGATGGTACAGCATTTGCTTCAAAAGGTATTTTGATATTTGACAAAGACAAAGGCCTTCAAACTTCTGTAGATGATGTAAATATTGTTTCGTTGGGTGATATTGGTTGTAATGATTTTCTGATGAAAATCAGTAAACAACTGGACATGCCAATGCCCATAGGATCACAAGTATGGGATTTCAGAGGGAAAACACCCGTAAGAAGTACAGTAAAATAATAAAGTTTTTTAATCGAAGACCTAATGTTTTTAGAGACAAAATAAAAAATGCTGAGTTCCCCTATAGTAAAGGCATTCTTGTCTCAATTTCAGAGCCGAACAACCCGCCAAAATGATGGCGGCCCCCTGCCAAAAACATGCAGGGGCAGGTAAAATATTTCATCTCTATCAGTACTGACTTTGAATACGCCTGTGGTGCGCAGGCGGCGGAAGGATTAACTTTCGCCTTCGGGGCAGGTTAATAAACGCACTATAATTTATTATCGACAAGGCCGAAGTTTTCTCTTTCACTAAGAACGACCCAGGCGCGCCAGTCGGCCTTGCGAATAAATCGCGGGGTGATTGGTTTGACATCCTTTAACCAGCATAAAATCCCGAATCGAGAATTTGCCTTATCCCGCCAGTATTGCTCGTCGCCTGCTATGTGCTGATTATATTGTTTTTGCAGTTCTGCAATCTGCCGGGCGGCAAGATTGTCGAAATACTTTACGACGGCAACCGTTGCGGTTGCCATAACCGGGCCGGAGCTGGCTTTGAGAAACAATTTGTCGCCCGCGCCCACCTGCGAGAGCCATTTGTGTCTCGTTTGGTAGAACCGCGACTCGACGGTCTTGCGACCAGCGAGTATCAGGTCGAGATATGGCTTTTTCAAAATCACCAGGTGATAATTCATTTAGTCATCCTGTATAATGGCAGTAACGTATATTTGCAATGGCTTTGACGGAAGATAGCTGGAATGAAAGTCATCTTTAAGAAAGTACTTGGAATCTTTCTGATAATCGTGGGGCTTTTGGCCTTGTTGACGCCTCTTACGCCCGGCTCCTGGCTTGCTTTAATCGGCCTGGAGCTTCTGGGGGTCCGAATGCTTTTTTTTAGGAAATTTCTAAACGATAAGCAAAAGGCCGCACTTGAGCGGTTTATGAAGAAATTCGGATTCAAGTCTTCCGGCGAACACCCCGGCGACAAAACCGACGATAAGTAGAGGTAACAAAGATTCTCAGCCGCGCCAGGGGCGCTCTCTTTGCTTTGTCTTTTCAAGAACGTCGCAGACGACGGCCGAATCTTCCGCAATCTGGAAATCGAACATACCCACGGTTATGAAGTCGGCCCCGTTTTCAAAGGCATACTTGAAGCCGCTTGCCGGGGGAATGGCGCCGGCGGCCAGCGTCTTGAACGCAATCCAGGGTTTTTCGTCTTTCTTGAAAAAGTCGATTGTTTCCTGCGGCTCAAGACAAAACATATTGTCGTGGATTTCGTCGTGGTTGTCGGATTGTTTGTTGTCGACGCTGAACGGCTCACGCTTCTCCTTTGGATGGGCCGACCAGTATTTGTCGTGGTGGAAGGTCTTTACCCAGTAATCCGGCTCGATTTTGGCGTCCCTGCACTGTTCGAGGACATAAAATGAGTGACAGCCGACGCCTGCGAGCAGGCCTTTCTTCCTTATGTGGTCAAGCGCTTTTTCGATAACATCTATTCGATTGCGTTTGACGAGCTTGTCGCAGGCGGCGCCGTGGAGGTATATCGTCATAGCTCCTTTGTCGGCACTTTTTTCGATATCGGCAAGAGGGTTGTCTTCCTGCGGCGAGACGTTAACTATGGCCTGGATTTTGCCTGAGTTTTCCTTGTTGTATTTGTTAATGAGGTCCAACTGTCCCTGGTCAATCAGAATAGTGTTAACGCCGTATTGCTCGGCCAAAGTGAGCGTCTCGTAGATTTTCTCCTTGGTATTGTATGCCTTGAAGAGTTTCGAGACGTAAATCAGGTCTCGCGAATGCGCCCAGCCGCCGATGAGATTGCCTCCGAGAATAAGCCGGCTGATTGTGAGGTTGCCGATTTTGCCCGTGGGCATATTCGCGGCTTTTGGAGAAGGGGGTTTAGTTGCGTTTGGGTCTGCACTTTCCTGCATCGCCGCCAGAAGGATTCTTTCCTCAAGCCCTACGAAGCCGGCTGCGCCCGCGATTGAGCCGGCGATTAGACCACGACGAGATATTTTGTGCGTCATAATTCAGTCCGTCCTTATCACTGTCGGTGTGGCTGAAACCACTCTTTTGTCATTATACCACATTTCAAAAGAATATGGTCAAGTCTTTTTTGAGCAGGTCAACGTCTCTAAACAGAATCGTTTTAATCCCGGCCTGTCTTGCACCATCGATGTAATCCTGTCTGTCATCTATGAATAAAGTCTGCCCCGCTGACGTTCCCAGCCGGTCGAGGGTAATCTCGTAAATTTTTCTTTGTGGCTTGCTTACTCCCTCAAGGCAGGAAAGCACTACCACGTCAAAGGCATCATAGGTCTGCTTGGGGAAGAATTCGACTACCGGCTTTTCGGTATTGGACAGTATCGCGGTTTTGCAGCCGGTTTTGTGCAGCCGGGCAGCAAGGGAGAACATCTCGTGTCTTGGGACATAAACAGCGGCGAAGGCATCGCCCCACAAGGAATTTGCTTTCGGCATCGGCACGTTGAGGCGGGTTGTCATATTCGCCCAGAATTGCCGTTCAGTAACCCGGCCGGTTTGGAAGTCGTCCATACAGATATTGTAGGCCCGCTTGTATTCGTCCTCGCCGACACCGAGCGCCTTTGCGCAATATCTTACCAGCCCCGGTGCCGGGTCCTCAGCCAAGACCCCTCCCCAGTCGAATATGATTGCGCTTATTTTTTCCATACAGAACAGAGCATATTGGGCGGCAGGGCCAATATCAAGGGTTATTGGCTTATTGGTTGCGGGAGATTATACTTAGCCCCTCAGAAATTCTCCCCAAAGCCCCAAAATCCCTGCAATTTTCACTTGATTTTCTGCCCTGCCTCCCAAAAAACATTCCGAGCCAACTCTTTAATTGACAAGCCGCCCCCCAATTTGGTATCCTCTCTCTTTCGCAAGAGCTGAATTGCTCAATATGTGGGGTTTTACCTGTAATCACAACCCAAAACTTATGGCGGTACCCAGCGTGTGATAATGGAAATCAGGCCACTTAAGGCGTACAGGTTCAACGAGGCGGTTGTCGGTGACGCCGGTCGGTGTATTGCGCCGCCTTATGATGTCATTGACCCCGGCCTCCAGGACCGGCTCTATAAAAAAAGCAAATACAACATCGTTCATATAACCAGGGGCAAGGCCGGCCCGTCGGACGGCCCGAACAACAATCAATACACAAGGGCGGCCAAACTGCTCGCCGACTGGCTCAAGACGGGCGTTCTCAAACGTGATGCAGCCGATACCATTTACGCCTATGTCCAGGATTTCGAAGTGGCCGGCAAAAAATCACAGCGGCTAAGCTTCGTCGCCCTTGCCAAGCTCGAAGAGCTTGGAAAAGGCGTCAAACCCCACGAGCATACGCTCGAAGGCCCAAAGATTGACCGGCTGAACCTGCGAAGGGCAACAAAGGCATCCTTCGGGCTTATCTTTATGCTCTACCAGGACAGCCAGAACGTTGCCGACAAAATCATCCAAAAAACAGCAGAGCAGAAACCGCTCATCGACTTCACCGACGACCAGGATGTCCGGCATCGACTTTTTGCGGTTACAGACGCCAACGACATCGGCGCGATAGAAAAAATGATGAGCACCAGGACCTGCATTATCGCCGATGGTCACCATCGATATGAAACGGCTCTTAACTACTACAAGGAAACGGGCGACCCCGCCGCACAATACGTTTTGACCGCCTTTGTCAACACAAACCAAAAAGGTCTGCTTATTCTCGCAACACATCGACTAATACAAAACGTCAAAGGTTTCAGCGGCAAAAATCTCCTGGCGAATCTCCGGAAGGACTTCGACCTGACAACATTTGCCTTTGACGGCGACGAGGCCAAAAAACTCGCCAGGGAAAAAATGTCAGACAAAATGAAGGCCGATTTCGACACCGACAAAAACGCCTTTGGCATATACACCGGCGATGGGGCGTTCTATGTCGCCGTGCTCAAAAACAAACGCCTTATGGATGCCGTCGCACCGAAAATGAGCGACCACTGGAAATCGCTCGACATCGCGGTCCTGCACAAGCTCATTATCGAAAAACATCTTGGCATCGACGAACAGGGTCTCGCCGAAGGCGGCTATATCGAATATGTAAAGGACACCGGCGAGGCAATCGACGATTCCATAAACCAGGTTGACAAAGGCGCCAAGCAGGCCGCCTTCTTTGTAAACCCGACCAAAATGAAGCAAATTGAGATGGTCACCGCAGCCGGCGAAAGAATGCCTCAGAAGTCGACCTTCTTTTTCCCGAAGGTCTATACCGGGCTGGTGATAAATAAACATTAACGTTTTATAGGAGTATGTCTATGGCAGACTGGAGAAAACCCCCAAGATTGTTTATTCCTGGACCCGTGATGGTCAAGGAAGATGTCCTTGCGCAACTGGCTCGGCCCACGCTGGGACATCGCGGAAAAGACTACGCCCAACTGCATGGTGAAGTCCTCGATATGCTCAAGAAGGTCCTCTTCACCAGCCAGAACGTTTTCTTAGTCACATCGTCGGCGTCGGGACTTTGGGAGGCCTCCATTCGTAACTGCGTCGATTTTAACGAAACGGTCTTAGCCACCTGCTGCGGCGCCTTCAGCGATAAATGGGTAGACGTCACCAAAAGCTGCGGAAGAAACGTCGATGAGCTTAAAGTCGAGTGGGGCCAGGCGGTAACCGCCGAACAAATCGACAAGAAACTCGCAAGCGGCAAATACGCCGCCATTACGCTGGTCTATAACGAGACAAGCACCGGGCTTACCAACCCCCTCTACGAAGTCAGCGAAATGATGAAGAAAAAGTATCCCGACGTGCTCGTGTTCGTGGACGCCGTCAGCGGTATGGTAGGGCTGCCGATGCACTTCGACCAGCTCGGCTGGGACGTTGTTTTCGCGTCCGTCCAGAAGGCCCTCGCTCTTCCGCCCGGCTTCACCGTCGCCGCCGTCAGCAACCGCGCTATGGAAAAAAGCAAGAAGGTCCCGCAAAGGGGTTATTACTTTGACTTCCAGGCCTTTGCCAAGTCCAACGAGAAAAATCAGACGCCGACGACGCCCAGCATCCCGCATATTTTCGGGCTGCATTACCAGTGCACCAAACTGCTCAAGGAAGGTATGGAAAACGTCTGGAAGAGACACAAGCAGATGGGCGATTACGTCAGAAGCTGGGCAAAGCAGAAGTTCGGACTGTTCTGCGAAGAGAAATATGCCTCCAACACCCTGACAACCGTCAAGAACACAAGAGGCATCGTCGTCGCCGACGTCATTAAGGCGGTCCAGGAAAAACACCAGACCGCCTTCGGCAACGGCTACGGCAAACTGAAAGACCAGACGTTCCGCATCGCCCACATGGGCGACATCACGCTTGCAGACGTAAAGGAATTGACCGGCTGGATTGACGCAGAAGTGAAATAACGCCAACTTGCTAAAACGAAGGTCACCATCAAAGACCCCCGACTTGTCGGGGGTCTTTCTTTTTGCTTCTCACGGTCGGTTTCAGGAGCCCAGGTGGTAGCTGAATTCGAGCACTTTGGGATTGACTAACTTGCGGTAGTCGGCCATTTTCATCCGAACCGCCTTGTCGTGCGAGCCGGCCTGAAACACTATGTGGTCGTCCGCCTCAAGCGCCTTATCCATTATCGTCGGCATATCATACAAGTTGCCAAAAGGCGGCTCGGCGCCAAGCTCGCAGTCCCCGCACAGCTTCCCAACCTCCTCCTCCTCCGCCAGCTCCACCGATTTTGCCCCAAGCTGGCTCTTCAGCGCTCGCAAATCGGCCTTGTAGCTGGCGGCAAGCACGCACATCATATACTTGCCATCAACCTTGATTATGACCGGCTTGGCAACGTATTTGCCCGGCTCGTGCTCCACGGCCGCCATCTGCTGCGCGCTGAATGTGGGCTTGTGCTCCTTCACCTCACACTTTACCCCCGACTTCTTAAGATACTCCAGCACCTGCATACCGAACCCTCCAAAAAATAGTTTATCTACCTGCCACTACTCTTATGTTCTTCTTACCCTTGCCGATTGTCCGTGTCAATCCCCACTTTCAATAAACCCAAAAAAATTCTGCCCCGCCGAACCCGCCGCCGATATAATCGTATTAAATCCTTGAATTTCGTCTGTAACATACTGTGTTTTTGCGTGTATTTCAGAATATCGACTGTATGGAGGCCCAAAAATGACGACTATCACAAAGCCGGTTAATCACAAAACATCCCCTAGTCTTGGTTTCGTTCTCGTCTTGCTTATCGTTTTTTCTCTTATTGTTCCCGCGTCGGTCATTGCCGAGGATTCAAAAAGCATCGACACCCTTCGTCAATTAGGCAAGGCCTTCGCCGGCATCGCTGAAAAGGCGTCCCCCGCCGTCGTCGGTATCAAGGCCAACCAGGTCGTCACCCAGAACTATTCCCCCCTCCCCGACTGGCCCTTTGGCAACATCCCCTTTGACGACGAGTTTTTTGAGCAATTTTTTGGCAGACAGTCCCGGCGTCAGCGGCCACAGCAACAACAGTCACGAAAAATTTTAAGGCCCGTTCAGGGCTCCGGCTTCATAGTCTCCAAAGACGGATACATCCTTACAAATAATCACGTCATCGAGGGCGCCGAAAACATCACCGTAACATTACTGGACAGCCGTGAGTTCCAGGCAAAACTCATTGGCACCGACCCCGCTACTGAAGTCGCCGTTGTCAAAATCGACGCCAACGACCTGCACACCCTCGAACTTGCCGACTCCGATTCGCTCGAAGTCGGCGAATGGGTAATCGCCATCGGTAATCCCTTCGGCCTCAGCCACACCGTCACCGCAGGCATTGTCAGCGCCA
>Ga0315284_10006588_pt1 | contig 16540 bp, 19 predicted proteins | sample YL17G09_16_MG_FD_203696 | JGI IMG/M metagenome (GOLD analysis project Ga0315284, IMG submission 203696) | Sediment microbial communities from Yellowstone Lake, YNP, Wyoming, USA - YL17G09_16 | ecosystem: Environmental > Aquatic > Freshwater > Lake > Sediment | place: USA: Wyoming | collected...
CTGTCTTACAATCGGTACATGAATAATAGGATCAAGACCTGGAATTATCTTACGTAAATATCCAGGAGCTATAGTTGTAGTAGCTTGCCTATTCGGTCTAAGCATGTTTATCATATCAAACCGATTTTTCCAATAATCATATCTATCGCAAGCATTCCTTCTAACCACATATTGAATAATGCGCTTTGCTAATCTATAATCTATGACGGTCTCCCCATGCTGCATTGGCCCTTGTTGCGTGATGTAATCGATATTAGGCATACCTGTGCCTTCAAACGACATCAGGAATTTATCCACGCCATTATGGAAATTGTATACTGATCCATCCGGAGTAGTATATGTATCGAACTCTATCAGTTTAGGCTTTTTCATTACACCCTCGCCGCCATCAATGCTGCTGTAACATCATAGCGTATTCCAGCAGGAGATTGTACTTGCTCATAGGATGGATTGATAGTCAAATTCACTGTTCGGCTATTATTATAACTATTACCGGAGTTATAAGAGCGCATATTTCCAAGGTCTGACCGATATGCTTTGAACAGTGCTTTAGTTATATCCGCAGGCAATACTAATTCTGGCCCTCTTTCTGCTAACTCATATAAGCCACGCCTGGATACCAAACCTCCTGCTGCATGTCCCGGATCAGTGTTTGGATGGCATTGTCCATCCTTACCCATATAATAACCATTTCCACAATTTCCAGCACCACCTTCTCCACCGCCTCCTCCGACACCAAGAGCACCCTTTATTGCATCCCAAATTGCGCCTGCTCCATTCTTAATAGCAGTCACAATAGCATCTATGACCTTTTGGCCTAAGCCTCCCCAATCAATAAGTTTCCACCAATCCGTAATACTTTTCCATAAGCCATCAAATGCTACTTTTAGTTTAGTCCAAGCGGTATCTATCGTACCCTTGAAATCGCTCCATAATTTTTCAACTATGCCGCCCACTCCAACAATAGCATCTTTTAGAGCAGTCCAAGCTCCTGCAACCGATGTCTTGAATCCTTCCCATACATCTACAACCTTACTCCATGCAGTCTCTATAGATTCTTTGAATGATTTCCATAGATTAGGAATAATCCCATCCTCACCTACTATGGCATCCTTTAGCAGATTCCAAGCACCTGTAACGGATTTCTTGAATCCTTCCCATACATCTACAACCTTACTCCATGCAGTTTCTATCCAATTCTTGAACACCCGCCACATATTGGGAATAATACCCTCTTCCCCTACTATGGCATCTTTTACAGAAGTCCACGAGTCTGTAAAAGATTTCTTGAAACCTTCCCATGCCTCTTTTATATCACCCCACCAACCTTCTATTTTGGTTTTAATAGCATCCTTAATCAGATCCCAAACCATAGCTACTCTGGTTTTAAATTCCTCCCATTTATCCATTATAGATTGTACAAACGTTCCTAAGGCTAGTAATATCTTAGGAACCCATTCACGAATCTTTTGCCCTAATAGTATTCCAAGACCTGCCAATAGTAGTATTAATGATACAAGTAGAAACTTTCCTATTTCTTCAAGAGCTTTCCATATCCAATCACCCAAAAGTCGCAGTGCATGTAATAGTCCCTCGCCAAGTTTTTGCCAATCTATACTAGCGATCCAAATTTTTAGCCATTTCCACAATGTCTCTAGTCCAAAACGTATAATCTTCCATATATCTCCAGGGACTTTATTCCAATTACCTGCAAACACATCCTTCAATAAAGTACCTATATTTCCAAACTGTTTCTTTATATCTTCCCATGTAGCCTTGATAACAGGTGCCCAACCTTTTTTCAGATTTTTCCATGCGTCCTCTATAGGCTTGAATTTGGCTTTGAAAGTTGCCCATAACTCACCAAGTTTAGCCTTAATGGCAATTTTCGCGTCTTCTATCGCCTTCTTGATCTTATCTGTTATACCCCAATCACCGCCTCCACCCCCGCCCTTCTTCTCTTTTTTAGCCGCATCAGCAGCCTCTTTAGCAAGTCTTTCCTGCAAGGCTATTTGTTCCCTGATAAGGTTATTCTGCTCAATCTGTACTTCTATAGAAGATTTTTGCAACTCTATCTGAGCATTGATAGCATCCATCTGTGCCTGAGCAGCATCAACCGTATCCTCGGCAGCGGATACCTCCGCATCTCTTGCAGCCTCAGTAGCTCGTATCTGCTGACGCAACTCTATCTGACGTTTCTCGTTAGCAAGGCTTGCCATCTCAGATTCGGTAAGCAATCCAGATGCCATAGCCTGCTCTATTTCAGCTAATCTATCTTGTTCTTCAGTACCTTGTGCTGCTTGATCTAACTGATCATTCAAACCTTTCAATATAGCATCGTATCTGCTAGTAATCCTAACAAGATTAGCCTGAGCTGCTGCTAAAGCTTTCGACGCTAATTCTGACTGTAACATGGCTTTTACATATGCTTTGAACTCCTTAGATGCCAAACCCGCTGCCGTGGCAACCTTATTTACCATTACATCGGTTACACGTCCAACCTTGTTGACCTGTTCTATAGCATCAGCTAATGCTTTTCTACCACCCAATATTCTAGTTATAAGCGATGTGTCCTTATCGCCCTTAGCTGTAGATTTAATGAAGTTAGCCATTATATTTTCAATACCTGCGAAGATATTGAAATCTGCCTGAGTAAACCCCTTCAGATACTCATTCATTGCTGCCGCTCCCCACTTACCTATGTTTGGCAGTAGTTTAGGAGGAGAATTTGCAGATAATTGTCCAGATATCGCACTCCCTACTAATCCAAGTGCATTCAATACAGCAGTTATTCCAGCAATAATTCCATCAGCAAAGGTTTCTATTAAATCATAACCCCAATCACCTGCATCATCAATAAGTTTATTAAAATCTACATCGAATATATCCGATATAGACTGTATGGTTTTTTCCCATCCCTCTTGAGTACCCAAAGCTATAACAAACTTTGTAACCGCTCTAGCAGCATTTCCAAGCGTTTCTGCAACTATAGAAGCTACAGCACCTAACTGTATCATAAAATTATGGAATGGCCCACCTTCATCAAATGCTCTTTGGAATGCCTGTGTAACATCTCGAAGAGCCTTTGCAACATTAGCATATGCCAATAAGAACGGTTCTCCCAATACACGCGTCAACTCAAATACATCACGTCTCCAGGAACGCATTTGCTTGCCAGGAGTTTCCATAGCAGCTTCATATGCACCCGCAATTTTTCCGCCCTCTGCTATCACTGCATTCAGGAATGCTTGGGATTTCTCTGTTTGTGTAAGTTCTGTAGCCGTCTTTCCTAATGTGGCTGCATATTCCTGGAAAACCGTGTCGCTGCGCAGATTGAACCCCATTGTGCGTAGTGTTTCTGTATTATAGGTTGTTACAGCATAAATCAGCCTTTGATATGCATCAGATGAATCTGTTTGCGCTATTACAGCAGCATCCTGCGCAACTCTAGCTAACTCCGCTGCTTTGCTCATATCCAATTCGGATTGCATGAATTTGATTACAGCGTTGTAAGCTTCATCTGTACGGATACCTAAATTTTTTATCCCCTGAACTTGCAGTTCTATAGCATCATAAGCTATCCCTGCATTGTTAGCCATGATCTGAGCCACATAGGATAGCTCTTGAGTTCTGCCAGCAGCGTCCAATGCCCCAGATACCATCTGCTTCAAACCATTTACAACTTTATTGATAGCAGATAATGCTAAAGTACCGAGTACCATCCCTAATGCTACAGTTTTGGCAGATAATGCAGAAAATGCGCCAGATGCTACATTAGTTGCTCCACCCATCTTCTGGCTCATACCTTGTGCTACAGTAGCATTCTTGGAATTAATCTTATCTGTAGCAGCCATATAGGATTGCATAGCTTTATCAAAGGCTTCAGTGCCAAGATATGCTTGCAATCCTATTTTCTGACTGGTTCCGCCTTCAACTACCATCTTCCAATTCCTTAGCCTTTATATCTTCAATATACCGCTCATATGCTTCCATATCACCTTTTGACATAACAAAGGCTGCCATCATTGCCGCATCATCTTTAGGATCGCACACTCCAAAATAACTGGGACGCTCCTTCCATTGTAAGGCTATACTTGTAAGCACAAATGATGGAGATGCTTCCCAATCAGATTCACTAGATGGTAATTTACTGAGCGGTATCCTCTTCTTGCTCTTCGTCTTCCAGTATATCCCGAAAGGAGTTCATGGCATCAGCCAGCGCCTCTTTCGGTACACCTGAGATTCTCATTACACCATCAAATATAGCCGCCATATCACGAGGATTGGACATGATCTCATGGTCAAGGTAGAAGAACCTGCGCTTGAGCTTACTTTCAGGAACTTCTATGCCCATAAATTCCATTTCCTCTAACCATCCCTCTTCGTTTGGTATCTCAAATTCTACACCACGTAAGAGGATAATTTTGGTAAGTTTCTTCTCGCGCTCATCACTGGCTTGCGCCAATGCTTCCATATAACTATTGTAAATTTCCCTATACTTTTTTCCATTATCTGGATCCGATGCCTCAAAACCTATTACAACATCTTCAGTCAAAGTATCCTCTTGCTCACCACCCCCATATATTTCCATTTTATAGGTTGGAATAGGTGGATCCTTGACTTTATCATTAGAAGCATCCACCAACTTCAATGGAATTGCTTTCAGCAAAATTTTTATGCCAGTAGTGGTTGTGTACGCGCGAAATTTTTGCACATACTTTGAAAAATCTACAGGTTTAATACTATGTATTCCAGATTTCTTAGACATTTCGTTTGCTCCCATTTTATTTGTGCCGGTTTGGGCGGGCTAGAAATGGGAGTTAACTATCCCACCCAAACCGGCTTTACCAGAAGGATATGCCTTTTTCACTCCCGGCATTATTACATTTATCCAGCAATGGCCTTGAACAGGAGGCCGAATCCGCCGTACACGTCCCCGGCACCGTAGATGAGTTTTGGAGAACAGAAGTGTACTGCATTCAGTCCAGCATTACCTATAACTGCGCCTTCCGCTTCCCATGTCCATCCACCATCTATAGTGGTAAACAGTTTACCTACGCCAAGAGCGTTATTCCAAACCATAGCACCCAGGGCATTATCGTACCAGTCCATATCCTGTACAGAACCGGCACCTGAACCTGAGAACCCTCTGATTTCCCAAGTTGCGCCACCATCAGCAGACCTGTACATTGTTCCATCATTATAGGATATCCATATAACGTATTCGGAATGTACCGCTACATCCGTGATAATATCAGCACCTTGACCTGTGGCTCCTACACCAGCAGCCCATACAACTCCGCCATCTATAGTAGTAAGTACTGCATTAGCGGCTCCTACTGCAAACCCATATAGCTCATTATAGAAATTCACTGCCCACAGATTCTGTACAGTAACATCTCCATCAGATTGCATAGTCCAGGTAAGTGCAAAGTCATCGCTGAAGTATACAAATCCGCCGCTAGTGACAAGCCATATATGATAGGCATCCAGGACAAACAACGCGTTTGGCCCCATAGCATATTGGCCAATCGTAACACCCACATTAACAACATGCCACGGAGTAGCTCCACCATCATCACTGTATGCAATTTGCATTGTCCCAGTACCAATAGTGCCTCTAGCGGCTATAAGACGAGTAGTTTGCTGATCTATAACGATACATTCCAGGGATGCGATTTTCACACCGCCCCCAAATGGATCTTGCGGGAGCAATGTGAGTGTAGTGCCCTTGCCAGTTATCTTCCATATATCCGCAGCATTGAGAGGGGAACCTGCAAGAGTAGTAGACGCTGCATATAACGTATCACATACATCGGCACCAGGCCCACATTTACCTGCACATGCACTATAGTCGCATGCTATGATATCGGTAAAATCTTCGGTTTCTGCAACTGCTATAGGCGCAGCCTTGAACTTGAACAAATCCATCAAACCTTCCGCTGTGAGATCGAACGTTTGCTCTGTTCGATCCTGAGATTCAGGGTCTCTGGATGTTAGTTTCGTCAGGCCGCGATTGGTAATCCAGGTCTCGTGCATAGCAAATGTGCGATAGTAATTTCCAAACACATTCTTGGGCGGACAATCCACTCGATGCACGTACACTGGAACTTTACAATTGATATCTTCTAGGGCGTCAGCCAATTTCAGAATATCTGTTTTGATATTGGTTGTAACAGGGCCAGGTGCTCCCTTGATAGAGTCCATAACTACATACTCATTAGGGATAGCAGGATCAGGGCAGTAGTATAATTTCACATCACCCTTAGGAATTGCTATATCACCTAGCTCATGACAACCTAGAAATTGTGGCTTAGTACCTAGACCATCTGGCTGCATCCATATTGCGCCTTCCCCTGCAAAATGGAGTGCTCCTTTGTTTTTGCTTTTAGCCATGTGATCCTCCACTTTCAAACGATTCGGCAGCCCGTAGGATTGCCGATACTTCACAGCCAATTGCCGATTTAATGGCTGCCTCGATGGCTCGTGGATTAGCGCGAATATCGCTCAACTTCCACAAACCTTTTTTGTATAGTTCCCTAGCAATATCCAATATACTGACTGGCCGAATGGTGCCCTCAAGTGCGAACACCCAATCAATACAATCCGGAATCACTAGCGACATACGCTCATCATCAATAGTATTACCATTGATAATAGACACTGGAGATATCCCCTGCAAACGCATACCATCAATATCCACCCATTCGATAATAGCAACATCAAACCTCTGTTTAATAACAGTTATTTCCATTACCCTACTCCATATGTATGACCACACTTATCAGCAGCTTTTTTCATGGCATCTTCCATTAATTGCTTGAATTTAGGTTGCCATATCCCATAGATAGTTACATCAAATTTCCTTGCTTCATTACCTGGATGATCAGGAATCTCTTTGCGGCGCGTATAAGATCCAAATTTCCCACCGGCTACAGAACCTATAACACCGGCAGTGGTTTTAGCCTTATAGCCTTTCTTAAATACAAGCATTCCTCCAGCCACCTTCGGGCCAATATAATGATGCGGCACTCCATCATTCACATATCCATATATTGGATCATCTGTCCCTACTAGCAATGATGGCCCACCCCGTAAGCTAATTTGCTTTGTAAATTCAACCTTATGCTCCCAAGTCTCAACTGTTTTCTTAAAATCCTTCAGCACGGGATTTTCTATAGAATGTAATGCAGTTAGAAATTCCAAACGAAAAACATCCACTTTCAATTTGGTGGGCTTAACAGCCTTCCATAAGACAGTTGATGGCATAATATCCTCTAGTAATATATACCTTAGAGGATGCGCATATTAAGTTTTCTACAGGCTCCTAGCAGTCTAATATAATTCTCTACCCCCACCAATTCTCGAATATCTAGCATAACTGAAAATTCATCGGCATCTGGATCTGGCAGCACTGAGTATGAACTGTAACGTGTCCTCAGATATATCATAGAGGATTGATAAATTACAGATGCTTTTTTCCGTTCTATATTACACCCCTCCACTATTTCCAATATGATAGCACGACTAGATTCCCCATTCACCAATCCACTATGAACAAACTTGCTGGCAAAATCTATACACCATACATCAATGGATGGAAATCGTATCCTATTTCTAACTACTAAATCCTGAAGTATTTCAGATTCATCATATCTATCTGAGCAACTTTCAGTCCTGGTTTCTAAATCCTCGCAGTCATGCTTCCAGGCTCTGATATTATAAGTAACGCAGCAGTTATGTATTACTGCTGCGAAATAATTATATAGACTGGAAATGTTATGATCGAAGTGGGGCATAGCATAGATAATTCTAGCTCTGGCCTCTTGTATCATATCATCCCTATCAACAGGATTATAGCCAGAGACAACAGCCTCTATCAAGCTATTGCTCTTTTCCAATATCTTAGCTAATATCTCTTGCGATCTGGTTTGTTGCCAATCCAGTACAAGAGCGGTGACTTCCGCACAGGCGAATATCATGATTTATGTTCTTCGATATTCTCAAAGGGAATAACCTCATATTTTATATACATCCCTACAGTACGTATCAAAAATTCAAGGGTAGCACTTACTTTATCTTGGCACTCACTACAAAAATCATATACTGAACCCTCAACACAAATTTTGTAATTCCATGTCACTAATTCAGAATCACAGTTATCACAAAATAATTGTTCTGTAATTGTTTGTTTTTTCATGTAAATTTCCTATGTCCAAATTCCGCGATTAAAATTGCATCCGCAATTCCATCGTGTGGTTTTCTATGCCCTTTTGGAATAAGATTGATATATGGATAGACTCTTTTACAATAATCTATCGATGCTGCCTTATCTTTAGTAGTACCTGCTAATATTTCCTTTTTCCATGCCTGAGGTGTAACAAGTCTAAGAGGTATTCCGAGTGTCAAGATGATTCCTTGAAGCATTCCATATCCAACACCGAAGTGGAATGTAGATACCATGCCTTGTTTAGGCATTGCAGAGACCTTCTCCATTACTACAAAATCTGCAACGTGTATAACATCCCTAATCGCTTTGGCATCTAAACCCTTTTCTATAACTGGCATAGGCAATGCGCATGTCACATCCCCATCCCGTATAATTGCTATCCCGCCAGTTTGTCCAGGGTCAATGCCTATTACTATCATGCAGCCTCTCTTTTTACAACCAGCGGATAACGATATCCATTATCTACAATATCTGGCCCTCGTAATTTCCTAAGATTGTGTATAAAATTCCCATCTGCCAGAGTTACAAACGCATTCTTGTACAGGTAATCAATGAATTTATCATCGTCCAAACGTTTATATTCCTTGACCGCTTTCTCTATTGTTTGCCTTGCCCCAACTCTATCAGCATATAAAGCAGTTATCTTTATGTTTTTTACTAATCTATCCCAACCAAACTCTACTATAGCATTGGAAATCCTATCAGATGGTTTACCTCTGGAACTTTTACCCATAGCCGCATTATAGATGGTGCATAAATCCCCATATTCCTGCATCAACTTCGTAGCAGTTTTCTCGCCTATTCCTATCACACCGGCTATATTGTCAGAACTATCGCCCTGTATAGCCCTCCAATCCACAATATCCCGCATCTTTACACCAAACTCTTTTTCAATAATCTTTGGAGTGTATAGCAAATCCTTAGTGGGATTATAGATGGATATTCTATCAGTGGCACATTGTAACAAATCCTTATCTGTAGTAATAATGATAATCTCATCATCCAACATCCTGGAAGCATGATACATAAAGTCATCTGCTTCAACTCCCCGCTTATAGACGTTTACCATACCAGATAGTGGAATTGCTACATTCTGTAATTCCCTAACCTGTCTTAGAAAATCTTCATAAGCATCGGGGTCTTCATCTTGATGCCTGTTTGCCTTATATTCAGGAACAGCTTGACGCCTAAAATCAGGTATGCCACCATCCCAACAGATAACTATCGACTGAGCCTTGAATTTGGAAATATAACCGCTCAATATTTTCAAGAATCCGAAAGTGACAGATGTATCAATTCCTCTGTTAGATAGGCTAAAAGAGTGCCTGCAACGGTGACAGAGATTATTTGCATCCAGAATTAAGCAGGTCATTCTTCCTCTTCTTCTATAGCATCCTTAATATCATAGGATGAATCACTGAATATCATCTTCTCTATAGTAGCATAATTATCTTCATAAAATGTAGGCCATTCAGATGACTTCACTTTAATATCCTCCCCATCGATAGCAATTGTATATTCCCTTGCGCCTTTAGGACATACCATTAAATCATGCGCCTTTAGATAATTCAATGTTGCCCCAGCATCATCTATCCCACGACCGAAGAATATTGGTAATGTTGTCTCCTGGTACGGGGGAGCAAGCCTGTTCTTTACAACCTGAGCATAGGTATTTACCCCAATAATTTTCTTATTAGCCGTCTTTATCCTACCTGCTTTGGATAATTGTATCCTAATAGAAGCGTGAAATTTTACAGCCTTGCCTCCAAATGTAGTGTCCTTTGGCCCAAACATTACTCCAATATTCTCACGAATCTGATTTAACAATACCAAGCAAACTTTATCATTAGCTATCATGCGTGTAATCTTGCGCAAACCTTGCGATATAAGCCTGGCGTGGTCAAGATATCCGGTCTTGCCATACTCTTTTTCCATTTCATGGATAGAAGATGTAGCAGCTATAGAATCCCATATCAGCACTAGAACTGTTTCAGGACTTCTTTCACGCTTGGATTCTATCATAGCATCGAAGAACTTGAAAACTTCCTCTACTGTATCGGGAGAAGTATAGATTAGCTCTTGTATATTCACCCCCACCTCTTCCATCATATCCTTAGATACTGCCGTTTCAGTATCAGCATAAGCTACAATATGCCCATCCTGCTGCGCCACGGACGCTATCTGCTCAGCTATAAGGCTCTTACCTGTAGATTCATCGCCATAGATTTCCACTACTCTCCCGACAGGTATACCCTTACCGCATATCCTATCCAACGCAAGGCAACCTGTAGATATCCATTCCGATACTGTACAAGGACTGGTATCTTCAGACAATAGTGTAACATCAATCTTTTTCTTGCGTATGTCGGATAGGATATCACTAATGGTCATGGCTCAATATCATCCTTAATAAACAACTTAGGTTTCATTCTATATTGCTCATTATATCTTTCGCTGCTTTAATTAAACTTGCCTTTTTACTTCCCGATATATCGTTATGTTCAAAATAAGCATCCAATAGTTCTATCTGTGTCATAGATGCTACAGGAACATCCAATCGCATAGTATGTTCCCCCACAATACGCTTTATTTGCACACTGTGAATAGCCCATACTCCAGCAGCGATTAGAGCCTCGTAGATGTCCTGTTGTCTAATCCTATCAGCATCTTCATCCTTTACATCTACAATGACCCTAACAATATGCGCCATCAGACCTGTATTTTCTATCTTTTCTAATATCTTTTCAGTTGGACGCTTCACACCACCTGTAAAATCAAACCGAAGTGTTTTATATGGCCTGGCATCAACTTCTACAAATTCATAACATACATCATCTGTGCCTTTTATTTCCACCCATACAAAACCCTTATCATCATTCTCCTCCCCAAAATCTACGCGCTCCAGGCTTCCAGAATATACGACCGGAACATTATTTCCATTCTTAGTCAAATCTTGATGCGAATGCAGATGTCCTAATGCTACATAATTCCAAGGCGATAGCAAATCACCTAACTCCACTTCTGCATCCCATCCAATAATATAAGGACGTTCACTACCATAGATAGCATTAGATACTGAAAAATGCCCCAATAAGATTGATGGAATATCCCTATCAATACCATTCCCCAATTCCTTCAACTTCTTGGAAATCTTTTTCTTCCATAACAGTTTTATACCATCAGATGATAGTTTAGCAGTTTCTTTAGCCGATAACCATTGGGATTTTATAGGATATGGAAATGTAGTAACCTGTACATTCCCTCGCTTAGTTTCTATCATTAACGTTTCTGGTTGCCATCCCACATAAACATTTGGAACCTGCAACGTAGCATAAATATCTACAGCAGATGCCTTCTCTATCATTCCTGGCATATCGTGATTTCCAACCAATAAAACTAGAGGGCAATGATTTGCTAATCTCACTATCCTCTCTCCAAATTCCCGTTGATATGTAGGTTCTGGATTATGTTTATTGAACGCGTCTCCGGCAAATACTATCAGGTCAGCATCATTTCCTATCGCATACTCCACTAATGCATCAAGGCAATCCAGATAGTCCAGGATTCTCCCATTGAGCCTTGTTTCCGGATCCATTGGCCCTATTGTATCTATGCCAAGGTGGAAATCTGCGAAGTGGAGTATGCGGATAGGATTCATTTAGTTCGCTCTATATTAACTACCCTGTCTTTATTAACACGTCTAATACGATCCAGGCACTCGATATCGATAGTTTTAGTATTAATTTTAACAATATTTCCTATATATCTAAACCATTCCCAACCTCCTCTATTCACCCCAATACCTGTAGCGCGTCCAGCCATCCAAAATTCACACCGCAAACCAATATCACTAGCAGTAAAGATATTCATGGGCATCTTGATTGCCAAAAGTTTGTTGGGCCAGCAAAGCCCGTTATAATCTGCCGGACTGTACGCCCAACCACCAATCCGATACTATAGCCAGGCTTGATTTCACAATAGGCAATTTCAGTGTCGTTATCAGCGCACATATATTCGGAAGGAGTGCAGGCGCGTTTTGTCATATAATCTTTGATTGTTGTAGCATTCCAGGATTCGCCGGCATGACTGTCTTTAGCATGGTTTGTCAATGGCAGGCTATCCAACACATCCGCTATGCAATTAACTATCGGGCTAACTGCCAAAATCCATATGGCAACCAATGCTATCAATACTACCCAGATCGTTGTTGAGACGGTTGCAACTTTGATTACCATGTCTGTTTACCTTGATCTAAATTCCGTAATTCGTTTTTTATCCAATCCCTGACAATAGGTTCTGGGTGGTAATCCATGAGGCTACATAACAACTCGCATAGGTTGCTGCCTACTATTACTGTTCCCTCAGTAGATCGTAACATAACTACATCCCTTGCCGTATGTAATGCGCATAGAAGGTCAGTAATGAACGTAAGTGGAACCTTCTGTATGGAATATGTCATTGGGTTATCTGCCATATCACATCTCCTTTAGTTTGGATATATAGAGCCTATACCGTGGCATAGGCTCTATGATATATTACCGGCGAGTAGATCGGCGCGCAGTGTGACTAATAGGTTTACGAGTGGGAGGGGTTTCTTCCACATCATCCTCTTCCTCATCATCCTCACTCACTTCTTCAACCTTGCGGGATGTTTTACGTGTAGGATGCTCCTCTTCTTCCTCATCGTCATCCTCCACATCTTCTCCCAATTCCAGATTATCAAGATCAAGCTCTTTTTCAAGACGCTTGTATGGTAAGACAAATACCGCGTGTCCTTCTGCCAACTCCGCATCCTCGTCAGGATTAGTGCTGACTTCCACATAGGATACATCCTTAGCAGCACTCAGCCATTCATCCACCTTATCAGGATCATCAGATAGTGGAGAGGAATTCTTAGCAGCGCGTGCTTGGTAATCCGTATCAGTTTTACCTTTGCCCTTGCGCTCAATCTTGATATCGTATCCATCCTCAACATCGGTGATATCCCCATAATCTGGATCCTGGATCAAACTCATCAACTGCCGAAATACTAACACACCCGGAGTGTATATCTTTGGGCCAACTTTGTCATCTGCTCTGGCAATCACATTCATCCAGTATTTCTTTTGTACCCGAATTTGCCCTGCGAAGGCCTTGCTTGCAGTATCACCTGCTTGATATAATTGGTCAACGATTTCACATACTGGACAATTGAGCTTTCCACGGCTAGTAAACTTGGGGCAATATACCCGTTTTCCATCCTTACCAGGCATTTGATGGATACCTACCTCTTGGAAGAAGCGAGGCATATCTCCAACTTCTGGAAGGATACGAACAATCGTTACCCCTTCCGATAATGCGCCAAGGAAACCAGCACTACCTGAACCAGTATCGGTTTCTGATAATGCTTGGCGCATCTTGGCTAACTTTTCTGATTTCGTCAATTTCGTAACCATAGTTTTCTCCTTGAATAGTTTTGTGACCTGTTAAGGTCGGTTTGCGATCCTTATAGGATCAGTTGTTAAGTTTGCTGGAATAGCTTATCACCAGCATTGCCTCTGTTCGCATACATTTCTGTACATATAGGCTTTGGCTATTAGCTGATAACTCAGCAATATAGGTTAGAACTGCACCTAGCCTTATATTGTAAGGTAAGTGCTGGAGTCCTCCGCTAAAGGAGGTAGTCCCTTTTATGAGGACTAGATTTTCGGAGAACTCCAGCCTTGTTTCACAATCCAGGAACCTCATCACCCAAAATGAGATCATGCCTGAATTGCTACTCCCTTGCTAAGCAGGATTACCGATCCCTGGCAGTCATTGCAACTGCGGCTGTATCCGTTTGGTCTAGTAGTTCTGTCTCTACTTCGACCTGGCGTATTCCCATCCCATTTTCACAATTCCATACTCACATCACTCATGTTTCTTTCATCGCGCACCATGCTTTTCACCTAAAAGGAGATTAGCGAGGATATAACTTCAATAACGCAGTATTGATTTTGGTTTTGTAGGAATTGTTACTCCCTAATCCAGGATTCTATGCAGTTTGCTCAAACCCTATGAATCCAGAACAGTCGTCTAATTACGTGGTATATAATAAACTGGTTCGGTTCGCTGCTCAGGTTCATAGCTTGCCACGTGGCCGATGGTTTTGTTAGTCGTGGAGACCAGTCTATTTTACTGTTAAGGTACTATAGATATTAAACTTGCATACAAAGTTTATTTTACCCCTTTTTACTAAGAACTTTGTCCAATTCTTTAACGGATTTATCCAAATTTTTCTCTCGATTATGTAAATCTATTTGTCCAAGCTCATGCCTTAACATTGCGCCCATAGCTACCAGCATATTGGCGCGCATTTCCAAAGCATTACAAATGGCCTTAAGAAGTTTTGAATCGTACTCGAAACCCAACCGCGCTGAGGATAGTTTGGACACTTCTTCATCCAAATCTATAGCGCCTTTAATCACCGCTTCAGTGTACTTTTTTCCGTCTTTTTCCATTTCTGCTCTGGCATCTATATCAGCAGCAGCTCGCTCTTGCTCTAAACCTAATTTACATATATCCGAGTTGTTATCAGCCATAACTTGCAAACTTGCAAAATATGCATAGGTTGACGCCTGCTGAGCAAACTCATCTATAAGATTGTCCTGATTTACAGCGAAAATTTCTTGCAGGCTGTATTCTTTGGATTTTGTCCGATCATGTATTGTGATCCTATAACCTTCTATAGATTCGATAACTTTTTTAGGTATCATTTCCATTTATCTCCACATGCTGCCCACCCTCAACATCATAAGAAATCGTAGTTTCTTCGCCAACATATGTTCCTGTCCCATCTGGTTGCCAATCTCCAGGATTATCGTCCATGTTTTTGCTCCTTTACCAATTGTACCTCTACTGTGGCACTGACTTGTGCAACGAGTATAGGGTCATCCGATTTAGCCCATATTTGAACAGTATTGACAAAATCAGCAAAATCCTTTTCAGGAATATTAGCACCCCTCAAGATTAGAATTTGCTTTCCTTCAGGGTCTATCGGAATTTTATAGACTTCTTTTCTACCGCGCATTTTCTCTGTCACTCTATCCTTGTTATTCCATTTTGCTACCACTTTTCCTCCGATCCATAAAAATCTCCAATCTCCACATCCGCTTTGAGAGGACACACCAACCATTTCATGTTTATACCTGGAAAATGCAATGGCGCTAATGCTTTTACATTTTCCATAGTCCAAGACACAAGTTTTGCAACTTCATCCACTTCTTCATCCGGGCAATCTAACAAAAGGCTATCATATACATTATCTATCAGTTTAGACGTGTATTTGCCTTCTGTCAATTTTATGTCAACTATTATCATTGCCATCTGGAGAGTATCGTAAGCAGTAGATTGTGCAGGCATATTTTTAGCTTCTCTCTCAGCCCTGCGTTTACGGCCCATATCCCTATCGTTTATATACGCTAGATATTCTTTTCTGCCATACACACTTTCGATATACCCATGATCCTCTGCAAACTCAACACACCAATCCCCATATTCCTTAATCTGTGGAAACAGTTCAAAATACGTTTCAACCATCTCCTCAGCTTTTTCCATAGAGATTTCGTTATGCTGGTTATGTATTGTATATGCATCCCCACCATATAATATTGCAAAACTAACTGATTTATAATTACGACGCGCCGCCCTCGACACTTGTGCTATTTCCTCAAAGGAAATATTATCTGGTTTCTTATGTGTTGTACTCATGATAACTACACAACTATGAATATCTTTCCCGTCCTCAAAAATCTTGATCATGGGTTTGCATTTGGCGATAGATGCCTCTATTCTCAATTCCATACCACTATAATCTACTGCCACAATCTTCCCGTATGATTTTCCATTCCTCCAATAGGAATGCGTAAATATATTCTTGATAGGTAAAGATTCTAATAATGTTCCAGGCTCTTTCTCTGGAGTAGGAATATTATAAAGATTGGGATCACTTGACGAAGGTCTTCCTGTAACCGTCCCGTGCATATTGAATGTGGTATGAACTTTTCCATCATCTGATAACCACTCTCCACTAACAGCAGGATCAAGATAGGTAGATAGCATTTTACTTAATAGTTTGTAATAACGAATATTCTTTACTATCGGATAATCCGCCTCATATATTTTCATAGAATCACCCGCAGTGCTAGGATTATCTTTAGGCGTCATAGCGGTGGGTTTTAGTTTATAACGCTCAAAATATAACTCTATCAACTGCATAGATGAGTTAGGATTAAATTTCCATTTCTTTTGATCGATATGCGCCTTAATCATTCGCTTTACGTGCTTATCTTC
>Ga0315284_10006590_pt1 | contig 16539 bp, 15 predicted proteins | sample YL17G09_16_MG_FD_203696 | JGI IMG/M metagenome (GOLD analysis project Ga0315284, IMG submission 203696) | Sediment microbial communities from Yellowstone Lake, YNP, Wyoming, USA - YL17G09_16 | ecosystem: Environmental > Aquatic > Freshwater > Lake > Sediment | place: USA: Wyoming | collected...
GCCGGACCGCTTCAAGACCTTTTAGGACATGGATTTGCGCTGCATTGTAGGCTTCTGACATGGGGCCCTATGATACTCCAAGTGGTTGAATAATCAAGCTCGATTTAGCCTCAGCCAGTCGGTCTGTCGACTCCCCACTCACGACTCTCGACTCCCTCTGCTTTGCCGTGTCCCAGCACAAACCTCAAGTCCGTAATCAGTCCTTTGCCGATGCGCGCGTCAATCTTCTTCAGCAACTGCGGCTTCAGGAACCGGAGCTGGGCACTCCACGCCGGGCCGTCGACCACGACGACTAGTGTCTTACCGTCGACCTCAACCGCCCGCGTATGCTCGGCGGTCTTCGGCCCGGCGACTTGCGGCCACAGGTCCACCGCCGGCTGCGCGGCGAGCACTTTGTCGAGCTTCAGCCCCTTCAGCACGCGCGGCAGCACGCTGCCGACGCTACGAAACTTCCGATACTTTGCCGGCCTCGACATGGAATTCCTTTCCGGAGAAGTGCTCAAGTGCTCCAGTGGTCAAGTGGTCCAGTGCCGAAGCATCGTGGGCCGTACTTTGGGGCCCGCCACTCGATCCCTCGATCCCTCGATCCCTCGATCCCTGCTGAAGCATTCTTCGCGCCGCAGCATACACCATCTGTCCGCGCTCCGCCACCATCGCCAGCACCAACCGACTCCGCTGCTCGTCCAGCTCCGACGCGACCTCGTCCAACAGAAACACCGGCCGCTGCCTGCCCGCGCTCAGTATCATATCCGCCTCAGCCAGCCGCAAGGCGATGCCGGCCAGCCGCTGCTCCCCCACCGACCCGAACTTCCGAAGCTCCCGCTCGCCCCGTACAATCCTGATGTCATCCCGATGCGGCCCGACCAACGCATGTCCAAGGTAACGCGCCCGCTCGCGCGTCGCCGCCAGTCGCTGCCGGAACGCCCCGGCGAGGTCCAAGGGACATGACCCAAATCCGCCCTGGGATTTGGGATCGTGTCCCGTCCCCCGTGTCCCCTCGGACACAATGCTCGACCGGTAACTGAACACCGCCTCATGCCCCGCCAGCCGCTCATAGTGCTTCGCCGCGCCCTCCAGCAGCCCGCCCACCTTGGCCATCCGCGCCTCATACACCGGCACGCCCGTGCGTACTACCTCTTCTTCCCAGGCCGCAATCTCCTCCGCCCCCATATGCTGTGTGCCGTATGCCGTATGCCTCTCCAACAGCCGATTATACTGGCTGACCGCCCGGCGATACTCCCCCACCAACGCGATGTAGCTCTGCTCCTCACCTCTAGCTTCTAGCTTCTGGCTTCTCGCTTCTGACTTCGCCCCACTTCCCGCCTTAGCAATTGCCACGTCAAGGAAGCTGCGCCTGATTCCGGGCGAACCGAGCACCAACTCAATGTCCTCAAGCAGCAGCACCACGACCGGCAGCCACCCGAAGTACTCGGACAGCTTCTCCATCGGTATGTTGTTTCGCAGTATCCGCTTCTCGCGTCCATCGAATCGTATCTCGGCCGTTGCGCCGCTCTCATCCGTTCCGGAGACAATCAAAACGTCCCGGCCGAACCCCAGCAAATCCGCGTCCGGGCACCGCCGGAACGACCGGCCGGTAGCCAGGTAATGGATTGCCTCAAGCAGATTCGTCTTCCCCGCGCCATTCGGCCCGAACAGATAGTTCGAACCCTCGGCAAAGCCGACAATTGTCGGCTCCAGATTCCGGAAACCGCGCAGGCTGATGCTCGCTAGCGCCACGCCTCACTCTACCCGAAACCGCCCCTCAATCAAGCCACGCCGCCGGGGGACATGACCGAAATCGTGGGGACTGTCCCGGATTGCGGCGCTTTGGGCGGCGGGGACTGTCCCCGTCCGGCGATTTCCAATCCTGTTCCAAGCCGGAACTAGAGATTGCGGCAGTGAAAGCTGCCGCTTTTCTTTCCGGAGCGCGCGAAGGCCCTCACCTGCAATGCCGAAGTGACTCGTTCGTAGCGGCTCGCGCCTGCGCATGATAAGGATTCTTATCAAGCGAATTGTCGTCCCATGTCTCCTAACTTGGCCATTAGTAATTAGTTATTAGGAATTCTCCTCACACCCCTCCCCCGTCCCCCAGGCCCTCTCCCAGAGTCTTTGCCACGCTCTTTGTCAGAGTCTCTGCCTCGCTCTTTGCCAGAGCCTTTTCTACGCTCTCTGTCAGAGCCTTTGCCACACTCTGTGTCAGGGCCTTTGCTACGCTCTCTGTCAAAGCCTTTTCTACGCTCTCTGTGACAGCCTGTGCTACGCTCTTTGTCAGAGCCTTTCCTACGCTCTCTGTGACAGCCTGTGCTACGCTCTTTGGCAGAGCCTGTGCTACGCTCTCTGTCAGAGCCCCTGTCTCGCTCTCTGTCGGGGCCTATGCCACACTCTCTGTCAGAGCCTTTGCCTCGTTCCTTCTCAATGTCTTTGGCCTGAAATGGTCCTCCCCGATGAAGGCCGCCCACGCCCGCCACTCGCAAACCGACGCTCCGTCGCTTATTCATCATTCATCGCTCCGCGCTCACCGCTTTCCTCAACGCCCCTCCGCCGTGCCCCTGTGTACTGCCTACTGTGTTCTGTGTACTTCCCTGGCCCCATCAGCCGTGAGCCGCACGCCCTCTTTCTCGCCCCGCGCATTTGACTTCCCCGGCCCGATTCTCCATAATGTCCGCGTGGATTCAGTACGCGGCCCGGCCCTGAAGGAAACAAGATGAACATGATGGCCCCGAATCACCCGTTGATGAAGCGTTGCCCGCATCTGGTCTACTGCACCATCGCCACCGTGATGCTGCTGGTCGCGTGCAAGCGCAATCACCCTCCATCGACGCCAGACGTGACCGGACTGCTTCTGTCCCGTCCGCGCGACACTGCGGAGTTCTCAGCAACATCAACGGATCGGGACGACGACCTGATTTCCTATCTGTTCGCTTGGGGCGACACGAGCAGTGCCCCTTGGTCAGTAGACTACCCGAGTGGCGTCCTCGTATCTAGGGGCCATGTGTACGCCGACTCTGGAGCATACGCGGTGAGGGCGAGGGCCAGAGACGACAAAGGCGCTGAGTCGGATTGGTCGCCCACGGAGACGCTGCGAGTCGGCTTCTTCGCGCCGGGGATGCCTACTCGTCCTGTTGGTCCCACCTCAGGGCTGCCGGGAATCGCCTACGAGTACTCGACTCACACGACAAGTCCGTACGGCGAGTCCTTGTTCATTCAGTTCGATTGGGACGGGAGCCTTGGTGTTTGGGGCGGGCCTGTGGCGAGCGACTCACCGTACGTCACAACTCACACGTTCGACTCCAGTGGCCTCTATGTAGTCAGGGCCCGGGCGAGAGACAAAGTGGACAGCACATCTGCGTGGTCTGACTCGTTGATGGTAGCCGTAGTCGCGCAAGACCCGTACATCCCGGCGCGTCCTACAGGTCCGAGTGCGGTACGGGCCAGTACGACGAAGGCCTACTCAACGTGGTCTGAAGATCCCAACGGGGACAGCATCCTCTACATCTTCGACTGGGACGATGGCAAGATGGACACGACTGATTTGCACCGCTCAGGCGACACCGTGTCACACTCCCACGCGTGGTCCGACACTGGCACTTACTATCTGCGGGCCACGGCACGCGACTCCAAAGGCAACTTCAGCGTCGGTTGGTCTGAAGCGCTCGTAGTCAACGTAGCATCCAATCACCCACCCGACGCACCCGTCAGGCCGACGCACGCCGGCGGTGGCTCAGTTGGGCGCCCCATGGCCTTCACGACCTCAGCGACTGACCCCGACAACGATTCGGTCCAGATCAAGTTCTACTTTGACGACGGTGGGACACCCGGCTTTGGTCCCAAAGTTGCCAGCGGCGCCATCTGCACCGACACGGTTACCTATGCTGAGGAAGGCTGGAAGGCAGTTCGTGCAGTGGCCATGGACGACAACGGTGATACCTCGGCCTGGTCCGCGCCCGAGAGCGTGGACATCAAGCCCGGTGGCGTCCCGTACGATCTGATGCTTGCAGCCGCCACGGATAGCACGGTCCGAATCACATGGTCGGCTCCGGCCGACACGGCCCCGAACCGGTACGTGGTTTCCTTCCGAGAAACCGGCACAGCCCTGTTTGACTCGGTGGGCGGAACCCAGTCGCTGAGTCTGGTCCACGATCCGGCCGGCAAGACCGGCCAGTACCAGGTCACTGCGGTGTACGATAGCGCGCGGTACACGTCCACTGCGACGCCAGCCACGACTCCGATAGAGGCCAGCGTATTGCTGGTTCCGGAGTTGAATGGCAACGGGAAGGCGGGCTACGGCTGGAACCGGATCTCCGGTGAGGTCGCGATGTACGATATGACGCTGGCCGACAGCGCCGATAAGGTCGACCTCTACGTGACCGACTTTGCCCAGGGCTTTGCCGGGCCCGACTATTCAGTTGCCAATCCATTCCTCGCGCCGCAGGACCCGGGCGGCGGCGTGCCGGCGGGAGCATGGCACATTGTCGAGTTCACCCACCTCGACACCCTGATGACCGAGAACGACCCGCTGCCGCGCTACGCCCAGTCACGCTACCGGGACAGCATGGTTCTGGCGCCACTGCCAACTCTCACTGCCTGTCATACCGAAGACGGCTACTACGCGCTGATGAAGACAACCGACGTTGATACGGTCAACGGGACCGCAGACATCCAGACCTGGTTCCAGTTGGTGCAGGACCTGCGCTTGATTGAACACTAGCGTGGACGGAGACCATCGAGCACTGCCCGACCTCGCCACCGATGGCGGATACGCGCGGCACTTCCGTGAAGACCTGCGCATTCGATAGGGCCGGCTGCCGGTATCCCGCGATGGAATCAGAACCCTCGACCTCGACGAGATGAGATAAGCAAGATGTTCCCGAAACCCAGGCGATGACCATTCCCAAGGGGCTACCGGAACGATATGAGGCGATGTTTGAGCAACTTGGCGGCATACGCGCACAGACGCTGGCGTACTTCCGCTCATTCCCGCCTGCCCGACTGCATCTGGCAGCCTTGGACCGCTGCTTGGCCTTGTTGGACGAGCTGTCAGCGGGTTCCGGACGACGACCCGCAGCCGTGGCGGGACAAACTCTGGTTAGGCGCCTCGTCCACCTCTCACTCTCCGCCCTGACGCTTCTGGCTGATGCATTCTACCAAGGATGCATGGCTGTCCAACGAGACACTTTGGAGACCGGGTTTCTGCTGGAGTTCCTCTTGCATGACAGCTCTCGTTGCGCAGCTTGGTGTGTTTCGACGCGCGCTGACCGTACAGGTCGAGGCCCATTCGCGCCAGGGACTGTCCGCAGACAGCTCAATGACGACGGTGCCGACCGGGACGCCATCTACACGGCCTTCTGTGAGCATGCGTCCCACCCCACACTACAAGGTGGCCGACTGCTCGCCGACGACAAAGCAGCCACTGTGGGGGTTATCGGGGACGCTAACCGTTTTACATCATCCGAAGTGTATCAATGGATTGGGAAGGCTGATGGTCGAGTTGACCGAGCGGATGATGACAGCCGACGGCGTATCGATTCTAGATTCTAGATTTCAGATTGTAGATTAGCTGCCTCGGGTCTTGGCGGTTATCCCATTTCCGATTGACGATTGCCGATTGTCGATTGTCCGACAGCTTGTAGCTTGAGGCTTGAGCTTGAGCCCTCCGCGCCTCTGGTGCGCTAGGCCAGGTCGAGGCTGACGCGCAGGGCGCGGTTGACTGCGGCTAGCTGGTCTGGAGCAAGTTCGCCCAGCTTCCGGATGAGGCGGCCTTTGTCTACCGTCAGTACTTGCGCCAAGTTCACCATGGAATCATGAAGCAGTCCGCAGGTGCGGGCGCGGATGACGACCGTCACCGGGTAGGGTTTGATTGTGGTCGTGATTGCCGCGACTATCGTGGTTGCCGCGTACTGGTTGCCGACGTTGTTCTGCACGACCAGTGCGGGCCGGACGCCCTTTTGCTCGCTGCCCCGCCCGGGATTGAAGTTGACCAGCCAGACCTCGCCGCGTCTGGGGCTTGGGACACGACCCGAATTGCGCAGGCGCAATTCAGTCATGTCCCGCGCTCGAGCGTCTCAACGCCGCTCCTCAGGTTCGCCTCGGCGGTCTTGCGGTCCTCCACCGCCATCGCCTTGTAGCCATCGGCCAGTTCCTGTTTGAGCCCCCGCTCTTCCCAGACCGCCAGCGCCTCTTCTATCAAAGCGCTGCGATTGGTGTCGCGGGCAATGACAATCTCATCCAGTTGCGCCAGCCGGTCCGAGGCAATGGAAATGGTCACCTTCTCGCGCTTGGGCATGTGTACTCCTATTTAGTCATACTAGATATCATACTGATTGTACTGCCATGCAGCCCACGGTCAATCGGAAAATCCCGGGCTGCAAGCACCAAATCCCACGCGCTACGCGCGAGTTCCCAGTTACCAGTTTCCAGTTCCCAGTTAGCGGATAGCGGTCAGCGGTAGGCGGTAGGCGACCTAATTCGGCGGGGCCTGAGCAGGACGGGGTCTTGCACGATTTGACCACTGGCCCGAATTGGGCTATCATCTGGCCAGAATGAAGTACCGAGTCGAGTTCACGCCCGAGGCGCGCGAGGACTACTGCGTGCTGCCGGCCCGCGCCCGTGCGGAGGTAAGGGATGCCATCAACCGGCACCTGCTGCACCAGCCGACACAGGTCAGCCGGAGCCGTATCAAGCGGCTGCGGGGCACCCGAAAGCCGCAGTATCGGCTGCGCGTCGGGGACGTGCGCGTGTTCTATGACGTCCGGGACGATGAGGTAGCGGTGCTGGCGGTCGTCGAGAAGTCGCAGGCGGAGTCATGGTTGAGAAGACTAGGAGTGTATGATGAAGAAGGTAGCGCTGGCCGAGGTTAAGGACCACTTTTCGGAGTATCTGCATGATGCGGCGAAGGAAGAGGTCGTAATCACCCGTCATGGCAAGCCGGCCGGTGTGCTCATCGGCTTTGAGACCGAAGACGATTGGTTCGACTTCCGGCTTGAGAACGACCCCCGTTTTCTTGAACGAATCGCGCAGGCGCGCGCGAGCCTCCGCGCCGGCGGCGCCATTTCGTGGGAGGATGTGCAGGCTGGCTCGGAGACCGCGGCCGCCGAGTTCAGAGCTTCCGACAAGCCGGCATCACGCGTTCCCCGGCGGCCCCGCGGAAAGCGGGCTTCCGGCAGCTAGTCCGCGCAGGACGGGAGGACTCTCAGACTCCAGCCCGCTCGTTGCGCGGGAAGCACCAAATCCCACGCGCCGCGCGCGAGTGACCAGTTGGCAGGTTGCATTTTGCAGGGACCGAGAGATTTCTCGACTCCGCTCGAAATGACATCACCCTTGGCGGTCTTGGCGTCCCTTCGACTTCGCTCAGGGCAGGCTCTTGGCGGTTCACCGTCCGGCTGCGCTTGCAGCTTGAGGCTTGTGGCTTGCGGCTTCCCGACCCGCTTCGCCCGCTTGACACGAACCGCCGGTGCGGTATTCTGAGTCGAATACAAAGGCTTCACGGAGGCGAGTGCACGTCAGCCGGTGACGGCTATATGCAGTCGGAAGTCCGAATGAACTAGCGGAGGTCGAAAGGAGAACAGATGAGAAAACAGAGTCTCGCAGTGACGCTACTGCTGGCACTAGGTGCAGCCGGCAGCGTAAGCGCAATGATGATTGAGCTGTCCCCCACCGAACTGACGACGCAGGCTGATGTCGTCGTCACCGGCACCGTGACCGGCGTCACGAGCCAGTGGAACGACAGCCGTTCGGTCATCTACACCGACGTGGCACTCTCGGTCGAGCGGTTTGATAAAGGGACTTCGGACCGCCGGGTCACATTGCGCGTGCCGGGCGGCGAGGTCGGTGACATCGGGATGGCGGTCGAGGACATTCCGGCTTTCGCGCCGGGCCAGAGAGTTACACTGCACCTCCTGCGTACCGCTGACCGCGCGGTGTTCGAGCTGCTCGGCGGCTGGCAGGGCGCGGTCATCGACGGCAAGCCCGGGCAGGTATACTACTCTTACTCCGGCTATCACCGTTCGCCGGCAAGCTGCTCCTACTACATCAACTCGAGTCTTCCATCAGACTGGCCCACCGCAATCCAGGCCGGCGGGGCAACATGGAGCGATGCCGGGTCGGCCTTCAGGTTCTCCTACAGCGGCACGACTGACCGCACTGGTCCGACCGGAGACGGCTACAACGTCATCTGTCAGGGCGACCTCGGCGGCGGCGGCACAATCGCTGCGAACTATTACTGGTACAACCGGAAGACAAAGGTCGTGTCCGAGAACGACATCGTGTTCAACTCGCGCCTCCCCTGGTCGACAAGCGGCGCGCCCGGCTATTACGACGTGCAGAACATCGGCACGCATGAGATGGGTCATTGCCTGGTGCTGAACGACCTCTACAAGTCGTACCAGAGCGAGATGACGATGTACGGCTACGGAGCGACCGGAGAGACGAAGAAGCAGACACTCGAATTCGGGGACAAGGACGGCGCAAAGTACATCTACGGGGCCGGGCTCTACAAGGCCGCGCCCGGTACCAGGTCGGCGTCCGGGGCTGTGACCGACTAGCTCGTTCCGACACGATTCCCTGCAGAGGCGGCCTGACCGGCCGCCTCTGCTTTCGTCGGCGCCTGCTCTGGGGGATAGTTCCTGTCATCCGTGTGATCTGCGTAATCTGCGGATGGTTCGACCCGCGCCGGGTTTGCACGACTGATGCACCGCGGCTAGACTAGCCTGTGCCTGATTCCACCCGCTTTCTGAAGCCCGAGGTCGTCGCCAAGCTCAAGGGCATTGACCTGAAGGCACGGCTGGTGGTCGAGGGCTTCCTCGCCGGGCTGCACCGCTCCCCGTACAAGGGCTTCTCGGTCGAGTTCACCGAGCACCGGACCTATATGCCCGGGGACGAGCCGAAGCGGATTGACTGGAAGGTCTATGCCAAGACCGACCGGCTCGTCGTCCGCGAGTACGAGGAGGAAACCAACCTGCGCGCGTACCTCGTGCTCGATGCTTCGGGCTCGATGTCCTACGCGACCGGCAAGGTCTCGAAGCTGGAGTACGCGAGCTGCCTTGCCGCGAGCCTCGCCTACCTGCTGGTGCACCAGAAGGACTCAGCCGGCCTCATCACCTTCTCGGACAAGATAAACACCTACGTGCCGCCGCGCAGCACGCCGGCCCACTTGAACGCGCTCCTGCACCAGCTCTCAATCATCAAGCCCGGCGGCGACACGAACATCGCGAGCACGTTCCATCAACTGGCCGAGCGGGTGAAGCGCCGGGGCCTCGTCATCATCATGTCGGATTTGTGGGACGAACCCGCGGCCGTGCTGACCGCGCTCCGCCACTTCCGGCACAAGAAGCACGAGGTGCTGGTCTTCCACATCCAGGACCCGAACGAGCGCGAGTTCGCGTTCCGCACTCCGGTCGTGCTCAAGGATATGGAAACCGGCCAGGAGTTGACCGTTGACCCGCGCGTGTTGCGCGAGCAGTACCAGAAGGACTTCGACCGGTTCTTCGCAACGTTCGAGCGCGGCTGCCGCGAGGCCGCGATTGACTACCACCGGGTAACGACCGACATGCCGTTCGACCACGCGCTGTTCTCATACCTCGAACGCCGCAGTCGAATGCGGTAGGCGAAAAGTATGAAGTACAAAGGACAAAGCAAGCGGGAAAAACGAAAACGCAGAAAGTCGGAACGTACACTGTTGACTTTCCCCTTTCCTCCTTCCTGGTTGCTTTGTCCTTACGACTTTGTCCTTTGTCCTTCGCCCTAGCCTGATATGGGTTTCTTAGCTCCCGGCCTTGCCTGGCTCTCCCTGCTCGCCGCAATCCCGGTCGTCATCCACATCCTGAGCCGGCTCCGGCTCAAGCGCGCGGACTTCCCGTCGCTGCTGTTGCTCACGACCGCCCGGCGCGAGCGGTTCTCGTGGCTCCGGCTCAAGGAGCTGCTGCTGCTCATCTTCCGCACGCTCGCGCTGCTCGGGCTGCTGCTGGCCTTGGCCCGGCCCTTTGTCCGGCAACGCCTGCCCGGACTGGGTCGGGCGAACGGCCTGGTTGTCGTGCTGGATGACTCGTACAGCATGGCCGAGCCGCAGCAGTGGCAGAGAGCGCTGGCAGTCGCGCGGGACCTCATCAGTTCACTCGGCCCGGGCCGCCGGGCCGCGCTGCTCGTAACGAGTCAGGCCGGTCTGTCCGCCTCCTCTCTCCTCTCTCCTCCCTCCTCTCTCCTCCCGATGCTCGATTCGCTCAAGCCGTCTTACTCGGGTGCGACTCTTGGGCCGGCGCTAAAGCGCGCGGTGGAACTGGCGAGGCCGGCGCGCGCCGAGGTCGCGGTCGTGACCGACCTGCAGGCCCGCGCGATACCATCGGATTGGCGGCCACCGGCTGACGTGCCGGTCCTGCTCGTTGGCGTTGCCGCACCGGATGGCGAGAACGCGGGCATCACGCGGCTCTACACCGAAGACCGGTTCCCGGTCGCGGGCCGGGCAACGCGCATCAAAGCGGACTTCGCTAACTACGGCTCGCACCCGGCAACCCGCGCCGCAGTTCTGACCATCGATAATCGCCGCGAGGAGCAGGCCGTCGCCATCAAGCCGCATGCGTCAGCTACCGTGACCTTTGAGGCCGCGCTCGCCGACTCCGGGTATCACGTTGTCGCGGTTGAACTGCGCGGCGATTCGCTGGAGCCGGACGACGCGCGCTGGCTCGCGGTCTTTCAGCCGCGGCGGCTGTCCGTGCTCGTGGTGGAGTCGCCCGCCGCGCCCGCACGCTACCTGGCCGACGCGCTAGGTTCGGACTCGGCTTCAGTCTTCAACCTGACCAGCATCCCTGCGTCCGAGTTCGGCCGCTATGACCCGCGCCGGTTCGCCACGGTTGTCGTCACCGACGCGGCGACGCTCAGCCGCTCGGACTGGACCCGGCTCGGGTTCTACCTTCAGTCCGGCGGCTCTGCCCTGGTCATGTTCGGCGCGCCCCCGTCCGACTCATCGCTGCTCGCCGGCCGCATCCGGTTCCGCGGGTTGTCCCGGCCCGCCGGATTCGTTTCCGTCGCGTCGCTTGATATGACCCATCCGGTGCTGGAGATAATTACGTCTGCCGACCTGTCGGCTGCGCGGTTCTTCGCCCACGCGCGGCTGGACCCGGGCGCGGGCCGGGTTCTGGCCCGCCTTTCCAACGGCGAGCCGCTGATGCTTGATTCTGAAGACGGCCGGCTCATCACCTGGGCGTTCACCGTGGTGCCTGAGTATACCGACCTCGTGTTCAAGGCCGCATTCGTGCCGCTGCTCCACCGAACGCTGCTCTACCTTGCCAGCGCGCCGCTGCGTTCGGAGTACCTAATCGGGGACACGATTCGCGCGCCGACTCCAGGTTCCGGCCCGGTCACGGTCTCGACGCCGGGCGGCCACGCTATCGAGACGCCGGAACCGGGGACGGGCCGTCCCGAGGTAGTACTCACACAGACCGGAAAGCCGGGCATCTATCGCGTCGCCGACCGGCCGTTCGCAGTCAATGTCCTGGCTGCTGAAGGCGACCTGACCCAGGCCCCGGCCGACGCACTCAGGAAACAGGGCTATCAGGTCTGGTCCGCCTCCGCCAATCTGCAATCTGCAATCTACAATCTGAAATCCTCCGACCTGTCCCCTGCCCTGCTCTGGCTCGCAGCGTTCGCCTTCGCCGCTGAACTCCTCCTGCTCGCGCTCTAGCAGGCAGAGTTAGCAGACAGGAGTTAGGGGTTGGGAGTTCAATTGTCGGGGTTGTGGACTGCGTCTATCTGCTAACTGCTAACTACTGACTGCTAACCTACAGGTAGACGCCGGTGCGAAGATAGTTAACGTAGCGCTGGAAGATGGTCTCGTCTTCCAGGATTGCCACGCGGGCGATGATTACGGCGCCGGCCTCGCCATTGACCTTCAGGCCATAAGCCGGATGCCCGGGTTCGCGCACAATGAACCCGAGGTCATAGACCTCCTCGGCCTTCTGGTAGCCCCGGCCGGTCACCTGTTCCAGGAACCATGAGAGGTTGTCGGCAACCGCACTCAGCGCCTGGATTGGCTGGAGCCGCGGCCGCATGGGAATCTTTATAACCTCGCCGCCGGTCGCGCGCGCGTCAACAACACTGGCCCGGTCGGTATCAACGACCTGCCGCAACCTGCTGAGCGAATAGAGTTCCATCCGCCAAGAATCTACTATTGCCGGGCGGCATGTCAAGTCGGAACAGCAACCCAAAACCGAAATGGGAATCCACCACCATGCATCCGGGCAAATCCCAAACTCTAAACCCCAAGGCAGAAACCGGAATCTGCGTAATCTGCGGATAGTTCCCTTCGAACCCAGGCATCTTGGGGTTCTATTCCGGTTTCCGGGAGTCGGAACCGTGCCGTCCGGCAATTCCCCATTCTGCATTCTGACTTCTGCCTTCTGACTTCGTCTACCTATGCTCCCGGCTCCTGCCCCATCAGGTGAACGTAGACAACGGCGTTGCCCACCATGTTGGCGATGACCGAGTACTCGTCGGGCTTGTGAGCCCGGCCTTCGTTGCGGCCCCAGACCACTGCCGGAATCCCGCGCCGGCGGAACAGCGCCGCGACCGTGCCGCCGCCGATTCCGCGCGTGAACGGCTCCCCGCCGTACACCTCCCGGACCGCGTTGGCCAGCATCCGGACAACCGGCGCATCGGGTGAAGTCGGCGGCGCCGCCTGCGCCATCTGGACCGTCTCGACCTTCACTTCGACTTTGGACTCGGCCGCGACCTCGGCGGCGATGCGCTTCATCTCCTCCATCAAGCCGGTCAGCTCGTACTGCGGTAGCATCCGGCAGTCGAAGTAAAACACGTCCTCCGCCGGAATCGTGTTGATATTGGGGACGTTCGCTTCCTTCTTGGTCGGCTCCATCGTCGAGACCGGCGGCGAGAACAGGCCGTCCTCCGCGTTGTACCGCTCGTGCAGGCGCTCGTCGAGCCGCACGAGCAGGCGCGCGCCGGCCCGGTGCGCATTGTTGCCGTGATGGGGGGTAGAGCCGTGCGCCTGCCGGCCGAGGGTCGTGAACTTCACCCACGCAATCGACTTCTCCGCCACTTCCAGCAGCGTGCCCGCTTCATTGCCGGCGTCCGGCACGACCACGAAATCCTCGGGCCGGCACAGGTCGTGGTGCTCAAGCAGCCAGCCCGCTCCGTAGTCCGAGCCGTTCTCCTCGTCCGCGACCAGCATCAGGATGACGTCGGTTTCAGGCGCGAGCCCGAGGTCGAGCAGCGCCTTAACCGCAAAGCACGAAGCCACCATTTCCTGCTGGTTGTCTTCGGTACCGCGGCCGTAGATACGGCCGTTCTCAACCCGTGCCTGGAACGGGTCACCCTGCCAGAGGTCCCTTGGCCCGGGCGGCACCACGTCAACGTGCGTCATCAGCCAGAGCGCGGGCCGCTGTCTTCGGCCTTTGACTCGAGCAGTCAGGCTGGGTCGGTACCCGCACGGAACGCGGTCGTCCGGCGCCCGGTACTCGGTAACCTCAAGACCCCACGACCGCAGGAATCCCGCCAGGTATTCGACCTTGGCTTTCTCGCCGTCGCCGCCTGATACCGGGCTGATTGCCGGCAGCGCGACCAGTCGGCGCTGCATCTCAATCATCTCCGGCTCGAGCCGGGCAAGCTGCTCTTTGATTCTCGTAAAATCGCTGCTATCCCACATCGCCGCTCCTTTGTCTCTGGGCCGGGTTCGAGGAACTGCTGACTCCTGGTGCCGCCATTCCCTATGATTCTCGAAAACGCGCCGCGAGTCAAGCCGGGCACTGATTGACAGACGCCGTCCGGCAACTAACATACAGTGGTGTCTCAATTGCTCCGGTTCCTTACCCGCGACGTCTCGCTCAAGGTCGTCGCCCTGTTCATCGCCGGGTTCTTCTGGGTAGTAGCGGTCCTCGACCGGACGTACAACGTGCGGGTCGTGGTTCCGGTCGCGGCGGCCAAGTCCGACATCCGGCGGGTCATCCCGGACATCGACGTGAAGAGCGCGGTCGTAACGCTTGAAGGCAGGGGCCGGGACCTGCTCGGAGTGAAATCCCGGCAACTCGCGTTCCGACTCGAAATCCCTGACGGCAAGGTCGGCACCCGGCAACTCCAGCTCTCCCCGGCCGCGCTCAAGCTCCCGCCGGACGTGCGGGTCCGGGCGCTTGACCCGGACAAGGTGGAACTGAGACTCAGCGCCGCCGCCAACCGCATGGTCGGAGTGCAGGTTCCGACCCGGGGCCGACCCACCAGCGGCACCGCGCTGACGGTCAACGAGCCGCCGGCCCAGGTGAAACTGTCCGGCACTGAGGAAGACGTGAAGCTCACCGCCGCGGTCATCACCGAAACTCTCGACCTCGCGGCTGTGACCGAGCCGGGCCGCCGGCGACTGAAGGTCGTCCTGCCGGAGGGCGGCCGCTATTCGGTCGAGCCGGAGTCGGTTGACGTCGTTATCGCGCTGGAGAAGGAAGGCGCGCGAATATTCCTCGGCCTGCCGGTCAAGGTCGTTGCGCCCGATGCCCGCAGCGTGGAAATCGACCCGGATGAGGCGCAGATTGCCGTGGCCGGCCCGGCCTCGCGAATCGGCTCGCTCAAGGCGGCCGACATCACTGCCCAGATCAGAGTCTCCGGCCTCGGTCCGGGCGACTACGAACTCGCCGCGGAGATTTCGCTGCCGCCGGACTTCCACCTGGTCAAATGTGAACCCCAGTTCTTCGACGTTACAGTGAAATAGCGACGCGCAAGGAATTGGCGACTGACAATTGGCAATCGGCAATCGGAAATTCCTTTGCTCTGCCTCGGTATTGAAACCTCATGTGACGAGACTGCGGCGAGCATCGTAGCCGACCGGGCGACCGTCCGCTCGAGCATCGTGTCGTCGCAACTGGTGCACGCCGACTACGGCGGCGTCGTCCCGGAACTGGCGTCCCGCGCCCACATGAGGGCAATCGTTCCTGTCACCGATGCCGCGCTCACGGCCGCAGGCGTCGCGTGGTCCGACCTCTCGCTCGTCGCGGTTACGAACACGCCCGGGTTGATGGGCGCGCTGCTCGTGGGCCTGCCGTTCGCCAAAGCGCTGAGCTACAGCCTTGGCATCCCGTTTGTCGGCGTCAACCATCTTGAAGGTCACCTCTTTGCCTTGCGCCTCGAGTACCCGGGTATCCAGCCGCCGTTTCTTGCCGCGATCCTTTCCGGCGGCCATACTGAACTGCTCGTGGTCGAAGACTGGTGCCGGTACCGCCTGCTCGGCTCCACGGTTGACGACGCCTGTGGCGAAGCTTTCGACAAAGTGGCGAAGCTGCTCGGTCTGCCCTACCCGGGCGGCGCCGAGGTTGAGAAGCTCGGCCGCGAGGGGCGCGAGAGCATCGACTTCCCGGTCCCTGACCCGGGCGGACTTGACTTCAGTTTCTCCGGGCTCAAGACCGCGGTGCTCTACCACCGGCGCGACAATCCTCACACCCCGCGCGCCGACGTCGCCGCATCGTTCCAGCGCGCCGCGGTCACGGCCATCACCAATCGCATTGAGCAGGCGGTCCGGAAGACCGGGTTCCGGGTTGTCGGCGTGTCCGGCGGCGTCGCCGCCAACGGCTATCTTCGCGAACGCCTTGCCGACCTGGCCCGGCGCCTTGAGTTCAGCCTGCACATCCCGCGACCCGCCTATTGCACCGACAATGCGGCAATGATTGCCGCGGCCGGCCTCGAACGATTCGCCCGGTTCGGTCCTTCGCCGCTAGACCTGCCCACCGCGGCCCGCACCCCACTCAGCTAGCCGACCCGAAATCCGAGATAGAGCCACAGAGCACATAGTGAAAGAAGTACAAAGGACAAAGCAACAAGGGAAAAAGGAAAGTCCAACATCCGACTTCGTCATTTCCACTTTCCCCTTTCCGCGTTGGTTTGTCCTCTATACTTACTACTTTGTCCTTTCGTCCTCGCTCTGTGCTCTCCGTGGCCTCTGTGGTTAATCCTATCTCGGTTCTTGGGTAGCCGAGTCCTAGTTTGACCGGCAACGGTTTCGCCACTAGAATCCCCGCAGAGATGAGACTGTACAATACGCTGACACGCCACAAAGACGAGTTTGTGCCGGTCGAACCGGGCAAGGTCGGCATCTACACATGCGGCCCGACCGTCTACATGTTTGCCCACATCGGCAACTTCCGCGCGTACGTCTTTTCCGACACACTCCGCCGCGTCATGGAGTACCTCGGCTACGAGGTCAGGCACGTGATGAACGTCACCGACGTCGGCCACCTGACCAGCGATGAAGATACCGGCGAGGACAAGCTCGAAAAGGGCGCGCGGCTTGAGGGCAAAACCCCTGAGCAGATTGCCCGCTTCTACGAAGGCGCGTTCTTCGAGGACGCCGCGAAGCTCGACATTCTGACCCCGCACGTCGTCTGCCGGGCCACCGACCATGTACCGGACATGGTCGAACTGGTCCGACGCATCGAGGCAAACGGGTTCGCCTACCGGACATCGGTCGGGCTGATATTCGACACCGGCAAGTACCCGGAATATGCCCTGCTCTCGCGGTTGAACCTGGCTGAGCAGCAGGCCGGCGCCCGCACAGCCGTG
>Ga0315284_10006593_pt1 | contig 16534 bp, 4 predicted proteins | sample YL17G09_16_MG_FD_203696 | JGI IMG/M metagenome (GOLD analysis project Ga0315284, IMG submission 203696) | Sediment microbial communities from Yellowstone Lake, YNP, Wyoming, USA - YL17G09_16 | ecosystem: Environmental > Aquatic > Freshwater > Lake > Sediment | place: USA: Wyoming | collected...
AGGGGATCTCTATTATCAGTTTACAACGCCTGCGGGGCCTGAAGGAGTATATGAGTATCAGGCGACGTGTTACTATGGTCCCGGGGGAATAAAGGAGCAGTCGGTGACGAACTCATTTCATTTGAGCTCGGCGTTCGGGGACATCATGGCGAATCAGACTGCGCAAGCAGCTCAGTTGACGGCGATTCAGGGAAATTTGACGACGATGCAGAGCTCGTTGAATAACTTGAATTTCTCCAGCTTGAACAGTTCGATGACCGCACAGTTCGGGAATCTGACTGCGCAGCTGAATGCGAATATCACATCTGTGCTGAATCATACGTCGACGATAATCAATCAGATCACGAATCTGAATCAGACAGTGTACAATTTGCACAATGAGACGCTGAATCAGTTCTCCTACATGAATCAGACGATCAATGCTGCAAAGAATGAGATCAAGAACGATATCGACAATCTGTACAATATGACATACAATATGAACTACACGGTGAACCAGATTTATGGTGCGGTGACGGGTGGAAATCTATCGGTGAATCTGTCTGGCGTGTATGCTGCTTTGAACAACTTGAATGCATCGTTGCAGGCGGCGATGGCTGCGAACTTCACATATACAAACAATCTCATCACAACGTTGCAGAGCAACATGGCTGCGAACTTTACCGTGACGAATGGTAAGGTTGATCAGGTGATCTCATCGTTGTCTGGTATGAACTACACAGCGATTTTGAACCAGATCAATACGACGACAGGAAATACATATACATACATGACGACGACGCTTACGAATAAGGTTGATCAGGCATTGACGACGCTTGGCGTGATTAATGCGACGGTGAATCGTATCGAGACGATCTCGAATACGATCAACAGTACGACACAGACAATCCTGACGAATCAGCAGGATCAGGTGCAGATGAGCACATTCAGTGGGTGAAACTATGGTGAAGACTTGGAATATGAAAAGTTTGAAAGGGACAAGTGCGTGGCCGAAGAGAACGATCCGTGTGACGAATCCGCATCCTCGGCTGACGCCGAGGCAGAACAGGTTTGCTGCCGGAACTGTCAAGGCGGTGAATAAGACGCTGAATGTGAAAAACAAATAGGTGATAAATATGGCAAAAGACGGATTTCAGTTGAAGAAGTACGAAGGGAATTTCAAGGGAGGGCTGTCGAAGACAGTCTTCGCGGCGAAGAACCTTGGCAAGAAGGTTGGTGCAAAGCGGAGGTGAGATCTATGGCGGTTACGCCTGGTCTTAAGGGGCTCACTCCGAGGCAGAAGAGCTTTGCGAAGTGGGAGGCGGGTCTCGTCAAACGCTTCGTGAGAACGAAGTAAACCAATTTCATTCGGAGGGGGCTTTGACATGATGGATGCTAGGAAACCACTGTTTTTTGGGATCTGTATCCTCATGCTTGTTCTTACGATACATAGTGCTATTGCGGTTGCTCCAGTTATGCAGACATGCAGTTTTAACTTTGTGACAGATATCGCAGGTAGTGCGAATGCGACTGATGCAGATAGTGCAAATGTAAGCTATAACTATCAAGTGTACGTAGATGGTGTGCTATCTCAAATTCCTTCAGGGGGTTGGGTGAATTCTTCTGCATTGGTTGCGGGGCTGGTAGATGTTGGTCTTAATTCGAATCCGACGGTAGTGTATAATTTGGGTGGTAATGGAAAATGGAATCTTCTGTCAGGTAAGACGACTGCAGGTGCGGACGGGTATACTTGGAATGGGACTGCGTGGGCGAGTAATTCAACTATAGTGTCTGGGTTGAGCGGGGCAGATATTCAAGTGCACTTAACAATTGCATATAATTTTAACAATAATGGTAAGTGGACGGCCATAGGTGGTAATTCAGGTGGTACATTTAGAGGATATACTTGGTCAGGATCTACTTGGACGGAAGATAGTTCGGTTGTGAATGGTCTCGGGGACATAGGATCAATATCATCTCCGCAGTTGTTGTACAATTTCAAAGGGGATGGTAAGTGGACGCTCATTAGTGGAGAATATAATGGTTTATTTTTCGGGTTTGTGTGGAGTGGGTCGACATGGAACAGTGATTCTTCAGTAATTTCTGGGTTGACGGATGTTGGGTATTTTTCTCATCCATCTGTGTTGATTGACTATGATGGTCCGTGGTCAATGATTGTGGGGAGGAATGATGGTAAGTTTACAGGTTTCAAGTGGAATGGGTCGACATGGGGTCCTTATCCTGCATTGGTGAATGGTCTTGGTGATACGGGAGATTATTCGTTTCCTTCAGTTTTCTATAATTTTTCAGGTGCGGGTGAATGGTCGGTCATTAGTGGAGATTATTATGGGGTTTTCTTCGGGTTCAATCAGAGTTTGGCGACAACAGGTTCAACAGGGTTTCTTCCAGCCGGATCTGATACGAGTGTTTTCGGATCGTCTTGGGCGAAGGCAGTTGCAGCCGGAAAGAAATATATTCTTTCCTGTCAGGCGACAGATGGTGTTGATACGAGCTCTTGGTTGAATAGTAGTGAAGTCGATGTGACGTTGTTGAATTCATGCAGATCATTGGCTGCTTCGAGATCATATACGTTGACGCAGAACATAGTCGGAAGTGCAACAAACTGTCTCTTCATCAATGCGACGAACGTGACGCTTGACGGAGCAGGGTTCACTGTGACGAGCTCCGGAGGAAACATTGTTCATGCGAGTTCTATTGCTACGAATGTGTACATCAAGAACTTGACGGTGAATGGAAGTGGCAGCACGACGACATCATTGGTAACTCTTGATGCAGGTGGAACAATTGAAGATGTCACGGTGAAGTTTGGTGCATCGAATTTTCAATCACAAACAGGTATTTCTCCTGGAGCAAACTCATATTTGAATAGAGTCACAGTTCAGGATAGTGGTTCAGCAGGGGGACAGTATACACAGTATCTTGTTTCTCCACAGTCATCCGATGTGACTATAAATAATTCTGTTTTTAATTGGACGAACTTGAACGGGTTCGCAATTCTTGCAGGAACGGGAAAGGCGAATATTCATGTCTTCAATAGTAAGTTTTATCCGTATCAAGCAGTGAGTGTGAGTTCGAATGCAGTTTTCAGAATTGAAGATAATGCGGGAGCGAATAGTTTCTGGAGTATAAATAATTCAGTATATTCTGCGAACAAGAATGTGTATGTTGTCTATGATTCGTCTCAGAATGGAAAGGTTTCGAATGTTTTTGAGGGGAATTATTTTGAGGGGTCATTCTATATGACTTCAATGGGTGGGACGAGTACATTTGTAAATAATATTGTTCTAGGATCATTCTATATTGATCAGGGAAGTTGGTCGACTCCAACAGGTATAACTGTTTACAATAACTATTTTCAGGTTTTGCCGACAGGGAGAGTGAGATCAGAAGGGAATATGGTTGTGACTCCATATGTGACTCCGCAAAATGGCACGAGGATTGCAGGAATCACTGGGCCAGAGATTGGTGGGAACTACTACAACGGGTTCAATTGTACTGATGCGGACAATAACGGATTCTGTGATGGTAATTATACATATACTTCACAATATACAGGGATGTATGATCTCTATCCGTTGTCGAACAACACATGGTGGCCGATCTATGGGTGCTCCCCAAGCGTGGCGACGGCGAACAACACAGCCTCTCGTGGTGGAGTGAGTGTGGCACTCAACTCAAGGTGCGGAGATGAGCGGACGTATGTGGCTGTCGGGAGTAAGAGTAATATCGTTGTCAATCAGACTTCGGGGTTATCGTTTACAGGGAATGCATCATCAGGTAATGTGACAGTATTTGTTGGTGCAACGAATGCATCATCGAATATGCGGACGAACTGGGTGAACTTGACTGAGAGGGTGTCAAATCTCGGTACGGTGCAGAGTTTCACAGCAGATAAGTCGATATACTGGTTGGTGAATGAGCAGCCAAGTGTCGTGGTGAATATGTCTTCACTTGACGGATATAGTGTGACTCCATCGGCCATTGTATCGGTGAAGAACGGTTCGAATGTGATTGCGTCGAAGAACATGACGAGAGGATCAACTACTCTTGAGATCTGTGGTGGGTGTGGAACGGGGAGCTATTGGAATGCGGCATGGATTGGTCAGACGTTCAATGCGACTGCAACTCGTTTGGCGGGCTTCTTTTCATACTATTCTGGTGGGACGTATGCGGATCTGTATCTCGGAAGCGACAGGAGCACGCTGCTGTATTCGGGGCTCGTGAGTGGGTTGTCTTCAGTGAAGCTCACGGTTGGTCAGACATATTTGATAGGGTATTCTTCTGGGAACAATCCTGTATACGGATATACAGGGGATACGTATCCCGGATGTTTATTCAGTGAGTATGCTGGTGGACTCAGGTGCGACTTAGATCTGAGGGTGAACATCTCATTCTACCAAGATTCATATTCGGCGGCATTTACTGGGTTGAGTACGAGTTATGAGAATGCGACATTTGTAGTGGTTGTGAACGATACGTTATTTTCTGAATCAGCAGCAATTTCATCTTTAGCAGGAGGAACATCGTTAGCTGTAGAGGCTCAAGGACTCTCCACAGTGAATCAGGTTGGTTCGTTGTTCATCACAGATGTTGCCGGTTCGATGTTGAAGAACATTTCAGTATTCTCTGGTCAGTCGACTGATCCAACGTATGCGACGTTGTATAAGTTTGTATCAGTATACAGTGGCGATAAAGAAGATGTGCAGTTTATGAAGCGTGTTCCTATTGTGAATGATGTGGCTGTTTTTGATGAAATGTTGCCGGTTGCGGGAAGGTATTATGTGGCTGCAGATAGCGTCGGGTCTGCGTATAGTTATGCAAGGTATGCGGGTGGGGGATTCCCGATTGTGACTTCATATTTGACGTTGGAGAGAGGGATTTCGTGTTCAGTTGGGGGATATGGTGCTTGTACTCGTATGTCGTGGCAATTCGGAAATTACATGTATGTGATAAAAACAATCAATGTCGCGAAGCCGGATTTGTTTATGTTGGATGCGTTGACGCTTCCGACGAGTGTTTCTCCTTCAGGGACGACGTTGTACACGACGAGTATTCCGGTGAGTTGGGGTGCGTCTGCGAATGGTCTTGGATCAGTGGTCTATGATGTTGTTAAGAATATCAATGGAACGAACGAGACTGTGCAGATTGGTGTGGGTGGGGCGAATACGACGTTCTCTGAAACTAGGGAGACTGCGAACGGGCTTGTGTATGTTCGTGCGAGAGACTCGTATGTCAACACGACATATGTGCAGAATGCGGCTCCGTTCCAGATAGTTTTGAATCCAGATATTCAGAACCAGCTCTGTCCGGGTACGATAGATCCAAATGCAGATGATTTGCCTGCTGTTGCGACGGGTTCAGTTACCTTTTCAGTCTTTGCTCCACTAGGATTTTCTTCTCCTACAGTGGTTGCAAGGGTGACAAAGAATAGTGTGACTTCGACAGCGAGTTGTTCGTATGTCGCCATAGATGGTCAGCATAGGAACTACACGTGTACGGCACCAGTTAGATATTTCTATGAGTCAGGGGCTTGGAGTGTCTATGTGAATTATACTGACGGTGCTAAGAGTGTTCAAGAGACCTCAAGTGGTATCTGCACTGTGGGTCAGACGATGTCTGTTGTCAGAAACGTTGATTCGGTTACCTTCCCATCTGCGTCACCCGGGGTGGCGAATGCTCCGGCGAACACTCCTATTGTGATGCGGAACGCGGGAAACGTTCCTGTGGATCTGTCTATGCATGGGTATGACCTTGTAGGGCGGCAGAGTCCAGGGATTATTATTTCTGCAGGGAGCTTCAAAGCGGGGAGTTCGCTCGGAAATGCCGTTCCAATGGTGAACAATAACGATACGGATCTGTCGATGACGCTCGATCCGGGGGAAGGTTCATCTGTGAATGTCTATATGTGGCTGTCGTTGCCCGTGAATATCTTGTTACAAGACTATTACTCACCAATAGCGTGGCAGATTGTAAGCACACAATAAGAGTGTTTGTTGTTAAGCATGTTTATATACCTGGGGACGAGAGATGGATGTAATGAAGGGCAGATCTATGAAGCAGTTTGGACTCGGTTTTCTTGTTGTAGTTATGCTGTTAGTGACGGTTCATGGTGCTGTTGCAGATGTGTATGATGATTTTGAGGAAGTGGGTGTTAATAGTTCTAAGTGGGATGTTTCTGTTTCTGAAATTGTTGGTGTTTCTCATAATGGGGTTCAAAGTGTTGATGTTAGGGATTATCTTGGTGGGTTGTTGATGGGTGATTATATTTCTTCAAGTGGTAAGACGGTTATTTCTTTGTGGGAGTATATGAATGATACGTCTGGTGGGAATCGTATTTATATTTTAGATAATTATGATGATCAGCATTCAGTAATTGCCATTAATACGGATGCGTTGGGTGATTGGACGTATACGACTGATTCAACACCTGTTAGTATGGGTGTTTCGAGTTCAAGTGGGCGCGGGAATATTAATCATACGTGGGTGAATTTGCGTGTGCTTGTTGATAATGTTGGTAAGGTGGTGAGTATACGGGTTGGTTCGACCGGGGCTAATGATGCGACTGATGTTGCATTTCATTCTTCTTATGTTGATAAGAACATTTCTTCATTGATGTTGGAGACTGGTGGGAGTGTTTTGCTTGATGATGTTGAGATGTGGGATTATGATGTGTATGGTTGGAAGGGTCCACCGTTAAGTATTGTTAACATTACGGAGTGTACAGATATTGTTGAATCAGGGATATATGTGTTGCAGAATAATATTTCTGCAGCTGATTGTGTTGCGCAGGGAGTGATGCTTATTGATTCGAGTGGTGTGACGTTGGATTGTAATGGGTATACTATTTTGGCGGATACAAGTGATGATGCAATTTTCGTTAATTTTCTTGGTGGGAGTTCTTCGAATCTCATAATTAAGAATTGTTTGTTTGAAGGATCAGGTGATTATTGGGAGACAATGAATATTAATCAGGTAACAAATTTTTTGATTCAGAATTCGACCATTGGTGGTGGTCCTCTTCAACCATTCTTGTATGTTCGTTCATCAACTGGATCTGTAGTTGATTCAATAATTACGGGTGGGTTGAATGCAGACATTGATGCAGGGGTGTCGTTTTCGAATGTAACAAGATATGTGACAGATTGTATGGTGATGGATCAGTCGAACACGACATATACAGTTCAGAATGATTTATCTGGGGGAAGTCCGAATATGTGTCTTGTTGTAAGAGCGAGTGATGTTGTCATTGATTGCCAAGGGCACTTGGTAAACTCAACAACAGTATACGATGCCATCAATGTGTGGTCGAACGAGCAGGCATTGTCAAACATAACTATCAGGAATTGCTATGCGGCGGGGAACGATAACTCATGGCCGATAGAAATTGGTGGTGTGAATGGTGTGTCGAACGTTGTTGTAGAGAACACGAATGTCAGCAGGATATTTTATCTTGAGCATGTTGAGAACGTCACTGTGAGGAACATGGTGGCTGGAGCTGTTGATCTGTATGCTGTCGGGAGTTATCTGAAGAATGTCGTATTCGACAATATTACACTGAGTGGTATGTCAGGAACTGATTGTGGGGACGGGGTAGGATTTTGTGCGTATGGTGGGGGTGGTGTTGTTAACAACATAGTTTTGGCGAATTCGTCAATTGTGAATACGGGTACGGGAATATACGCTGCATTTGATGCTGAGACATTGATTGTATACAATACAATAATCAACGCATCAGTGCATTTGTATTCAGTTAATCCGCAGTTATTCAATACGACTGTCGGAAATATGTGGCTAGATGAGAATGGAACTGGTTTCTCAGAGACATGCATAGATGGAAATAGTGATGGTGTCTGTGATTCTCAATACAATATATCTGGAACAGGAAACATTGATTATCTTCCTCAGGCTCTTGTTGTCGGTCAGAACTCGGGTCCTGTTTGTACAAAAGAAGCTCCGTGTGAGATGAATGTGACGGATTGTATGGTGATGGATCAGGCGAATACAACATATATTGTGCAGAATGATATTCATGATGTTGTTGGTCCTCACACGCCTGAATCTGTTGGAAGTGCGTGTTTGGTGATTAATGCATCTGATGTGATATTCGATGGGAATGGGAAGTTGTTGACGATTCAGGATGATGCGGATACAGATATGATTTGGTTCGAGCCAGGTGTGACGAATGCAGTGTTGAAGAATTTCACCGGTATTGCATATAATGGTTCATGGGTTGAATTTATTGCTGGAAATGGTGTGATATTCGATAATGGACAGTTGACGATACAGGATGTGCAGATTGAAATAATGACTCCTGGAAGCACGCCGTTTGATATTCCGTATAGTGGTGTATTTGATTCGAATGCGAATATATCATTTGAAAGAGTGGTGTTCAATGGTTCTGGTTCACAGTATATTCCGGTGCCGTATCTTTCTTCAAGGTGGACTATTATTGATTCAAGGATTGAATGTCCTGATCTGAATTATCCTGGTGGTTGGTGTATACAGGGAACGGGGAATTTGACGGTGAGGAATTCGTATTTGTCTGCTGCTGATAATATGCATTTGATTTCAACTGGTACGAATTCATTTGCGAATGTGGTATTGGTGAACAATACGTTGAATGCGTCGTTGTATGTTGATGAGAGTCCGCAGAATTCAGTGGTTGTGTTGAATGATTCGACTGTCGGAAATATGTATTTGCGTCCGAATGGTGCAGGGTTTAGCGAGACGTGTATTGATGTCGAGAAGGATGGTGTGTGCGACAAGTCATATGATGTTGATGGATTAGGATATATTGACTATTTGCCACAAGCGACAGAATATGGTCTTGCTCCGACGCGTATTTTGGTGAACTTTGATGGAGTTACGGTGAATGGAACCTTTGTCACAGATGTGGATGGAGTCTGGGATATGGAATTGCTTGGTTCATTTGATTTCAATGCGTCGGGGTTCAATGGAACAGGTGCACATGTTAATTCTGGGCCAGATAGTTTTAATGTGACGTCTTCAGAGGAATTTTTGAGATCTGGAGCATTTGGCAACAATTTTACAGTGTGTGTTGCGAAGAAGTCAAGTATGTATGACGATGGGTTTTCGATAATAGATGCGCGTCCACAATTTGGATTGCAAGGATACGTGGGGTTGCAGGGGTATGGTGGTGGAGAACTCTCTGCGTATGTTCAGGATGTGGAAGGAGATTATGTCTACGTGGAGACTTCTGCGGATTTCATGTTGAACGATAGTCAGTGGCATTATTATTGTGTTGTATATGATGGAGGGGTTGACGGTGATGCTATAAGATTCTATCGTGACGGGATGTTTGTTGCGAGAAATACGGGTATGGATGATATTGGCGGAACGATGAACGATCTTTCACTGGTGGATTTTAGTAATGATCCATTCATAAATTCTGGTATTAATCCTATTCATCCCCTTGAGCCGAGTTGGACGAGTAATTATGACGTAGATGAGCTTTTGTTATTGCCGAGCACCGTGTTAGATGATGTTGGTGTGCAGGTACTCTATGAGTCATACGTTCCTGTGCGTCCATTGTTCAGCGGCTATCCGAATGTGACCTTTCCGATTGCGAATCAATCGGTGCGTGGATTGCAAGTGATGGTTGTTCTGGGGGGATCTGAAACTATCGTTCCATTTGGAACTGTCAATGGTGGTCGGGGAGATGGAATACAATCAGCTGCACAACCATTCAATGCGCAAGGTACGCTTATTACTGGTTTGTCAAATAACTTTTACGGATCAGATGTGGTGAATTGGGAGCTCAGGGATGGGAATGGTTGGTCTGGTACAGTGATTGCGTCTGGAACAACGACTGCGGGAGCTTCGGTGAACATCACTCCGATTGTCGTGGTGAATGGTAGTATGTATACGTTGGTGCTTCGACAGGCTTCACCTAATTCGATGAATTTGTATAGTCGTGTGTCGTGTACAAATGCATACGGAGATATGCTTGGGAATGACGGTGGGGGAATGTATGCTGCTTGTATGGGTGCGAGTGTCACCTATACTTCTGGTTCAAAGGATCAGTATGAGCAGGATTTCTATGGTTTTAGGAATGATGTGACAAGGAGTTTCGGGGGAAGCAATTGTCCGGATGGGACGTGGAGTCCTGTGTCTCGAACGATCACGGTGCCGAACGGCACGACGGGGAGATTGGTTGGGTATATTGGTTCTGGTCAGTATTATCCTTCAGGATTGATATATGTGTATGCTGGATCTGAAGTGAATGAATCGATGAATGTTGTTAATTTTTCGACGACGAGTCGGGTGTGGAACAACGCGGTTGATCGCTCAGTGAGTGTTCCATTGACTGTGGGTCAGACGTATACGTTTGCGCAGACAGGGGACAGGTATTGTACGAATATTCCTATGACCTTTGTGTGGGAGAATTATTCGCAGACATCATTCAACGGGACAAGTGTGCTGGTGAATGTATCGACGGGGAATGTGAGTTTCGGTGTCGGTGCGCAGGATGTCTCCGGGCAGGGGCCGATTAGTTGGGTGTCGCTCCCGATTCGTGTTTCGAATCTCGGTGTGGTGACTGCAGTCACTCCAAGTAAGTCGTTGTACTGGACGTATAATGAGACGCCGTATGTGTTGGTGAATGTGTCTTCAGCGGCAGGGTATGTTGCTCCGTTTGCGAAGGTGACGGTGAAGAACGGGTCAGAGGAGATTGCGACATACAATGCGACAAGGGCGAATGAGATTATCGGTTATTGCCCGACGTCGTATCGTGCGTCAGGTTACTGGAATGGTGCGTGGATTGGTGAGACGTTTGTTGCATCGCAAGCTCATATTGCTTCTTTCCATTCGGAGTATTCGGGGGATTATGCGGAGATCTATGTAGGTAGTGGTGTTGGTGGAACTTTGTTGTATTCCGGTCCTTCAGGGGTTGGGAGTGCGATTTCCTCAGTGACTCTGGTTATTGGGGATACGTATACGATCGGTGCGGGAGGATCTACTCCGACGTATTGCTATTTGTGGGAAGAGGTTGATCCTCCAGCGGGCTGTTTGTATAGTACATGGACGGGGTTGCGTTGCGATATGCAGTTGAAGGCTCAGTTGTACTATGCGAAGGATGTGTTTGAGGTGACGTTGCCTATCGGGTTGTCTTCCTATTCAAATGTGAGCTTCTCAGCAGTGGTTAATGATACGTTGTTTGCGGAGATCGGTGTGTCGACCGGTGTAACTGTCTTTGACGGGTTGAAGCAGCCGTATGTTGTTGTGCCGTTGAACGGGACGTTGCAGGTGGCTGGTCCATTCAATGTATCTGTGTCGAAAGCGGATGGTGGACTGGCTGTGACGACATATACTGTCGAGTCAAATATCAATGGATCATGGGTGCCTGTGAATGTGACGTCTGTTGCAGATGGGTCAGTGTCTTCAGTGAATGTGACGTATGCGTTGAGTTCAAAGATGGGGAGTGGTGGTTCCGCGGTTGTCGGGTTCAACTTGACGGAGCCTTTATTGATTCGTGGATTTTACATGGATCACGACGGGTATGTGAGTGTTGATGCAGAGCCAAGGCATTATGTCGTCGCAGGGTATGTTTCTCTTGAGAGGGTATTCAGTAAGGGCGAGCATTTGTTGTATATTGATGGCGGGTCGACATGGCAATATTACACTCCTCCGTTTGATTCGAGGTTCACATGGACGAACTTGTATAATGGGCGTCTTCCGGGTGGAGTCTATGGTGTGAGCTATTCGACAATAGCCTCAAGGGATAATCTTTTGATAGATCCAGGAATGGTTGAAGGTACATTCAATGTGCGTGTGCGTGCGACAGATGGCACGGTGACGACCGCTGATTCAACGTCCGGAGATGTTCAGTTGGTGTTGAGTCCGAGCTTGTTGAGTCAGGTGTGTCCAGGTACGGTTGATCCGAATGCTGAGGACCTGCCGTCGGTTGCATCTGCAGGATTCACGTTTAGTGTGTATGCTCCGCTCGGATTCTCCTCTCCAGTAGTGGTTGCGAAAGTGAAGAAGGGAGGAGTTGAGAGTGTCGCGAGTTGTTCGCCAGTGGTTGTAGATAGTACGCATAAGAATTATACATGCTCTGCACCGATCAGATATTTCTATGCACCTGGTGCGTGGGATGTTTCTGTAAACTACACGGACGGGGTAAAGAGTGTGCAAGGGACTGCGAGTGGGATCTGTACGGTGGGGGAGACGCTGTCTGTCTCGAGGACAGTGAGTGCGGTGACGTTCCCGGGTGCTGCTCCAGGAATATCGAATTCTCCGGCAAATACGCCTGTGGTGATGAAGAACTTCGGGAACATGCCGGTGAACCTGAGCATGAAGGGCTTTGATCTTGTTGGGCGTCAGAATCCGAGTTTCGGTATTCTCGCCGGGAGCTTCAAGGCTGGTGCGTCGCTCGGGTCGGCTTTCGCCTTGTCGAACAACGTGTCGCAGGATCTGAGTATGACGTTGAATCCTGGTGAGGGTGCGACTGCGAACATCTATATGTGGCTGTCTCTACCAGTGAATCAGCTGTTGCAGGACTACTATTCGCCGATCACATGGCAAGTGGTGAGTACACAATGATGGATTTGAAGAAGATCGGATTGGGTCTGCTTGTTGTAGTGATGCTGCTTACGACAGTGTATAGTGCGACAGCGGCGGTTGTTATTCGGCAAAGAGACTCAACACAGTATAGTTTCGATCAGGAGTGTCTTGAGGTGAATGGTCAGATTATATGTGTGTGTGGACAGTATGACGCTGATTCGGGGACTTCGAATAACGTCACAACATATGATGTTTCTTCAGGGATGTTCTCACAATTGGGGAGTTTGTCAACTCCATTCTCTAGACCCTTGTCTTGTTCAATGATGTATGACAATTCATCAGGATTCGTCTATGTTGTTGGTCAGGGTGGACCGGGCGGTAATACGATGTTGCCAGTGAGATTTTTTCCGAATGGATCTGGTTACGAGGAGTTGAATTACGCACCTTATGAAGGATTTCAGGTTCATCAGATGTGTGATTGGTATAATGGGGATATTTACTGTTCTGGTGGGTTTGATAATGGGGGGTTCTATTCAAGGAAGTATGTGGTGGCGAACAATTCTTGGGAAGAGATATCGAATAGCGGGATAACTACTTCTTTTTATGCATTTGCTGGGTGTCTTGTTCGTCCGGGGACGGATGAGTTGTGGTGTTTTGATCTAGACAAGGTTCTGGTCTACGATATAGGTGATGATTCATACACAGTGCATAATGTGAGTTTGTCAGTTGACAATGCTCAAGTGTTCTGGAAGGATGATGCATTGTATGTCGTTGGTGGGGTTGATGTGAATACAAATAATCCTTCGAACGGAGTGTATGCGGTGGATTCGTTATTCAATGTTGTGAACGTTGCGAATTTGTCTATTGGTGTGTCCAACGGTGCGATTGCGCGGTTGGAGTCGGGAGACGCTTTGTTCTGGAATGGGTACTCTGGTGAAGCGTGGGACTACTCGAATAAGGTGTATGGTTTGTATTTCTCAAGTCCTATGCCGATAACGGCTTGTACGGATATCGCTGCTGGCGGAGAGTATGTTCTCACAGGTAATGTATCGACGTACAACTGGCGAAGGGATTGTGTGCAGATTGATGCTCCGGGAGGGAATGTGACTATTGATGGGAAGGGATATACGTTCACTGCTGATGGAAATAATTCAAATTTGTATTCGTTGTATACGTTCGTTGTCAAGAATGCTGATAACTTCGTGCTGAAGAATATGTCGATAGATGCGTATCAAGGTGGAACTGCTTCGAGTGCTCTCGGGCTCGTTATTGATGCAGGTGCAGAAGTGAACAATATTCTTGTGCAGGATGTATCGATTTTGACAAGGGATGCGTATACGTGTGCAGTATTCGATGATCCAGGAAGTGTTGTCAATGACTACATGAGATTTGAACGTGTGACGGGAAGAATGCAGAATTGTCCATATGGACCGTACGTATATGTTTTCACAAGGAACCTCAGCATGGATCATGTGGCGTTGTCCGCAGATGTTGCCGTAAATGACTTTTTCATGGATGATGCGGATTATGCAGAAATAAGGAATAGCATCTTCACTATGCCTGAGGGTGCTGGTTCAATCTTCGCGACATACGGTGGAATGGGTGGCGGGCAGGACGCAGTGTTGGTGAATAATACGTTCAATGCTTCGACATACTTCGGAACTCTTGGTGGATCTCCGGTGCTATATTTGAATGATTCAGTGAGTGGAAATATGTGGGTGTATCCGAACGGCACTGGCTTCAGTCAGACGTGCACGGACGCGAATGATGATGCGATCTGTGATTCTTCATACGATGTCGATGGAAGTGGTTTCGTAGACTACCTTCCTCGTTACGCCGGTCTGGAGGAGATGGGTCGTCCGTTATTCAACGGTACTCCGAATGTGACCTCTCCAACCAGTAATCAGGTAGTGCGCGTCAGTGCTGTTGTGTCGAGTGTGAATATGTGTCCGGACAATGATTGTACGATTACAGGGGATTATGGTATTTACTGGGGTCACAGTTTCTTGGCGACGGGAAGTGTTCTGACGAATGTGACGTATCACGGGAATGTTGCTACGTCTGGTTGTCTCTATGATGAGAACATGACGCAGCTTGCGTGCGGTACGAATCCATTGAATATGCCTTTGGTTGTTGGGAGGAAATATACGTTCATTGAGACAGATACAACAGTGAAGTATTTTCAGCCTGGTGCGTCTCCTCCGCAAGCTCCTGATTATTGTCCGTATCAGAATGGATCTGTTGGAATGAATGGTCCGGGCTTTTACTGCACATTTACATTGCCGTTTGTGATTTCGATGTCGAATCAGTTGTTGGTGACGCTGGGTTCTCGTGATGAGTACGAGTCTATCTCTGTTGGTGCGCAGAATGTATCGACTTCGATCGGTGTTGTTGACTTGAGTCAAGCAACAGGATACTCGAGAAATGCTGGGCATACGTATGCGCAGGAATTCACTGCTGAGTCGGAGACATTGAAGGATGTGCAGTATTGGTTTTGCGTAAATGCTTGTGGGGACGGGTATTTGCAGGATGTCGGGCTGATTGAGATTCGTGACGGTTGGACGCAGACGTTGACAGGTACTCTTGTTGCAACAAGGACCGACTCAGCAGATGTCCGTGCGAATCCGGTGAGGTTGCTGAAGGGTCATAATTATACGATGATATTCTATAGTATGGGATACATGAAGTATGCCACGGATAACTACTTCGGTGTAGGAAGCCATAGTTATGATGATTACTGGGGAACGTGGCCGACGAGTAACCTCGCGTTCAAGTTGACGTTCCAGGATTATGGTACTGTGGCGAGCGATTCCCAAGAGACGACGTTCCTTGTCAATGTGCCGGCGGGAGATCAGAAGATCTATGTTGGTGCGGGGGACATCTCTGGGAACGGGACGATCAACTGGGTCTCAATACCGATTCGGGTCTCGAACCTCGGATCTGTGCAGAATCTTTCTGCGGGGAAGAGTGTGTACTGGGTGACGAATGAATCTCCGGTTGTGAGCTTTGGATATTCGGGTGAGGCCTACACGACGCCTGTTGTGAGTGTGAGTTTGAAGAATGGTTCAACTGTCGTGCAGACGAAGACTCCTGAGAATGTGCAGCAGGTTGTTCAGACCTACGGTCCGGGGAACATCGGGTCATCGAACTACAACGCCGGGCAGGATTTTATTGCTCGAGGAGACGTGCTGGTAAATGTGACTGGACAGGGGGGGGCATGGGATCTCTTCGAAGGGGTTGGGACTGGCGGGACGAAGCTCGTTGCTGCTCAGCCGATGTCTGCGATTCTGAACGTTCCGCTTGTATATGGGAACGCATATACGTTGTACTTTGCGAATGGTGGTTCTGACTGGGCATCGTACCAGTTTTCTTCCTGGACGCCTAATCCGTATGCGGATGGCTGTGGGTATAATGGGGGCAGGAGATGTGACTTCGATGTTCCTATGGTATTCACCTTCAAGAACTCGACGCAGTTCACGACAACTTTTACCGGGTTGAATACGAGTTACGAGACTGCGACCTTCGAAGCGATAGTGAATGATACTCTCTTCGCAGAGATGAGTCTTTCAAGTGAGGTAGTTCTTGATGCATTGACGCAACCAGTTGTGATTTTACCAAGTACGGTGCAGAATGGGCCTTTCAATGTGACGTGGTCTTCAGCAAATAATGGTATAGGGTCTGTTGCATATGTCTTGGAGAAGACGTATGATGGTGGTGTGAATTGGTCTAGTGTTGCGTCTGAGTTGTCAGCGAGTCCGTATTTGTTCTCACCTTCAATAGAATCTTCACAAGTGAAGTTTCGTGTGCAGGCGAATGATAGCTATGTGATGACTGAATATGGTGTAGGGCCTCAGTTCGAGATCTTGCTGTCTCCAGAACTTAGTGGTCAGGCGTGCCCGGTTTTGACCTATCCGAATGCTGGCGATGCTCCTGTGGTGACAGAGATGCCTGTGAATTTCACAGTCTATGCTCCACTCGGATTCTCTTCTCCATCAGAGGTTGTCGGGATTCA
>Ga0315284_10006594_pt1 | contig 16533 bp, 17 predicted proteins | sample YL17G09_16_MG_FD_203696 | JGI IMG/M metagenome (GOLD analysis project Ga0315284, IMG submission 203696) | Sediment microbial communities from Yellowstone Lake, YNP, Wyoming, USA - YL17G09_16 | ecosystem: Environmental > Aquatic > Freshwater > Lake > Sediment | place: USA: Wyoming | collected...
TGGGCGATTGTGGGGAGGATTGTCCCTGCTCTCTTCGCTTGATTTTGTCGCCGGATGATTCTATATTATAATTTCATTCTTGAAACCGGTATATATGACTGATTGTGAGGAAACATGGCACGCATAATCGCCATAGCGAATCAAAAAGGGGGGGTAGGGAAGACGACAACGGCCGTCAATCTCTCCGCGAGTCTTGCTGCCCTGGAGCGGAAGACATTGCTCGTTGACATGGATCCGCAGGGCAATTCGACCACGGGGCTGGGTGTTGATACCGGTTCTCTTGATTATACGATTTACGAAGCGCTCATTGAGAAGATACCCATCAGCGAAATCGTTGTTAAAACCGAGATCGAGTATCTCAAGCTTATTCCCGCCGATGTTCGCCTGTCCGGCGCCCAGATTGAGCTTGTCAGCATGATCGCGCGGGAGCGGAAACTCCAGATTGCCATAGACGGTCTCGAACGGGAATTCGATTACATCATCATCGACTGTCCTCCTTCCCTCGGAATACTGACATTGAATGCGCTTGCCGCGGCTAAATCGGTCATCATACCCATTCAGTGCGAATATTATGCCCTCGAGGGTGTGGGCCAGCTCCTGAATTCAATCAGGCTTGTTCAGAAAAATCTCAATCCAAATCTCGAAATCGAGGGGATTCTTCTGACGATGTACGATTCGCGGCTGAATCTCTCCAATCAGGTGCGCGACGAGGTTCGTTCGTATTTCGACGATAAGGTCTATAACACAGTCATAGTTCGTAATGTCAAGCTCAGCGAAGCTCCCTCCTTCGGGAAACCCATCATTCTCTATGATATACTTTCATCAGGTGCGAGGGCGTATCTCCAACTCGCGAATGAGGTTGACCATGCATAGAAAAGCGCTCGGGAAAGGTCTCGAAGCCCTGTTCGGTACGACGGACCTCACCGGGGAAGCGTATGGTGAGGAAGGTTATGGCACCGCCCGCCGTATCATCAAGGTCTCGGTCAATGATATTGTCCCCAACCGTGAACAGCCCCGTGAGCGTTTCTCCGAAGAGGCAATGGAAGAACTGAAAAAATCCATTGCCGAGAATGGCATCCTCGAACCCCCCATCGTCCGCCGCATGGGCGATTTTTTTGAATTGGTCGCAGGAGAGCGGAGGTACCGTGCAGCGAAAGAGCTCAATTTCGATACCATCGAAGTGATCGTAATGGATGTGGAATCCGACGAAAGAATGCTCGTGCTGTCCCTCATCGAAAACATCCAGCGCGAAGACCTCAACGCCATCGAAGAGGCCAAAGCTTATCTCCAGATCATGACCAGCATGAACCTGACCCAGGAAGGGCTGGCGGAAGTGGTCGGGAAAAGCCGGAGCACTGTGGCGAACACGATGAGGCTGCTCTCGCTCGCCGAGCCGGTGCAGGATATGGTGAGAGAAGGCAGACTTGCACCCGGAAGCGCCCGTTCCCTTGTCCCCGTTGAGGATACATCCCTCCAGTATAAACTCGCCCGCACAATAGCCGAAGGCAATCTGTCCGCACGGCAGGCCGAAGCCCTTGTCAAGCGTTCGCTGACCAATAATCCCCGGACAACCCGTTCCCATGAGCTTTCTCCCCTGATGGAGGAAACCCGCCTCCAGATTCAGCGTATTCTCGGCACTGAGGTGAAAATCAAAGGCACCGAAAAAAAAGGGAAAATCGAAATCGATTATTACAACCGCGACGACCTGGAGCGTATCATGGAAACAATCAAGGGCAAAAACCCGTGATAACAGGATTCTCCTCTACCATCCGGTGATCACCGCCCCTTAACAGGTCTTTCAAACGTCCGCCGGGCACATAGCCCCGATCTCATCGATCATGAATCCGTCAAACAAAATTCTCCTGAAAGGATGGATAATGGAAACCAATCGTCTCACAGGCATGGCGGTGTGTACTCTTGTTCTGCTTATATCCGGAGCGGCAGTCGCCCCCTCACAGCATCCCGCCTTTGAAAACAACCCGTTCTTCGGGCGTAACGATTCGACGATGTATAAACCGGCAAAACAGGCGCACGGCGGCGCCGGTGTTCTTAGCTATATGCAAACCACACCGGGAGATGCATTCTCCTCGAATTTCATTTTTCTCCACCGCGGAATCATGAAGCCTAAAAGCGGAATCGGAGAACATGCCCACCGCCGCATGGAGGAAATGTATTTCGTCCTTGACCATTACGCGGAATTCACTGTGCACGGCAAGACCTCGGTTATCCCTGCGGTTGGTATGGTCCTCTGCCCGATGGGGAGCTCCCACGGCATTTACAATCCTACCGACAATCCGGTCGAATGGATGAATTTCGGCGTTTCGAACGACAACCGGCAGTATGATGCGGTCAACTTCAATAACGAGGGGGACGATCTGGTCGGCCGCGACCTCGAATCACCGCCGCCGTTCACATGGGCGGTGCTGAACAGCGAGATGCTCCGGCCTGTCGAAAACCTGTACGGCGGCAGAGACACAGTATTCGCCCGTGAGGTCTGGGATAAAAACGACTTCCGCTCGTACTGGGCCTATGTCCGTCACTACCGTCTTCCACCGGGGTCTTCGATCGGCCTTAACAGGAACGACGAGATGGAGGTCGTCTACTATATCCTGAAAGGACGCGGACGCGGAACAGTCAACGACGCCACATACGACATCGTGGCGGGGGACTCCATGTCCTGTACACTCCACAACGCGTTCGGTGTCTTTAATAACTCCCGTGATGACCTCGAAATCATCGCTGTCGGGGTCTCGATGACAAAAGGCGTTGTTGTCGAGGGCACAGCGCTCGGCGACGATCTCACGGAGCGGTGAATGTGATTGCGGATTGCGGATTGCGGATTGGTGAATTTATACTTTATTCACTTACGCTTAACAACTCTTCGCTTCGGGTGGCCCCCTAACCGGCTTCTGCGAGGCCACCTTGCGCTTCACGGCTCTCCGCTTTGCTCCGTGTCCCCCAACAGGGGGTACGGAAAACTGCGGCGCTACGGACTCTTCCTGCCCCTTCGGGGGAAGGATGTCGCGGAGCGACAGGAAGGGGGCTGACGGAAAAATCATGACGATTGAAAAAACTCGTGAGTCATCGCCTTCCGCCGAAATAACCGACTTTCAGCCCTAACAGGAATCTATCGGCCTGAACCGGTAGTGGTTCAATATTTGTGAATGCTTCGGGTTAAAAGAAGGCTCTGTATCCTGAACTGTTACGGTGCTGTATCGGAGTGTTTCACCGCGAGCTGCCCGCACGCGGCGCAGATGTCTGTACCCCTGCTTTTCCTGATCATGGCGGTGATATTGCCTTCGAACAGTATCTTCTGAAATTCCTCGATACGCTCGTCCGCAGGGCGCCTGAAAGGCGATCCCTCGAACTCGTTGAATGCGATGAGGTTGATTTTCGACGGCACGCTCCGGGCGAGGGCGAGCAGTTTCCGGGCGTGTTCGGGTGAGTCGTTGACGTCCCGGATGAGGGTATATTCGAAGGTCATCCGGCGTCGGGTGATTTTAGTGAATTCCCGTGCAGCTTTCATGAGGTCGCCGAGCGGGTATTTACGGTTGATCGGCATGAGCTTCGTCCTGAGGTCGTCGTCCGGGGCGTTCAACGAAATGGCGAGCCCAATCCGCCGGAATTCCTGAGCAAGCCGTACGATACCGGGGACAATCCCGCAGGTCGATACGGTGATCTTCCGCTGACCGATGGAAAGCGACGTCTCCATGATGATGATCCGTATCGTCCTGATGACAGCGTCGAGGTTGTCGAGCGGGTCGCCCATTCCCATGAACACGATGTTTGTGATGTCCTCTCCGCGGAGCCTGAGGGCGCGGCGCATGCCAATGAGCTGTTCGAGAATTTCCCCTGCGGTGAGATGGCGCATGAACCCCATTTCTCCGGTGCGGCAGAATACGCACCGCATCTTGCAGCCCGCCTGCGACGAGATACAGGCGGTTACCCGCCCTTCGTCGCGGATGATGACGCTTTCGACAAGTCCGCCGTCCGCAAGCCTCCAGAGAAATTTGTCGGTCGGACCGTCCGGGGAGGTGACGACGCCGGCGTTTTCGACCGTCCCGATAGCAAACTGCTTTTCCATCAGAGTGCGGAAATCCTTCTGGAGATTGGTCATCTCCCCGAACGTCTCCGCACAGCGCTCGTGTATCCACCGGAAAATCTGCATGCCCCGGTACTTATCCTTGCCGGGGGGAAGAAGCGCGGAAATCTCCTCCGGGAACATGCCTGTCAGCGATTGTTTTTCCACACTATGCCGTTCCTTTCTCCGTGCCTGAATGTAGCATTCTGAGTCACAGCCTGCAAGGGGATTCTTTTGTAACACCTCCTCTTTTTATAGACAGGATTAACATGATTTTCAAGATTGACATGATTTTTTAGTATTTTCAATTTTATTAACCTGTATGATGAGCCTCAACGATCTTGAGCATGTACGAAAGCTTTTCTCACGGTTTATCGTAATCCGGTTATACCATTAATTCAGAATAAGTGAACGTATTAAAAATTACTTTCCGGAAAATTTTTGAACAGAGACTTTTCTTTGAGACTCACCCCTTTGGTTCCCCTCTCTATGACATTCGTCATAAAGAGGGGAAAAGCCAAGCCCTCCCCTCTTTGTAACGTCAGTTACAGAGAGGGGCCGGGGGAGAGTCTCAAAATAAACAAATATAAATTGTTGTAGAATATTTTCATACATTATCAACTATCTCGGGAAGTGAGAAAAAAGGTATTGCGCAGAATGAGGATTTGAGTATTATTTATGCGATGTGAAATTCTCATCTCTCACAGGGGGCATGAAGGAATGGCGGAAGAAACGGGACTGCCGAGCCTGGAAGATTTCTGTTTGAAAGCACCGTTGTATAAGAAATACAGGTTCATGACTGCTGACGATACTGTGCCTGAATATGAAATTCAAGAAAAAATCAAAAATTTACATTTCGATATAATATCACTTGACTGTTACTGCATAGACTGTAAGAAAAATAGTATATTTAATGCAACCAAACTGCGTACTATTGAAACAAAAGACGGTTATTATTCAGTCACAGAAGAATCAAGATTATTATATGAAGATCATATATTTTCAAGAGAATATGAATGTTCACGAGATCGTAGACATACCGTTCTTCATTTTAGTTTTATTATTATTGATTGTGCTATAATGAAGTATGGTCAGTACCCCTCAATGGCTGATATATCCACTGCCGAAATTCAGAAGTATCATAAAATATTAGAAAATGACCTTTTCAAGGAATTCAGCCGTGCGGTCGGTCTTATCTCACACGGTGTCGGAATCGGGGCGTTCGTTTATTTACGGAGAATCTTCGAGGGACTTGTCGAAGAAGCGCATCAAAGGGCGCAGAGCGAAACCGGATGGGATGAAGACGCATATAACAAAATGAGAATGGATGAAAAAATCGGGATGCTGACGGGGCATCTTCCTCCTTTTCTTGTAGAAAACAAAAAGATTTACTCGATTCTCAGTAAAGGAATACATGAGCTGAGCGAGGATGAATGTAAAAGGCATTTCGATGCAGTGAAAATGGGGATCGAACTGATACTCGATCAAAAAATCAGGCAGAAAGAAGAGAAAGAAAAAGAACAAAAAGCCAGGATTTCACTTCAAAAGGTACATCAGGAGGTGAAAGGATCGAAGAAGAAGGCCGGGGGAGGAGGCGGAGATGGATGAGAAAGAAGAACGTTTATATAAAACTGCATTTAAAACGTTTGAAGAAATACAAAAAAGACAAACAATAAAGGATGTTATTCTTTATCACTATACATCAGCGGCAGGATTATTAAATATTGTCGAGAGTGGCAGGTTTTGGGCAACTCATTATAAGTTTCTCAACGATCCGCAGGAAATAACCTATTCGATCGACCTTATCGCCAAAGTTTTTAAAGAAAATTTAGAAAAATTTAATATTCCACATGAATATGAATTCGAGCTTATCCCAGAATATTTAAAAGGATATATTTCACAACATTATGATTTCTATATAACCGGATTCTCTTCAAGTGATGATATACTCAGCCAATGGCGAGCCTATGGCGACAACGGAGATGGTTATTCAATAGGAATCAGGCTGTCGAATATTCAGTGTCTGGATGAGGAATTGCCATTTGGATCAAAAGGCGAACAATCTGAACGCTTCTGTGTTGTTAAACTTATTTATGATCCCGAAGAACAGAAGAAAACCATTATTGATACATTAACCATTATTTTGAAAAATTTTAATGATATTGATGTGGATGAAAGTGATAAAATGAAGTTTTGTAGGATTTTATTCAGTTATATATTAGAAATCCTTTCAATACTTTTTAAAAACCAGAGTTTTAAAGAAGAGGCAGAATGGAGGTTTGTAGGATACCGACAAGCGGAAAGTAATACTACAAAAATAAAATACCGAAATGCCAGACATGATATTATACCATACATCGAGCTTGACTTTAGTGGAGAGCCTGAAGGACCAATGCCGATCTGCAGTATCAGGTGCGGACCAAAGCAGAATCTGGGAAAATCGAGAATAGTATTGGAGCGTCTTTTACGCTCGAAAGGTTATAAGGAAATGCCAGAAATCCTTGAATCATCGATTCCTTATGCATGATAAATTGTCAAATCCCCGACGGGGGATTCATGGGAGTGAATATCGTGAATATGTCAAGTTGAGAGGTGCTGAAAAGACGCTGAGATTTGAAAATAGTGTCAAATGATCGGCTCGGGGAAGGAATGAGAAATTCTCATTTAATGTGTCCTGAGCCGATTTTTTTGGGCTTGGTAATAAAATCGGTGTCATATGTCCATCAGGTGTTTTTCCGCGTGGGCGACGATGCGGTCGATTTCGGTGATCTGGTGATCGTCGAGCACAGGCTCGAGCGGTCGTGAAAGAATCTCGCGGGCTTTTTCCTCCGCCAGGTTCTCCATGCCCCGTAGTGCTTTCTTCGAATATGTGTCCCAGTTTATGCACTCGGTGAGAGGGCTGAGCCAGAATTCACGGCGGAACATGCCGACGGTCGAGGGGTCTGAGGCGAATGTCCCCTCCGGGCCGACCCGCCGTACCGCATCGAGGGCGAGTGTTTCATCGGTGACCTCGAATCCCGCGAACATGCGGCGCACCGAGCGCACCAACTCGGCGTCGAGAACGAGCTGCACCGGGCTGAAGGTCATGAAATTCTCAACCTGTCCCACCGTTCCGATGCCCGATGCCCCGCAGAGGAGGGGGAACATGACGCTCTGCATCTTTTCCATGCCCGCCTGGAAACCCGGTTCGCAGGCATGGGTCTTGCCGCCGTGCACCCCGGCTGTGATGCCGTACCTTTCCCTGAGCATCTGCACCCATCCGCCCATGAGCGCCTGACGGTCGGGGCCGGCGATGGAGAACAGCATGCTGGACATGTCGGCATACCCGCCGTTGAAATCGATGCTCAGAACGGCGTTTTCATCGACCGCATAGCCGAGCACAAGGCCGGAGAGGGTTTCGGCGAGTCCGACCGCGAGCGTCCCTGCGGCCGATGCCGGTGCGGTTGTTCCCGCGCAGGGCATGACATCGAGCGATTGCGGAAATCCCCGCCGTATGTACTCGATGAACAGCGCCGCCATGTTGTCGTCGAGGGCGAGCGGGCTCCGGCTTTCAGCGTAACCGACGAGACAGGGTTCCTTCCGGAGGCGTTCACGGTCTCCGCGGACGACCACGGCGATTTCTTCGATGTACCTGATGTCATCGACCGTCCATGCCTCGATACCGCCGAGTTTCGTCGTGTATTTCACGAGCTCCGCGGCCATTCTGATCGGCCTCAGCGCGTGGGGGATTCCCTGGTCGGAGACAGGGAGACCGGAATGGGTGATGTCGTCGAGGGCGTTGACCAGTTTCAGGCTGTTATGAAGGTCGGCCAGGGTCGCACGCCGTCTTTTCCTGTCCGGATCGTAGATAAAGGTACAGAATCCGCCTGCATTGCAGGTGAAATCATGAAAAAGCTCGGTGTCACGCTGGTAGTAATGGATCTCCTGATACCGTATGCCCTGTTTGAGGCCGATCCGCTCCGGTTTCAGGAAATCCGAACGCATCCAGCGAACCGCAGTCTCGACGATATCGGGCGGAAAAGTGACCATGAGGCTGGCATCATCCACCCGGCAACCGGATTCTTTCAGGATCTCACGGGCTTCCTGATGATATATTTTCATGCCCACGGTATCGAGAATATCGAGGGCCGCATCATGGACCCTCTGTATCTCTTCATCAGTGAGAACACGTATTCTGCCGGAGAGTTTGGCCATCGTTTCCGCCTTTGCATCATACAAGGCCCGCAGCGTTCAGGAGGTGCTCGTGCAGGCAATGAGAATATAAATGCCGTTTGTAATAATATAATAGCCTAATAATATATTGTTTCGGAAAAAAATAAAAAGCATATTTCTTTCATGATTTACCCGAATTATTCATACGTTTTTTCGCATATGAGATACTGTATAGACCCTGAAACAAGTTCAGGGTGACAATGCATACACGGTCATGCTGAACTTGTTTCAGCATCTCTTGAGACTACCACTACTTAATATTAAGTTATATCAATAAGTATGATTGTATATACAAGATATTTATATATAATTCATATTGTCACCATGCCCGTTTCAAAGAAAAACAACGGCTTTCCCTGATTGTTCATGGAGGTTCACAATGGAGCGTCGCACATTCATCGGGTCGGTCATTCCCGCCGGAGCAAGTCTCCTGTCACCTTCCTGCGCACCGGGGAAACAGGAACCTGTGGTCACGGATACCGGCGCCCGTGCCATTCCCGACCATATCGCCGGCATGACCCTCGCGGAGCTGCGGGAAGATTACCGCCACAGGCTTTTCGACCGTTACCTCCCGTTCTGGGACAGAGGCGGGTATGATGAGCGGTACGGCGGGTTCATGTGCCTTCTGAACGACGACGGGACAGTTGCGGACGAGGAGAAGGCGTTATGGTACCAGGGGCGCGCGGTCTGGGTCTATTCGATGCTGTACCGTCATTTCGGGAACGATCCCCGGTATCTCGATATCGCCCAAAGAACGCGCGATTTCATGGTCGGACACATGTACGCGGGCGAAGGGACATGGTATCAGCGCACCCACCGTGACGGCCGTATCAAGGGCGGGGTTCGCGAGGATGTCATCGGCGAGTATTTCTACGGGTGGATATATGCCGCGGAAGGGCTCGCCGCGCTCTACCGGATTACGGGGAACAGCGAGGACCTCGACCTCGTCCGTGAATCGATCACTGCGGCACTTACAGCATACGACGACCCCGGATACAAAGGCGCGTGGAATTACGGCGGCTATGACGAGAACGTGGATTTCACCGGCTTCCGGGTGCAGGGGCATTCGATGGTGATTATCGGACTCCTCACGATGCTGCTGAGCTTCGTCGACGACCCGGAACTCGAAAAACTCGCCGCCAGCCATGTCGATCTCGTAATGAACACGTTCCATAATCCCGACCTTGACATCGCCAACGAAAACCTCCGGCACGACTATACCCGTGTGCCTGGTTACGAGGACTACATGTTCCCGGGGCATTCGGTGGAGACGCTCTGGATGGTCATGTTCGAGGCGCTCCGCAGGCAGGACCGCGGGCTGTTCGACGAGGCAGTCCGCCGTATCAGGCGATACATCGAAATCGGGTGGGATTATGTGTTCGAGGGGTTCGGCGACCTCCACTTCTGGGTCTACGACGGTCCGGGGCGCACGCTTGAAAAACGGTTCGGGGTCAAGTCCATGTGGAGTCACACCGAACTTTTAATCGCGACGCTCCATGTCCTTGAATACACCGGCGCCGGGTGGGCACACGAGTGGTACGGTCGTATCCACGATTATGCGTTCCGGGTGTTCGACACGGAGTACGGCGTCTGGCGTCAGGCGGTAGACCGGTTCGGGAAGGATACGCCGCGTAAGGAGGTGTACAGCGCCAAGCGCAAGGGGAACTACCATTTCCCGCGGTGCCTCATCCTCAACCTCCTCTCTCTCGACCGCATGATCGCGAACGGGGGAAAGGTGACACCGTTTGAGCAGGTTCCGGGGCATCCGGGGTGAGAAAGTTCAGAGGATGAGTGTGAAAAACCGAGAGAATTGAGCAAAAGACCCATTTCGATAACACCGGTGGAAAGGGAATCCCGTATGTGAGAACGTAGTGACTCTTCATGCCTTTCCAGCCTGTGTCAGAAAACGATCGAGTTGATTGGCGAAAGCCTGGCGGTCGCTCTGGTTCAGAGATGGGGGACCGCCTGTTATCACACCGGTGCTCCGCAGTTCGTCCATAAAATTGCGGATGGACAGGTGTTCCCCGATCGTCTCTTTCGTATAAAACTCCCCCCGTGGATTGAGGGCGGAGCCGCCTTTTTCGATAACCTCTGCGGCAAGCGGAATATCGGCGGTGATGACAAGGTCGCCTTTCTGCACCCGGCTGGCGATGGCGCTGTCCGCCACATCGAAACCTTCCGGCACCACGATGGTTTCGATATAGGGCGATGAAGGAGTTCTCAGCGGTTTGTTGGCGACAAGTGTCAGGGGGACGCACACCCTCCGAGCGGCGCGATAGAGGATTTCTTTGATGATTTTCGGACAAGCGTCGGCGTCAACCCATATATGCATCGATCTATCTCCTCATGAGGTGCAGTTACGTGATAATTCAGGAAGGGAATACGCATTGACTGGTGTTCGAAAACGACGGTGTTTCCGGAAATCTGCTGCCCGCCGTTATTCGAGCTTCATCCGGACAAAGGTCAGCCGCTGTTTGTTGATGAGCTCGAGCGAGAGTGACGCGGGTCCCGCATCCACGAGTCCGCTCTTGGTTTTTTCGCCGTCGACCGGGTTGTCAGAGGCCAGGGTGATCATGTTTTTCATGATGACATACCTGCCGGTTTCCGGGTTGCGCTCCCTGAGAAGGGGAACGATGTCTTCGGATGTCTTGTCGGGAAACATATGGCGGAATTGGGGGTCGCGTGCCATCGCGGACAGGTTCTCCGGCGTCAGGGTCAATGAATAGGTGCTGTCTGCCCTGAATTCGAGTACACAATTGTAATACTGCCCCAGGTCGCGCGATACCTCTTTCCAGATTCCCGGCGCCTGTTTTACGTTTTTGAACGTTTCGGATTTCTCATACGTATACAGGAAGAGTGTTTTCCCGTTACGGACAGCATCGGCGCGGATTTTGCTCTCCGGGAGCTTATCGAAGTATTCGGCGAGCGGCTCATTGGGCGTGGGGTCGTAAAAGCGGATCTGGACGCTCGGCTCCGATTCGAGACGGGCGATGTCCTCACGTTTCGGTTTCCCGGGGAACCGTGACCATGTTTTGAGGAGGTAGGCGGTGATATACATGTCTTTGTCTTCGTAGTAAACGGCGCGTTTTTCGATAAGTTTGTCTGCAAAAAATACTTCGACTATATTCATGGGAACGAACGATATATACATGGCCGTTTCATAATACGGGTCAGTACCGGGTATCTTCCTGATGAACACCGCTCCCGGATAGAGGGGTGCCCCGAGTTCCTTTTCCGTCGGTTCATCGGTGAAAATCCCGCTGAGCTGCGTCCGGGCCGGTATGGAACAGAACGCAATGCCCATGAGAATGAACAGGTAAGCACGAATTCTTATCATATTCATCTGTTGTTCCCGAAAGAATCCCTGAGTGCGTCCATGAGGGCGAGCACGTTTTTCACCGGTGTCCCCTGCTGGACATTATGGATGGCGTCGAACACGTACCCGCCGCCCTTGTTAAAAATCCGTATGCGCTTGGAGACCTCGTCGTACACCTGCCCGGGAGTGCCGAACGGTAGCGTTTTCTGGGTATCGACACCGCCGCCCCAGAACACGACACGGTCGCCGAAATCGTCTTTCAATCTCTGCGCCTCCATACCGGCAGCGGAGCATTGGACCGGATTGATGATGTCGAATCCCGCATCGATGATATCTTCGAGGAGCGGGCGGATGGCGCCGCACGAGTGAAGGAAGGTTTTCCAGGAGGTGTTTGTGTGTATCCAGTCATTCATCTGTTTATGGAACGGCTTGAAGAGCTCGCGGTATGTATCCGGTGAAAGGAACGGGGCGTTCTGCGCGCCGAAATCGGTTCCGGAGACGAAAACCACCTCTATACGGTTCCTGACCGCGTCCCTGACCCGCGCGAAATTCTCGAGTGCGATCACCGTCTGCCGTGAAAAGATTTCCCTGACATAGTCACGGCGGCTTACTGTGGAAATGTACCATTCCTCCACATCCCTGATCCCCCGCGGGTCCTTGAGCCATGGTGCGGGAACGAGAGCGATATCACCAAGCCCGGAGCCGCCCATACTGTAGACGATTGCGTAGTCTGTCTCTTCGTACACCCGCTTCGATTCACGTTCGAGGTGTGCGAGGAGTTCATCCGGATAGGGGCCGAATTCGGCGAGGTTGTCCCCGACATTGAGGTTAGAGTCGTCAATGGGCTTCTGACGGTTCACAGAGTCGAAATAGAAACCATCCCTGGGCATGACCGCGCTCGGCGGGTAGTTTTTATCACCCTCCGCATACATGGGGATTCTGCCGTTTTCGTCCGGTTTGGTGTTGAAGAGCTCGGGGACGAGAACTCTGGTGCCGTCGAAGGTGGTCCAGGGCTTCCAGTCTCTGTTCGGGAACCCGAACATGTTGTTGATATTGAAGAGTCCATAGGTATCGATGCCGATTTTTTCCTTGAGGTCCGGCAGCACTTCCCCGAGCATCTGGTAGGGTTCGGTGACTTTCACCCGGTCATCGGGGCCATCGAGCCCGAGCGCCTGCCGGAGTTTCGACACCACGCTGACACTGATCCCGGTGACCATGGTGCTGCCGAAATCCACTGGCACCCGGTCGGGCTGATGGTGATTGAGTGCGGCTTTGATACGTTCCCTGTGCGTCATGAAATCAACCCCTTCCTTGTATGTGGAGAACCCATAATGTCCTCAAACTACAACGCAACAATATGCCAATTTTGGAAATGTTTTGTCAAGTCGTTATTGGGATATCACATATTTTAAAAAAACAGACGACCAGGCGATAAAAATGTAATCAGTAATAAATAAAACGCTTATAGAGTTTAAACAGCAATCGTTAATGCCCCCTTTCCGTGCTGACGCCCGACTTTCCCCCGAAGGGGGCAAGTTACTGAATTTACAGCGGTTGTATTCCTGCCCCCACTGGGGGAAGGATGTCCGAAGGACAGGAAGGGGGCTTATAGAAATAATTTTATGGTTACCGGAGTCATCTTGATAAGCGTAATAAATAAAAAAGTATCACACCCGCTTCGCATACCGTGCCGGATCCTGAACACCCGCCTGCGAGAATCCGCGAAGCCGGAGGATGCAACTGTCGCATCTGCCGCATGCAAGCCCTTCGGATACGGGATCGTAACAGCTCGATGTGAGGGAATAGTCCACGCCGAGTTCGATGCCGGTCAGGATGATATCGGCTTTGGTCAGGTTGATAAGCGGTGTGTGGATGGTGATGGTATGGTGTTCGACCGCCGCCTTGGTGGCGAGGTTCGCCAGACGCTCGAAGGCTTCGATGAATTCGGGGCGGCAGTCGGGATAGCCGGAGAAATCGACCGCATTGACACCGATATAGATGTCAGAGGAGCCGAGCACTTCTGCCCAGCCGAGCGCATAGGAGAGAAAAATGGTGTTACGGGCAGGGACATAGGTGACGGGGATTTCATGTGAGATTTCGCCGATCAGCCTGTCTTTCGGGACTTCGATGGAATCGGTGAGGGCGGAACCCCCGATTTTACGGAGATCGATCTCGACCTCGATACGGCGGCTGACATGCATCGAATCCGCGACACGGTGGGCCGATTGGAGTTCGACCGCATGACGCTGGCCGTAATTGAAACTCATCACGCACGGCTCGAAACCATCCTTGATGGCTATGGCGAGAGTTGTCGCTGAATCGAGACCCCCCGAGAGCAGGACGACAGCTTTCTTCTTACGGCTCATTGTCCTGTCCTCTGTACGTTACACGGTACCGGTCGCTTTCGGCCACAGTGACCGAAAGAACCCTCACAGGCGTGCGGGAGAGTTTTTCCGAAAGACGCCCGAAAATCAGCCGGGCGAGATGTTCCGCAGTGGGATTCATCTCACGGAATTCCTCGAGATCATTGAGGTTTTCGTGGTCGAAACGCCTGACGATGCTGTCGAGTTCGCCGGAGAGTATCTTGAAATCCATGCCCATTCCGACACTGTCAAGTCGTTCAGCACCGAAAGTGGCGGATACACCCCATGTGTGGCCATGGAGACGTGCACAGTCACCGTGATACCCTTTCAGGCAATGGGCCGCGGAAAATGAAGTGTCAACCCTTAATTCGTACATGACTTGTCCTGTCGGTGCATGTGCCGAGTCATTTTTTTTCTGATATGCGGTGTCCGAATCCTCTTCGGATATCCCCGATTGCTCCTGAGAAACGCCGCATGGCTTTACGGCAGCCGGCTGCGGCCGGTTCTGGACGCAAGCTTCCATGCGACACGGGCGAGCACCTTTTTTTCCCGTGAGACGACGAGCACGATGGACGGGTTATCCGGCCCGAGCATGTCCTGTCCGAAAAACGTTTTTCTGGTGAAATATAGTGTCATTTCACTTTTCAGGAGAGTCCGATGATAGTACCGTTCATTATAGTCGTAATAAACGGAATCCGAAACCGCCCCGACCGGCATGACGGTGATATCGGACGGCTCTATCATGACGCCATCGGCATTTTCAATATACAGGGACCAGTGGGCCGGGTCCATGGATTTTTCGGAAAATCCCGATTCCATTTCAATCCGGATACGGAATGTGCCGGACCGGAGGTTCGCGGCTCGGTACTTGTTCCCGAATGCCCGGCAGGTCTCCTCATCGAGGGAATCCGCCCTGCACCGATGCATGATGTCTGCTTCCGTGGAGATGCTGTCCAGAAGCACCGCGGTGCACTTGATGACCGATTCGTGGCTCGGATCGAAACGGCCGAGACTGCCCTGTGAATCCTCCTGGAACGGGTTTGGTATCTCGAACGGTATGCTGTAGGCACGGAGTATATCGGCCGCGTTTCCGGCGGTTACTCCGGAGAGGGTTTTCATGGTCACGACGTCCGCAGTCTCGTGAATGTCCTTCAACGTTCCCGGCCCGGAGGCGCAGGAAGCAGCGAGCACGCTCAGGAGCACTATCTTGCCGGCCTTTTTTTTCATCACATCCTCCGGTTCTGGCCGCAATATACATAATATTCCGGCTTCGGGCAAGGTACGGTATCGGAGAATGTGAAGAAAAGGTATAAGGGAAAAGCACAACAGATCAATTCACGTTTTTTTCGACGGTGATACCCGTTTCTGCAGTCAGCTATAAATCGTCACCCCGACACGCGCGGCGGTCTTTTCGATGAACTCCCTGACCGGCGGGTACTTCTCGGCAGGAAGATGCTCGAGAAGCAGGGTACGCGGCCATTTCATGCGGCTCATCCTGACCAGATAGGTTTCGTAATCCTGGACTCCTTCGCCGGCCGGCACCTCGATGATGTGGGCGAGCATCACATCACGGCGGATAAACATGTCCTTGGCGTGGCAGCCGATGATTTCCTCGCCGAGGAGGTCGAAACACTCGTTGAGGAGCTCGGTGGAGTGATAGTACCGCTCGAACGAGAGCATGTTCGTGGGATCGAGGCAGACCTTGCAGCGCGGGTCGCCGATGTCGTCCATGAGCCTCCTGTGCGCCGAAGGGCCGTCGAGATTGGTCGTGATGACCGCCTCCATGCCAAGCACGGTGGAACAACCCGCCGTATCACGGAGAAGCTGGCGGATGCTGTCGAGGGTGAGGTTCCATGTCTCTCGCGTCCAGTTTCCGGGATTCATCCCGATGTAGTAGTCGGGGTCGCAGCTTCCGGTGACCATGGTGACCATGCGACAGCCGATACGGTCAGCGGCCTCGATGTTTTCGGCGACATATTTCAGGTTGGTCTGACGGGTCGCTTCGTCCGGATGGATGAGGTTTGTCCAGACCATGGAGTCGAAGAGGTCCACATCGTGCGCTGAGAGGGCGCCCTTCAGCTCCCCGACCTCCGGTTCCGCAGCGTCGAGCCACCTGTTCCGGGTGCCGATGCCGTAATGGACATTGGCGGATGTATATCCGGCGTCACGGATGCCTTTGACCATCTCCGTGATGCTGCTCCGTTCGGGATAGTTGAGCATGGTCGCCGGCGACATGCAGGCGAGACGAACAGGTGTGGTACCGGGAGTGAGGTCCCTGACGAGGTCTTTGTCTGGTCCGGGAGGCCACCACGTCAGTTCGGCGAATGGTTGTTCCTGTACCCGGCCGGCCGGTTCGGGCTGTTTCGGTTGTGCACAGGAAAACCCCAGGGGAAGCCCTGCTGTCAGCGCCCCGGTTTTGAGCGCTTTACGGCGTGAAATATTTTTTGTCATGTCAATACCCTCCATTAAATTAAAGAAACCTTTGAAATAATCGTAGAATACGGAATACTGTATGTCAATAATATCACTTGGGACTCACCCCCTGCGCCCCCTCTCTTGCG
>Ga0315284_10006595_pt1 | contig 16533 bp, 13 predicted proteins | sample YL17G09_16_MG_FD_203696 | JGI IMG/M metagenome (GOLD analysis project Ga0315284, IMG submission 203696) | Sediment microbial communities from Yellowstone Lake, YNP, Wyoming, USA - YL17G09_16 | ecosystem: Environmental > Aquatic > Freshwater > Lake > Sediment | place: USA: Wyoming | collected...
CGTAGGTGATGAACTTGCTCTCGGACGTCGAGTCCTTCAGTGTGTCCGCCTGCGCATAGTCGGTACTGCCGCCGTTTGTGGAATAGATGGTTCGGTATATCGGCCCGGTCTGGGTGTAGCCATTGTTCGCCATCAGCGTTTCGCCCATCTCATTGAGCACGAGGCTGTCCGGCGGCATCGGGTTCATGTAGCCCCAAGCGTACAGGTTGTAGCGCCCGTAGGTATGGAAATCCTGGCAGGTTCTGAACTCGTGCGTGTTCAGCAGACCGCGTATCGACTGCGTCTCCAGTTCCGAGAACCGCGACGGCCCGCGATAGGTCTCGCTCGACGGAGTCGGGCTCGAACCGATATCGTCGTAGCCCCACTTGTACCCGTAGTTTCGGTTCAGGTCTACCCCGATGGCCGGAGGAACCGGGCCGCGCCGGTTCTTCCTCCAGTTCGAGCTGGCGCCGCCCGAGTCCGAGTTGTACACGTAGCCGTCCGGGTTCACCACAGGAATGATGTAGAACTCGCGGTTGCGCACCAACCAGGTAACCATGGAGTCCGAACCATAGCCCTGACACAGGAGCGATGCGAAGTTGACGCAGGCGTGCGTGCCCATGGGCTCACGCGCGTGGGTCGCGCCGTTGATGAAAAGCTCCGGTTCAGGCTCGTCCACGGTCGGGTTGTCCGATATCCTGAGTCCCCAGATCACCCGGTTCTGAAAGGTCGGCCCGAGCTTGAATGTGTCAACTATCAATGGATAGAGCGCGGCCAGTCGTCGCAGCGTGTCAATCATTTCCCAGTACGTGAAGAAGTAGCCGAAGTTCCGGCCTGCATCGAGGTCAAGCGGGTCAACGCCCGTCATCTTGCGGAACTTCTCGCGGATGTCAGGCCAGGTTATCTCGACGCGCAGCCCGGCAGCCTCAATCCTCGCCAGTTGGTCGGCATTCGTGTTAATCACAAGGAAGTCCCGACCGTCGTCGGTGCGGCTGACCGTGCAGATGTCCAGTTCGCCGAACAGGTCGCCCAACTTCGCACGCGCCTGTTCCGGCCTCTCGGTGTAGACCCGCGCCTCCATGCGCACGGCCTCAGCGGCAAGAATGACCGCTGCCATTCCAAACAGACAGAGGAGTATCTTCAGCTTCATCCGACCTCCATTCGGTATTGCACGCACAGATTCACATCTGAGCGTAGCGAATCCGGAGTGGTCAGTCAACCCAAGGTCCGCATGGCCGAAAACCGCGGTTTGACTCAGGTCTCGAACACTCTACAATCTCGCCGTGACGCGGTCTTCCATTGAGCGCCACGGCCTTCCGATCCTCGCCGGGGTCCTGCCGCTTGCGCTGTACGTCTCCACTGCCTGCCGGGACATCTTCTGGATGGACTCGACCGAGCTCATGCTGGTCGGCCGATTCCTCACGCTCAGTCACCCGCCCGGCTATCCGCTGCTCACATTGATTATCAGGCTGTTCTCGCTTGGAGCGGGACACGATCCCAATTCCCTGGGCGGAATTGGGTCATGTCCCTATCTCGCACTGCCGTTCCGGCTGAACCTCATCGCCGCACTGGCCGCTGCTGGCTCCTGCCTGTTCGTCTACTTCGTCGTCGTCGAGTTGAGCCGCCACCGGCTGGCGGGACTCTTCTCCGCACTCGCATGGGCCGTAAGCTTTGAACTCTGGCAGCAGGCAACCGCGCTTGAGGTCTACGCGTTCCAAGCCCTGCTCCTGTCGGTCATGCTCCTGGCAATGGTCAAGTGGACCAGCGCGGAAGGACGAAGGACAAAGGACAAAGGACAAAGTACGGAGACGCTCGATGCGAAGTGGCTGCTGCTTGCGTTCTTCTTCTTCGGCCTCGCGCTCGCCAACCACACGCCCATTGTTCTGTGGGTACCAAGTCTGCTCGTCCTGCTTGTGTCCGCACCGGCCAGGCCCGGCCCGTGCGTTCTCGGGTTCGGGTTGTTTCTTGCTGCGCTGGCACTCTGCTTGTACATCTACGTGCCGATGCGCGCGGGAACGTCAATGGCCGGGTCCTGGGGCGGGGTCAGCAGCTTCTCGGATCTTGTGCAGTACGTGACTGCCCGCGTCTACCGCTACCGGATGCTCGCCGGCGGCAGCCAATACTTCGGCATTCAGGTCTCCGGCCTACCCGCGCTCTTCGGCAAGCAGTTCCTCGCCGCGTGGTTGCTTGCCATCCCCGGTGCGGTTGCGCTCTGGCACAGGAACCGGGCCCTGCTGGTCTCCCTGCTGCTCGGCGCTGCGGTTGTGACCGTTGCGGCAATGGCGTACAACATACCAGACAAGGAAGGATATCTGGTGCCGGCGTACCTCGCGCTGCTCATCATCATCGGCTGCGGATTCGCCGTTCTGCTCAACACCCGGTTCAAGACAGCAACACTGGCACTCGGTCTCGTGCTGGTCGCGGTGCCGGCGGTAGTATTCTTCCCGGTGCAGAATCGCAGCCGGCTTCACGGCCTGGCCGACTTGTCCCGCGCGGTGATGACCGGCCTGCCCGAGAACTCGGCCTTGTTCACTGACGACTACAGCCTGTTCCAAGGTCTGCGTTGGCTCCAGGCAGAAGGCGGCAGGTCAGACGTACGGGTGGTAAGCCAGCATCACCTTGCTGTCCCGTGGTATCTTGACCAGTTGAAGCGCGACCAGCCGGTGCCGGAGCCGGCGTTGACCCTTGTCCGGCGCTTGTGGCAGAACCCGACCCGGGCCAATGACGCACAGTTCGGAGAACAGGCCAAGGCCGCGTCAATCCAGGTGATGTCACTGCTTGTTAAGGACTGGCTGCCGGCCCGGCGCGTGTTCTGGATTCCGGGCGACTTCTCCGACTGGCCCCAGGATTGGCACGACCTGCGCCTCACCATGCGCGGACTCTGCTACGAAATCGAAGCCCAGGACACCCTGCCCGACCTTGAGTCTCCGCTGCCCTCTCCGAGCCGATACCGCGCCACGCAGTATCGCGACGTCGAGACCCAAGACCTCTGCCGCCGATTTGCGGCAACTGCCTGTCGCCGCGGCATCATCCGGTTTGCGACCAACGCCAATGAGGATGCAATCCGGAGCTTCGACCTGGCCCTAGAGTACTTACCGGACTACCCGCAGGCGGTTGAAAACAAGGGCATCGTGCTCTTCTTCTCGGACCAGCCTGACAGTGCCCGATACTACCTGAACCGGTTCATCACGCTGGAGCCCGAGTCACCTGAGATACCGAAGGTCCGGCAGATTCTCGCCCGGCTCGGCCAGTAGCCGGCACCAGGCGCGGAGTCGATATTAGGGCTTGGCCCGCGGCCTTCTGAGAGCCGCCACGACCGCATAGATGAAGCCGAGCGTGATGACCACGATCAGCCCGATGCCGACCCAGCAGTACTGCTTGCCGAGCACGGACAGAAACGTGACAACTGTTGCGGCCATCAGCACACCGATGAATATCGAGAGCAGGGACTTCCAGTAGGGCAGCCCCAGGACTTCGGCGACGACCGCGCCGGTCCATGCGCCGGTTCCAGGCAAAGGGATGCCCACGAAGGTCGCGAGCCCCCAGAACTCATACCGCTGGATGGATGCGCTCTTGCTCCGCGCCCGGGCGAAGAGCCACTCGAAGAATCGGCGGAACAGGGCGACGTGGCTGAGCCCGGCGACAATCCGGTCGAGAAGAAGAAGCGCGAAGATGATGGGCGCGATGTTGCCCAGCACCGACCAGAGCACTGCCTGCCACCAGGGCATCCCAAGCACCAGGATCCCGACCGGCACCGCCCCTCTCAGTTCCACGATCGGCAGAGCCGCAATGACCACGACGACCAGCTCGGGACTGAGCCCCTTGGCTCTGAGCCAGTCTGCGGCCTCACGCCCGGTATCGGCCCGCGCCGCACCAGCGACGACAGCGAGTAGAAGAACAATGACGATCAGCCCCGCCGAGGCCCCGGCCCGACCAGTGCTTCGGCTTCGGGCCCGGCTTCTGCATTCTAGCTTCTGACTTCTGACCTCTGACTTCGCCTGACGCTTCACAACATGCCCCTCCTGCGGCGCAGGAACCACTCCGCGCCTGCCAGCAATGCGATAGCGATGTAGGCCCAGACGGCGCGCCTCGGGTCGAATACGAAACGGCGCTGGTATGAACCGAGCACGATCTCGCTTGCATCGCGCGGCAGGCTGTCCGATGAGAAGAACCTTCCGCCGCTGGCCTCTGAAATCGCTCTCAGTAACCCTTCATTCATGCCGGTGTTGGCAAGTTCTAGCGCCTGTTCGGCAACCGCGAACTCGGTCGCTGCCCTGCCCAGCACCAGGGGACTGTCCCCGAGGTTCGCCGATGGGGACTGTCCCCAGTCCTGGCTGGCCGTCGCAACCGCACGATACCGACCCGGGCGAAGAGCTTCAAACGTCGCCTCATACACGCCTTCGCCGGTCTCGGTCATCGGAACGGGGACTGTCCCCGAAGGGACTGTCCCCGCACTGTCGGACAGGGGCCTTCGAGGCCAATGGGGACTGTCCCTGGTGCCCGTCGGACTGTCCCCAGAATCCATACGGGTTATCCCGAGCACCACGCTCAGCCGAACCCACGGCCTCCCGTCTGGCGCAACTGCCCGCATCACCAGCCGAACCGGCTGGCCGCGGTACAATTCCTGCTTCTCAGGCTCAAGCCAGAACGGACTGGTGTCACGCTCAGCCAGGTAACGCACGACTCCGGTCACAAAAACAGAGAGCGCAGTGCCCTGTTCCGGCTTCTCCTCCGGCCCGAACCCCCAGCGCCACAGCGGGTATGCTGCGGCATAGACGACCTTGCCCTTGCCGGCTTTCGCCGCGACCAGCAGCGGAACCCGAGTCTCTTGTGCCATGAGCCACACCACCGGCACGGGGACTATCCCCGAGGGGACTGTCCCCGAATGGGGACTGTTCCCAAGGTTCAGCGGACGCACGCCCGTGAACGGCGGCACGCTGCCGAGGTCAAGCGCCTCACGGCCGCTATGACCCTGGACGCGCGATGCGCCCCACCAAGGCAGGAACCCACCCTCAGTGGTCAACTCCGGCGTGAACGTCCCTTTCAACTCTTTCCCGACCACCGCCCCCCGACCCCCGACCCCTGGCCCCCGGCCCCAATCCAGGACCTTGCCGATGCTCGGCCCCGGCTGGAAATCAGGGCCGGCCAGTATCAGGACGCCAGCGCCGGCCTGCACTCGGTCGGTGATGGACTTCCACACATCCGGACTGCCCATCTCAACAACGTTGTCGAGGATGAACACATCCGCCCCCGACCCCCAACCCCTGACCCCCGCCCCCCGCTCGGGACTGTCCCCAAAACCCGGAGACCCAACTACGGCAATCACCGGCTCAACCTCAATCCGCTCATCGCTCGCCAGCACCCTCAGCATCATCCGAGTGCCCGGCCCGGGCCGGTTCGTCACGTACGCAACCCGCACGCGCCCCGGCCTCACGTCAGCCACGACACTGCGGACGTTATCGGCATAGTTGCTCTCCCCAAACAGACTGTCTGCCCGCGCCTCGATGACCTGCCTGCCCGGCTTGTCAAAGACCAGCCGGAACGGCACGTCCTGCTCAGCCATCGCCTGCCCGAGGACGATTTCCTTCGTCTCCCCGCGCAGCCTCACTCGCACCTTCTCGTCCGCGAATCCTGCCCCTGCCACGCGCACCTGCACCTCAACCGTTTCACCCGAGTACACGACCGCAGGCAGCATCACCCGTTCGACGCTCAAGTTGCGCTTCGCCAGCCCGCCGAACCCGACCGCGTATACCGGCACGCCTATCCCACGCGCCGCCGCGACCGCGTCGGTCTCGCCGTTGTCCTGCCCGTCGCTCAGCAGCACCACCGCCCCCGGCCGACTCTTGCCGACCGTCTTCAATGCCGCCCCAAGCCTCGTTCTGCCCGGGCCGACCTGACTTTGGACTTTGGACTTCGGACTTCGGACTTTCGCACGGAGCGCCGTGTCCCCAAACACCCATGCCTGTCGTACTGCCCCTGTCGGTAGCGGAAACCCCGGTGCGGCCATTGCTGCCGAGCTCTCGGCTTTGACCGCGCTCATGCTCTCGGACACGTCGAGCAAGATTGCCACGCGCTTGGGCTTCACAGTCCAAACCTTACTCAGTACCGCGCCGACGAATATGGCCGCGAACAGCAGTAATACTGCAATACGCAAGACCAGTAGCCCTGCGCCCTCTGCACTTTGTCCTTTGTCCTTTCCACTTCGTACTTGCCCCGCAAGGGGCCTACGATACGCCAGTACGCCGAGAACCAGCAGTATCGCGCTAACGGCGATAAGCATTGACAGGCTTGGGCAGGGATTCGGGTTCGAGGGTCAGGCTCAGGCTTTCGGCATCGGTGTTGAACTTCAGTACCGGACTCGCAAGCTCGGCCAGCCCGTCGCCGTTCGTGTCGGCCACGGCCACCACCTCGTATTCGCCTTTTCGTATCCTGGTCGCGAAAGAGCCGTCAGTCAGCACCGGCGCCAGCCCGGTCGTGCGCGAGGGGACTGTCCCCGAACGGGGACTGTCCCCAGAATCCATCCGCTCTTTGGTGGTCTCCACAGTCTGAAACAGCACCGTGCCGGTGCCAAGCGGCCCATTGCGCCAGTTCGCTTTCCCCTTGACCGGCACCGCGTCGAACAGCGTGTCGCTGGTGAAGTAGGTGAACGCCGGGCCCTTCACGCGGTTCCTCTCAAGGTCCATCGCCCGGGGCTGGACCAGGAGATAGACCACAGCCCCGCTCGGCATCGACTCGAGGCGCACGAAACTCAAGGTCTGCCAGTCCGATGACCACGACCGTTGAAACAGCGTGTCATACTCGGCCGGCACGAACATGTACTCCACCGCCCCGGATGTGTCGATCGCCTCGCTGAACGTAACCCGGATTGCCACACCCCGCTTCTGGCGGGCGCTCCCAGGCGATGGCACGACCCGCCCAACCCGCGGAGCGATTGTGTCCTGCTTTGACGAACCGTGGAAGCGCGACCGGAACCGTGCCGGGTTGCCTGCCCGGTCCCAGACGATTCCCCGCACCTGGTACAGCTTCGACTCCTGGGTCGGAGTCCAGAGCTGCACCTCGTCGCTGTTCCTTCCCTGCGAAGCGCCGCGCAGGGCAAGCGTCTCGCCCGCGGGCCCGGTCAGCAGGAAGCTGTCGGGCGCCAGCCTGGTGCCGTCAATCTCCTCGTCGAACACCAGTGCGACCTGACTCCGGGTCCTGGTCTCGACCTCCTGCAGGTGCGGCGCGAACTTGTCGGGACTCGGCGGCAACATCTTCTTGGCGCACACGAGCGCCAGGGCCGCGGCGGCCGCGACTATCAGGATTCGGCAATTCTGCCTTCTGCAATCTGACTTCTGATCTCTGACTTCGGTTGAGTTCACTCGCGCTCCTCCAGAACCTGCCTGAGCCTTCTCACCGCACCACGGTCAAGTCCCTCGCGGCGCGCCATCTCGACCAACTGTCCTGACATCACGCGGTAGACCGTCGCGAACTCCGGTGCGCGCTTCTCCAGCGCCCGCAGGTGCGCGGTCACAGTCAAGGCATCACCGCGCTCGACCGGCCCGGTCAGGCTCGGCCCCGCGCCCTGCTCCACGATACTGTCCAGCACCGTCCTCGCCAGCGGTTCAAGCATCCGCCCGGCCCGCCTCCGCGAGATGCCCAGCTCCCCCGCGATCGTCTCAGCAGCGTCGAAAAGGACGCTGACGAAGTTCGACGCGAACACGCACATCACGTGATACAGCGGCCGGTCAGGCCCACGCACGAGCACACAACTGCCGTGCAACTGCTTCACGAGATGCCGCCCGAACCGGAGACCTGAAGCCGAACCGTCCGCGGCAAAGAACGAACCCGGCAGGCTGCGAATCGCCTGCGAGTGGCTCGAAAGCGACTGCACCGGGTGCAGGGCCAGCGTGCCCAGCCCCTGTTCCCGCGCGCGAACGAACACCTCGGGACCGAACGCGCCCGAGCAGTGGGCCACGATTGTACCTGGAATCAGCCACTTGCGCACCGACTCGAATACCGGCCCGATGTGCGCATCCGGCACGGTCAGGAACAGCACGTCGCTCCCGGCCGCGACCGCGCGCGAACTCAGCCGCTCGTACTCCTGCTTCAGCAGCCCGTAGACGACCCACGCCAGCTTCGGCTTCAGGTCGGTCACGCCCGCAATCGGGTGGCCCAGCCGGCGGCAGTGCCACGCCAGCGCGCTGCCCACCCGGCCCGCGCCGATGAACCCGACTCGCTTGCGATTGGCGAGTGGCGAATGGCGAATGGCGATTGAACCTGCTTTCGTCATCACGCCCAAGATAGCCGCTGATACGCACTAGTCAAGAAGAGTGGCCGATGGCCTTGGGACGCAAGCCCGCACCATTCGTTGCTTGCCAATTGCTGCCCAGGGCTCGCCGACGCCCGCGCGGACGCCCGCGCGGAATTGACACTCAAGTCCTGCCCGGTAAGCTAGAAGCCGTCTTCTGCAAATGATTGCATCGCTGTTCCTCGCTGCGCTCGTCGGGCTCACACCGCCCGGCGCGGTCACTGCCCGAGACAATCCGAACGACCAGGGCGGCGCCGTCGTGGTGACTTGGACGGCTCCGCCTCAGACACAAGCCGATTCCACCAGGCCGGATTCTTCAGTCGTGCCGCTTGCCGGGTTCCGGGTCTTCCGCTCCCTCCATGCCGACACCGGTTTCATCCAAGTCACCGAACAGCCGGCAACGTCAACCGAGTACATTGACTCCGACTCCCTGCTCCGCGACGGCGTCCCGTACTACTACCGCGTGGAAGCGTTCAGCGCGACCGATTCCGCGCGCAGCGCGGTTGTCGGCCCGGTGGTTTCAAGTGCCCAGTGGTTCAACACGACGCTTATCAACATCCTTGTCGCCACCATCGTCATCTGTGCCCTGTTCCTTATCTATCTTGAACTGGCGCGCAAGGGCGCGAAGATGTACATTCGAAAGATCGCCGGACTCGACGCGATTGACGACGCGCTGGGCCGGGCGACCGAGATGGGCAAGCCGATCCTGTTCAGTTTCGGCCTCGGGTACATCACCGACCTTGTCGTCATCGCAGCCCTGCCCTTGCTGCGCAAGATTGCCAAGAAGTCGGCCGAGTACTCGACGCGCCTGCTGGTGCCGAATTCCGACCCGATTGTGATGACCGCGGCGCAGGAAACAGTGAAGGAAGCCTACACCGAAATGGGCCGGCCCGATTTCTACAACGCCGACAACGTCAACTTCCTGACATCGGACCAGTTCGGCTATGCGGCCGGCGTGGACGGCATCATCCTGCGCGAGAAGCCGGGGGCCATCTTCTGGCTCGGCTACTTCTATGCCGAGTCGCTCATCATGGCCGAGACCGGCCACTCGGTCGGGGCGATTCAGCTTGCCGGCACGACCGAAACGACCCAGTTGCCGTTCTTCGTCGCCGCCTGCGACTACACGATGATCGGCGAGGAAATCCTGGCCGCTTCCTGCTACCTCCGCCCAGAGCCGATAATGCTCGGCACGCTCAAGGGCGAGGACTTCATCCGGTTCTGGCTGATTGTTCTGGTTACGGCGACGGTCCTGCTCGGGACCACCGGCGCGATCCTGTCCAAACAGGTCCCCATTCTCAATAACATATTCGAAACCGTGGTCAGGTGGGCCACGCCGGCGTACTAGCCCATGAAACGCTCCGTCCCGCTCACCATCGTCTTCGTCACCGCGGTCCTGCTCATCGTGGCGTTCTTCATCCCGCACAAGCCGTTCGGCGACCTGCAGTCGCGCTTCCTTAACTGGTACACGATTGTATCCGGGTTCACCTTCCTGCTGGGCCTCGACTCGCTCACCCGCCACCACCTCGTGCGTGTGTTCCGCCGGGTCGAAGGATGGGGCTACAGCCTCGTGCTGGTGCTGGCCCTGTTCGCGACTATGGCTCTTGGCTTCTACTCGTGGTTCAAGTTCCAGAGCCCGTTTGCCCTGCGCGCGCCGTTCATGTGGCTGTACACCTATATGATTATCCCGCTCCAGTCCACGATGTTCGCAAGCCTCGCTTTCTTCGTCTTCTCGGCCGCGTACCGTGCGTTCCGAATCCGCAACTTCGCAGCAACCCTGCTGCTCGTCGCGGCCTGCCTGGTGATGATTGGCAACGTACCGCTGGGCAGCGCGTTCTGGCACGACATCGGAAGCCTAGTGCACGCCATCATCCCGGGCGTGAGCGTCGATAAGTTGACCGCGCTCGAAGGCTTCGCCTCAATCAAAGACTGGCTCATGTCCATCCCGACGGCGGCCGCGGGCCGCGGCATCGGCATCGGCCTCGCGCTCGGCGGCATCGCCATGTCCCTGCGCATCATCCTCGGCATCGAACGCACCTATATGTCATGAGGAGAAGTGGAAAGTGGTAAGTACAAATGACAACCTCCGGTTCCTGACTTTGTCATTTCCCCTTCGAACTTCGTGTTTTCCTGAGCCATGACTTTCTGGCAGCGCATCTCGACCGTTGACCGCAGGATACTCTACGTCCTGCTCTGCCTGGCGGTCGCCCTGCCGCTCATACTGAAGCCCAAGACCCAGGTCAGGGTGTCCGAGCCGGTCAGGAGTGCGTTTGAGACCGTTGACAAGCTGCCCGAAGACGCGGTGGTCATGATTTCGATAGACTACGACCCATCGTCAGCCCCGGAAGTCCAGCCCATGCTCATCGGCCTGCTGCGCCATGCATTCAAGAAGAATCTCCACGTCATCGTCACCGGGCAACTGGCCCTGGGCCTGCCGCTGGCCGAAATCGCTCTCAACCAGGTAGGACCGGAAATGGGCAAGACCTACGGCAAGGACTACGTCAATATCGGGTACCGGCCCGGCGGCTCGGCCATGATGATAGGCATCGGTCGCGAAATCAGGGACTATTTCCGGACCGACTACAAAGGCGTGCCCCTGGACTCGTTCGCGTTCATGCGCTCAGTCCACAACTACCGCGACATCGGCCTGCTGGTATCCCTGGCCCACGGCGCGGTCGCGGAACAGTGGATCCAGTTCGTGGGCGGCCGATTCAATCAGACCATCATCGTCGGCTGCACCGGGGTCAACGCACCGTCACTATACCAGTACCTGCACTCGGGCCAGATAAAGGGTATCATCGGCGGCCTGCAGGGCGCGTCCGAGTACGAGGCACTCATCGGCAAACCCGGCTCCGCGACCCTGGGCATGCCGGCCCAGTCCGCGGCCCACGGCCTGATTATCCTGCTGCTCATCATCGGCAACCTCGGGTACATCATCTCTCGCCGGAAGAAGAAGCAGTAGATGATTCTGAACATCATCGGCACCTGGGTCGCGGCCACACTCACCATCGCCATCCTGTCGTTCCTGTACAAAGACAATCCCCTGTATCGGGTGGCCGAACACCTGTACGTCGGGATTTCGGCCGGTTTCGCGGTCATCTACGCATGGGCCTTTGACGTCTACCCGATGCTGGTAGACGCGTTCCGGAACAACCTACACCAGAAGCACTACCTGGAGGCGTGGATTCTCATCGTGCCGACGATTCTCGGCATCATGATGCTCTGCCGCTCGATTCCGAAGATTGCGTGGATTTCCCGCTGGCCGATTTCGTTCACGGTCGGCATCGGCGCGGGCCTAGGCATCGTGGCCGGGGTCCAGGGCTACCTGCTGCCCCAGGTCTCGGACACGCTGCGCCCGCTCATCTCGGTGAACAACTTCGTGATGTACATAGGCGTCATCGCGACGCTATTCTACTTCTACTTCTCAAAGGAACACAAAGGTGCGCTGGGCGTGGTTTCCCGGGTCGGCATCATCTTCATCATGGTCGCGTTCGGCGCGTCATTCGGCTACACCGTAATGGCGCGTATCTCGCTTCTCATCGGCCGGTTCTACTTCCTTCTCCACGACTGGCTGCCGATTATCCGCTAAGTGAGCAAAGAAGCCTCAAGCTTCAAGCCTCAAGCCTCAAGCATTCTGCTTCTGGCTTGTGTCGCGTGGTTTGCGGCTTGCGGCTTGGGGCTTGGGGCTTGCATGGCACAGGAGCAGCCACCGCTGACCCCGGCCCCGGCGGTTGAGATACCGGCGGAGGAACTTTGGCTGAAGCTGACCTCAAGCTCGGGCCGCAAGAAGCTCGACCTGGTCATCGCCGACTTCAAGACGCCGGCCGGCACCGATGAGAAGACCGCGGCGCGGCTCCGCGACATCCGTTCGGTCTTCGCCGCCGACCTCAAGTTCTCGCTCCACTTCGTATTTGAGGAACCGGACTCGGGCCGGGCCTTCAGCTTCGTCACCGACGAGAATAGAATAGACCTGAAAGGCTGGGGCACGACCGGCGCCCAGATTCTCATCTGCGGTGACCTGGTCACGAAGAAATCAGGACCGCAGGTACAACTCCGGATGTACGACCTCGACGTAGACCGACTGATTGCCTCCAAACCCTATCCCCTTTCCGAACAGTGGCGCTGGCTTGCGCACCAGATGGCCGACGAGATTGTGAAGCTACTCACGCCCGACGACGGGGTCAGCCGCACGCGCATCGCATTCTCGCGCGGCCTTGGCCGAGAAACGAAGGAGCTCTGCGTGACCGACTACGACGGCGCTGGTCTGAATCAGCTCACCAGTTCCGGCGGGCTCAAACTCTTCCCCGACTGGGCTCCTTCCGGCGCCGCGCTCGCCTTCTGCACCTACGGCGAGCGCACCCTCAATATCCATACCTACAGCATCGGCTCCAGCCGCTCCAGCCTTATCAGTGAGCGCACCGGGCTGAATACGACCCCGGCCTGGTCGCCTGACGGCCGCAGCATCGCCGCCTCGCTCGGGTTCGAGGGCCAGAACGAAATCTACCTCATGGACCCGAACGGCAAGAACCTGCGCCGGCTGACCAACAGCCAAGGCATCGACATCTCGCCGGGCTGGTCACCGACCGGCCGGCAGATTGCGTTTGTGTCCGACCGGACCGGAACGCCGCAGATATACGTGATGAATGCGGACGGAACCGACCTGCATCGCCTGACCTTTGAAGGAAGCTACAACACGTCGCCGGCATGGTCCCCGCGCGGAGACCTTATTGCCTTTGTCCAGCGCCAGCCCGGCGGCACCAATCAGGTATGTGTCACCAATATCACCGGCGATACCTACATGCGTCTGACTTCAGGCGTGAACAACGAGGACCCGTGCTGGTCTCCGGACGGCCTGCACATCGCTTTCGCCTCGAACCGCTCCGGTCCGTCCGAAATCTACACGATGGACTGGACCGGCGCGAACCAACGCAGAGTCACCAACGTCGGTGGCGGATACTCCCCGACATGGTCTCCCCGCCTGACGCGGTGAGAACTCCTACCGGGCCGACTCGACTGACCCGCGCGGGTGTGCTCCTTCTGGCCCTCGCCTGTGCCGTCGCCCTGGGGCTCGACACACTAAGACTCCAACCGAATGAACGTATCCTCATCATCGCGCCCCATCCTGACGACGAAGTGCTCGCGTGCGGCGGATTGATACAGCAGGCGCTGGCACTTGGTGATTCAGTCTGGGTCGTGTACATGACCGCAGGCGACGGCTCCCGGCCGCCGGCCTGGCGCGTCACCGGCAACCTGTTTCCCGGACCCGAAGACTACCTGGAACTGGGCCGCGCCCGCATAGAGGAAGCGATGGCTGGAACGAAGGCGCTCGGACTCGACTCGACACAACTCACGTTCCTCGGCTATCCCGACGCCGACCTTGCCCGGCTGTGGCAACAGGACTGGTATACTCCCTGCCGGTCGTCACACACTGGAGCCATCGCTGACCCGTATGGTCGGAGCGGGCACGAGTACATGGGTAACAACCTGCTAAACGACCTCGTGTCTCTGCTCAAAGCCCTGAGACTCGACCGCGTGTTCGCGCCCCACGCGCTTGATGCCCACGCCGACCACTGGTCAACTGCGATGTTCCTCGCAATCGCTCGCGAGGTCTGGCGCCAACCGGCAAACGAACCATTTCCGGAAGTGTACCAATACCTGATTCACCATCCACCGTACCCGGACGCGTGCGCTGACGACGCCGGCTTCCTCTCGCCACCCGACGACCTGGCCGGTGTACGCCATCGCTGGTTCACCGTTCGTCTCACGGACGAGCAGCGCCGGGCGAAGCAGGCCGCACTAGGATACCACGACAGTCAGCTTGGCTCTGCCGGCAACAACCTGTACGGGTACGCTGCGGGGAACGAACTCTTTGACTGTGTTGAAGACCTGACCGGCCCGGTCACAGAAGACGCACCGCAGGTTACCTTCTTGCGCGCGGCCAGATTCTCGTCGGTACAGGCCGATGTCGAGGGAGAGTCGCTGGACTTGCGGATCTCGCTCGAAACCGAACCATCGCCGAGCCTCGACTATTCATTCCTCGCGCACTCGGTCGACTTTGACGCCGACCGTGTCATTCACAGTGGATTCACATTGGAACTGACGCCAGGCACGTCGGTCGACTCGCAAGGATGGTCTATCCGGATACCCCGGGATCAACCTTCCGGGCGTGGCACGCTGTTCCACTCGGCCGAAGTCAGGTGGGGTTCGGTTCTCCTCAACCATTCGGGCATCGGCCGGATTGTCTACTAGGGAAACCTAGCCCGCTAGCAACTCGCGGTAGAACGCAACCGTCTCAGCCGCGACGTGCGGCCACGAGAACTTCTCCTCGACGCTCTTCCGCGCTGCCTGCCCCAGGCGATCGCGCAGCTCACTATCTGACACGAGCCGTCCCAGCTTCTCAGAGAAGTCGGCTGGGTTGTCCGCAAGCAGCCCGGTCTCGCCGTCAGCGACCAGTTCCTTTACACCCCAGCGCCCGAACGCAACCGACGGCAGCCCGCAAGCCATCGCCTCCAGCAGCGATATCCCGAACGCCTCGCCTCTGGACGGGAAGGCGAATACGTCGAGTGTGTCGAGCAGTGAGGCAACCTTGTCAAACGGCTGCGGCTCGAGCAATGTGATTGCGCCTAACGAAGCACTAGCCCGCTCCTCGATGACCGGCCGCAGGGGCCCGGGCCCGGCAAGTAGCAGCTTCAGCCGCGGCGCAGGGACATGACCGGGCTCGGCAAGGGGACTGTCCCCGCATGGGGACTGTCCCCAAAACCCCGCTCGTGTCCCAAGCCGACCAGAAGCCATCTCCTGGCGCAGTTGCTCGAACGTATCAAGCAGCAGCGGGATGCCCTTAGTCGTATGCAGCCTGCCGACGAACCCAAGAACGACGTCGTCGTCAGTGAACTCCAACTCGGCGCGCAGGCGCTGCCGCTCAGCCGGCATCGGTCGGAACTCGGCCGTGTCCACACCATTGGGGATGACCCGCACCGGGCCGGGAAAGCCTGCCGACTCCTCGGCGCAGGACTGGCTGACCGCTATCAGCCCGTCGGCCCGCTTGGTCAGCAGCCGCGTCAGGGAAATCAGGAATGAACGAGCAATCGCGGGCTTGTTCTGCAGCATCGAGTGCCTGGTCAGCACCGTCGCGATGCCCCGACGTCGCGCCGCCGACAGGGCCTCATAGACGAGGTACGAGCCCTCGCTCTGACCGTGGACGATGTCAAACCGGCTTCGGTCGAGCAGGTTCTTGAATGAAGAGACCATGCGCGGGTCGATGGCGATGTCGTGCTCACGGAAGACGAGCAGCCCGCCCGCCAGCCGGTGAACCGGAACGGGCGATTCCACCTGCCGGGCAACCTGGCTCGGGACCGGTGGCGACTTGTGGGTCACCACGACCACGTCATGCCCCTGCCGTTTGAGCTCCGCCGAAAGATACAGCACGTGGTTCTCAACCCCGCCGATAGAGGGTAGATAGGCATCGGTAACGATGCAGATACGCAGCGGTTCGTGGTCCGGCATCTCTGCCAATCCTACGCCTGAGCGCGGGAGAGTCAACCTTGTGCGTCCCTCTCGAACGGAGCGGGGCCCGATGGCCCCGCTTCTGGCACAAGGAGGCGGACTGTCAGTTTCCTTTGGCTTTCTTCTGCACCTCGACCCGCAGGTTCTCAAGCTCGCGCCTCAGCTCTTTCATCTCTTTGCGGAGCGAGTCCAACGTGCCATCGTATTGCTCAATCCCTTTCTTGAGATCCGGGCCCAAGTCACGCAGGGCGCGGCGGGCCTCGCGCAGGGCCTCTTTCGGCATGGCCGGCCACTCGAAGTTGAACGTGTGCTCGGCCTGCTCTCGAGTCCCCAGGACGGCGGTCAGTTTCTGGTCTTTGCCCCGGCGTCGGATAGCGAGTTCGACCTTCTTCTCCGGTCGCCCGCGCACGACCAGGCGCAGGTCCGAGCCGTCGCCCGTCTTCTGCCCGTCCAACGAGACTATCACGTCACCAACCTCGAGCCCGGCCTTTGCCGCCGGTGACTCGGCAGTGACATCGGTCACAAGCACGCCATGGTCGATGTTCAATGCCACGAGCATCGGCTCGGACAGGTTGTTAGTAAGCACGCCCAGCCAGCCGTTTCCGGCCTTGGCCGAATCGCCGGCCGTTCCGGCCACGGCAAGGGCTGCCGCGGCAACCAGCACCAGCAGAACACGGTCAGTTCTTATCATCGTCCCTTCCTTTGTTCCGGGCCCGTGGCCGGCAGCGACTCGGCCGTATCCCGGTGAATTGCGAAACTACTCCAGA
>Ga0315284_10006596_pt1 | contig 16532 bp, 16 predicted proteins | sample YL17G09_16_MG_FD_203696 | JGI IMG/M metagenome (GOLD analysis project Ga0315284, IMG submission 203696) | Sediment microbial communities from Yellowstone Lake, YNP, Wyoming, USA - YL17G09_16 | ecosystem: Environmental > Aquatic > Freshwater > Lake > Sediment | place: USA: Wyoming | collected...
GACTCTTCGCCCATTGGAATGCAGCGCCAGCACATGGCCGAACAACAAGAGCCGTATGAATCGAGAGGTTCAAGTACGGTTCCGTGAGGGACTCGGGGTGCGATCCCCCGGGTCTACTCGACCTATGATCCGCCATGAAACCCGCAGCGTTTCCGACCAGCGTCGGTCTGTAGGGCTCTGCAGGCACACCACCATCGCAACGTCGTCCCCGCGATCCCTTGGCAATTCCCCGCCACCCAATGCTATAATGGTGTTGCGAGCATCACCACACGGCACATCCCGAGCACCACATGGCCCTCACAGTCTTCCAGCGCTCCTACGATGGAGTTCCTGCTCTTGAGCTTGTCGGCCGCGTCACCGACGACGATGCGCGTGAGCTGTCGCACGAGATGCGCGCGCTGTGCAAGAAGGGTCATGCGACTATTGTAGTGGATATCAGCCGCGTGCAGTTCATCGACAGCCACGGCCTGGGGGTCTTTGTCTTCTACAGCTCGCTTATGGAAAAGGCCGAGCGCAAGCTGGCATTTCTCAATACCAACCGCACGCCAACCTCCTATGTGAACCGGTTGTTCGAGATGACCAACCTTGACAAAGTGTTCTTGCTTGCCGGATCGATGCGGGACGTTCCCAAGTAGCTCAGGGCTCCGCGAACACGCCACAGGTCCGCGCTCTCACTCCACCCGCACGCTGACGTCCCCGTCCTCCCCGAGATCCACGAACACTTTGGTATGCGCGACGCCCTCCCCGCCCATCGTCTCCAGCAGCCGCGCGGAGACTTTCGGCAAAATGCTCTGACCGATGATGACGTCGGCATTGCGCGCACCCGCCTCGACCGTGGTGCACTGCTGCGCGATTGCCTCAACGAGGGTGTCGGGGTACACGAGCTCCAGACCGTGCGCCTGCTTGACTCGACGCGCAACCTTTGCGAGTTTGATCTTCACCACGTCCTTCAGCACGTCCATGCCCAGGGGCCAGAACGGCACAATGGTGCAGCGGCCCAGCAGCGCAGGCCGGAAGTGAGCGGAGAGAATGGGCCGGATCGCCTCGATGATCTCGCCGCTTGAAGTACCCTCACCCTTGGTGCACATGTCGACAATCTGCTCGGAACCGAGGTTACTTGTCATGATGATAAGCACATTGCGGAAGTTGATCTCGCGACCCTCGCCGTCACGCATGAAGCCTTTGTCAAAGACCTGGTAGAACAGGTTCATCACTTCCAGATGCGCCTTTTCGACCTCGTCAAGAATCACGATTGAGTAGGGTTTCTGGCGCACAGCCTCGGTGAGAATGCCGCCTTCGCCGTAGCCGACGTATCCGGGAGGCGAGCCCTTGAGCTGGGAGACCGTGTGCTTTTCCTGGTACTCCGACATATTGATGATGGTGGTGAACTTCTCGCCGCCGAAGAGCAAGTCGGCCAGCGCGAGCGCGCACTCAGTCTTGCCCACACCCGACGGGCCGGCAAAGAGGAAGACACCCAGCGGCGCATCCGGGTTGCCCATGCCGGTTTTGGAGGAACGGACAACATTGGCGACCATGCCAAGAGCATCGTCTTGACCGACGATGCGGGCGCGGAGGTTCTCCTCGATGGCGAGGAGCGACGCAGCCTCGTCGCGCACCAGGCTTCCGATAGGGATACCGGTCCAGTCGGAGATGACCTGACCGCACACGCCGGCAGAGACGCACGGGAAGACCATGGGGGTTTCGCCCTGTGCCTTCTCCAAAGCGGCGATGGCGGCCACGATCTCGGTGGAGAGGGCCCCTGCGTCCGCGGCATCTTTGCCGGACGCGCGTGCAGCCCCGAGTGCAGCCTGGAGCTCCACAACCCTGGCACTGAGGGTCTTCTCGGTGTTCCATTTATCGGTGAGGGACGCTATCCCTGTACGCTGCACTGCAACCCGGTCGCGACACTCGTTGAGCGGTTCGTCACTGTCGATAATACCTGCATCGCGGTCTTTGGTGAGTGCGACCAGTTGCAGCTCGGTGTTGAGCAGAGCCCGTTCGACGCGATCCAGGGCCGAGGGCTTTGCCGTCTGACTCATCTTGACACGCGCGCAGGCAGTGTCCAGAACATCCACCGCCTTGTCGGGGAGTTGCCGTCCCGAAATGTACCGGTTGGAAAGGGTGACTGCGGCTCTGATACCCTCGTAGGTGACGCGTACACCATGGTACTTCTCGTAGCTCGCGCCAATGCCGCGCAGCATGGTTGCGCAGGTATCCTCGTCGGGCTCCTCGACCTTGATGAGTTGGAACCGACGTGCAAGAGCCGGATCCTTCTCGAAATACTTGCGATACTCCGACCACGTGGTGGCAGCCATGGTGCGCAGCTCGCCGCGCGCCAGGGCAGGCTTGAGCAGGTTTGCGGCATCTCCCTGGCCCGCAGAACCTCCGGCGCCGATGAGGGTGTGCGCTTCGTCGATGAAGAGGATGGTGGGAGTCGGGCTGTTCTTGATGGCATCGATGACGTTCTTGAGCCGCTTCTCGAATTCACCCTTGACACTTGCGCCTGCCTGCAGAAGCCCCAGGTCCAGACCCCACAGGTCCACGTTGCGAAGAGAGTCGGGCACGTCATTGGCTACGATACGGAGTGCAAGGCCTTCGATGATGGCGGTCTTGCCAACGCCTGCCTCGCCGACAAGGATGGGGTTGTTCTTGCGGCGTCGGCTGAGCACGTCCATAGCCTGCCGGATCTCCTCGTCGCGGCCGAGGATGGGGTCGATCTTGCCGTCGCGCGCCTGATCGGTGAAGTTGGTGCAGAACTGACGCAGCGACTCCTGGCCCGCCGCAGGGGTGGCGGTCCCCGCGCGCGTTCCCGCCGCAGGACCGGAGACCCGTTCTTGCTCAATGGACCCGGCGGTGATTGCCGCGTAGTCGCGCACGAGCGTCTCCACGCTCAATGCGCGCAGGGCCTCGGCGTAGGTGGACATGCCCACGAGTCCGCGCTCGACAGCCGCGATCAGGATTGCGCCGGAGGAAATGGCCGGCTGCGACAGCCCGAGTGTGCTCACCGACCACGCCTGCTCCAGGGCGTCGAGCAGCGGCGGAGAGAACGACGGCTTGCCCGTGTTGCCGGTTTGCAGCGAGTCGAGCTCCTTGTTGACGAGGGAGATCAGGCGCGCGACGTCGATGCCGAAGTGCCCGAGTGTCTTGCCGACGTCGCAGCCCGCCTCCTCGGCCATCTGCACGAACAGGTGCTCCCACCGCAGCTCGTAGTGTCCGCGGTTGACGCAGTAGCCGACTGCCGACTCCAGCGCCTTCCGGCAGAATGGGTTGAGTCGCTCGATGATGCCGGGGACATTGCGGGTGATCATGGACTGATGGCTCCTTGTTTGGATGGTTTCCTGGTTGAATGCACGTCCGGCGACTTCGCGGGGCGAGCGCGTCCTGGATCGGACGTGCACCGGACGGCCCGCATCGCCCAAGCGAGGCGTTGGCCGCAGCACCGCCGCCCCAAGTCAATGCGCGATCACCACTGAGTGCACGTCGCTCATGCGCCGTGTCTGCCCCAGCGACGAGGTTACGCCCAGCGGGGCTGTCGCGCTGCCCAGCACCACGGGCACCAGATCTGCCGCTTCAAGCTTGACCTCAACGTCGTAGTCGAGCGGATCGGTGCAGTAAAGCTCGACCAGGCTCTGCAGCCGTGCGATATTCTCGCATCCCGGCAGGAATGCCTGGTACACATCACGATGCAGCGGGCCGATGCTCACCCGGAACTTGCCTGCCATGTCCAGCGTGGTGGTTCCGGCGATGCTGGTGACGCCCAGTTGCGAGTTGGCGCCCAACCTCGGCGGATTGGGGATCTCGGCCCAGCGGGGGATCCAGTTGACAACCGTCACTGGTATGCCGCCAAAGAAGTCGGAGAGCAGAGCTGCCAGCCCGGCTCCACCCCGCGAGTTTCCCGCAAGCACGCCGCAGTACGCAACCAACCGGCGTTGCTCCGCCGAGAGGGCGCCGGACGCGGGAATGCCCGCCAGTGCGGCCAGGCGCAGTGTGAGCACATCTGCGCCATCCGCCGAACAGGTGCGCGCCATGGAGTACTTGCGCCACGACTGGTAGAACAGCGCGTACACCCGATGGTTGAACATGGCCAGAAAATCCCGCAGCGCGTCTGCATTGTCGGGATAGCGCGATACGTATTCCGAGAAGTAAATTGGCAGCGGCGAGGAGACACCAAGAAGCCCCATGAATGTCAGCAGCACCCGGACCTGATCGTGCTTGACGGCGATCCCGGCAATGTCGCTGGGTGGGAATGTGAGCGAGTCGTCGCACTGCAGCCGCACCCGGCCGGCGCTCAGCGGATCGCGTACGCCACCCCGCGTGCGGGCATCCTCCTCCAGAAGCGACACGGCCTGGAAGAAGTCGAAGTACCGCGCCTCGTGGCTCAGACGCTCGTTCAGACCGGCCATTTCTTGCCCCTCAAACTGCTCCATCGGCGGGAGACGCCCGACGGCTGCAGCACCATGACCAATAGCACAAAGGAATTGATTGAGACGTAGTGCGTGAGGAACTCCATGAGCACCGCACCCAGCAGGTACATCTCGCCCGACTCCTGGAACTCGGTCTCTTGCAGGTGCACGCTGAACTCGACTCCGCGCAGTACCGATCCGTTCACCGCAGCCTCAACCGGACGCAGGGAGACCTGCGAGATCGCCTCCACTCGCCGTGCATTGCCCTCTTCGCCCGACCAGTCGTAGAGACGCAGCAACGCCTTGAGTGTGTCGGTGGACCCGAGCGAGCTGAGGTTCGCGCTTGCATGCGAGAGGAACATCCACGGGAACTCTTCGTCTTTTGGTGGCTCAGAGGGCAGCGTGGGCCGGGTGAGATTGGTGACCATCACATAGTCGGGAAAACCCGCGCCTGGCTTGCTGATGCCACCTTCGCGCACTTCCTCGCGCGGCAAGGCGCCATTGGTGCACCACGCTTCGAGCGAGATATTCTCTTCGCGCAACTCACCGTTGACCAACTGGTTGCCGCCGAAGGTGATGTAGCACTTGCGCTTGCCGTCGGGGGCAAAGCGGTACCGCGTTGAGTAGGTGCGCAGATCCTTGCGTCCCAGATTCCGGAACGCATGCAGCACGTCGTAGGGTCTGCGCTCTCCGGTGGAGCGATCGATGCCAATGGCCGACACCACGCTGTGCGTGCGAACCGATTCGGGGTACGAGGCATCGGCCACCACCGGGTACTCAACTTGACGACCGGTATTTGCCACGGGCTCCACATCGCGCTTGACGATGTTGGCCACGGGTGTGCAGAAGAGGCGGAAGTTCTCGGTGCGGAACGGGCGCTCGGGCGGGATGTCGCGGTCGAAGGTGACGGAGTACGTCAGGTGCTCGGGCCCGGGGTCCATGTCGCCCAACCGATCGAACCCGTTGAAATCGACACACAGGAACTTCTCGGGAAACACGAAGTACTCCCGCAGCAGCGAGTAGCCCCAGAAGCCTCGGGGATCGCCCGGCAGCAGCGACTCATCGGGGGTGAGCCCACCGGCGTTCACTGCACTCGCCGAGTCGAGCACGACGGTTCGTCCCGACTCCTCGGCCGTCAATCGCGCCTCCACCACATGCCCGGTGAACAGTTGGTAGAGCGTGAGAGCCGTGGGCTTCTCGGCGTGCAGATGGATGCGCAGGGGCGACAGCCGCAACGCGCTCCACTTGATGCCCGGGTCGATGCGGAACTTGAAATGCAGCGTTGCCCGCGCCTTGCCGTCGATGGTCTTCTCCACCGCCGACAGCGCGATGGGATGCACCTGCACGTTTGACGTGGTGGTGAAGCGGCACACCGCGCTCTCGCTGCCCACGGCGCCGGTGAGGATCTCTGCGCCTCGGGCGATAGTCCGGGTCTCTTGCAGGAAGCCTTTGCGCGGTCGGAACTCGACAATGGACAGAGATGGGACCTCTTGCAGCAGATGCGGCCACAACAGGTCGAGAATCCCACCGGTAAGCTCGGGAAAGGCATCGTCGATCTTTTCGCGGATGCGCGCGGCCAGAAAGGCGAAGCCCTCGAAGAGCCGCTCGACGTACGGGTCGCGATCGCCCACTGCATCGATATTGAGGAATCGCGCCCGGTCGGGGTGCGCCTTGGCAAACTCGCGGCCGGAGTCGTAGAGATAGCGCAGTTCGTCTTCGTAGTATTTGTCAATCATGGTCGTGTGAACGTCCGGGTTTGACGGATCGCGTGTTGACGGTGGATCCCTGCGGCTGCCCTACTCCACTTTGCGCCACGGAGAAACCGAGGAGTTGCCGGTGCTGGTGAACACCGTCTGAAACCGCACCAGGCCTCCCTCGCGCAACTCCGCCGACAGAATAAATTCCATGCTGAACGTGACGCCCTCGGCCTCGCGCTGCACAACCCGGATGTTCTTGAGCCGGGGTTCGTGCTTCTCGACCGCGCGCTTGATCGCGTCGCGCAACTCGTCGATGCCATCGGGCATCTTGCGGTAGATCTCGGAGATGTCGGGCAGGCCGTAGTCTTCGAGATGCGCAAGACTCCCCTCACGCGTGTTGAACAGGCGCTTGAGGTGATCCATGATTGACAAAATACGCCTACTCTTCTGCGGCACGCTGTCGACAGGCGTTCCGTCGAGGAACTGACCGGTAAGGCTTTCGAAGAGACCCTGGTTCATGGGCTTGGGGCTCCGGCGTGGGGGTACAGTTCCGTAAAATAGTTGGGGTGTAGCCTCCGCCACAGGGGAAAGGTGCGCCGGCCAATGATCCACGGACGAGGCGTTTGTGCTGTGCGACGGACAGGGACGATGTGTTGCGGTCGCCACGCTCACGGCGTCCGAGGACGAGCTGACAAAGACGGGCAGACCGGATGCGAAATTGCGCGCGCCCGGATTCCTGTGCGGCGGTAGTTGCGCTGTTGCTGGGCGGATGCGGAAAGAAGACTGCGGAGAGCACCGCCCCGCTCATCGGTCTCTCACTCGCCGATCTCAAAGAAGAGCGCTGGCAGAAGGATCGCGACCTGTTCATCGCCAAGGCCACCGAGTTGGGCGCGCAGGTGATCGTGCAGGATGCCGGCGGAGATCCCAACACTCAGATCCAGCAGTGCGACAACATGCTGGTGCGCGACAGCGAACATGCGCAGGTGCAGATCATCCACCAGGAATTGTCTCTTGTCAACGACATGACCGCAGCAGAGAACATCTGCCTGGGCAACGAAACCACGCGCGGCGGATTCATCGATTTCATGGCCATGCGTCTGCGCGCCAGGACGGTTCTGGAGAAACTCTCCGGAACCATCTCTCCCGACGCGAAGATCGGCGACCTTACCATCGGCCAGCAACAGATCGTGGAGATCGCCAAGGCGCTTTCCCGCAAGGCGCGCATCATCGTATTTGACGAACCCACGGCCGCACTTCCTGAAAAGGATGTGGAGATCCTGCTCGCGCTGATCTGCCGGTTGCGCGACCGGGGCATGGGCACTATCTACATCTCGCACAAGTTGAGCGAGGTGATCGAACTGGCCGATGTCATTTCCGTACTGCGCAACGGGGAGCGGGTCTCGCAATTTGTCAAAGGATCCGTCTCGATCCCCGACATGGTGCGCGACATGGTGGGCCGCTCGCTGGATACCATGTATCCCGCTCTGGCGCAGCCGAAGCCGGAGACGCTCGTTGCGCTCAGGAACGTTTCGCTCCCTCACCCCGATCACCCGGGGAAGATGATTGTCCGCGATCTGTCACTCTCCTGCGACAAAGGAGAGATCGTGGGCATCGCCGGGCTTCTGGGCGCCGGCCGTACTGCACTGCTGTCCCTCATTTTCGGCGCATTTCGCGGAGACTACACGGGTGACATTCACTATTGCGGGCAGCCGTATCGTCCCGTCAATCCGGCAGATGCCATCGGACGCGGCATCGCGCTTGTTTCCGAAGACCGCAAGCGCTACGGACTCATCGGCGCCGCAGATGTGCACGAGAACCTGCAGATATCGTCATTGCGCCAATTCTGCACCTACGGAATACTCAGCGATGCCAGAAGCATGGCCGAATGCCGTTCGTATGTGGGGAAGCTGGCCATCAAGACGCCGTCGATTGACTTTCCGATACTCAACCTGTCGGGCGGCAACCAGCAGAAGGTGATTGTGGGCCGGTTCCTCATGACCGCGCCCCGGCTTCTGCTGCTGGACGACCCCACGGGCGGACTGATCGCCTACCGCGGCATCGCCCAGTACGTTGCGCGCGAATCCATTCCCCTGCGCACGCCGTGGATCAAGGCCATTGCGCAGAACACCATCCCCGATTGGCTGGCGATCGCACTGCTGGTGCTGGTGATCCTGGTGATCCTCATCAGTATCCTCAAGATGCGCGTGGATCACCGGAAGGCCGGACTGGCTGTCGATCCGCTGTGGATCGATATCACGAAGTTCGTCTTTACAGCCGCGACCATGGCGCTGCTGGTGGGTCCGCTCATTTCCGGCAACGGCGTACCCATCGAATTCGTTCTCTTCCTGGCGCTTGCGTTCATCGTAAGCCTCATCGCCAGGCTCACCCGGTTCGGTCACTACGTGTATGCCATCGGGGGCAATAAACAGGCCGCTTTCTATTCGGGAATCTCCATTGCGCAGAATACGGTGCTGGTCTTCGGGCTCATGGGCCTTCTGTCGGCCGTAGCCGGCATCGTGACCATCGCCGAACTCAACGCGGCCGCTCCCGATATCGGTGAGCTGAAGGAGCTGGAGGCGATCGGCGCCTGCGTGATCGGCGGCACCAGCCTCATGGGCGGCAGCGGCGTCATCGGCATGTCGGTGATGGGCGCGCTTATCATGGCGTCAATCAAGAACGGCATGTCCATGGTAGGGATTGTGGCACAGACACAGAAGGTGATCCTGGGCGCGCTGTTGGTTGTTGCCGTGGCGCTGGACCAGTGGTCGAGGCGGAGGAAGTGAGGTGCGCGGGTGGCATGCCGCCACGCGGCCTGCCGGGCTCGCCCCCAGGGACAATCAGCGTGGGCGCCGCACGATGCTCCAGACCTCACCACACCACAGTGCCCTGACTCGTCTCCACTGCCAGTTCCTGCTCAATGGTCTGCTCGCCATGCCACCCGCAGATGTGCACGCGACCCACACCACGGCTCACCGCCTCGGCAGCCGATCGCAGTTTGGGAATCATGCCGCCAGTCACCACCTGGTCGGCAACCATCTTCTCGATGTCGGAGATGCGGATCTCGTGGATGACCAACTTGCCGGCATCCATGACGCCCGGAACATCGGAGATGAAGATGAGATCGTCGGCCTTGACCGCACACGCAACTTCGCCGGCGGCCGGGTCGGCATTGACGTTGTAGAACTGCCCGTCGCTGCCGCGGGAGACCGGCGAGACCACCGGCACGATGCGGTTGGCGCGGCAGATCTCGATGATGCGCGGATCAACGGCATCCACGTCGCCCACCAGGCCGATGTCCTGACCATTGATGGTGAGCTTGCGGGCAGTCATGAGGCCGCAGTCCACACCGGAGAGGCCAAGAGCAGTGGCTCCCTCGCACAGCAGGGCATTGACGATGCGTTTGTTGACGTCACCGGATAGCACCATCTGCACGTGCTTCATGGTTTCGGGGTCGGTAACGCGCATGCCTTCAACAAAGGAGAATTCCTTCTTGAGCAGGTTGAGCTGACGGGCAATGTCCTTGCCGCCGCCGTGCACGAGAATGGCAAAGTGCTGTGTACTCACCGACTTGATACTTCGGGCCAACTCTCCCAGCAGACCTGGAGTGTCGATGGTGGAGCCGCCGATTTTGATGCAGATGGTTTTCATGGTTGTCCTTGTCATAACCAGGGGAGACGTTGCGCGCAACGTCTCTACATGTTCGTCGACGACATCCTCAACCCTTCGACAGGCTCAGGGCGGCGCTCCGCACTCCGCACTCCGCACTTGCCCCGCGTTCCTACGCGATGAGGGATTCCGACTCCTCGAACCCGAACATGATGTTCATGTTCTGCACCGCCTGCCCCGAGGCGCCCTTGATGAGGTTGTCGATGGCTGACACGGCAATGACGGGGTTGCCGTCTCCGCCGCCTGCGAACGAAATGTCGCAGTAGTTGGTGTGTGCCACGTACTTGACGTGTGGAAGATCGCTGGACTCCCGCACCCGCACAAATGTCTCCCCCGCGTAGGCTGCCTTCACCTTGTCCAGGCACTCCTGGGCCGACAGCGGTGTGAAGAAGTACACCGTGGATAGAATCCCCCGGTTGACCGGCAGCAGATGCGGCGAGAAGTTGACCTTCAATGATCGTCCCGCAGCCTTGACGAGTTCCTGGTCGATTTCGCAGAGATGCCGGTGCGACCGACCGATGGCGTAGGGCGAGAAGTCCTCGTACACCTCCACAAAATGCGAGGTCATCTTGAGCGACCGCCCTGCGCCGCTCACCCCGCTCTTGGAGTCGGCAATGATGACGTCGCCAACCTGTGCGGAGGGGTCTCCCAGAAGCGGCAGTAGTGGCAGCAGAATGCTGGTGGGATAGCAGCCGGGATTGGCAACGACCTGCGCGTTCTTCACCGCAGACCGGTAGTGCTCGCAGAGGCCGTACACCGCAGAGCTCAGATACTCGGGGCAGGGATGTACGGTCTTGTACCACTTCTGGTACACAGCAGCGTCCTTGATTCGGAAGTCGGCGGAGAGATCAACGACCCGCACGCCCTTCTTGATGGCGGGCAGGAGCATGGCCGCAGCAACGGCGTGCGGAAGGCACGCAAAGATGCAGTCCACATCGCGAGCCGGCGCATCTTCGGGCGAGATGAGCACATCGTCGGCCAGGCCTTTGACTTCGGGGAATACCTCGGAGTATCTGGCGCCGGCATTGGACTGCGACGACAGGTAGGCGATGGTGACATTTGGATGATGCCGCAGGAGCCGGATGAGTTCCAGCCCTGTGTAGGAGGTTGCTCCGAGAATGCCGACGGTGATCTTCTTCATGGTCGAGTGGGTCCCTTCGTAGAAATGCCGTCTGTGCCGCCAGTCAATGCTCCGGATTCGCGCTCTTCGACTTGCCTGCGGAGGACGGCTCCTTCGCCGCAGTCATCATGGGCAGCACAGTGATCGTCATCATGCCGCCGGCCTCGTGCCCGAATGAGTCAACCACCCGAAGCCGCGCGTGGTACTTTCCTGCACGGAAATACTGCTTCGACGTGTTGGCATCGTCGCTGGACCGGAACTCGTAGGCGCCGTCGTCGTCAAAGTCCCACTCATATCGCTGAATCGTGCCGCACATCGAAGTAGCCCGAGGTCGAAGCCCAAGACGCACCCCAACCCGAATGGTGGTGTCGGCGCGCATGGACACACGGGGCTTACTCGCCATCACGTGCACCACGGTGCTCTCTGGGGCCGAGATGTTCTGATCGTTGTCCTTGACGCGGAGATATACGGTATAGGTCTTTGATTCGGCCGGGGCGGTAAGCGTGATTTCGCCCACCTCGGTCACGCGCTCGGGCCGACCATCGCCGTTGAGATCCCACTGCCACTCGACAATCTCGCCTCCGGGGTCGATGCTTGCCCACCCGTCGAGGGTAACAGAGTCGCGCGGGCAGCAGATGGTGCTCTCGCCCAGCCGCGCCTTGGGGATGCCGCCGTCGGGGGCTGGTTGGGGCGCGGGGGCAGCGAGGGCTGCGAGCAGCGCGAGCCAGAGTACCCCGAGCAGGATGTGGAGGAACTTCATTTGGGAGAGTCCAGCAGTCCTCAATGCAACGCAGGCCCCGTGAAAAACCCCTGAAAAATAGCATTCCTCGGGGTGGACTGTCGGTCTGGGAGGCGAGGCGGCCGTGGTGGCGGAGACGGTGGCACCGGGCCAGCCATGGTCAGTGGCTGCCCGGCGATCGCGGAGAGGGAGCAACGGATGGCCCCGTTGGGCCATCCTGGAGGTGCGGCTCGGGGCCATTATTGCATGACACTTACGGGGAGTAGTGGCCGGGCATTGATGGGGAAGCCCAGCAGGTACATCTGGCGACCTCCGCGGGGCAGCGGCTCCCCGGGCATGAGCACGAGGGCGTTTCGGCCGCCTTGGACGGCGCCGCAGGTGAGGTTGACGTTGGGTCCTTGGGCGAAGGTTCTGCAGGTGGAGGAGCTGGACGTGGCATCGAACGTGCACAGTCCGGCTTGGCCGACGGCAAATACGGATTGAGGCTGACTGGTGAAGAGGACGGGACCAGATGAACCGCTGACATCCAGAGACATCACGGCCCCCAGATTGCCCCCCACCCGGGAAGCCTGTCCATCCGGTCCAACACGGTAATAGTTGTGACTATAGGCACCCATCATCCCGGTGGAATTGATGATGAGGGGACTGCCGTCGCTCGCGGTGTACCCGAACCATCGAGGATACCCCAGCGCCCCTGGTGTCGACGCAAGGGTGTCCAACACCGCCACCTGACCCGAGGACGAGACCCTCGCCAGCACTCCCCCGCCCTGCACATCCACCAGCGGTATGTCGTAGACCAAGATAACCGCAGGCGCGGCTGAGGCGCTCGACGATCATCAAGGAAGGGTCCGGGCAAGCTGCATGGTAACGTGTTCGTTGGCCGGCATGGCTTCGAGGTTATCAAACTCACCTTCTACGGCGGGCTTCAGTATGTATTCGCCCCCCTTCTCGGTAAGTTCGAGCGAGGCATCATTCAACTTCAGCGAGTGCTTCGACTGCACGCCCGAAATCGAAAGACGGCTCCCCTGCTCCCGCTTCCGAACGTTGTAGTCGGGACGGGTGAAAGGAAGGATCGGGCTTACGCGCTTGCCGCCAAAGAGGGACTTGCGGCAGGATGCGCAGAATTCCTTGTAGCCCGGTCTGAGACACGCGGGGCACTGGGAGATGTTCATTGCGCCTCCCGCACCGTAATCGCGCCGATCGTGCTTTCTCCCGCGGTTCTGAGGAGACGCGTGAAATGATCCTCTTCATCGATCTTGAGCGCCCGGCACTGCACGTCCTTGTTGACTCCCTCCGCAAGAAGGCCGAAGAAGAATGGAAAGAGCACGGAAGAACGGTGCTCTATCTTGCTCTTGGAAAGTGAAAGAGTTATTGACGGCAGGGAACGGTCGGCCAGATACGCGGGATCGTAGGTAAACGTATACTCGTTACTGCGGAATTCCAGTCTTCCGGCGAGGACATCGTTGTAGTATACCAGCCCCGCCTTACTCATGGCGCACGCGCTCCACAATGTCAATAGCGAGTCCGAGGGACTCGAGAATCCGCACGAGGTGACCCAGCGTCGGGTTCGCCGAGCCCTTCTCGATCGCTTTGATCGTTCGCAGTGATACGCCCGACAGCTCAGCAAGATCCAACTGGGTGATGCGCAGTTTTTTTCTGCGAGTTCGACAGGCGGAAATGATTTGCTCGATGGTCATTGATTCTCAATATCAGACATGGTTCGACCCGTCCTCCGTTGCACGTGCATGGCGGCCAGGACCAGCGCGTGCTCATGGAGCAGGCGCTGCGGTACACGCAGGCGCTCCAAGGCCACGCCAACTACACGCACTATGTTGGCGGATCCGACGACTCGACGCTGCAATGGATTCGAAACGCCGGGCATCGCAACATCCCCATTCACGCCTTCGCCGCAGAAAACCACATCGCGGACTACTGGGATGATGCCGCCAACCCCCATCACTGCTGCGTGAATCCCGAAGAGTACGGGGATTCGACGTTTCAGGGATTTTTTGCGCACGTGGGGGGGGGACGACCGGTGAGGATATGCTTGCTTCCGATGTAACGACGACCTCAGAACTCGCCATACTACTCGATCTTCTCGCCAACCCGGGCAACGATTTTCGGAAGGTCCTTGTCATCCTCACCGATTGCGCGCACATCGACAACCTCCACCTCATGCAGCAACTCGTCGCCAAAGTCAAACAGGTAGGCAAACCGCTTCCCCTTCGTCAGCCCCAGGTCCCTCAGCTCGGCCCCCGCAGCGGACTTTGGCGGAGGGCTGAACGGTCGCGCGGCCAGCGGCTCGCCAAGAGGATTGGCCGAGTACTCGGTCTCCCGGTCCCACAATTTCCCGGAAAGAAAGAACGCGAAGAGATGGTCGTTGTCCCAGCCGAAACCCCGCTGGATCATGAGGTGCACATCAAAGAGCGTGTAATCGCCCCGGATGTCTATCGTGCGTGAAAGCTCCGTCGCGCTTCCAACGGGGCCACCGCTGACAAACGCGACCTTCAGCCGATAGACCTGCATCGGCCGGCTGAGCACCTCCGCAATCTCCTGCGGCGTCCTGGCAATCCGCATCGCACGCAGGAGCTCCGCGTTCCTGGATGGATCGGGAAAACAGCATTTCTTGACCACAACCCCAGGAGCACTGGCAAGATAGCCGGATCAGTCGCTCTGGAATCACTTGGCATTCTGGGACTGGTAGGTTTCGGTCTCACGTTTGCATTCTAGCTGGGAACGCCCCCATTTCCGACCCCGAAGGCGTTGTGACTGGACGCTGAACCCGCATCCTGCCCGCAGGTACCCGCGGAAAGCCCGGATGGGCCGTTTTCTATGGTTCTCCTCCGCAACATTTCTTGTACTTCCTGCCGCTTCCGCACGGACACGGTTCATTCCTCCCGACTGCCGGCGGGCGCGGGATGCTGTTCGCAGGCAGGACTGCGAATCCCTTCTGCTCACGATGGCGCGCGTATAATCGAAGCAGCTTTTTTCTGCGCTGCGCGAGAACGTCTCGAAGATCGGGATACCTGCTGAGCAGCTCTTTCATTAGTACGGACGGTGGTTGGGCTTTCTTCCCAACTTCCCGGGCCTCCCATGTGCCCGTATTCGCGGTGTACACGATGACGGTCGGGTCATCCCTGCCGAAACAAACTTCGTCGCGATACCCCTCAAAGGTGAGGCTGACGCTTTGACAGTTGCAGGTCGAGTTGAGGCAATACTGGTCAAAGACCAGGTACGCCTCCTCGCCAACGGTAATCCAGTGTTCGCGTGCCCAGGGGAATATCCGCTTGTATTCGATCATCAAAGATTTCTCTTCGATCTCCTGGATAGGGAAGTCTGGCGGCTCAACCCCATCGACATCGAATTCCTCCTCATTCTTGAACTTGATAGATCGGAATATCTGAACCAGGATGTCCTTGTCAGCAGGCGAAAGTTCGGATACCAATCGCTGAGAAAGCAGCCTGCTTGAGTTGTCGAGCCCGATCTCCCTGACCTCCTTGGTCGCGGCATCGAATTTGAACGAGGCCATGGCCTTCGTCTTGAGTCCGGTACCAATACCGAATGTCAGTTCTGAACAGCCGCAGAAGGGGCTATCGCATGCACTCCCTACGGTCAAGTATTCCTGTTCGTCATTCTGAAATCTCCAGCTCGTGCGAAGCACGGTAGTTTTTGTTTCGTCAAACGTCTCAATTAACATACGAACTCCGGATAGAGGCGAATGCGTCCTTTGAGGCTGCTCACGGGGCCTGGCCGCAGAAAAATAGGTCACGCATTCCGGGCTGGGGCCGGGCCGGCAATCTCAAGCGCAAGGACCTGTGCGGAAAGCCGTCGATGGTCATGACACGTTTCTCGGCTTGTGCGGCATCGACGAGGCAATGCTCCTGCTGGGCCATGCCGGTACCCTCGTAGAGGAGAGTCGCGGTATGGCGTTTGAGCTGCCGTTCGTTCCAGCAGCCTCAATGCTGCCGATCTGGTACAATGCCCGCTTCACCGGCCCCTGAATCCGGCTGAGGACGATGAAATGCGTGCGTGAGAAGTGCCTTGGCCGTTGCATCGGATTGAACGACAAGCGGTTATGAGATTCATCAGGCGCTGCCTGATGAATTCGGCGGGGACCGCCCCGAGAACCGTGCGGTCGGAGAAGGCGATTTATCAGGCAGCGCCTGACAAATCGTGGAGACATCACCCAACCGGAGAGGGCCCGGCGGATTCCGCAGTCGGCAACTGCGGAATTGCGGGGAGCTGATCGGTTCATTGCCCGGTTCATCCCCGCGTGTGCGGGGAACGCCTCGCGCATGCCCATGAGAGCGTAGCAGGCCACGGTTCATCCCCGCGTGTGCGGGGAACGCGACTGCGGGGCCAAGCTTGATGAGGCCACGTTCGGTTCATCCCCGCGTGTGCGGGGAACGCTGTCGATGATGCGCTGCACGTCGCGGTTGAATCGGTTCATCCCCGCGTGTGCGGGGAACGCCAGATCCGCACCGCGTCTATCGGGTCCTTGCGCGGTTCATCCCCGCGTGTGCGGGGAACGCATCCGGCCCGGTTCCCATTGCAGTTTTGAGTTCGGTTCATCCCCGCGTGTGCGGGGAACGCCGTTATCGTGCCGAGCTACTTGAAAACTTTAACGGTTCATCCCCGCGTGTGCGGGGAACGCTTGAACGTGATCTTCCACGAATGCCCCGCCGCCGGTTCATCCCCGCGTGTGCGGGGAACGCTCCTCAACAGTCATGCCGCCGAAGATATTATCCGGTTCATCCCCGCGTGTGCGGGGAACGCTTGGTCGAAACCAACTCCACGCGGCACTGTGTCGGTTCATCCCCGCGTGTGCGGGGAACGCGCGGTTGGTTCATGTGCATCCTCTCAGTTGAGCGGTTCATCCCCGCGTGTGCGGGGAACGCCGCGTGCTG
>Ga0315284_10006597_pt1 | contig 16530 bp, 25 predicted proteins | sample YL17G09_16_MG_FD_203696 | JGI IMG/M metagenome (GOLD analysis project Ga0315284, IMG submission 203696) | Sediment microbial communities from Yellowstone Lake, YNP, Wyoming, USA - YL17G09_16 | ecosystem: Environmental > Aquatic > Freshwater > Lake > Sediment | place: USA: Wyoming | collected...
CAGTTTATCGCATACTTGTCAAGGGACAAAAACACTATGCAAATCCGTCCGTGGATTCGATTATTGAGCTTGTCTCCCAGCGGCACGAAACGGACATAGGGCGGCGCTGGGCCTTTCAATGCCTGCACGACCTGGAAGCCGCGGGCTACATAAATCGGCAAGAGCGCTTTCGAAAGGACCCCGATGGAGGATGGAAACAAATTCCCTCATTGATATCAATCACCTTAAAAGGCGCTCGTAAATTGTTCAACCAAGGAGTAGAGGGAGCCGCCCGTCTGTGCAAGGAGATTATGGGATGGATACGATCAGATGATAAACGGTGGCCGAACAAGCCGATACGCCTGCTGCCGATTGAAAAATTATCTCCTCCTGGAGGCCCCATCAAACTCGGCGATGTTTTAGGCACTCTTAATTTTAATCAGCAATATCAAGAGAGTGCACAATAAAAAACGAGGGGCGCCTGTGGCTACCGCGATTGTTGATCCCACCTTCCAACCTGGCCGTTACATTTTTGGATTCACCTTACCCGGCCTGGCTTATTTCGGCAATGCGCGCAGTTATCCTCAAAAAGCTATTTTTGGCGTCCGTCCAATGGGCGCCCAGGTCGCCGGCCTGGACATCGAAGAAGAGATGTTCGCCTGGCGCTACGGCGTCCCAGTTCCAAGAACCAAAGGGCCATGGCCGGTAACACCTTTTGCCGACATCCGGGTAAGCGGCAAGTGGGCGAAGCGGATCATTTATTACTCCTGGAGGGGCCAACAAAGAATAAAGCGGCAAGATCCTTATCATTCATGTGCCAGTGAAAACCTGGTGCCTACGATGCTGAAGCTGATGGAAGCAAGTTTCATCTGGCACCTTTTCGACGACGCGACGAAACGCCGCCTCGACTCAGACGCCTCGCGACTGGGGCTGCGCTACTCAGGCTATAACTACTTCACTAAACTTTACATTCAAGACAATGCCAAATGGGAGATGTATGTTTAACCATCCCTTTCAAATCATCACCAGCGACCAAACATCAATCCATTTCCTTTCGTACGCCACCGCCTTAGTCGGCGCGGTAAGATCGGCCCGCAGGCGTGTTTGGGTACTCGCTTATGTGATTAATGCTAATTTAAGCAAACAATCAGATCCCATCACATTATTTTTCACGATTCTCCGGGACCGCCGCACCGCGGGCTGCGATATCCGGTTTATCCTGGACAACCCTCAAATAAACCGGCCCAACTACCACTGTAATAAATTTTTCATGCGGCACCTGATGGAATGGGGCATCCCGTTCTGCACGCCGCCGCCCCGGGTGACCTCCCATGCTAAGGCGGTATTGATTGACGACAAGGTCCTTTTTATTGGCTCCCACAACCTGGCAAAAAGCTCACTACTCAACCCCCTGGATTGCACCGTTGAACTCCGTAATGATTTTTTAATTCAAAGTTTTGCCGAAACCTACATGATGTTATGGAAAAACAGCTCAATGGTATCCTATTCCCCAGCTGATATGCCTCCGGCAAAATATTACGGGTAAGCACTATGGCAAAAGTCAAAGATCAGATTTATGACGGCTCGGAAGAGTCTTACACCGACGCGTCCGGCCGCATGCTTTATTTCGGCGAACTGATCAGACACATCATGACAGACGCCTACCCGCTGCCGTCACTTAATCCGACTGGCGTAATCCGAAAATCTCCAAGGGGATACAGACCGTCGCAACAAGGCCCTGGATCAGCAGAACAACTCCCCTGGCGAATGTGTTTTCAGCAATGCACAGACCGATGGAATGAAATGCCGGAAGAGTGCCCTGATCCGGCCCCGTGCCTGTTAGTCTCCTCTAAAGCGCAAGTTTGGGACGGGAAAATATCCCAAGGGGTTATGTGCTCATACATTGACCTTTTTATGGGCTGCTGTATGAGCTCATGCACTGAGATCAGCATCACCGGTCCAGACGGCAAAACTTTTACCGGCGGCACTATCTCGACAAGCAACAACTGCTGGCCGTGCGAATCGCCCTGCAAAGAATCAACGCTTTCCATCGAGTACACCACCGACGTTATGGCCCCTGGAGAAAGTCAGGCATTGTCCGTTCTGGATTCGGTTTTCGGCAATACCGTCCCCTGCTGCGAGAATGAAGATATTGAATGGAAAATTGTATCGGGAGAGGGATCCTTATCCCCTGAAACGGGGCCCGTAACCACCTACACCGCCCCGGCTGAAATAGTAGGATGCTCGGCAAGTCCCGTCATAGAACTTTCGGACTGTTGTGATCGATCCGCAACGATACAGCTTTATATCACGCATCAGGACGCTCCCACCCCGGCATATAGTGTAGGCGATGGAATTTGTTTGCAGTTATGCTTAGACGGCTGGCCTGGCTGTAGTGGCTGGTGCGGCTACATGCGTAAAACTTACGACTGTTTCGGCGAGTACATGCCTGGCTATGACCGATGGATGACGTTTCCGCCAGGAACCGATCCGATCTCCGCCGCGGTGGGCACCTGTGCAAGTATTTGCCAAGGCCGAATTAATAATTGGTGCGCGGCAAATTTCTATATGAATGATTATTTAGATTTACGATCCGAGGAACAGATTTTACAAGGCTGTTGCCCGCCCCCTCCGGCATAACGACAAGCTCACCGGCGCGGCGGCCTTATGCCGCGTCAGTGTGGAGCGTTTTGTTACCCATTTTTTTGGCCTTAAAAATTATTTTTGATTTGATGAAAAAAACACTTGACAACATAACCGGCTTATGATAGAGTATAGACATGGAAACAAAAAATCATAAGACGGAGGAAAAGGAAATGAAATCAATCACAGTGTATGCGTACAGAAGCAACGAGACCGAGAAGGACTGTACAGTAAAGTTTACCCGCGCTGCCTATTACGATGCAGGAAGGAAGGAAAACGGCAAGGTTAAGGCAACGGTGAGCACTAACAAAGCAGGACAGTGCTTTGGAACCTCGATCACACTGAGGATTAAGGCGTCAGAAAGTTGCGCAAAGCATTACACAATGCGCGACTTTTGCGACCTGGCCGAATCAGTAATTGAGGAAAAGCTCGGATGAAAAAAGACATAAATAAATACCTGGCTGAGATAGGGAGCAAGGGCGGGAGAAAATCCCGCCGTTCCCTTTCCCCTGAACAAGCGCGGGCAATGGTGAAAGCGCGGGAGAAAAAGAAAAAGGCTAAAGACCCGAAGGATGGGTAACGAAAAGAGATATTTTATTGAACAGAACCAAATTATTGCAAGCCATCGCCTTGAATCTCTTACGTTCCACGGAGATCCGTCAAGCCGCCCGGGAATTTCCCGGCCTGGAGCTTGGCGCCGCTTACCGCAAATGGAAAGAGGCCCGCGGCGAAACGCCCTTACCCAGCCTATCGAGCAACAAAACCGATACCGAAAAGGCAGTTGCTGCTTTTACAACAGCGCTCCGCGACCGGCCCTGTACCCGCGATGGATGCGAAGGAACGCAACGGCTTGAGGCGATTTGCTCCGGATGCATCGAGGGACAAGCCGGCTATAAAACGACATGGACCTGCCGAACCTGCCTGCACCGGGACCTTTCTAGGGAGTCAATCGAAGAATGGATGCACAAACTATCCTCTTAATGCAAATGATCCTTCTCACGGAAGCGCTCACGCACGCAGTACGATCCTGGGGCATATTTGACAAGATTAGATCGAGCATCGCCGCCCGATGCGATTTTCTCCGCCTGCTGCTTGCCTGCTACGAATGCACCGCCGTCTGGATCAGCGCCGGCGTAATCATGTATGTCTATTTTCTTGACTTTTGGCCTATAACATACATAATCATCATCGCGCGCCTGGCCACGATCGCCCACATCGCCATTGACGCGGTTGACGCCTGGCGCGCAACTCAAATCAGCAAGTTATAGGTGTTGTATGGCTAAGCTGGACCGCCCCCTGTACGGCGAATACGCCACCGGTACGTTGGCGCGGGCCCTGGCCTATCGCCACACGGAAAACCCGCCGGACGCCCCAGGGGACCCCGTCGTTTCTTGGGGTACGGTCGCAAAAATCCCGTTCATGTCCTGCCGTCCTTCTCCCGCCCAGGTCCTGCACCGCACCCGGTACACCGAGGCCCTTTCCGCCTGGCGCGCCCTCGATCCAGCTGACCACGCTTTTTATAACGACAACAAACCCGCCCGCCTGACGGGGCTCAACTTCTTTCTCCGACTCTATTTCCTGCCGGACCTGGCCTACTTCGGCTTTTGTGTTTTCGGCTCAGCCTGGTTTCAACTTGCCGTGGATCCTGACCAACCGGCGGCAGTCGATTACGATGTCAACTTCCCCACTGCTGTGGATGAATTTCCGGCGATGGTCGACGGCGCTCATTCCCCGCAAGCCTGGCTGTGGAATCGCGCCTATTCAGCGATGGCGGCGATTCAGCAGTACTGCATCGACCACCGGACCAGCATCGAGGCCTGACCGATGATACGCTATCGCAATTTGACAAAAGCGCATAAATCCTTAATCTGCAACGGCTGCGGCCCTAAGGGCGGCTGGGTGCCGGTCCCCGAATTCTGCTTTCATGCCTCCTGCGACCACCATGATTTTAACTATTGGATCGGCTGCACCTGGAAGGACCGCATGAAGGCGGACCTTCAGTTTTACAAAGAAGCTCGACGCGACGCCGGATGTAACCCTATCAAACTTGGGCTCGCGCTCACCTATTTTCTTGCTGTCCGCACCTTCGGCGCCGTCTGTTTCCACTACGCCGACAAAGAGCGCGACGAGGTGGACCTTGCTAAGGCCCTGGCGGATCTCTCATCGACAAACGAAAGGATATGACCAGAAATGCCACTCCCGTACTATTACCATCTGAAGGCCATTGATTATCCAACAAGTTTTCCAGTCGCCCTGGACTCCGCCCCGGTGCTGATTCAAAAAAGAACCTTTGTTGATTGCTGGATTTTTAATCGAATGTACTCTATGATGCAAAATATTCAGCAGTACTGCATCGACCACAAAGCAACAATAGAGGCTTGATATGCCAGTCCCTACGCACCTAACAGAGGGAGATTACGACAAGTTTTTCCCAGCCGCCTTGGACGAGTTCCCGACCGTCATCGACGAGCAGCACTATATCGACGCCTGGCTGCTGAACTCGGTTTTCAATTCCCTGCTGATCACCGAACAATATCTTCTCAACCATAAGTCCAACATCGAAGCGCCCCTGGGCGAGGATATCATCGGCGCCGACGGAGAGCTTGAGATCAGCATACCGCCAGCTCGATACACCGGCTACGAAACCGCCCTTGCCTGGGACTCCAACCTCCTCGAAGAGAACATTAAACTGGACGAAACCATTTTTGGCGTAGTAGGCGCATTGTCGGCGGCCGGCGGCGGCATCTTAATCGCACTGCCTGTCTTCGATGTTCAACTGCTTATTTTTATTACTCCACCCGCATTGCCAATGTTAAGCGCAGTCCCCACAATCTCATTGCCCACAATAAATGTAGTTTAGAAAAGGAGAAGCCCCATGAAAGAAAAAGCCCCGTTTCCCCACGTTACAGACCGCCCCGAGGCGGACTATATCGAAATGGCGCGTCTCGGCACAAAGCTGGGCATCCCGGTTCCACAAATGCATGTTGAAATCGAAGTTATGCAAAACGGGCAGATCATCAGCAGCCACCGGCAGAGATCACGGACATGGACGCGCAACTTCTGGAATATGTGCCTTTGCTACATCACAAGCACACCAGGCGTAGTGACCAACTTCGGCGCGGGCTACCTTTCCTTCAAGCAGACGAACGCCGCGGTTGAAGCCGTCATAGCAAGCTCGCTACCATACAATACTTTAGGCCTTGTAAGCAACGCCGCTTTCGGCATCCAGGCAGGAACCGGCAACGACGCCGAGAGTTTTGAAAGTCATGCTCTCAAAACACTCATCGCCCACGGAACGGGCGCAACCCAGCTCTCCTATGCTGCGCATTCCGCCCTGGCGCAGGCATACACGTCCGGCACGAAGACATGGGTAATTACAATCAAGCGTGTTTTAACTAACACCTCGGGCGGAGCGATCATAATCTCGGAAACCGCCCTGACGTTTATCCTCTCAAACCTGACTAAATATCTCATGTTCAACCGGGACCTCTTGGCGGCCACACAAAATGTACCGAACAACTCAACCGCTACAATTTCTTATGACATTTCCCTTGTACTGCCCGCATAAAATTAAGGAATGAAGACATGAGCTTTCAAACAATTTTTTATCTGCGCTCCACCGGTCAGATCATCAATGTGATCCCTGACAAGTACATCCGGTCAAAAGCGGAGCGCGGAAAGTTTTGTCCGGACTATCCGATCGACGACGTCAGTTTCCGCTACTTCAAATCAGATGTCCCCGTCAACCGCGACTTACACCATGCCGTTGCCGACGACCCCACCCGCCCGGCGGTTATAGCCATTGACAGCGGCGTGCCTTTGACGCTCGCACACTGGGGCACTCCCTTCCGCGAGGCAAAGGACCGGTTTACATCGATGATCGTCGATATGTGCGATGGCCTGGGGGACAACCTTTTCCGTGCTGCTTCGGTTGCACAGGCGATGCGGCGCTATCCCGAGCTTAAATTTTTCTGCAAAGTAGATCCGGCATACCGACCGGTCCTGGCGATGTGTCCGGATGTTGTTCTTTTTGACGGCTACGAAGCCCACAGCCTGGACCCGTCGCAGTGCTGCTCGATCCGGCTCAACGGCGGTCACCTTTGGGACGCCCGCGGCGCGGGTTACAGCAAGAGCGCCCATTACGGCCTGTTTTTCGACCTGCCGCACGCCGCCTACAACACCAAGTTGGTGCTCCCTGAAGGATTCACGGCAGGCTTTACCGGTTTCTGCAAGAAAATCGGCTGGAGAAAAGACGGAAGAAACGTGGTCATGCAGCTCAGGACCAAAGACACGGATGACCGCGGATGGAGTGTCAACTATGTTCTGGAGCTTGCCACAATGATCAAAAGAAAACAGGACAGCACGGTCTTTTACGTCGGGGACCCGATGGACATGCCGCAAGACCAAGCCGACCTGGTTAACCTGACAGGGAAAACGTCCTGGTTGGAGACGATCTATCTACTCTCCAGCGCTCGAAAGGTGTTTTGCATCGACTCCGCGGTCCTCCACCTCTGCCGCGCCCTGGGCATTCCCTATTTCTGCCTGTGGGGCCACACAGACCCGCTCCGGACTCTCGGCGTGCCCGCCGGCCCTCAGGACATCGGCACCGGGTTCGGCACGCTTCAGTCTTTAATGGCCAGCATCACCCCGCTTCAAGTTTTCAATCGAGCGTTCGGCACCTAAGAAAAAAGCGATGGAGGATCCACGATGACGTTTCAAACTGTTTTCTATGTAAAAGAATCGGGCCTGATCATCAATGTCGTTCCTAACAAGTACATCCGTTCGAAAGCCGAGCGAGGCCGCTTCTGTCCAGGCTATAACGCCAACGATATAAGTTTTCTCTACTTCTCCTCAGCCGAAGCGGTCGGCCCGGCAACCCACAAGGTACAATCCGCCGGTCCGTTTCATCCGCCGTACATTACCGACGTTTCCGGCACGCCTCTGGTGTTCATGGACAAGCGCCGCGCCTTCGCCGCCATGCTGGAGAAGTTTCCGACAATCATTGTGGAAATGTACCTGAGCATGGGGGACAACCTGCTCCGCGCCGCCGCCGTCGCCGAGGCCTCGCGCATATATCCGGCCACCCGTTTCCTGTGCGATGTCATGCCGGAATATCGAGACGTCATGGCGATGTGTCCGGAGATCCATCTTTTCGAAGGGTACAAGGCCCACGACCTTGACCCAGCGCAATGTGGCAGAATTCTACTCGCTGAAGGCCCGCTGTGGGATCCGCGCGGCCCCGAGTTCGGAAAAGCCAGCCTTTACGGGCTCTACCTGAACCTACCCAAGGTTCCCTACAAAACCACCCTGAAGTTACCACCCGACTTCGACGCCGGCTTTGCCTCTTTTGCAACTTCCATCGGTCTAAGACCCGATGGACACAATGTTATTTTTCACCTCCGGTCGAAGGACTGGACCGACAAATGCTGGCAGCCCGACCGGATCGAGGAGCTTGCGCGCCTGATCAAGTCGGTTGACGACTGCACTATTTTTTACCTGGGAGCTGGCAGCGACCTTTCCGGCGAGCATGCCGGCCTGGTGAACCTCTGCGGAAAGACCACCTGGATGCAGACCGTTTACCTGTTGACAAAGGCTTCGAAGATCTTCTGTGTTGACTCCGCGGTCCTCCATCTCTGCCGCGCCCTGGGCATTCCCTACTTTTGCCTGTGGGGGCACACGACGCCGGAACTTATCCTCAGCCAGACCGCAGGACCCGGCGACATCATAGCCCCGCCGAAGAAAGGGCGTGTTGAAATGCAGGACATCACGCCCCGGCAGGTTTTCGACCGCGCCTTTCCAAGGGAGCCAATGACAGGCCCCCTCGCTTTCGACCCCCGCGAGGATGTATCCGACTTCGGCGCGCAGGAGATCATTTTTCGCTGGTTCACAGAACACCCGCCGGCCAACCGTCAACTTGTGGACATCGGCGCCCACGGGAAGAACAGCAGCAACAGTTACGGCCTCCTCGCCCACGGCTGGAAGGGCCTAATGATCGAGGCCAACCCGGAACGCGCCCGGATCTGCAAGAAAGACTTCGCCGGCCTCGACGCGAAAATCCTCAACATCGGCGTAAGCGACGAAGCCGGCCGCTTTCCCCTCTATATTCACAAAGTCGTCGGCAGCAGCTCCCTGCTCGCCGGCTGGGATCCTCATGAGCACACCGGCAAGAAGATTTTTGTCAACGTCGAACCTGTCGATAAGGTCCTGCAGGAGCACCAGGTCCCCGATGACCTCGACTTCCTCTCTGTCGACGTGGAGGGCCTTGACTACCGCGTCATGAAATGCATTTTTGAAAAGACGAGCATCAGGCCCCGCCTCATCATCACCGAGGCCGCTTCATACGAAGACCCAGCCGGCTTTTTCGGCCAATACGGGTACAAGTTCATGGTGCAGCTCAAACATGATCGCTACGGCAATTTGCTTTTTTATAGGACCTAACACATGATTCTCAAATATGATCCATCCCAAGACACAAGCCAAGACGACACGGTCAAAGCCATTTTCACGTACTTCATAGAGCACCCCCCCGTGCACAGCCTCCTGGTTGACGTAGGCGCTTACGGCAAAGACCTTTCCAATACCTTCGCCCTCCTGTCCCAAGGATGGCGGGGCCTTTTAATTGACGCAAATCCCGAAAGGCTCACCATCATTAAAGAAGAGTTCGCCAGTCTTAATGTCGACGTCCTTAATATCGGTATCGGCGATGCCATAGAAACATTGCCACTTTACCTCCACAAGGGGCATGGCAAAAGCGCCCAGGAGAAGGATCGCGATGTTGGCGGCACATCTTTTTTTAAAGGCTGGTTCGGTCATTGGGAAACAGGCCGAACCATACAAATGGATATTGTCCCGCTACACACCGTTCTGACCGGTAAAAAATATCCAAAAGACTTTGACCTATTATCGGTAGACACAGAAGGGTTTGACAAAAGAATCATCGAAAATCTTTTTATTAACAGCGACTTCCGGCCCGGCCTAATTATAGCCGAATTGTTTTCTTTTTCCAAAGATATCGACATTTTCAAGCGGTACAATTATACACAAATAAAGACTTCTGGTGTTGGTCCATGGGGGACCATTATTTTTTCAAGGAACTTTTAGGTGACCGCCATGACCGAGAAAGAAATTATTCTTGCTTTTATTCAAATACTGCCTATACTCCTAATCTGGATGCGCCTCGAAAGCAGGCTGTCCCGCCTCGAAGGAAGATTTGAAATGTTTCTTTCTATGATGGAGAAAATTTTCACTTCAATCGAAACGAGGCACGGATCCTAAAAGGAAGGTGATTGATATGGCTAAAGTTACAGGTCCGTTCATGTCGATTGACGCGTCAGGCACGATTTACAATGCCCTGACCGCGTCAATTTGGAAAGGCCGGAACTATATCAGAGGATATTTCCGCCCCACTAACCCTAAGAGCCCCGATCAGTTTACGGCCCGCACTCTGCTTGCCTCCGCGGTCGCCGCTTGGCAGGCGCTTGGTGAAACCATGCCTGAATATTACACCGGCGAAGAAGAGCTTTACAAGGACCAGTGGAACCTCGCGGCCCGCGAAGTTTATCCGCCTATCAGCGGGTTCAATTATTTCGTAATGCAGTACTGCATTACGGGCGCACCGCCCACGATTCCCGAGACTGCTCCCAAGGGCTCTAAATCGATCCACGGGGGCGCAAATTACGGCCTCGACGTAGGTTACTAAGATTTAAACAAGGGCCAGGACCTTCCTTCTTAGAGTTATTGATTTGCCGCATCCTGACTTTAAATCAATCTCCGGAAGGCACAGCCCATCAACCTGCCCCTGCTCCCTGCAGGGGCTTTTTTTTTCCTTCCCTCCACTTTGGCCAAAAATCGACTCACGAGGATTGACCAGGACGCACGATCATCGATGACGACAGGTGATGACAAGGGCGAATGACGCCCGCCCTGGATTTTTATTGACAGGTTAATGTCTGTAAGCCGTTCAGTGCCGGCAGTGAGCTCCTCTTTTACCAGCCGACATAATCCCGCCAACTCCCCGCTTACATATTCATCCCTAACGATGGCGGCCATGAAAATAACGCTTGACAGGTTGGCAGGATTATGAAAGAATCATTTTGACGATAGGCAAGAATATGAAAGGAGGTGTTTGATGAGGGTTCAGGTTTTATCGGAAAAAGAAGTCCAGGTGCTTTTAACATACCTGGCAAAAAGGCCGGTACGGGACAGATTAATTGTCCGGCTAATGCTTCAATGCGGCTTGCGAGTAGGCGAGGTAAGCGCCCTAAACGTCGAAAATGTCTGGAGAGGGGGCTACGTCCACCCGGCGGTCAATCTCCCCCAGGGGACAACCAAGGGCCATATAGCCCGTTATGTGGACATGCCCGAACCGGTCCGGGACTTGGTGAAAGAGCATATTGACGGCAAGAGCCCCCTAATTTCACCCCTCGCAGCATCTAGCCCCCTTTTTATCGGCGATAAAGTCCCGATCCGGCTTCTACCGGGCGGCATCGGGAGAATCGTCGGCAAGATCTCGCGCGCCTCCATAGGGCGCTTCATTCATCCCCACATTTTAAGACACACCTATGCAACCATCCTGATGAAATACACCAATATGCGTGTCGTTCAAACGCTCCTGGGGCATGCGAGCATCAGCACCACACAGATCTATACCCATGTAAGCTCTGAGGATTGCAAAAACGCAGTGAATCAGGCATTTAACCGATGATTACTCTAAATAGGGGGATTTTATAATGAACAAACCGGAAGAAATTTACAAACTCAAGCAAGCTGCCTTAAAAGAATACAAAAGGATGCACCTCGCCGATAAAGAAATCTTTAAAATCATGTTGCTATTAATGGCCCTGGGCGAAAATATGCCAGAAAATAAATACTTGGAAAAACCTGCACCGTGGTGGGAAAAAATTTGGTATTTTTTTGCAATGCGTAAGAAGTTTACGATTTTACACACAGACCGTCCTTACACTCCACGTCCCTTAGGTTAACCGGTTGGTAATGAAGGCATTTAACCGATGAAAGGAGGATCACCATGCACGGCTACACCTTTTTGGGCAGCTTACTCAACGGCGAAGCGATTTTCTACAGCAAGGCTAACGGCCTGGCCATTGAGCAAGACCTCAGCCACCTGGTGACCGCAACTCACGAAGAAATATTGGAAATTTATAAGACGAAGTCGCATCTCAAAGCAATCATTGACCCGAAAACCCTTGAAGGAGTAATTCCCCATGAAAACGCACTCACTGACCATTGACATGGACCATAAGTGTTCCCGCTGCGGCAAGGGCGGCGCTACCGGCAGTGGCTTGTGTATGACCTGTATTTGCTCGGACATAAGGTCCGGCAAATACGACCACCTAAAGGTTAGGAAGCCCGGCGTCCTTGACCAGCTCACTACCCTTGCCGGCGGAAGCACCACAGAAGAAAGGAGCGAAAAACCATGATCATTGAAAAAGGCGTTGAGATGAAAGGCGTTTGCACCAACCTAAAGACGATCCTTAAAATCGTTCACCTGGTCTTTTACGAAGCCGGCAACCACCTTATAATCGTGGGCTCATATCGCGGCTGTGACAAGCACCGCGAAGCGCATGAAAAGGGCCGAGCCATTGATGTCAAACCGCCCCTGGTGGATGCTAACAAGGTATTTTACAAGGTCAAGGGAGCACTGGGGATGAATTATTCCGTTAAACGAGAGCGCGCCTGCTGGCACATCGAATTTGAACCACTGAACCACCCTCCGAACCGAAATGAGGTTCAGCTATGACCTACCCCGGCGGCAAACATGGAAGCGGTGTGTATCAACAGATTATCAACAGGATACCCCCGCATGAACTCTACGTCGAGGCCTTTCTCGGCGGAGGGGCGATCCTGCAGATAAAACGTCCGGCAGCTGCCAGCATCGGCATTGACCTCGATCCGCAGGTTATCAACAGCTTCCCCCAGGGGACAACACCAAATTTGACGCTCCTGCATCAAAACGCCATCGACTGGCTGGCCCTCCAGAAGTTTAGCTCGAGCACCTTCCTTTACCTCGATCCGCCGTACTTGTCATACACCCGCCGACGTGATGCGAAAATCTACGCCTGCGAGCTTTACGACCAGGATCACATTGACCTTCTCAGAATCATAAAGACGCTCCCCTGTATGGTGATGATCAGCGGATATCCCAACGACCTTTATGATGATACGCTCTCGAGCTGGACAACAGCCACCTTCAGGGGCCAGACCAGGGGGCGGGCGCCGGCGACAGAAAAGCTCTGGATGAACTACCCGCCCCCGGTCCGCCTGCACGATTACCGCTACCTCGGAAGCACGTTCCGGGAACGGGAAAAGATAAAACGAAAACGGCTCCGCTGGCTCAAGCGCCTCATGGCCATGGACGACCTTGAACGCAACGCTCTCGGAGCCTCCATCGATGATCTGGTAGATATCAGCCAGCATCTCAATGTCTTCCCGCCGTTTTTCGCGGAAAGAATCTAATAGCCCGGGCAACCCCCCGGCTTTCTGTCGATGCGGCGGGGATCCCATCGCCAGATACGCAGGGGGGGACCCGGGACCACGGGGAGGAAAGAGATGATAACCATTCAAGATTGGTTCGGCCCGGTGAGCCTTAAGATTACAGTTTTTCAATTCACAGTCGGGCTTTTCTGCATCATCCTGGTTTGGATCTGGTTTTGGGACAAACTGTTTACGGCCGTCTGTAGATGGTTCGCCTGGCGAATACACCGGGAAAAACCCCCGAACCACCCCGCGACTGAAAAAGAATAAGAATGTGAACCACCACAGGAATTGAGTAATATTAGGGAAATATAGGTATAAACAAGCCGCTCCGGCCGGCGGACAACCCCCCGCCGACCTACGCTACGCCGTACCCGACCCGACCGCTCGCCGGAGCGCTCGTCTCCGCCCTGTTGTCGCTTCGCTCCTAAGGGCGGCGCGCCCGGCATCGCTACGCCGCACCTGACCCGACCGCTCGTGCTTCTCGAACGACCCGGCAAAGACCCGCCGGGTTGTCTCGAAGCACTTCGCTGAGCTTTGATCCAAGGCCCGCTACGCCGCCTTCGGGCCAATGCATGGCTGCCTTCAGGCGGCTCCGCTTGCCCGGTCGCTACCGCTCCCTGAGTGCCAACCCGACCGCTCGCCGGAGCGCTCGCCTCCACCCTGTTGTCGCTTCGCTCCTAAGGGCGGCGCGCCCGGCATCGCTGGGCCTTGCCCAACCCGACCGCTTGCCGGGGCGCTCGTTTCCACCCTGTCGCCGCAAAGCGGCTAAGGGCGGCGCGCCCGGCGTCGCTGCACCATGCCAACCCCAAACCCAGGGGAAGTAGGAAAGGGATTACCAACCCCCGCCCCCTGATCCGGACGGCAGGAAGAGCACTCGCCGTCCGGATCAGGGGGCTTAAGCCCGAAAGGACGCGTCTCCGCTCCGCTACGCCGCAAGGAAGGCGCCTGACAAAACCTGACCTTGCCTACGCCCCCTCCACGAAAAACGTTTTTTCCCCCCAAACCCCCCTTTTCCCTTAGCCCGCTCGCGGCCGGTCGGCCCCCCGGCTTCCGATGCGGGTGCTACGCGCCAAAAAGCCGGCGCTCCGCTGTCCTCTCGGTGCGCCGGCGGGCACTTCCTGCTCGCGGTCTTTAAAGGAAAGGGGGCCTTTGTTAATAAGATGGGGGGAAAAACCTACTGCGCAAAATTCACCCCAGCCCTCTTTTGCTTGTTTCGCTCCGGGGGCTCCGGCTCCGTCTTGCCCTGCCTGGCGCGCCGTTTTGATTCCCCCCCATCCCCCCCAGGGGGGAATTACCGGGGTTGCGGAGCGCTTCCCCGTCCGAGGCGGCCGGGGAAGCGCTCCGCCCACTCAAAAGATCCCCCTGCACGAATTCGCTACGGCTTTGTTGCGCTTCCGGCCCGGCATCGCTTCGCAAAAAAGCCTACTCCGCTTTCGCCGGGCCTTCGCTTCACTTCGTCGCCACTGCATGCGCAATGGGATTTTATTTTGTACTCGGAAAGGCGCTAACCCAGGCGCGCGAAACGCACGCAAGCGCCTGCCTCGCGGCGCGCACCTGCGCGCCCCCCTATTTTATTCCCCCGCCCGCCCTGGCGATGATCTGCCCGGCAAGCCGGCCAGATCATCGCCGCCAGCTTCGCCGGCCCGTCCGCCCCTTCGGGGCTCCCAAAAGCGGCGTGAGGTGGGGCGCGCACCGGCTCACTTCGCTCCGCCCGTGCGCGCCCCACCTCACGCCACCAAAGAATTTTAAAGCCAAAGGCGCACCTCGATGTAATAGCACGCCACTACGCGGTCGCCGTCGCCGGGCTTCAGCCCGAAGCGGGCTTCCGCAACCGGCTTTAGGCGCCCGCTCCGCGGCTCAGCTAAATCAAAACCGGAACGCCCTCAAAAATCTTCCGAAGCTCCGCCGAAGGTTTTTACGTGATTTTTTTGGGGGGTAGGGGGGAGGGGGAGAGAACCCAAGTTATTGTTTTCCCCGAGAGTGCACAAATCCCTCTCTCTAGATATAAACTCATATCATAAAGAGTTATAAATGAGACGGAAGAGGGGGCCGGAAACATCCCCGCCCCCCTTTCTTCCGCTTTCAATTATTCTACTTCGGCCTTGCTTTTTGCCCGATAGAATGTTAATAATTTACCCTCGCTCTCAATAAAAACCCTGGCTATCCAGGAAAAGGTAAGGAAAAACGAGCAATAACAGCTTTCACCTGCTGCCGCGAGCATCGACATTACCAGCGTAGAGGTCCGGGGACGTATCGAAAAAAAAAAGGGCGGCGACCGGGAACCACCCGGCAACACCGCCCCTCTTTCAAGGAGAAACCACCATGAACAACACCAAGCAGGCAATTTTCATGTCAGTTTATCGCATACTTGTCAAGGGACAAAAACACTATGCAAATCCGTCCGTGGATTCGATTATTGAGCTTGTCTCCCAGCGGCACGAAACGGACATAGGGCGGCGCTGGGCCTTTCAATGCCTGCATGACCTCGAAGCCGCGGGCTACATAAATCGGCAAGAGCGCTTTCGAAAGGACCCTGATGGAGGATGGAAACAAATTCCCTCATTGATATCAATCACCTTAAAAGGCGCTCGTAAATTGTTTTCTCAAGGAGTAGAGGGAGCCGCCCGTCTGTGCAAGGAAATTATGGGATGGATACGGGGCGGCGACAAACGCTGGCCAAATTACCAAGCTCCCGTAGTTCCATCGGCGAAACTAACAACAACAACAAGTGTTTCCGAAAGAATCTCAGAACTTGCTCGTGGTGCCCCTACTTGGGAAAAAATAATGGAAATGCAAAAACTAAACGCCTTAACTTAGGAATTCGGAGGTCAATAATGCCGCGATGCACCAATACACAAAAATATCCTATCGATACATGGGCGATGGATGCAATCGCCGATATAAATAAATATTTACTAACACAAGATGAATATAACAAGGCTCAAATTAAGGCATTACGCGCTAAAATGGACAAAAGCGAAGAGATAGCTATGCTATCAACCCCTCATAAAAATGGATTCTTTGACTGGGATTTCGGCGCAAAAAAACTCCAAGCTCTTCTTGCTACCCTGACTTATTTTGAGGCATCCCGTAAAAAATCTTTAATTCTTTCAGGCGAAAGTTTTGAATAAGCCGTGGCTACCGCGATTGTAGATCCAACATTTCAGCCTGGCCGTTATATTTTCGGCTTTACCCTTCCCGGCCTTGCCTATTTCGGCAATGCCCGCAGTTATCCTCAAAAAGCTATTTTTGGCGTCCGTCCAATGGGCGCCCAGGTCGCCGGCCTAGACATCGAAGAAGAGATGTTCGCCTGGCGCTACGGCGTCCCAGTTCCAAGAACCAAAGGGCCATGGCCGGTAACACCTTTTGCCGACATCCGGGTAAGCGGCAAGTGGGCGAAGCGGATCATTTATT
>Ga0315284_10006598_pt1 | contig 16530 bp, 24 predicted proteins | sample YL17G09_16_MG_FD_203696 | JGI IMG/M metagenome (GOLD analysis project Ga0315284, IMG submission 203696) | Sediment microbial communities from Yellowstone Lake, YNP, Wyoming, USA - YL17G09_16 | ecosystem: Environmental > Aquatic > Freshwater > Lake > Sediment | place: USA: Wyoming | collected...
CCCGTCCTCATCGACACCGATGGAATGACTTCGCTCGAATGCACATCTATTGGAAACGCGGATGCGGCCAAGGACGCGCTACTGGTGAATCTTTCTTTCGGTCTGGTCGAGCGCGACGACGAGACTCTGAACCAGGGAGATACCGTCCTGAGTGGCGGGGCTTAAACCTTTTAAATTTTCCAATCACGAGGGATAACAGGATGGGATAGTTTTGGCCACACGTACATGGGATGCGACAGACGGAGTACTAGCAAGTACTGATGCTAACTGGGTCGGCGGAGTGAAGCCGGTTGCTGGAGATAATATACTCTTCGATGTGAACTCGGCGGCGCACAACTGCACGTTCGATTTGGCTCTTGCTCTGGGTTCTTTCACCATGACTGCGGATTATTCGGGAACAATCACGCAAGCCGCTTCGTTCTCGGTTACTGAATATTCTCAGGCGGCGGGGACTTTCACGGGAAGCACTAGCTATTGGCTGACCGATTCCGGACCTTTTACAAGTGTACTCATTACGCCAAATCTCTTAAAATTGAAGATGATTGGAAATGGAAACACCATCAGTCTATCGAGTACTGGAGTATATTTAGCCAATCTCTGGATAGCCGATAATACGACATTGACATCAACAGGGACAGATGCGGGAAATGGATCGCAGGGAGTTTACGCGAATGTTCTCCTTCAAGTGGACTCTGGGAAAATCTTCACTATTGCGTCTGGAAAAGTATTTCGATTGAATGCGAATCCGGTAACCTTCCTCACAAATTCTGGAACAATCGCAGGGCCAGGGACATTGCAGTTCTTCTTCCATTTGGAAGATGCAACAGCTTCATTCGGAATTGTGAACGCCCCTGTCGATGTTTATCATTACACAATCACAACCGCAAATAGGATATTCACCGTTGGAGCCGCAACGACATTGGGGTCAACACCGACAATCCGCTCTGGCCATGCTTCGGAAACTATGGCAATTGACCTTTCCGCATCGAATTACGCTCTCTCCGCAACCGACATCACGATAGGAACGAGGGGAATTTTGAACGGTCGCGGGAGCGTCATCACCTGTAACGGAACCTTCGACTCAAGCGCGGGCGCATTCACGCAAGGCACATCCACTCTCATCATGGGCGCGACCGGGAACCTGAAATGCGCGGCAGATGGGGGTTACAATCTGAGAGTCGCGGAGGGAGTAACGACGACACTCACAGCCGCATTGAATGTCTACAAAGACCTCCGCAACATGGGCACGCTCACGAGAGGCGCGAATACCGTTTCACTTCTAGGAGCGGGAGAACAAACCGTTAGTGGCTATCCCGACACGGCGATCACGGTGAACAGTACGGGGCCGGTCATATTCCACGAGTGTGCCCATCACCATGCGGATGTAACAGCTACGGCGGGGACTTTCATCTGGACAGGTTACGGAAGATATGTCACGCATGGCAATCTATCCATTAGTGCCATCTCGCGCAAACCCGGTCCATTCGACGACGTCGAGAACCTCAACGGTACTCTGACCTTCGATGCCGAGACACGAATGAAAGACCTTATTACTGATGTGGGACAGACGACGGTTCAATCGGCTGGCATACAACTGGGAATTTCTGGCAAGATAAGCACCGCTGGAACGTTCACGCAGAACACTCCGACGAAGATTGTTCGCACTCGGGACATTGCCGATAGCATTCCGTTCCCAGTTCAATTCTGTGTCAATCAACCGAAGGGATGGGGTGATGCCTGACGGCCCTGAGCACGGACAACGAAGGCAAGAGGTTGACGAGGAAGTGGGCGGAGGAGCACGCATTAGCGCTCGTCCATCCGGATCGTTTCACCGACGAGGAACTGACATGGCTCGACATCGACCCGACGACTGCGACCGAATCGAACGACCAGAATCCGGATATGTTCCTAATTCACACGCAACCAGAGGATTCGCGCACAGAATCTGAAGATTACGATATACGGAAGAGACCAGAGGTAGGTGACTAAAATGGAGCAAGCAAAGTTGGCAAGGCTACTCGCAGTTGTGGTAGCGATAATCGTGTACGCGACCGCCGCGTCTCAGGGGGAACTCTGGAACCTGGGCATCGCGTTCGCGGTTGCCGTAGTTGCGAGTATAGGCATCTGGCTCCAGCCGCCCACGGACTTAGGCAATTGGGCGAAGCTGAGAGACCATCTGCTCCTGAGCGTGCCGTTAGCAGGACTGAGCGTGATCGGCGGATTGGTGCTATTCACAGACGGAGCACTTCAATTCGCGACCATCTTCGGACTGTTCATCGGACTGTTCACGACAGCGAGCGTCTTGGAGCAGCGCCTCATGGGAGACAAACCGTGAGGCAAACCCTTTCCTTTCATTGGAGGGATAGACATGGATGGCATAGAACGACGGATTTCCCATTGAGGAGATGAAGATGGTAACAATCGAAAACGAAGACCCGAACCAGATAGCGTTCTCCGTGAAGGGAGCGCCCGGACAGTTGCCCGCCCTAATGGACCTTCAGGACAGCAACGGCATCAGCAAGTTCATGGTAGACAAGGACGGGAATTACTTCTCGGCCCCTGTTCAACCGTTCAAGTACACATCGTTCTATGCTTCGCTTCAGCAGGCAGTAGACTCTCTTCCGACCGACCCTGCGACCGGAGGCGGAGCAATCTTCCATCCGAGAGGGACGATGTTCGAAACGGGCGGAACAATCATCCCGTCCCATGTCACTGTGCTTGGAGAGAATCGGGACACCTCCATCTTCGACTATGAGAACTGCACAGCGGTTCCCGTTTGCCCAGAGTGCGATGAGGAGATGCCAGTCATCGCCATTCGATGCACCTTCAACGATACAGACGGGGGAGGAGGAGCGGTCATCGAGTCGGGGATGAGAGACCTACACATCAGGGCGAAAGTAAGCGAGACCCTTCTCAAGGGCATCGGAACGCACTGGCTCAAGACTCCTGGACAACCCGAAGTGGACACGCTCTCAGGCGGGTGGAGAGTTCAACTCGAAAACCTGGACATCTGCAACTTCAGGAATAACATTTGCTTCTCTCCTGGAGGTGTTTATGGCCTGTTGGGTCTGTCCTCGTTCAAGCATCTGAAGCTGAAGAACTCGTACGAGCAGTCTCTCCTGATGCTAGGAGACAACCGTTCGAATCTCTATGAGGATGTTCATGTCGTCGGAATCCGATCCGCGTGGTATGGGTGCGCCCTTCTCCAAGCGCACTATGCCTCAGCCGTCATCAAATCCGTGTTCGAGGCGGGTTCGGGAACAGGACTTGAAATCAGTTCGTGGAGAGGCGGGGTTGTTCACGGGAATTACTTTGAGTCCGTGATGACAGGTCTCTCCCTTACCAACACGACAAACGCAGTCGATGTGTGCGGGACATTCATGTACGGCATGGGCGACTCTGGGTTCTTCGTGGACACCTCAACGAACAACTCAATTCACCACACGCTGATTCAGTACGGGTCTCCGAAGACTTGCGGGTGGAGCAATCAGATTGGTGGAAACCGATTCTATGCCTGCCAGCACGATCTGTATGAAGGCGACCCATACCACTACTTCGCTCCATCGGTGACTGGTATTCCAGCCTACATCGAAGACCCTGCAACGGGCCAAATACAGTCTGGACAGGTGAACTACGGGAGCGGCCTGGGAGCAGACGGTCTGGGAAACGCACAGTTGGTTCTTCGAGTCAAGACCACTACGGGCGCACCGACTGATGCACTCTATGGAGCACTCGTGGGAACTCTCGTCTACAACTCATTCGACAAGGTGATGTATGTTCACGGACCGGACGGAGCGAACGACTGGGATGTGATTTGATGGTCTTGACCACGGATGCGGGACAGAAAGCGAGATGCGCTAATCCGCGTTGTCAAGGGGTCATCAAACACGGAGAGAATGTCGGCATCGTGGACGATGGCAAGAACTTGTGGCACTCCGACTGCTGGCGCGACAGGTTTGGCCCCGAAGCCGCACAGGATACAAAGTGGTTACAAGAGCAAGGGCGCGATGTTCGACGGCAGAGGACACTGCGCTGGGCCAACTTCGACAGGCAACCTGCTGGCGCGTATGGAGCAAGGAGAGTGGCGTAATGTCATCGGCACTAGATATTGCAGGTGTGACAGTAATACTGACGGCGGATAAGACATTCAATTTATTCACGATTACGGATTCAGTTGGCGGCGGGACATTGACATTAGAATCCGGGTCGACTTTGGAATTCGATGATGCCGCTGGAGCGGGATTTCTGGCGAGTGCTGTTGCGTTCACTATCATCATCAATGGTAATTCGACGAGCAAGTGCACTATCAAATCGGCAAACTCATATCCGGATTATCGGTGGACACTCCCGCTTCCGGCCGCGATTCTCGGCGACCACGCAACAAGGTGCATCTTCAGAGACTACGTCGGCAGTTTTCCGTCCGATGCTATATGGCCGAGGAACAACTGCGAATACATCACCGACCCGTACACATACGCAACCTCGACCGAACTCGTTAATCTCACCGGAACCACACTAACGGATTCGGTTCTACACGAGATCCTCGGTCAAGCGACGAACGAGATCAACTCACGTCTAGCGATGGATGGAATCACCGTATCGAGCGCGAGCGACATAAACCTAAGAGCAATCGGACTCAACAAGGCATTCGCTATGGTGATGCGCCGGATGCTCGCAGACGGGACACGTTCGGGTTCGATAAACACGGACGGAGGTTCCAGTCCTGACCCGATGGTTCTGGCAAATGAGCGCGAGACGATGGCGGAGACACAACTGAAAGCGTACATCCGCGAACATCTACCCTCTACACGTAAGAGACTCTGGGCATTCAAGGTGAACGAACACGGTTGAACTTCAGATGCCTAATATGCAGGCGATTGTAGACCATCTCAGAGGGTTGGCCGACCAGTACCCGGACGCGGTTTCGATAGCACTTCAACGTCCACTTTGGGAAATTCTGGGCATATCAAAGCAGCAATGCCCGGTCAAGACGGGATATATGCGAGGTTCCGGGTATGTTACAGAACCAGTTGTCGCTTACGGACAGATACTCGTCACAATCGGATACAGCGCGGGATATTCTTGGTGGGTACACGAAAACCTAGAAGCGTATCATCACCCGCCCACGAAAGCGAAGTTCTTGGAGGAGCCTCTTCAGATGTATTCAAAGAACATCCCGGAGGCAGTTCATAGCGAAGTGAACAGGATACTGGGGATTTAAAATGGTTCTTACTGAGGATATTGTCGCTCAGCTCGTGACGGGGGCGGTAGGTGTAGCCGGTCATATCGTCGGCACGACTATCACCCCCTCAACGGGAACGATATTCGAGAACACGCTACCCGCCCTCCCGGATGACTGTATTGCGGTGTTTGCATACGGGGGAATCCCGCCATCTGTAGACTGGGAGGGGGAGTTTCCTAATATACAAGTTCGTGTACGCGCGACTTCTCACGACACCGCATACGACAACGCTTACCATGTAATGCACACGCTTCACAAGCTCACGCGCACGACAATCAACGGCACGATTTATTACTGGGTCGCGGCCAAGCAATCGCCCTCTTCATTGGGGAGAGACGCGAAAGGTAGACACATCTACGTCGTCAATTTTGATGTCATAAAGGAGATGGAATAATGGCAAACTACTCGCCCGGGGAACTAGCGAACTTCAACTACATTACCGAAGCGGTATACGGAACGACCCCCGCGACGGCCCTAGTGTGGGGATGTACCATCGAATCGGCGAAGCCGAAGGTCAATGCTCATCAGGCATTTCACCTTGGCTCGACTTCACGGTCTTACTCAGATGTCACTAAAGGCGCGTGGGACATCGGATTTAAACTGAAGGGATGGTCGAGAGCCTTATCAGTAGCGATCCAATGGCGCGACTTCTGGGCTATGTTCGGCATGGGTAGTATCACCGCGCTCACCGAGCACCTGCCATCATTCTCGGCGCAGTTTCGGTTCGATTTGGCGGCAGACGTGTACTGGCACTTCAACGGGTGCAAGATAAACAAACTGAAACTGTCTTGCGACGGACCGGGACAGCTCATCGACTTCGAGGCGGATGTCATAGCAAGATGGGTCGAGAAAAGCCTTTCGAAGACATTGGCCGGGCTACAAGCGGGTGTGGTCGTTGGCGCAAATGCCACCGATGTCACGACTGCCATATTGACCTGGAGCGGGGTCTCCCAGATCAACATAGCTGCTGGAGGTTTGGTCGATTGGCATCCTAAGAGTTGGAGCATCGAGATAGACAATGGCTTGGATGTGACGATGGGGAACATCTACGGGGCAGACACGCTCTATTACCACTGCGCAAGAGCGATACAGGAAGGCAAGAGAGACATCGTCTTCACATGCGAGGTCGACCTGGAGAATGAGACTTACAACACTGCGAAGTTGGCGGGTTCTGCAATTACATCCCTCACGATCCCGATAGACGATGATACCATCACACTGGCGAACGGGGAGATAATGCTCGAAGACGACGACCTCCCGGAGTTCAAGAGGGCCATCATGGTACAACCGTTGAGAATCCGATTCAAGAGTATAGCGGTCGAGTGAGGTGTTGGAAATGGACGACGAACGAGCACTGACATTCACGCTAGAGACGCTTCGGACGGAGAATCGCAGTGAACATCACGAGATACTCACGAAGCTCAACATCCTCTGCACCAAGGTCGCAGTCACGGAGAGCAAAGTCGAAATATTGGGCAAGTTCAAGGATGACCACGAGGAAGAGCATTCCAACGACGACCGGACAGCTCTCGCATACTTCATTGGATTTATCATGCTCGGTCTCGGACTCGCGGCAGACTTCATACTGAGGCGATAGACGTGCCAACCCCGCCTCTGGACCTCGTAGAGTATGAGGGCCGACCTCCCTTTGCTGATTTCAAGCCCGTTAGTATGGATGATTATATCGAACAGAATGAGACGCGCTGGGCGTTTCGAACATCCATAGGTGATGTCGTTCTGAAGAAATTGAGTCAGATGGACCGAGACCGAATTAATGTGGCTTTCTTCGAGGAGCGACCCGACTTGGTTGTCATTCTCACGGAGGCACAACGTCTGCGCGAGTTTCAGCGAAAGGGAATCCCGTTGGACGCGGAGCATGAAAAGAAACTCGAATCGAGCGCGAAGTTACTACGTCCTCTGCAGGTACTCTTTTCGATGGCGTGTTTCGTGAAATACAAGTTCGACGAAAGCGGGGCGATACTACTCGACGAGGAGGGACGCCCGAAGGAGTTTCCGATGTTCGAAACTCTGAGAGTATATGACGCCTTCCTTACCGCATTGAATGCTGAAGAGGTCGACAGAGTCTATACTTTGCTCACCGAACTTACGAGCATCCGATCTGCGACGGCTTCGTGCGAGATATTACTCTTAATAGCGAAGGAATACGGCATCCCAATCTCGAAAAATCTCACACTTAAGAACATGACCGCCGAGCAAGCGGACATATTGGTGAACACCCTCGAAAAGAAGGGCGAACTGATGAAGAGGGAGATGGACAAGATTGCCGAGTGATTTGGCATTCCTAGAGATGGGAGATGCTGAGATAGTCGGCGGTTACGAATCCGCCTCTTCTAGCATGGGAAGTTACAGTTCGCGTTCTATGAACCTCGGCATGGAAGGCATCTCCATCAGGTCCGTGTACCAGCCGATAATGGCCTTGGAAGGACTCGGCGTTCACATCGACATGAACACTCAGTTGATGAAAGCTCTTCGAACGGTCATCATCACGAACTATTCTATACTCATGCTTCAGGGCGCGTATCGGTCCATCGTCAAAGCTCAGACTGCGAGAGAATTGGCATTAGCGACTGGGGAGACGACCGCGATGGCGATAGCGCAACAGTGGCACACGATTGCGATGGCAACAGGAGCGGCGATCCTAGTCGGGGCCACTCTTAGCGTCGGGTTCGCGGTAGGCGAGAAGATTGGTTCTGGAGATTGGAACCTTCCCGGGGGGAATCTGGGAGTACCTCAAGAGAGAAGGCAGATGGAGCACGCATTAACAGGGACGGGGGTGAGGAGACGTGGATGAAGAGATACGCTATACACTGACACTTGTAGACAACATCAGTCCGTCCGTTGCACGCATCGAAGCCGGGCAAGGCAAACTCGCGTCCCAGATGCAGGCAACCACACAGATAAGCGATAGTCAGAAGATCAGTTTTCTTATGCAGGTCCAAGCAGTCCGATCCATCGACATGGGTTTCAGAGGCTTGAGCAACGTCCTCATTTCAACAGGAATAGTCGGCGGCAAGACTGCGAAAACCTTACAAACACTAGGTATGGCGATTCACGGGGTATCGAGTGCGTTCCAACTACTCAAGGGCGCGAGGATGGTACTCATGTCATTGCAGGCGGCTGAGGTGAGCCTCGCGTCTGTTGAGACGTATAGAAGTGTCCTTCATAGTCCGGCGAAACTGGCTCTGGTCGGGTTGGCTCTCGGGGCGGGCGCGGCGGCGGCCGGTTACTATGCGGGCAGAGGATCCTCGAAGACGACGGTCAACAACACAGTAACATTTGCGCCTTCGGGAAGTTCGCAAGATCAGCGAGAGATGGCGACGGGAATACTTAATATCATAGGAGGATAATCACATGGCTTTCACAGCTACGAAGACAACGACTGGGGCGGGAAATTGGAGTGCATCTGGAACATGGACTCCTGCGGGCGAACCCGGCGTCAATGACGAGGTCTATGTCATCCACGCGGTCACAGTAGACAAGGACATCACATTCGCGGATCTTTATGTTCATGGAGCCGCGCTCATCTGGAACTCGGGTTGGAGTGCAACTATCAAAGATGCTGCTGGAACGCACACCGGAGGAATTCATATAGCGGTGGAAGCGACCGCGTCGACTGGATTCTATCGCGTCGATACCGGAAACCACCTACCTTGCGTCTTGCACTCCCAGAATGCCGTTCCGACATATCCAATCCGAATGGAGGCGACTGCCCCAGCTGGCGTGGATGCCAGAGTCTTCGACATGGAGTGGTTCGAACTCCGCAACTTCGCTCCGAGCATCGGACATACCGGCAGCATTCTATTCTTCAATACGGGCGATGTCACGAATGACGGCATATTAGACACTCCCGTTCCTCTGCGCCGAGACCAGAAGATAGACGAGATATACTGTGAAGGACGGAAGTATAGCCGTGTCTATCCCGAAGGCGGGCACGCGGGCGTCATCGAGTTATCGGGCATGGTCCCGTGGATCGGTTGGCAGTGGCAGAAACTGATCGACATGAGAGATACTCGCACTCGAATTTCTTACTTCGGTCAGTTCTGTTCATTGCCTAAAGCGTTCATCGAGTCGCTTAGGTTTGGAAACCGCGACGGACCGTACATCCCGTTCTCCCTTACGCTGGTGGAGGATAGGTAATGTCTCGATTCAGACTAACATTCTGCAAAAGCATTTCTGGGACGGACAGATATTATTCTATCACGGAAGCGTCTCAGCAGGCAGTGAATTCCCGGCCGATGGAACAGACGGAAAATCATCCGAGAAAACTGACTGTAGTACTCAACAACCGAGAGATTGTGCCCGCGAATAATTTCCTTAGTCCTTCATTCGCTGGCTGGGATACTGGAGCGGCTGGCGCATTCAGCATCGGCGATATAGTGGATTACTATGTCTATCCTGACAGCACACCGACGACGGAGACGCGGGTATTTTATGGATTTATCACCGAACTGTCTCAAACAAGCAATGGATTGCTAACTATCGTTGCTAGAGATTATTTGGAGAAGTTCGAACACATCCAACCGAGCGCCATCATCTACAAGAATTATAGAGACCGCGTTGTAATGCCTCATACCGATACTGATGCGGTCCGGACAATTAACAGTGTTGTCGATGGCTCGATTGCGTGGCCAGCCGTATTCGTAGGATTCGCGACCACCGATGTCACCAATACTCTGGGTGATGGAACGGACGAAGTCGATTCTGCGGACACTTTCACCTACGACATCGCGCAGTCCTTCACAAGTCTCGGCGAGGCCATAATAGGATGCAAGTTCTATTATTACTGCCCCAGTCTGACAGGCACTCTCCGCGTCTCGCTTCAGTTGGACAACGGGAATAACGCACCCAATGGAGTCACGTTGGCGTATGTCGATACGGCAGTATCCGCGGGGCCGAGGGTTCTCGTTACTGCCGACTTCACGACTGCAAGTGTCCCTATCCAAGTTGCGAAAGGAAGAAAGTGTTGGCTGATTTTTCAACAGACTACGCACACCTGTACCTGTAATCTCAAAGCACAAGACCCGATTGTGGGGGACTCAGCGGACTACTATGTGCGACCTTATACGGGAGGAGCGTGGGCGCTTTCGACAACCAATAAGAACATCCTCTGCGACATTCACTACGCTAATTACGATGAGGTTGCACCGGAGGATTATTATTTCGACGCCGGCACCTCCAAGATCGTCGTTCGTTTGAATGGCATTCCCATTACAACGGTGGATACATACTATACAATCTATCGAGGTATGGTATCGTACTATTATGGCACGATTACTACTGAGGACATCTTCACCAAATTGGTTTGCTACGAGGGGGGCGTAGGCGCAGACTTTGACCCTGCCCTTGACACGACATATTCACTATATCAGACGCGTGGGAAATCGATCGGCGAATGTTTCCGCGAATTGGGTGATGCTTACGAGACGACAGGAACATACAGTGGGTATCAGCATTCCATCTGCGCCAAAGGCGTTACAATCTATTTCGGGTTTCGACCATACGCTGGTGACAGAACATTTGCACACGGAGCGGACTCCACCACCGACGATGAAATTCGTATCAACTCCGTCAACCTGAGGCGCACAATTAATCTCAGACCCGCCAGCGTGATGGTGATAGGGAAAGGCGCGACCGGTGCGCCCATCATCGTCCAGAGAGATGACCGCGCCCTGACGACATCATTTCGAACGCAGTCGAAGATGGCTCTCTTGACGACGCACACGGACGAATCCATCAACACACTCGCCGACGCAGACCGAAAGGCGTGGCAGATTCTCGACTCATTCGCGCGCGGGACATGGGAAGGAACGATAACCGTGGCAGGAGTGTTTCCAGACCTCTTCGATCGCGACGGTGCATCATCCACGTGTGGCGCGGGCGGGAGCATTCATCTCAAATATTCTCCACTCGGAATTGTCAACGAACAGTTTCACGTCAAAGGAATCGTCCTGCACGAGAACACGACCGAGATTCAAATCTCGAACGAAGACGTACTGGCGCTCAATGCGTTGACTGATGCCAGGGGTCGGGCAGAGCGAAGTGAGTCCTTTATCGCTCCAGATGACCCTTTCTCGACGGTGTTCGTGTCGGGATTCTCAAACAATGTCGTGACCGATGCCACATTATACGCACAACTGGAGAAGGCAGAGGACACCGCCATCGACGGTATGACGCGGGTGCTTTGTACCAGGACAAGCAACTCTCGCTACAATGATGTCACCTATCACGCCGAGTTCGCGATGGAGAACGGGTACACGATAGATGGGTCGACAATCGTCAACCGGGTCGCTCTTTACACCGCGGCGGGACTGTGGATTACGAACATCGGTTTGTCGTTCGGTGAACAGTTCCCGAAGTGGAGAACAACTCGGGTCATTGCCGAGATCCACTGCAAGGCAGCGGCTTAGAAAACAATATATGCGGGTAGGTGAATCGGCATCCGATGAATATGGGCGATACATACGTGTGGCGACGCTTCCCGGGAATCGCAGTCCACGAAACGACGGTGGACATACTCTGGATCGGCGGGGTACTTATGCTCGCGTTCAGCTTCGCGGATATGCGCCTTGGCCTGATGATTGGCCTCGGAGTGTTTGCAGTTATCCCCATACGAAGGTTCTACCTCGAGATTCGCGGATTCCTTCAGCGTTCTTTTCGTTGGTAGGATTACTAACCGAATGTGTTTTTAGCCTTTCATTCCGTTGGTAAGATTAGTAACCGAATGCGCTTTTTCGGTACGATATTCGTATCGGCAAGAAAAATAGTCCGGTTCGACAATCACCGATTAACAGGTTGTATTTACTGTCTTTCGCAAGTTTCTAATACTCGTGCAGGAAAAGGAGGAGTGACCCCTATTCGGTTAATAACATTATTTTATTAACCGAATTGCTAGGCACTCTTTTCTCTAGTGGAAATCAAGGTCTTCTTCTTACTTCTTCTTACTTCTTACTTGATCCTTTTCAAGGAAGGAGGAGGAGGAAGGTTAGAGAAAGGAGTTCGGTTGTTAAGGTTAGTAACGGAATGGGAGCGGGAATGTGTGTGCACTTGTATGCATCATGCTACACGGTTTGATAGGAAAACCGCGTCATATCATCCCATATCTTGGGAGGTTGTGACGCGCTGGTCCAAGGAATACCGACGGACTATTTATATACTCGAATCTACCTACTTACATACGGAGGCAACTGGGAACATGACCAATATCGAAGGCATGAACAGGGCGGAGTCGGGGCTCTACCGGATGCAGGAGAGAATCCTGGCATCGGCGAGGTGGGCCAAGATGCTCCAGAAGGTGGACTTCGGGAAGGAAATCACACCATACAAGCTCGTGCCCATCGAATTGAACGGCAGACTCAAGCAGTACCTCGCCCAGGCATCCTCGGACAAGATCGAGTTCTCCAAGGACTATGTGAAGAGGGCAACATCGAAGCAACTGACGAGCACCATGAAGCACGAGATGGCCCATGTGATACTACTCCAGAACGGCATCTCAGACGGCCACTCGCCTCTCTACAAGACCTGCTGTTTCGTGCTCGGACTTCACAGGCCGGACCACATGGAAGGCGCATACAACTACAAGCACGTCTGCTCGGTCTGCGGTTGGTGGCAGAAGTCGATGAAGAGGCACGAGAAGATAGGGCACACGTGCGGGAGGAACTTCAGGTATCTCGTGAGCAAGACCGAGTATGGGAAGCTCGCTAGAATCGCCAAGGTCGGTTCATCCATCGTGCCTATCAACATCAATCTCTATCAGGTGATGGAGGTCCAGAAGATAGATCAGAACCTGAAGCTCAAATCGGTAGAAGTACAACCAGAGGAGAAGGGAGAGAAATGACCGACTACAGATGCGAGATGCCATATTGCCGAAGTCCGCCTTGGCTCAGAGTCAATGGCCGCGACCTCTGCGAGAAGCATTGGAGCGAGATGTGCGCCAGAGACCACGAGGAACATAAGAAGGTGAAGACGTGACCGACAAGGCAATCATCTTAAGAGCGAAGCACGCTGACGGGATGTATGTCGCGAGGATCGAGTTCGCGAAAGAGAGAACCGAAGAGATCGCCCAGGTGCTCAGACAAGCCGGGTTCGAGGTCGAGATACGTGCAACCCCCGTCTGGTAAGTCTATCCCCATCCGTTGTTCCAGGTGCGGGCACAAGTGGGAGTACACCGGCACGAAGAGGGAGCTAGCGGTCCGGATCGGCGCGGGTAGCTTCAAGGTCAACTGTCCCTCATGTGCAACGAGTTTTATGGTATCAGTCAGTAGTTTGTAAAGTGCCGATTCGCAACCTTAATATACCGTGTATGACTACTAAGCGGACGCCGCGGAGCGAATGTTCCCGGTCCCCCACTTGTGTCAACAGTTGAGGATTGTGTTCACGGACTCCGCGGCACCTATTCGGTTAGTAAGATTATTAACGGAATGGTGATACTGGCAACCATTAAATAGCCCGCCCGCTAATATCCGAGGCGACACAAGTGGCGGAAGGGACATGGAAACGGATTCACAGCAAACGACTCGGCCAGCACATTTTTCAGTGAGTAAGCCAATGGGGGGGTCCGATGGACAATCGCCTTTGGAGGCGGTGTCTATCCTATGTCGGGGAAATGAAGGAACGCAACTTGAACACACAGTACATCAGCCAGACACGAAAAACACTCCGATCATTTGCGGAGTTCAACGAATCGAAAGGGAATCTGTCTGCGAAGGGAATCACATCGGAGACGTTGCGAGAGTACATGAGTCGATACGCGAACAAGAGTGCGGCCTACCAGAGATTCAACTATGCGATCATCAGAGGGTTTCTGGTATTCGCGGAGCATCCTCTAGCACTCAAGTTCAAGTATCGCGCTCAGGGAAGGGGCCGGAGGGTTCGTTGGCTCACGGTCCTGGAAACGGAGAAGGTCTTGACCTCAAGGATGAAACCGAGGGAAGCACTCGAAGTAACGAGTGGGCTACTTGCGGGTATGCGCAGATGCGAAGTCCTGCGATTGACCGTGAGGGACGCGAAGGATGCCCTAAGAACAGGGGAGATAACGGCATACGCGAAGGGAAAGACGAGATTGATACCGGTGCATCCCGAGTACACGCAGGTCTTGAACGTATATCTACAATCGACGGACTTGAGCGACGACTCGCCTCTGTTGCCCATCTCGCAACAGTCATACGCTTGGATACTGCGAAGGGTGGGAGAGAGGCTGGGAATCCCGCTCAGTTCGCACGTGTTGAGAAGGACGTGCTTGACCAGGCTCCGAGAGGCGAACGTGGAGTTAGACGTCATAAGCAGGATCGCGGGGCACAGTTCCGTCGAGATGACTCAGCGATACATTCAGACGGATGTGCGCGAGATGAAGGAAGCGATACTGAAACTCTCGGTTCCAACGACCGAACAGAGCAGATAGCCAGAGTAGAAAACACTCTAAATAATCATTTGAATCCACCCGACACCTGGATAGAACTAGCTTCGTACGTCAACCCATTGGACCGGTACGCGGTCTTCAACAGCTTTAGCACTGACAAGCACGGGGCGAGGCGCGTCATCCCCCATCGCTCCGTGTCTCATTTTCCGGAGGCGGTCTAGATGAATTCCGATTCTCCACTCATCATTGATGGTACTGAGTACGAACCTTGCACGGAATGTGAAGGGGACAGGTGCGCTGATCCTCAATATGTTTGCATCAAGGCGGTCCACCGTTGCCCAAAATGTACGCGCAAGATAACCGAGACTCCTGGGGCAGAGCTTTCCTGTTCTTATTGTGGCTGGAGGGAGAGACCGTGATAAAGAAGCAGATGAGGGCGTGCTATCAATGTGAGTATCTCGGCTCTGACGAGAGATGCAAGGTGTCCGGGGTGATGGAATGTTACTATGATCCAACCGAGTTTGGGCATCAATTGGCCGAACGACCCAAGATGAGGATGTTCAAGCAACGCAAAGACCAACCAGTCCTCATCGACGAGTTTCTTGGCAATTTCGAGGATGTGATTTCGTGCCTGAGATGCGGACGGACGACGGCGGCAGATGTCATTGTTTGTGATGTCTGCGCACGAACCGGAATTGTGAACCCATGACTGAGAAAACCGATGAGCACGCGGAATTGCTTGTCGAACTAGCACTTGAGCGAAAGCAGGTGACGGAAGACTTCGAGCACACCCTTTTCAGATGCGCTCACTGCGGACAGATGTTCTGCCCCGATTGCGACCTACCTCAAGGAACGAAAGACGTAATCGACCACGCCCCCGTCTGGTGCGGGTTGTGTCTCGACGTGAACACTTCCCTTCACACTTACGCGAATATGATTTTGGACAGATTGGAAGCAAAGAAAGGAGGAACAACTCAATGAATGATTGCGACAAGTGCAGGAATTTCGAACCGAAGGAGACCCGGAAACTGACTGGGTACATTTGCAGAGAATGCAACGGACTATGCGTCTATGCGCAAATGGTGGAACCCGAGCACCGACCGACGGGTTGCCCATCCTATTATGGTCCGCACCAATCGAAATGGATTCCGTTCTACGGCAAGGTGGTCGAATGACCGAAGACCCGAAACTCACAGAACTCAAGATGATTTCCCAGTTGTGGGCACCTCTCTACGAATCCATCTACAAGACAATGGGATTTGTGGAAGGGAACGAGGCGAGGACGTCCGCGACCGCGACGGTGTTCATATCTACCAAAGACGAGTGGAAGAGCGCCGAGTACGAGAGGAAGCAGGAAGCGAGGAAGCACCCGATACAGATGCCCGTTCCGCCATCGACACCCACGCCCGAGTTCAAGACCGCGCTCGAACTGAGCAAGGAAGACCCCGCGAAGCCGACACCGGAACCTCCGAAGACCGAGCCGTCTAAGATTGACGAGCCGAACGCCAATATGTTCGGGACTGATAGATGGGGGAAGGCGTGGCCGACCTCGCTTACGTGTATGAACCTAGTGCCTACCAAAGAAGATTCTAAGAAGTTCGAGTTGTGCGGGGGTATCGCGAAGGTTCACCGGTCCGCCAAACCAGAAAACGCGGGGTCCATCTTCGCGATCTGCCCGAAGTGCAATCACTTCCTGAAGCACGATGGGAAGGCCGGCAAGTTGGCGACCCCTCAGGAGTGAATAGATGGAAACTGAAAGCGTCACAGTCGACCCGTTTGCGAAGGCGAAGAAGCTTTCGTTCACGGACTTGACAGGAGCGGGAAAGGCGGTTGCGGTAAGTCCTAATGAACGGTGTGTCGGGCATGAATCCGTCGAGGGTCGCACTGCCCCCGACTCTCAAACCATTTCGAG
>Ga0315284_10006599_pt1 | contig 16529 bp, 17 predicted proteins | sample YL17G09_16_MG_FD_203696 | JGI IMG/M metagenome (GOLD analysis project Ga0315284, IMG submission 203696) | Sediment microbial communities from Yellowstone Lake, YNP, Wyoming, USA - YL17G09_16 | ecosystem: Environmental > Aquatic > Freshwater > Lake > Sediment | place: USA: Wyoming | collected...
CTCGGGACTTCATCCCAAGATGATTGGGAATAATCTCGGGACTTCATCCCAAGATGATTGGGAATAATCTCGGGACTTCATCCCAAGATGATTGGGAATAATCTCGGGACTTCATCCCAAGATGATTGGGAATAATCTCGGGACTTCATCCCAAGATGATTATAAATAATCTCGGGACTTCATCCCAAGATGATTATAAATAATCTCATTATACTTTTGACAAACACAAATCAAGAAATTGTTTTTTATTTATTGAAGCTTGTTGCTTTTTAAATATAACAATATTCTCAATTAATTTATAATAATCTTCCTCTGAAATTGTCATAATCTTCTCCAATATTTCAGTTATCGTATTTTCATATAAAATCCCACAATTCTCCAAATTATATATTTTTGCCAATTTCTTGTCTATAACAAGTGGTATGTTTAAATTAACTGCTAAAGGAATTGTACCTGTTAATCTTTGCCAATAAAACCATCCCCCTTGCTGTGAAAGTGGTAAAATAAATTTCACTTCCCGTAATTTCTCAATCATTTTATCTGTCGATAATCCTGGATAAAATTTAATATTTGGATGTGTCCTTAAAAATTTATTCCTATTTGATATTACCTTCCAATCCATTTTCCTCATAAATATATATATATTGAACTTATAACTTGTGGTTTTCAAAAGATCAATCAATAAAGATAAATCTTTATCTTTCTGATGTGGTCTTATTGCCCCCACAATTGCCAAATTTATTGCCCCATAATTTGAATGCACTTTATTATAATGTCGATAAAAAGGTACAATACATTTCAATAATTTATTATCAGAATCTTTAATCTGTATAACTGGAGACATTTGAATATTTTTCTTCATAAATGGAAGACAATATGATGCTTGATGATTTACATAAATACATCGATATAACATTTCTGGTGTTTTAAAATAATCTGGAATATGAGGTGCATCCGCACTTGTCATAAAAATAAAATAATCATGTTTATTACGATTTTCATGAAGTTGTGCGGTTGGTATTACATTTAGCTGAATCCCAAAAAGTTTATTATAATAATTTAAAAATGTATATGGATCATTCTCTTTATCATAATAAATTGTTAATTCCCATCGATAATATAATATTATTTCAATAAATGTTCCAAAAATTTCTGTATGTTTTTTTGATAATTGAACTAAAGCAAAATGAATCATACATTATAAATGATAAAAAAAAATAGAAAAAATCTTATATATTATGTTTGATTTCTTCTTAAAAACAATTATCATTGGAAATTCTGATGTTGGAAAATCCACATTATTAACAAATAATTCTCAGCAAATAGAGCCCACTATTGGTATTGACCTTATCACATCAAATGTCGTCTGGAATCATAATACAATTAAAATGCATATCTGGGATACTTCTGGAAATCCCAATTATCTTAATCTTATAAAAACATATCTTAGCGGATGTATTGGTGCATTTGTTGTATGCAATCTAAATGAGCCAAATTCTGTTAATTCAGTTGAAAACTGGATACGTTTATATTTAGATTATCGCAAATCATACGGATCTATAATTATTATTGGCAATATATTTGATAATAATTATTTAGTGAATTATCAAAAAATTGATGAATTATGTAAAAAATATAATGCATACTATATTGAAATAAATGCTAAAAAAACTGGTATGATTGATATAATATTCAAAAAAATGTCCGAAATTATCCTCGAAGATTATAAAATGAATCCCCAACAATTCCGAAATATTGATGGATTTAGAGATGAACTAAAAATTAAAAATAATGGAAATTATTCAGTAGAATCTGGTGAAATAGATAGTCCAAGAGATAAGAAATACTGCTGTTCTATTTGTTCTTTGATGTAAAATACCATATACCATATGATAAATAGGAAAGAATCTCAAAAAAATGATTTTTTTTTAGATTATTCATATAATATGAATATGAATATGAATATGGACATGGACATGGACATGAACATGAATGTGAATGTGAATGTGAATGTGAATGTGAATAAAATTAATCGATGGGGCTATGATAGCTATTCTTATGATGAAATATGGGATTATATTGAAGAAAATGATCCAGAACAAATAGAAAATGATATTTGGGGCTATTTCTCTGATGCTCAATCTTGGAATGATATAGACTTTGTTTTAGGAATTGCTATATACCGAATTCGCACTGGAGTTGTTTTAAAGGATAAAACATTACGCAAATTACGCGAAATTATTGATAATATATTAGAAAGAAGCCCATTTGAAGAATGGGAAGATAAAAATAAAAGAATAATAAAACTCCAACATGAAAGGCGAATAATAAATGCTTTATTGAAAAAAATGGATTTCAAGTTTGGAGAAATAATCCCGCGGTTGAAATAAATAATATAATATAATATAATATATTATGGCTATATATCCATGGGAGAATTTCCCGCTTCAAGAATTCAAAACTTCTGATAATGCAACTTTATTCTATTATAAACGTTGTGCAAAATGTAAGCCAAAAGGCACACTTTTGTTTTTACAAGGATGGTCACAAGGACCAAATAATTGGAGTCCCGCATTATTAACAAATAATTATGTTAAAAAATATTATAATGTATTCATTTTAGTTGTTAGAGGATATAACAATACTCTTAATGATTTTAATAATTATATTGCAAGATATTCTCAAGATGTTGTCGAATTTATAAAAGAAAAAAAATTAGCTAAAATAACAACAGTCACTCATTCTATGGGATGCTCTGTATTATGGTATTTATTAGGATTATATGGTGAAACATTATTTGATTCATATGTAGTTGTTGACCAACCAATACAAGTTTTAATAAATCCTGCATATTCAGCGGAAAAAAATTTGACTTTAGGTTCAATATTTTCAACTGATGCTTTATTTGGATTTTATAATGGATGTGCGGTTGGTCCAACTGAGTCTGCTGTAATAAGAACTGCATTTGAACAATCATGTTTTACCGAGAATTTTCTTGTTCAACAACCAGAAACTTTCGCAAAAGCATTAAAAGATACATTAAATTATAATTATAAAGTTGTGAATGAAGTAATTTTTAATCATGTCTGTAATAATTATGAACAAGTATTAATAAAAGGACTTAAAAAGCCAGCACTTTTAATTGGAGGAAGAGTCAGTATTGTTCCATGGCAGACAGTTGTATATCAAAAGAGATACTATAAAACTGCAACTGTAAAAATTTTTGAAGCCAATCAAGGCGGTTCTCACTCCATGTATTTGGAAAACTATAGTTTATTTAACAAATACTTAAATGAATTCTTATGCTCTAAGTAAAAATTATTTTGAGAATTCCAACATTTTTTGCCCATTTACTGGCATTTGGCTTATCCTCGATTTTATAAGCGAAATTATCTTTCTTTCATCTTTCGTCAAAAATGCATCTCCTAATACCTCATGAAATTCACTCAACTGTTGTGCACGTATTTTTTGATCTGGATAACAATCACATATCTTTCTCACACATCTCGAATATTGCTCAAATACCTTCTCCATTGTTATATTCAATTTCGATTCCAATTTATGTAAATCATTCTCAAATATCTTATAAGATTTATGCTCTTTGACTTCCTCTACTTTCGTCTGCAAGTTTTTCATTGCGCGTTCTACCTCTTTCCTCTCCATATCCGTCTCCTTTTCTAAAATATCCTCCATTTGATCTATTGTCTCATTAATACGCTTTTTATATTTCTTAATATTTTTTCCTACTGAATATACAGCATCATTAGATAAATTAATTGTTTTTGATAGCTCTAATGACAACTGCTTCTTTGGAACAATCAATTGATTTTCTGAACTCATATTACATATAACAAAAAAAATTATGAAAATAAACCAAATATTTGGCTTAAAATATTTGTCATAAATTATTTTATATGCAAAAATGACTCAACATATTTTAATTGAAGATGCAGCTATTCAAGATGAAATCATAAATTATGCCAGCTGGAAATTATATAATGCGGATAACTTTCCCAGCAAGTGTCGCTTAGATGATTGGAAAGTCAAGCAGGATGACGGCGGAAAAATGGCAATTCGGCGAATTTGTGACTTATGTGAGATAGATGGTGAGTCTTATCAGACTAAAAGTGAAGAAATTGTGTACAGTTTGGGAGAAGGACGATGGACTATTGGGGTTGGAGATAGGTCTGGAGACGGAAAAGAAGAAGGAATAATACTAGAAATTATCTACAGTGAACAAATATATGTAATTTCACATAATATGATCCCATATCGATGGCTGAATATATATGGAAGTGATTCTGGGATTCGCACATTTCTAGCTGAAGTAAATAATTACTCAAAAATTAAAGATGTCAGTTATGTCAAAGTATTTGGACCCAGTCAAAAAGGATTCTGGGATTACTTATTCAAGAACCCGAAAAGAGAAGTAGAAACAGTATTTATTGGTGGGAAAAATGAAATTTTGACGGATTTGGATGAATTCTTTGATAGTGAAAAGGATTATCTATTTTTTGGTCATCCATATAAAAGAAATTACCTATTCTATGGTCCTCCAGGAAATGGAAAAACTAGTTTTATAAATGCAATCGCTGGTAAATATAATCTTAATGTTTTTCTAATATCATTTTCTGTCAATATTACTGACGAAATATTCAAAAAATTAATTAGTGGATTAAATAAAAATTCACTACTTGTTATGGAAGATATTGACGTATTATTTCAACCAGGATGTAGTGGTGGTGGAAGTGTTAGCGGGGGAAAAAATATTACTATGAGTACAATTTTAAATACTTTGGATGGTCTCGCTAGGAAAAATAGAGTTATTTGTATTATGAGCACGAACCACTTTGATATATTATCTGATGTCTTCAAAAGACCCGGAAGACTTGATATGCTGGTTGAATTTAAAAATGCAGATAAAAAATGCTTTGAAGAAATGGCAGAATTTATTATTAAATATCAAGGACAAGTTCCAGATAAAGAACCGGAATCTGTCAATTACATAAAAATGGCAGGAGATTTTTTTGATGAAATCTCTTATTTGAATCCCAGCCGCGCATTAGCACAAAAATTCTTATTTGAGAATAGAACTAAAAAGATTGATGAAATATTTTGTTCTAGTATGAGCAAAAAATTCCGCGAAATGCATGATTTATTTATAAATAAAAAAGATGCGGGAAATGGAAATTTGTATGTCTAGTGGGGGGGGGAAGCGCGCTTCCCCCCTTACCCCCCCATGCTCTTGAAGCCCCACATTTTGCCGCATTCTGCAAGATTACTTATAAATTATTATTGTGCAAAATTATTTAATAAATAATTTTGCCATAATTCGGCAAATAAGAGGGGGAATTGTATTTTCATACCAATTCCTAATAATTTCCAAAATTTGCAATTTTTCAAATAGGCATAGGGGGTAACGAATCGCTTGCGATTCGTTAGTGTAAGGGGGGAACGATAGTTCCCCCCGATATGGGGGGGTAAGGGGGGAACGATAGTTCCCCCCGATATGGGGGGGTAAGGGGGGAACGATAGTTCCCCCCCCTAGAAGTCTATGTCCACATAAATTGGTAAATGATCACTTGGACAAATATCATTTGGCATTTTTTCAATTGTTTCCAGCAATGCTCCAGATGATTTTATACTTGCATTGGATACAAATATATAATCCAATGTATCTCGAAAAAGACCTCCAAATCTCGTATCACTATGACAAGTAAAAGGAAGAATTGGAGATGGAGAAGGGGTCATTTTGAAAGATTGATATGATATATCATCTTGATCTTCTTTTGGCAAATATACCATTTTAGATTCAAGAGGCTGCTTCTCTCCAGTAAAAAATTTGTATTCATCCGATGATGGACGAATATTAAAATCACCAGCAAATATTGTTGGAACCATATGATGTTTCAAGATAAGTCTTTTGAAAACACTGAGATGCAAAAACTGAATAATGGGTTTTTTGAATGTGCATGGCATATGATAATTATATAGGATTAACTTTTTTTCTGATACCTCGAGGGTTACACGAATTGCATAATTTTTTCTCCATTTCGCTTCTTGTATTGTCTCTTCAATTTCGCGAATATATTCCGGAATAAGAGCCGTATATTCTTTGACAAAAAGGTTGACCTTTTTCATAAATGATATATTGTCCTCTCTTATTTTTCGGACTCTTTCCGCAACTCTGTATTCCTCTTCCACGCGATTAATATAAATTGGACCATTTGTTCTAATCAAGTCTCCAATATGAATATACTCCACATTAGAGATCTTATGGAATTCTGAGTTTGGAATTGCTATCCCAATCCCCAGAATTCCATAAGATATCGTGAAAAATGAATAGTCATTCTTCATGAATAATAATTCGAGATCTCCTTTCCAATCAGGGGATATTTCTTGCAAACATATAATTGGTTTTGGGAAATGAGTTGTCATGAAATTCTCCAATAATATTATTGTTCTTGTCTTCCTTGTATTTGCATCCAAATCTTGTGGATTGGAATAATTCAGAAAATCTGATTGATTGCACAATTTGGGCGATAACAAATTGTATGATATGACTTTAATTGACATTGATTATAAACAGTTCATATTATATCATAAAATATTCATTTTTTTTTCTAATAAATATGTATATGGGTTCTATTAACTCTGTCGGATTTACATTTGTAATATTTATATTATTCTTATTTGCCCTATTTCTTATTCCATGGAATGGACAAAAATATGAACTGTTTACACTCGGTAAATGGAAAAATGCAGAATATGATCCCAAAGCAATGGGCGGCTATTGCGCCCCCGATTTCTCCAAATTTTCCGATTTTGATAATGTTGCTGTTCGATGCGTGGGAAATGGGAATATGACATATGCTGATTGCTGCAAATTGCGGGATATTAAACAAGTATGTGGTGTAAATCGAGATACTGGCGAAACATACCCGTGCAAATATTATAGTGGGAATGCATGCAAAAGATGTTCATAGCCCCACCCCTATCTGAAAAGGCTAAAAAATATCTAATAAGATATAATGCATACCATTTTATCTTGTTTTTTACTCTTTATTTTTATTATCATTTTAAGTTTTTTTATTGTTAATCGAGACACAAGTGAAAAGAATAGAATTCTAGCTGAACTTGAATCTTTTACCGTTAAATTTAGTGATTATAAACCCCCTAATCCCGGATATTGTAAACCTTCAATTAATAATCGAGAATTTGCAAGTGGGAAATATGACTCATATTGTTGGGGAAAAATGGGTGATGAAGACTGTGAATTATTAAACAATAATGGTTATAATTGTGGACATGATTTGAAAACTGGTAAAAATATTCCTTGTATGTATACAACTGGAAATTGTAGAGATAATCCCACCTGTTTCTCCACTTGTTATGATCAGGTTGGTAAATTTAATGAACCATATATGATTCCTGTTGAATCTGACAATCTTATTGGATTAAGTCCAGTTGGCTAATCCAGAAAAACTTTAATTCCAACCATGGCACTTGTTCCTGCTCTGTCTTCACATGCGAAGGTCTTTTTAGTGACTGGGTCTTCGAGGATTATTTCATCCAATCTAGTGTGATTGGATGAAATTACGATTCCCGTATAAGTTGGGAAATAGTAATCATAGTCTGGATCCGCAAAATGTTTCTGTGAATTGGGTGAGAAAGAGACTTCCAATTTATCACCTTTTTTAATTGTATTGATTTCAGATGTATAGACATTTCTGTAAGGTCTTTCTTGTTCTTCTGCCATTTTGGTGGAAGTTGATTGCAGGAATTAGATAAAAAAATGGCTTTTTTTAGTATCAATTTTTAGCCCCTTTTTGAAAGGGGCTTACACCCAAACAGATTATCATGACCAAATGGTCATGAGAATAAAGGATAAAAGTTCTCCCCAAAAAATTGAATTTTTAGTGATTTATAAAGGAAGACAAAAGGAAGACAGAAATGAAAGTCCTTTTCGTATTCTTATTTATTGGAATTATTGGAGTGGAATGTACAATTTATTTTGTGATCCCATCCGAATTTACTGGAAATGAATATAAAAATAAGAGGGAAATTTTCATGATTTTTTTTGGAATAGTTCCTACATATTTTATGGTATGGGGATGGTGTGTTTGTAAATATACATATGCAAAAGATAATCCCGAAGTACAATGGTCAAAATTTATGAATATTATTATTGCATTTGTTTTTCAAATTGTTTGGTATATTATTCTTTCCTATTTTCGCTATCAAATTGTTTTTATTTTTGGTTTGATTGCATCTTGTGTTGTATTTATCATTCCTATGTTTACATTAGTTGAAATCCCAATATTTAAAGTTAAAATATTTTTTTTGATAGTGACATTTATTCAAATTGGGATTGTTATATCGGTATCCATTGAATTCATTATTTATGAAAAAATTATGACTTATGGTGGAATTGTTGCATTTTATTTTTATCCATTATATCTTGCAACATTTGCAGTATTATTTGTAAAATTTTTGAGAATAAAGGAATAGAGCGAATAAGGCGAATTTAAAAGTTATATCACGTATAAAGTATTACATTATATATTATAAAATGACAAAATTATCTAGTTTTCATACAATTATAACACAATTATCCAATTGTGTATCCACTTTGAGCCCAGCAGCCATACATTCATTCAATTTATTGTATCGTGGCGAAGAAGCTATTAAAAATGCTCATTCTGATTCATCAGGTGATGAAATTAACGTAATATCTATTGCAAATATATTGAATAGCACAAATAATCCCCTTATTCGAGCAAAAAAAATTATTGAATTAATTGAAAAAATATTTCTAGCTGTTGAAAAAGCAAGTTCTGATTTCAAAAATTTTCAACGAACTGATGAAACTAAGAAAAAATTTATTGAATGGTCTGAAGAGCACTTGAAAACATGTATTGAAGGATGTCTACTGTTAAAAGAAGCTCTTGATAATCAAGTGTTTCCTACCAAAAAAATAAAAGAAGAAAAAGTTGCAAAAAGAATGGTGAATTTTTTTCTTGGATGGAAAAAGAATGATGCGATTATGAGCGAAAAATTGGGTGAATTTGATACCGAGAAAAATGTGATTAATGTTGCATTATTCCAACAATTGTGTGGTGGAATCCCAATTGCACCCATTGCGGACTCCATTATGCCATTTAATATTCTTGACTGGCAAAAAAATATGTTTTGCGCATTAAGGAAAAAGGCGAATGTAATTGTATCAGCACCGACATCTTCTGGGAAAACAATGATTGCATTGGGATATATCATCGCATTTCTGCAAAATGAGCCGAAATCTATTCTTGTATATATTGTACCCAATAATGTATTAGCTCTCGAAATAAGCGCAATTTTGAACCGATTTATTGAGGGAAAAGTAAGCACTATTCTAGATAAAGATAGTGAAAGGAAACAAGATGAACGAACAATTGTATTGACTCCATCTGGTGCTATGCAAAGTGGATTTATTGATACTGAATTACCCAAAAATGCACTATTAATTATTGATGAAATACATACTATAATACAAAATATTGAATTAGAGAATTGTTTGCGTAAAATGTCAAATATTCAGACTTTATTACTATCTGCTACAATATCTGAAGATATCATTGAAAAACTAGCGGGGGTGATAAATAATGGGCGAGAAAATGTGATTATTAAGGAAAATACACAATTTATTGTCGCACAAGATATGATACCAAGATGGTGTGGCAGTAGCGACAGTGGTAGTAGTAAAGAAGATGGAATCAATTTATTATCCATAAATCCAATTTGTAATATGAATAGTATGGATGAAGTTGAAAGTCATAATTTATCTTTGACAGTGAGAGATGTAACAATATTATTCAATAAAATTGTTAAAACATTTGGCATTGATGGAACACCTGAATATTTGGCTCCTATCCCGTTCTTTTACAAATATGGCTGCCAAAAACCTGAGAAAATTTTGTTTCTAGATGGTGGAAATACAGAGTCAGATGAAGAGGAATCAGATGAAGAGTCAGAAGCTGTTATTGGAGGAATTGTGAAACGTTTGTCAATGAATGATATTCAAAAATGGCAATCATGTCTTATTAAATTTTTGATTCAAAAATCGGATGAAAGTATTATTAAGTTATATCATTCTATTGTTAATAATAATCAAATAACTCTTGAATGCACCCCAAAAAATGCATTTCTTGTTATCGAAGAATGCAAAAAAAAAGATATGTTTCCTGCTTTATTCTTTTTTAAAAGTCTATATGGTGCAATTCATTATACCTGTGAAATTATTAAATTACTTGATAATAAACAACCAGATATTGTTGTTCGTGATAAGAAGTCGAATGTTAAATTACTAGAAAAACAGATTGCTTCATTATCCAAAATGAAAGGAAATGGAAAAGAATTACGTGCCAGGAGAGAATGTATGGAATTTCAATTACATCAATCTGTACATTCTGAAATGATTGCTGTAAGTGATTACAAATGTCTTAGTAAAGATGGTGGTATATCTCCAGAAGAATTCAATAAATATGTTGAAATGCTCAAAAATTGGAACAAAAAATTCACTCAATCTCACTTATTAGCTCAAATGGTCCTCTACGGAATCGGTATTCTTAGCGGTGATATGCCATTTGATATTCAAGTATTTATTCGGCAACTATTTAATAGCGGAATTATTTCTTTATTAATGACTACTACTGATTGTGCATATGGTATTAATACACCTACCAAAACTGTGATTATTAGTGATGGAATTAGTAAAATTGACAGAAAGCAGATGAAGGGAAGAGCCGGTAGAAAGGGGCTAGGATTTAGAGCATATTTTATATGCTTTGGAGGGGGGGAACTACCGTTCCCCCCTAACCCCCTCAAATTGGGGGAACTACCGTTCCCCCCTAACCCCCTCAAATTGGGGGAACTACCGTTCCCCCCTAATCCTAATGAATCGCAAGCGATTCGTTACCCCCCCATGCCAGGGGAAAGTATTTCTCTCATTATTCCTTCTGTTAAATTGGATGGGGAAGGAGGTGAAGATCAAGAGGAGGGTACTGTAGTTTCCCCTAGAATTTATCATTATGATCCAATAGTCTATCAAAAATTTAAAGATGAAGATTGGATAAATAAATATATTCATCATATTCTGTTTTTGAGGGGAGATGGTGAGGTTGATATTGATAAAGAGTTTTATAAAAAATCTTACTTATTATTTGGTTTAGGAGCCATTTTAGCTCCAAGTATTCTTTCAGAACTTATCAAGAATATTAAAACTGAAGAATCTAAACATAATATTCTTTTAGAACTTAACAAGAGCACTAAGAGTACTAAAACGAGCGAATCTAATTGTAATATTCGTATTATATTGGGATTAATTGGTTGTATTCCTCAAAATAAACCCTATCAAAACAAACAAGATTGGAATTTTCATATTCCCGAAAAAGTTATTGAAATTTATCAGAAAAATGGGGTTCAAAATTATCGTCCAAATTGGTTCGCTTATCAATGGCTTATGAATCAAAAAAATGACTTTAGTTTTTCCGAAAAAGAAGAATGTATCAAAAATGGAAAATATTGGTCCTATCTCTTTTTCCTATTGTCACCTATATTTAGAAAAATATTGGGTGAAAATAAAGGCGATGAATTATATAATGATATCCAAGGATTAATCACAAATTCAATCATAAATATGTAAAAAAAAAATATTTTAATTTAGTATATGTATCAACAATTTTGGCAATATGCTATTTTTGTTATTTTAGCAATTGTTAGCACCCAATATTTAGCAAATCATTGCATGACCCTCGAGTTTGGAACTTTAATGGTGTTCTTGGCATACCTAGTTATCGCATATATTGTCGCAACTTCTATGCGATCTACCATTATTTATGTAGATGATGAACGCGAGAAATCTGTGCGATTGTCTTTTGATTGTTTAGTAGGCTTATTCTTACTTGTTACTGGATATTGCCGTTATGCTGGTAAATTATTGAACTTACCTGGAAAAGTAATTAATACTGGTGTGAAGGGAGTACGCAGTGTAGGAAGGATGATATATTAAGAGACCCTTTCAAAAAGGGTCTTGCCCCAAACAGATTCTCATGACCATTCGGTTATGAGAATATAAATTATCTAATGTATATTATATGAAATTCGGACATATTGTTCATGACATCCATAATGTTCTTGAAGTAACTAGCCACGTTGGAGGAGCTATTGGAAACGCCAGTAGCACTATTTTAGATGCCGGTAATGCAGTTAGTGATTTTAAGCATCACGATATTGTTGGCGGACTTATTGAGTCTGGTGAGACAATTTACCATGGTGTTGAAACTTACGGTGATATTGTCAGTGGAGATATTTTTTGAAATATTATCATGATTGAATGATTATATTTTAAAACCTATAAAATTCCCAAGTAATGGATCATCAAAAATAATAGAATTTATAACATACTGTTTTTGAATTGTAAAATCATATCTTGTTATATTTATATACTTGCGATCTTTTGTTACTGGATTAAATTGTAAAACACCTGCTACACCTTCCAGAAAATCTGGTGATTTTCTTGATGATAAATAATTTTGGACTTGAAGAGTATCAAAGCCATTTACAGCAAAATTAGCATTTGTTAAATCTTCTAACCCTTGTCTCCATAAAAGTGATGTATTAATTCCTCGAAATACAAAAAAAGCATAATTTCCTTTTAAATTATCTGCTTGAATCTGGGTTAATTCGGGTAGAATACCCCCATATTGATCATATGTATATGGTGGTATTGGAGTATTTGGTTTATTAAATAGGCTTAAAAACTGAATATTTGTCATCCCATTAAGTAAAAAGTCTGATTTTGTTGAATCTACCAGATATTTATCTAATTCTTCTCTTGTTGGATTATTAATAAATTCACAACCTACTAGTCTTTTATTTATTATTGGTTGATTTTTATAATAATTATAATAGTCTTGTGAATACGCATCATCTTTAATATATGCACAATAAATAGTTAAAGATGGATTTTGTTTTATATTAAATAACAATTGTTCGTCTATTGCAGTTTTAGTGCCTATATTCATTCTATAAATATTTTTTTTTATTGCTAAAGAACTTGCAACTGAATATACTGATATTCCGACAGCATCTGGATGATTATCAAACCATTTTAAAACATTTGCTAAAATAGGTGATCTACTAAAACCTATAAATAAACGAAAACCTTTTGCATAATATTTATCTAATAATAGGAGTGTTTTCTCAATAAGACCTTCTGTATTAACAATAGGAAATGGCTTAAATGGTAATGAAGGATATTTTTTCTTATTCCAATAATATTTAAATGTTTGAACTAGCGAATTATCTATATTTGAAAATGGACCAGTTAATTCCAATAATGCGATTGTTTTTAATTTACAATAACATTTTGATTTCATATATTTTATATTATTTATTATATAAAAATTATGGTGTAGGTGGTATTTTAAAACTTATAAAATTTCCTAATAATGGATCATCAAAAATAATAGAATCCAAAATATACTGTTTTTCTTTTGTAAAATCATATCTTGTTAAATTTATATACTTGCGATCTTTTGTTACTGGATTAAATTGTAAAACACCTGCTGCACCTTCTAGTAAATCTGGTGATTTTTTTGCTGATAAATAATTTTGGACTTGTAGTGTATCAAATCCAGTTATTGAAAAATTAGCATTTGTTAAATCTTCCAATCCTTGTCTCCACAAAAGTGATGTATTGATTCCTCTATATAAAAAAAAAGCATAATTCCCTTTTAGATTATCTACTTGTATATTAGTCATTTGTGGTAAAATACCACCATAAAAATCATATATGTATGGTAATATTGGAGAATTAGGCTCATTAAATAAACTTAACAACTGGACATTTGACATCCCATTTATTAAAAAATCTGATTTTGTGGAATTTACAAGATATTTATCTAATTCTTCTCTTATTGGATTATTGATAAATTCACAACCTATTAATCTTTCTTTTATTATTGGTTGATTTTTAAAATAATTATAAACATCTTGTGAATAAGTATCATCTTTAATATACACACAATAAATAGATAAAAATGGGTTTTGCTTTATATTTTCGAGAAGTTGTTGTTTCAATCCAATTTTAGCGTCTATATTTATTCTATAAATATTTTTTTTTATAGCTAAAAAACTCGAAATTGAACGTGCAGATATTCCAATTGCATCTGGATGATTATTAAACCAACTTAGAACTCCGCCTAAAATTTGTGATCTATTAAATCCAATAAATAGACGAAAACCTTTTGCATAATATTTATCTAATAATAGAATTGTTTTCTCAATAAGACCTCCTGTATTAATAATTGGAAATGGCTTAAATGGCAATGAAGGATATTTTTTTTTATTCCAATAATATTTGAATGTATTAGCAAGCGCATTATCTATTGGTGCATATGAACCAGTTAATTCCAATAATGCAATTGTCTTCAATTTACAGCAACATTTTGATTTCATATATTTTATAAAATATTATAAAATATTATAAAATATTAATTTATCTTAAAACTTTCAAAATTTCCTAATAATGGATCGTCAAAAATAATAGAATTCAAAATATACTTTTTTTCTTTTGTAAAATCATATCTTGTTATATTTATATACTTGCGATCTTTTGTTACTGGATTAAATTGCAAAACACCTGCTGCACCTTCTAGTAAATCTGGTGATTTTTTTGCTGATAAATAATTTTGGACTTGTAGTGTATCAAACCCATTTACAGAAAAATTAGCATTTGTTAAATCTTCCAATCCTCGTCTCCATAACAGTGATGTATTAATTCCTCGAAATAAAAAGAAAGCGTAATTTCCTTTTAAATTATCTGCTTGAATCTGGGTAAATTCTGGTAAAATACCACCATATGTATCATATATATATGGCAATATTTCAGAATTTGGTTCATTAAATAAACTTAATAACTGAATATTTGTCATACCATTAAGTAAAAAGTCTAATTTTGTTGAATTTACCAAATATTTATCTAATTCTTCTCTTGTTGGATTATTAATAAATTCGCAACCTATTAATCTTTCTTTTATAATTGGCTGATTTTTAAAATAATTGTAAAAATCTTGTGAATACGCATCATCTTTAATATATGTACAATAAATAGATAAAGATGGATTTTGCTTTATATTTTCAAGAAGTTGCTGTTTTAATCCAATTTTAGTATCTATATTTATCCTATAAATATTTTTTTTTATAGCTAAAGAATTAGCAATCGAATTTACTGATATTCCGACAGCATCTGGATGATTATTAAACCAATCGAGAACATTCACTAAAATATTTGAACGATTAAATCCTACAAATAAACGAAAACCTTTCGCATAATATTTATCTAATAGTATGAGTGTTTTATCAATAAGACCTCCTGTATTAACAATTGGAAAAGGCTTAAATGGCAATGATGGATATTTTTTCTTATCCCAATAATATTTGAATGTATTTGCAGTAGCATTATCTATTATTGAATATGTACCAGTTAATTCCAATAATGCAATTGTCTTCAATTTACAGCAACATTTTGATTTCATATATTTTATAAAATATTATTTATTATATAAAAATTATGGTGTAGGTAGTATTTTAAAACTTATAAAATTTCCTAATAACGGGTCGTCAAAAATAATAGAATTCAAAATATACTGTTTTTCTATTGTAAAATTGTATCTTGTTAAATTAATATATTCGCGGTCTTTTGTTACTGGATTAAATTGTAAAACACCTGCAGCACCTTCTAGTAAATCCGGTGATTTATTTTTTGATAAATAATTCTGAACTTGAAGAGTATCAAAGCCAGTATCTGAAAAATTTTCATTTGTTAAATCTTCTAATCCTTGCCTCCATAAAACTGATGTATTTATTCCTCGAGGTAAAAAGAAAGCATAATTTCCTTTTAAATTATCTGCTTGAATCTGGGTAAATTCTGGTAAAAAAGCTCCATAAAAATCATATGTGTATGGTAATATTGGAGTATTTGGTTCATTAAATAAGCTTAAAAACTGAATATTTGACATACCATTCAGTAAAAAGTCTGATTTTTTCGAATTTATGAGATATTTATCTAATTCTTTTCGCGTTGGATTATTAATAAATTCGCAACCTACTAATCTTTCTTTTATTATTGGTTGATTCTTAAAATAATTATAAAAATCTTGTGAATAAGTATCATCTTTAATATACAAACAATAAATAGTTAAAGAAGGGTTTTGCTTTATATTTTCGAGAAGTTGCTGTTTTAGTCCTGCTTTTAAGTTTATATTTATTCTATATATATTTTTTTTTATAGCTAAAAAACTAGCATTTGAACGCGTTGATATTCCAATGGCATCTGGGTGATTATCAAACCAACTTAGCACTCCACCTAAAATTTGTGATATAGTAAATCCGACAAATAAACGAAAACCTTTTGCATAATATTTATCTAATAGTATGAGTGTTTTATCAATAAGACCTCCTGTATCAACAATTGGAAATGGTTTAAA
>Ga0315284_10006600_pt1 | contig 16525 bp, 12 predicted proteins | sample YL17G09_16_MG_FD_203696 | JGI IMG/M metagenome (GOLD analysis project Ga0315284, IMG submission 203696) | Sediment microbial communities from Yellowstone Lake, YNP, Wyoming, USA - YL17G09_16 | ecosystem: Environmental > Aquatic > Freshwater > Lake > Sediment | place: USA: Wyoming | collected...
TTCTGATTAATTCGTGCGCGGTATCCACTCCGTGCGACGGATCGAACATTATTGTTCGGACGTCAGATGCTAGATGCTGGCGCTACCCTATTTTAACAGGCGCGCAAGAATTTTTCCGAATCCGTATAAGTCATTTCGCAGCGGTCACTTACCCATAATCAATCATCAATTATCTGTAATCAATGTCAACGGTTTTACCCTCATTGAGCTGCTCGTGGTGATCTCGATCATTGCCCTGCTCCTGGCGATTCTGTTTCCTGCTTTGCGGGCGGGCAGGTCGCATGCGCGGACGGCGGCATGCCAGGGCACCCTTCACCAGTGGGGGCTGTACTACGCGATGTACACCGCCGAGAATGACTACAAGATGCCGGCATATGAGCAGAATACCATCAATGTGCCTGACGTTCTACCGAGGACCTTCTACAAGCACCATCCTGAGGACGATGGGTACGAATGGTATTGGGACCTGCAAGGGTACAGGAAGCTCCTGTTCTGTCCGGAAGCCAGTGCCCTGCCTGCTGTAAATCCAAAAGGCCTTGCAGCGCACTTTCTTCTTGGTAGCACGAATTCAGCGTGGCGTGATAGGTTTCCAGATGAACGGGACCCATTGCCGGCGATGTCCAGCTATGGACTCAACGGTTGGACACCTGGGCCTCCTCTTTACTCGATCCCCTCCCAACTGGGAAAACCGGTCTGGGTCTCCTGCCTGGTCAAAGGCGCGGCCACCGTGCCGGTATACTTTGATTGCATGGAGATCTACACCTGCCCGCAGGAGACGGATTCCCCCGCCCCAAGGGAGGATGCGCCGCAAGAGGTTTTTTGGTCGTTCGGGATGCCGACGTGTGTGATGGATCGGCACCGGGGTGGGATCAACAGCCTGTTCATGGACTGGTCGGTGCGCAGGGTGGGCGTCAAGGAGCCCTGGACGCTGAAGTGGAGCCCGTCGTACAACACGGCAGGACGATGGACAAAGCAAGGCGGGGTCAAGCCGGAGGACTGGCCCCAATGGATGCGGCGGTTCAAGGACTATTGACGCAGGGGGATGGAATACGCCGTCGCCCGGCTGTGATCGGAATACAATCCCCTTGATGGGGGGCGGATAGACGGGTAGGCTGAGGGCACGATTCCAGGGATGCCTTCACGATCTGCGACAGTTGGCAGGTGACGCTTTTGCCATGCATCCGGCCCTTGTAAAGATACCTTTCGTTCATCTGACCATCTGGAGCTTCGGCGCCATGGCGGTGCTCGGGTTCCTCGTGACCCGGCGGATGTGCCGCAGCGCAGGGCTTGACCCCGAAGTGATTGCCAACGCGGCCCTGTACTGCCTGGTCATCGGCATGATCGGCGCTCGGACTTTCTTCGTGGTCCACTACTTCGATCAGTTCCGGGGGGACTTGGCCGGCGTGTTCGCGGTTTGGAGGGGGGGCCTGGAGTTTCTCGGCGGGGTGATTCCCGCGATCGCCACTGGCGATTCTGGCGTCCCGGCCTTACGGTCGCCCTGGCGTTCATCCTCTACGGCGTCACGCGGCCTGTGCTCGAATCCATCCGGGACGACAATCCATTCGAGTTTGCGTCCCTGACCGTTTCCCAGATTGCCGGGATATTCCTGTTTGCCGTCGGCGTTCTCCTGCTTGCAGCCCACATGTTCGCGAAGCCTCACAAAGTCGGCGCCGAAGCCGCAATGGAGGTCCCGGAAACGAGAAATATGACACGCACGCCGAAAGCAAACCTCGCCGACAGCGACTAAACAGGAGTAGCGGCACAACAGGTGCGCAGGAGGCCGAAAGGGGCCCGCGATACCCTGGTTGCGTGCAGAAAGCGCCGCACGCGGTTCTTTTTCCGGGGATATCGGTGACTGCCGCAGGTATAATAGTGGCTGGGGCAGCGGATGGACCGTCGATGTGGGGTGTTACCGCGCGGAAGATGCGCAGCACGTGAACCGGTGCCGGACAGCGCGAGCGTTTAGCGGGAAAGGCAAGCGGCTTGCCCTTGGCGGCAGCCTGTAGTATGTTCTATCCATGAGTACGCGACTTTCACAATCCGACCGGAGGAGGCCGGGGTTTGTGCGGCAGGTGCGCGATGCACTGGCGCCGCGCGCGTGCAGCGCGATCGTGTTCGGGGCGTTGTTCTGCAATCTGGCGGTGAAACTCTTCCACGCCATCCGCTATGGCCAGCTTCTCAAATATCCCAGTTGGATTCTGACCGATATCGCCATGCTCTTGACAATCGAGGTGGTGTTGTCGTTGATCTGTTGTCGCTGGCCCACGAAACGGGTAGTGCGGGGCGCGACGACCTTTGCGGCGATGCTCTGCACGTGGTCGGTGATGAACGCCGGGTGGCTGATTCGCACGGGCACGCAGATCCTGCCGATGGAGCTGCGGCCGCTGGTGCGCGACCCGATCAATACCCTCAGGATCGTACTGCACAACCTGCTGAGCATGCCGGGAGCAGCGGTGGTCCTGCTCGTGCCCAGCGCGATCGCACTGGCATTTTTCTTTTCCATCGTCGCCAATCCGCCGTTGCCCAAGTACGACCGCGGGCGGTTCCGCGTCCGGATCGCCGCTTTGCTCGCCATCAGCGTAGCGGCGGTCATCGGCAATGTGGCTGTCACGTGGCTGGGCCCGGCGCACAGGGACGCGTCCGGCTTGCGGTTCAACTGCCAGTCCAGGGCCGTGCTGGCCTTCCTGCTGCCCGAATACCGCAATCTGGCAAGGAATGACTTCGACAATGCCACCCGCGTGCTGCCTCGCCACGATGGGATTCAGGTGCAGCTCAAGCCGCGTCGGATCAATCACAACGTCGTGATCGTCGTGCTTGAAGGCATCCAGTACGATTGCACGTCCCTCGCGGCCGAGCAGGGCGGAATCGCGCCGCAGATGGGCTCGGGGGCGGGCGGACCGACGCCCTGTCTGGCCTCGCTGGCGCACCAGGGAGTCTCATTCACCAACGCCCGCTCCGTGGTGACGCATACGACCAAGGCGCTGTTCGCGCTGCTGACCGGCCGGGTGCCGTCGGCCTCGCAGGACATCGCGGAAGCGGTGCCGATGGATTCGCCCTATGCGAGTCTGGCCACGATTCTGAGAGAGGGCCTGGGTTTTCGTACCGCGTTCTTCCAGTCGGCGATGGGCAGCTTCGAGTCGAGGCCGGGCCTCATCCATAACCTCGGATTCGACAAGTTCTGGTCACGCGAGAATCTCAACGACCCGAACCGGTTCGTCGGCTATCTCGGCAGCGACGAGTTCGCGATGCTCGAACCGATCGCCGGCTGGATCAAGTCGGAGGATAAGCCGTTCCTGCTGGTCGTTTTGTGCTCCGTCTCGCACGACCCGTACCAGGTGCCGTCGTGGTTCGAGCCGAAGGGCGACGAGTTGCCGGGCCGCTATCAGCAGACGGTCTCCTATACGGATCGGTTCCTCGGCGCGCTGGACATGGAGCTGGCGAACCTCAACCTGACGGAGAACACGATCTTCTGCGTGGTCGGCGACCATGGGGAAGGATTCGGCGAGCATGGCATCAGCGGCCACGAGCGTCTGGCGTACGAGGAGGTCCTGCGTATCGCCATGTGCATGCGGGCGCCGCATCTGATTGAGCCGGGGACGCGGATCGCGGGGCCGGTCACCTCGATGGACCTGACCCCGACGATCCTGGGTGTGCTCGGATTTGACGTGGACCGGATGCAGTTCGACGGCGTCAATGCGCTCGAGCCGTTGCCTGGGGATCGCAAGACGTATTTCTCGGGCTGGATGCAGGAGGGCCCGGCCGGGTTTGTGCAGCAGGACCGCAAGTACGTCTATGACCCCGAACACGGCAGTGTCTCTCTGTACCAGTTGAGCACCGATCCGTTGGAGCTGTCGGCTGTGGACCTGCCGGAGAAAGAGGCGCAGCAACTGAGCCGGCAGATTGTGCAGTGGCGAAGGAGTACGATCGTCCGGCTCGACCAGAAACAAACCGGGCACACCACGCTCTTCGGCTCCTGGTACTGCAAGTGGAATAAGCAGAAGCGCGACTCCTGGGTGAAGTACATGGAGCAGGTCCCGCCTGATGCCGAGCCCGTCCTCAGCACATCGGATAGATCGCAGGGCGGTGCGGGGCGACACCCCAGTCCCGCTCTGGTGGGCGGTTTCTAAGGCGCACGGCGGACTTCAGGTTCTCTGCACCACTTATGGCCATCACAGGGCTTGCCCATTCAACAGTCGGTTTGACCCATTCAGCGTTCGCATTGTGGTGAAATTGCGCAAAGACAGAGATTGTGGCGGAGCTATGTAGTGGAATTGTGGGGTATTTGGCAAAGCTCGGAATTTTGTTCTTGCTGCGTGCGTGACTTTCGGTAGGATGGACATGTCAGTTCTTTTGAATATGGATTCGTGCAACTCAGGGCGGGGGCGTCCTAAACCTACATCTGACGATCGTACGGAGGAGTGAGGAGCGTACCCGCCCTATTATTTTTTCGAGGAGAGCCAGGATCAGTCAAGGCGAAGGCTCGAGCTGATTTTGGTTTCTTTCAGGCTGCGGGGTCGTTCTGGAGGAGGGCGGCTCCGCTTTCTTTCTGCGCATCCAGCCGCCGGCAGTCCGGTTGTCGCCGAGGCCTTCGGCCTTGTCGCTGCCACGCGGCACTCACGAAAGTCTCAACCGGGATAGTGCGCATCACTTCCAATAGGGCGTGCGATTCGGTACAATGATGAGCGGCCGGCTGATTGGCCCTGCTCGCACAACGGAGGAGCATGTCTTGGCATCGCGAGCCGGTTGTGGATCATCGTGGGATCAAGGGGGAATTTGAGGAGATTGACGATGGCGCTCAAAGGGAAAGCGGATCAGGTGCGTGTGTGCCCGAAGACAAGCCGTCCCATCACTGCCGGCAAGCACCGTTGGGTTCTCTGGATCCTCCCGCTCACAGGTCCGCTCTCACTGCTCTGGTTCCTGATCCGGGTGATTCCTAAGCCATCGCGGGCGACCTACCCCTGTCAGCGAATGGCGGCGCCGCTGGCTGGCGGCTTCATCGTATGGATCGCGGGAATCCTCGGCTCGTCCCTGGCCTATCGCAAGGCCAGACAGTTGCGCAGCCAATCCCGCTATCTCGCCGCCGCCGTCCTGTTGAGCGTCGCGGTGGCCGCGATATGGATGTCCCTGGCGGCGACGCGGCAGGAGAACGCCAACGCGGCATTCATCCCCAGCGATCCTGCGAACTCCCCGATGGGCGTCGGCAAGGGGATCTATCCCGGCCGGGTCGTCTGGATGTACGAGCCTCGCGCCGCCCTGTGGGACGGCAAGACCGGCCGCTGGTGGGATGAAGCGAATACCGATCAGCTCGCGGTGGACTACATGGTCTCGAAGTCCCTTCGGACGTTTACGGGTGAGCCGAACGATGCTGCCGCCTGGGATGCGCTGTTCCGATATTTCAACCGGGCCCGCGGCCTGGGCGATATCGGCTACAGCAGGGGTGAGAAGATCGCCATCAAGATCAATATGAACCAGGACAGCGGCAGCACATGGAGTGCCAATGCCGGCATGCCCAGCCCGCAGATGCTGTACTCGCTCGTCGATCAGCTCGTCAACGTCGTCGGCGTGCCGGGCGACGCGATCACGATCTATGATGCGGCCCGCTACATCGGTGATCCCCTCTACAATAAGATTCGAGGCAACCCAGATCCGAATTTCCAGAGTGTCCGGTTCGTCTGCAACACCACGCGAAACGGGCGCATCGGCGCCACCCACGACCCGGCCAATCCGATCCGCTTCGCCAACTCCAGTGTCCCGGGCGGCGCCAGGGCATATGTGCCTCGCTCCGTCACGGAGGCGAAGTACCTGATCAACATGGCCCTGCTGCGGGCGCACTCCATGTTTGGCATCACCGCGTGCGGCAAGAACCTTTTTGGGTCGATCTATTGGCCGAGCAACGGCGGCTGGACGCCCGAGCCCCTGCACAACTTCGGCAATCGCAGCCAGCCCATGAGCACCTATTGCTGCCTCGTCGATCTGATCGGCCATCCGCATCTGGGCGGCAAGACCCTGCTGTACATGATCGACGCTGTGTATGGGGCCAGGAACCAGAGCGCGGAGGTCATGCCGTTTGCGTCGTTCGGCAATAAGTGGACGTCGAGCATCTTCGTCTCGCAGGACCCCGTGGCGATCGACTCGGTGGCGCTGGACTTCGTGCGGAATGAATCGAAGGCGACCGACTGCACCGGCCCCGGCGTGGACAACTACCTGCACGAGGCGGCCCTGGCGAACAATCCGCCGTCCCGATCTGTCTATGATCCCGATGGCGACGGCCAGCGGCTGGAGAGCCTCGGCGTCCATGAGCATTGGAACAACGCGGCCGATAAGAAGTACTCGCGGAACCTCGGGACAGGCGAGGGCATCGAGCTGGTTGTCCCCACCCTCACGAGCGACGACGGGCCCGTGCAGAACCTGACGCGGGGCGCGCGGTACGACTACATCTCTCAGGCCGTGCAGGACGCCAATGAGGGCGACACCATCGTGGTGGCCCCGGGCACGTACCGCGAGACCGTGGACTTTCGTAGGAAGAATGTGATCCTCCGGTCCGAGGACCCGAATGACCCTGCGGTCGTCGCGGCCACCATCATCGACGGCAGCGCGCAAGCGGTCGTCTTCTCCGGCGGCGAGGACGCCAACTGCATCCTCGCGGGCTTCACGATCACCGGGGCCACACAGGGCATCTATTGCGGCGCTGCCTCGCCAATCATTCTGAACTGCCGGATCGCGGACAATGCACAGGCCGGGATCAAGATTACCGACAGTGGTAATCCGGCAATGGCCAATTGCATCGTCGAGGGTAACGGCGGGCCCGGCCTCGACATGACGGCCGCGAAAGCCGGACGGTTCATCAAGTACAACTATGCCGCCATCACCCATTGCGTGATCGTCGGCAATGCCAAAGAGGGCATCAAAGAAGGCAATCCAACGGTCGTCAACAGCATCGTCTACTTCAACGGCGTCGGCGGCGAGGGCGTGCAGGTCGCGGCCGATGCGCCCGCCATCCGGTACTGCGACGTCCAGGGCGGCTTCCCGGGGACGGGCAATATCGATGCCGACCCGAAGTTCGTGACGCCGGGCTATTGGGCTAATCCCGCCGGCCCGGCCGCGATCTGGATCGGCGGGGATTACCACTTGCGCGACGACTCGCCCTGTATCGACGCCGGCGACTCCGCGTTCACGGCCGACCTGGTCCCCACCGACATGGACGGCCAGCCTCGAATCATCGGCGGCCTGCCGGATATGGGATCCGACGAAGCGGCCCGCGAATAGGCCGAGCCAACTGGCAACAGGACGGGTGACAAATCCCGGAATCGCAATACGGTGAAATAGTTCGGGGACGTCAAAGAACCGCACATCTTCCGGGTGGCAGCGTCAAGCGCAGCTTGGCGATGGTTTGTCCATCCGCCATCGCCAAGGCCTTCGGCCTTGACGCTGCCACCCGTCGGCTCTTCTGTCATCCTGAGCGTGGCGAAGGATCTGAGCCTCGGTGGAGATGTGCGCTCCATACAGTGATGGCTCCTCCTGTTATGCCCAGATGCTTCACTTCGCTTTGCTCCGTTCAGCATGACAGGGGGGCTGTCCCGTCACGAAACTCGGTCACACAGGGAAATGGGTGTGCGACTGATTTTCGTGGGCCTGCATGCCCCGGTTAGGCGAGCGGGGACGCTCGCCCTACGCAGAGGGCCTTGGGCGTCTTCGGCAGGTCGTGCGTCCCCGCACGACTTTTTCCCCGAGCAAATGGGCGCCCTGTGACGCGAGTCCTCTCGTCTGGCAAGCCAAACCCGTGCCACGAGATGTAGTCGCACGCGCAGAGGATCGGCGGCGAGTCGGTGCTTGCATGAGACGGCAGGGAGGCTATCATATCGGTTGAAAGGACCATTGGCCCGGTGGATAGAATAGGGATTATTGATGATTGAACATTCATTGCCGCATACAGGGCCGGCGTCGCCCGTCGATGCCGCCGCCGGTCAATCATCACCGATCCAGAATCCGTGGCCCGCCCACATTCCGGTGACGCGCATCCAGCGGCTGATTGCCGGGCGGATGCTGGCGTCGAAGCGGAGCAAGCCGTGCTTCTACTTGGAGACGAGGGCCGATGTGACGGAGCTTCTGGCCATGCGGCACAACCTGAGCAAGGCCCTCGGCGTCAAGGTCACCAGCAACGCATTCCTGATCCATGTGCTGTCGCTGGCGGCCCGGCAGTATCCGCTGATGGTCGGCCGGTTTCTGTGGCAGGATTCGCAAGACCCCGCGGCCGGGGCGGTCATCCGGATCGCCGACAGCATCAATGTGGGGTTCGCCGTCAGCGGTCCGCAGGGGCTGGTGGTGCCGGTCATCAAGAACGCGCAGGACAAGTCGCTGGCCGCCATTGCCCGCGAGGAGAAACTGCTGACGGACAAAGCTCGCGGCAACAAGCTGACGCTGGACGACCTGGAGGACCAGACGATTGGCTTGAGCAACCTGGGGGCGTATGATGTCGATTCGTTCATCGGGATCGTGCCGCCGCCGGTCAGCACGATTCTGGCGGCGGGCAAGATCAACCTGGAAGCTGTGCCGCACGACGGCCGTATCGTTGTGCGCAGGCTGATGAGCCTGTCGCTGACTGTGGACCACAGGGTCATCCACGGCGAGTACGCGGCACGCTTCCTGCAATTCCTCGCGGAGCAACTGAAAGATCCCGAGAAGCTGATTTAGAGGGCCTCCTGGATGGAGAGGGTCGCGACCCCATGCAGATCGATCCACCGCGTGTGCCACTGAATATCGTGGCGGGCGCTCCCTTTGTCATGTCGAGCGAAGCAAAGCGCAGTCGGGACATCCGGCATCGCAAACGATGCCCCTCTCGATCTCGGCCGGACCCCTCGACTTCGCTCGGGGTGACGGGAAAGGCCCGTTCTACCACGGAACGGAATCGCACACTCCACCCTGGGCAGAGTGTTTCCCTCTGGCTGATCGCCCTGATTCTTGTCGGCGGCGCAGCCGCTGCCGATAACGATGCGGTCCCTATGCTCGATCCTCGCGGGGAAATGCACATCCCCATCGGGATCGCCAACACGCTCGATTCGCTCAAGACCTTCGTGGAGGCCGAGGGCGACTTCTCGCCGGGCGTCGGCACGTACGGCATTTACTTCTGGCTGTACGACCGCCCCGCCAAGAAGCTGTTCTCGCCGACCATGAAGGAAGTCCCCTGCGAGCACGGTTTGGCCGAAGGCGGCCGGCTGATCCCGTGGTCGAAGTGGAACGCCGGCGAGGTGGCCGTAAGGAGCGAGCTATGTCACGTCCTGCGGGATTCGCCCGCCGGCCGAGTCCACGTCGTCGCCGCGAGAGTCGTACTGAGAAACGCCGCGGACCAGCCTGGAACCATGCTACTCTATGCGGCCCTGCGCCCGCTTGGGCCCGCCGGATTCGCTGTACACAGCATGGGCGTCAGTGATGCCGGCGATGCGTTGCTCGTGAATGATAAGGCGGCCCTTGTGGCGAAGGAACGGGCGAGCGGTGCAGGTGTGGCAGAGGCCGACACGATCGGCCAATCGGCACTGTGGGGGATGATGCCGGTTTCACAGTCGGCAAGCTCGGCCGCGGGGGACTGCTCCGGGGCGTTGTCGTTCAACGTGACGTTGGCGCCGGGTGAGAGCCGGACATTCGAGTTCCTCTGTCCGGTGCTGCCGGGTCGGCGCGTGGTGCGGCATCAGTGGGACGGCGTCAGCGAGTGGGCCCAGTTCGACCTGGCCAAGCCGAACCCTGAGAGCGGCGGCGAGCTGCAGGGCGACCCTGGCCTGCCGTACTATCGAGAGCTGAGCGTCGATTCGCTTTTCTCCGAGGCCAGCGCCTATTGGCGCGAGCTTGCGGGGAAAGTCGAGCTTCGCGTGCCTGACGAGCGGTGGTCGGAGGCGTTTGCGGCGATCACCGGCCATGCGGCGATGGCGATGAATGAGGGGGCCCCGGACGTGGCGGTGGTCAACTACAACGTCTTCAACCGCGACGGCGTGTACGTGGCGAACATCCTGCAGAAGGCGGGCCGGGCGGACCTGGCGGCCGAGGCCATCGACTACTTCCTCACCCACCCGTTCAACGGCCGGTCCTACCCGGAAGCGGACAATCCGGGTCAAATTCTCTGGATACTGGGCGAGCACTGGCGGTTCACTCGCGACCGGCCGTGGCTGGAGCGCGTCTACCCCACGGCACAAAAACTGGCGGCGATGATTCGCTACTACCGCACGAGCGACGGGCCGCACTGGGTGCAGATGGACGCCCTGACGTTCGGCGAGGATGTGCCTGCCGACAAGCGCAGAGAGCTGAAGCCGGGCCGCTGCGACGGGCACAACCCCGCGTACACGGAGGCGTTCGACCTGGCCGGCATCCGCGCGGCCGCTGTGCTTGCCGACGCGCTGGGTAGAAACGAGGACACCACACAGTACGATGCCTTCGCGGCGGAGCTCCTCACGAAATACGACCGCGCTTATGGCCGTAATCTGCCCGACAAGTACGGCAGCTACTGTGTCCTCTGGCCGTGCCGGCTGTACCCATTGGCTGAGGGCAAGGCATGCAAGCAGTTCAAAGGCTTCGGGCCACAGAAGCCCGAGAGCTGGCGGTACTTCCCGCTGGCCCGGGCGCATCAGAGCTTGCTGGCAGGCAATCGCGAGGCAGGCTGGCGGACGCTCGAATCCCATCTCGATCAGCCGCAGATGCGCGGATGGTACGCCTTCGACGAGGGTGGCAAGAGCGGCTCGGGCGGTTGGGGACATCTGCGGACGAAGTGGAACGGCGACGTGGCCATGCCGCACGGCTGGGCCATCGCCGAGGTCCACCTGCTCCTGCGCGACTGCCTCGCGTACGAGGACGGTCAGCAGCTTGTCCTGTTCGCGGGCGTGCCGCCAAGCTGGTTTACGGATCAGGCAGGTATGACAATCAAGAACCTGCCGACGCATTTCGGCAGGCTCGATGTTTCGTGGAACACCACCGCTGGTGGTGCGGCACTCCGGCTCGACGGTGGCGTGACGCCGCCCGACGGATTCCTGCTCCCGCTGCCGGATTCGTTAAAGCCGCAAGTGTCCGTCGGCGGACAAGAAATCAAGCTGACCCCGCGGGGCTTCGTGCTGCCCGCAGGGACAACGCAAGCAGAGATTCACTTTGGCTCATAAGGAGAAAACGCGATGAAGAACCGAACAAGAGGAGCCCTGTGCCTTGGTCTCGTGATGTCGTTGTGCCTTTCCTGGTCGATGGTCGCCGCGGCGGGGGAACCGAAGATCGAGCTGCTGTGGCCGGGCGGGGCTCCGGGGGCGAAAGGCGAGGCCGAGGGCGACAAGCCGACGCTGACGATCTATCTGCCTGCGCAGGACAAGGCCACCGGCGTCGCGGTCGTCATCTGCCCCGGCGGCGGCTACGGCGCGTTGGCGATGGACCATGAGGGCCATCAGATCGGGCAGTGGCTCAACTCGTTCGGCGTGGCCGGCTTCATCGTCAAGTACCGCCATCGCAACAGCGGCGCCGGCTACGGCCATCCGGCCCCCATCCAGGACGCCCAGCGGGCCATTCGCACTGTGCGAAGCCGGGCGAAGGAGTGGGGCGTCGATCCCAACCGGATCGGCATCCTCGGCTTCTCCGCCGGCGGCCACCTCGCCTCCACCGCCGCCACCCATTTCAATGAGTCGTTCTGCGAGGCTCGGGACGCCATCGACCGCGCAAGCTGCCGGCCCGATTTCGCCGTGCTGGTCTATCCGGTGATCTCGTTCACGGAGCCGTTCACGCACGTCGGCTCGCGCACCAATCTGCTCGGGGCCGATGCGGATAAGGCGCTCGTCGAGAAGATGTCGAACGAGAAGCAGGTGACGCCGCAAACCCCGCCCACATTCCTCATCCACACTTGGGAGGATAAAGGCGTCCCCGCGGAAAACAGCATCTCCTTCTATCTCGCCCTGCGCAAGGCGAACGTGCCGGCCGAGATGCACATCTTCCTCAAAGGCCCGCACGGATTCGGCCTCGGCCAGAAGCTCGACGGCGCCTCCGCCTGGCCCAAGCTCTGCGAAAAGTGGATGCAGGAATCCGGCTTTCTCAAAAAATAGGCGCAAGAATGATGACAAGGCGGTGAGCTAGGCCCCGCTCCACGGCTGAACATGGGAGAGAGAATTCATGGAAACCGAGACATACGAAATACGCAAAGGGGCTATTGTCTACAAGAGCCGCCCTCCACTGGATGTACGTATCGTGGCGTATTACCTCTACAGCCTTGTTGTTTTTCGGGTAGTGCTCGCCATTCTCCTAATTGGCGGAGTAATTGAGTCTGCGGAATCGCACCGCGTCCTTTTTGGCACTGTGGTCCTGTCCAGCTCGCTGAGCGACGCAGTTCATGCGTTCTTGACAGGTCTCTATTACTTGCTCTGCGCGTGGGGTCTGATGCGACGCATCAAATGGGCGTGGTGGTTCAGCCTGTTATTCATTCTTCTATTCAGCTCCCCGGATGGAGCGTTTACGTTTCCAAAGCACCAAGTCAATGCTGTGATTTGTGTCGCCACGGATATGGCGTTGATCACTTGGTTGTGGTTTCGCAGGGAGCTCTACGGCGTCCATCTGGCAGCGAGCCACACGAAGAAATGAGGAATCGGGAGACTGGCTCAAATGAGTTGGCCCTGCAAGCTTCTCAAATGCAATGGTGGGGCAAGCCCCACCAATTCCGCTATGGCTGAGGGGTGCTCACCGGGATGTCCCCTTGTGGACTGGGTTGCCCCGGGTCTGCCGCGGCCGGTGCTGCGGGCTCGGTACAGATGGGGACCGGGGTGTCGTGCTGCGGGGCGGGCAGGTTGACCTCGCGGATCTCGATGGGCGGTGCGGCGGGGGGTATTTCCTGGGACGGCGTGGTCAGGCACGCTTCCTCGGGTTTGTCTTCGATTCCGAGGAAGAACTTGGCGACCCTGGCGTAGTCCTCGGCGCCGTTGCAGTCGGGGTCGTACTCGAAGATCGTCCTGCCGTAGCTGGGGGCCTCGGCCAGCTTGATATTCCTGCGGATAAAGGCCGGCAATAGTTCGGCCTGAGACCAGGCGTTATTCGAGCCGCGGGCGCTGTTGAGGAATCGCTCGATATCGGCGCGGACCTCGTTGGGCAGCGACGCCCGCGTGTCGTGCATGCACAGCAGCACGCCCGTGACCCGCAGGCGCGGGTTGATTCGCTTGTTGACCAGATCGACCGTCTGGAGCAGCTTGCCAAAACCCTGCAGAGCGAGAAAGTGCGGCTGCAAGGGGATCAGGACTTCCTGGGCGGTCGCCAGCGCGTTGAGCGAGAGCAGGCCCAGCGACGGGGCGCAGTCGATGAGGCAGAAATCGAACTGGTCCTGGCACGACTGCATGGCCTCGCGCAGGATGATCTCGCGGCCGACGACACTGACCAACTCGGTCTCGGCGCCGACGAGATTGATGTTGGCCGCCAGCAGCCAGAGGTTGGGGCGCACGAGCATCAGGCTCTGGAGAAAATCCGCGGACTGGGTCAGGACCTCGTAGGCGCTGGACCCGATCGCCTGGGGCTCGACGCCGAGGTGGATCGTCAGGTGGGCCTGGGGATCGAGATCGATCACGATCACCCTGCGGCCCGCGGCAGCCAGGGCGGCCGCCACGTTCACCACCGTCGTCGTTTTCCCGACCCCTCCCTTTTGATTGAGCACTGCAATCGTTCTCAAGCCATCAACCTCGCTGATCATCCACTTGCCGATGGTCGGCCTGCATCTTTTTCAAGACGGCATCGAGTACGCCATTGACGAACGGGCCCGACTTGTCCGTGCTGTATCGCTTCGCCAGCTCGATCGCCTCGTTGATTACCACCTTCGGGGGAATGTCGGGACAGAACTTCAGTTGATACACCGCCAGCCGCAGGGTGCTCCGGTCCACCGGCGACAGCCGCGAGAACTGCCAGCGAATCGTCGAGCCCGTGATCAGCTCATCGCACTCCGCCACCTTCTCCCACGTCCCCGTCGTCCACTCCCAAGCGAGCTTGCGCGTTCGCTCGTCGCCCTCTTCCTCATAGAAGAAGTCGCCCATCAGGCGCGGGAGCAGATCGGAGCCCTGAACGTCAAGCTGATAGAGCGCCTGCATGGCGAGCTCTCTGGCCCTTGTTCGTTTGTCGGTATGCATGCGTATGTAGGCGTCCGTGCGTGTAAGAATCATTCAAGCCCTATTCTCCTGCAATCCAGCGGCCTGCACGCGACAGGACCGATATCACTTCATCTGCTCCAGGACGTGGACCATTTCCATCGCGGTTACGGCGGCATCGGCGCCCGCGTTGCCCATCTTGGTGCCCGCCCGCTCGATCGCCTGCTCGAGCGTCTCGCACGTCAGGACGCCGAAGATCGTCGGCACGCCCGTGTCGTAGTTGATCTGGCCGACGCCCCGAATCACCTGCTGACAGACGGCATCGTAGTGGCTGGTCTGGCCCCGGATGACCGCGCCGAGACACAGGACGGCGGCGTACTGCCCGCCGGCGGCGAGCTTCCTGGCTACGATCGTGATCTCGCACGCGCCCGGGACCCAGACGACCTGGATCTGGTCATCGGCGGCGCCGTGCCGCTGAAGACAGTCGATGGCCCCTTCCACCAGTTTCGAGGTGATGAAGTCATTGAACCTGCTGACGACGATGGCATATTTGCCCTTGCCGGCGGCGATCCGGCCCTTGATCTGGTTGACCATAGCTGGCTCTCCAAACAAACTGTGGCATGCCCCACGGACACATGCAGCCGACATGACCGCCGGCCCACGGCCACGGGTACAGTATAATAGGAGTTCTGGAGAATGGAGATAGGAGCGAATCTCCATTCCGCAAAAGCTCGTTTATAAGACCGTAGCTGAACGGCCTCCAGAAAAACAGCGTTCCCGACGCGGCCCGCATGCCAGGACATCGCGTTTCACCACGCTGACCGCCGTTATTATAAAGGCTTACCGCCCGATTGGCCAGCACAATCCGCTCGGTGCCAAAAACAAATGTCCACCCGGCGAAAATACTAAGGCCGACGCACGTGATGGGCGATAACGCTGGTGGATGATCGTATATTTTATGAATGAGAATCTCGCAGCGTGGGTGGCACCGCCAAACTCATTTGACGGTGCTGATTCGGTCGGGCCTGACCATCCGAGACCCCACGGGCAAACTCGTTTGCCCGTGCCACCCTTTGTGGCGTCTGTCGGAACGAAGGTGATAGAGAAGTTCATGCATAATCGGTAGCAGGCAGGGAATACCCCCGGAGGTGCACGGCACGTATGGTGTTTGACGGCGCTGAAATCGGTCCCTACGATCGAGCCGAGCGAAACGCCCGCAAGGCGTTCGAGCTCTACGAAGACGGCAAGATGACCCAGGCCCTGACACAGTTGGACCGGGCCCTGGAGATCAACCCGACCAACAGCGCGTGGCACTTCAACAGGGGCCTGACGCTCGACGCGATCAGCCGGTTCGAGGAAGCCATCAGCGAGTACGAGACCTCCCTGCAACTGAGTCCCGACGACCTCGAGGTCCTCAACGCCCTCGCCGTGGACTACACTCGCACGGGATTGTATGACCGAGCCCTGTCCACGTTCGAGTACATCGAGCAATTGGACCAGAAGTTCGAGCCGTGCTACTGCAATCGGATCATCACCTACACGGAGATGGGCCAGCACGACCTGGCCGAGCAGATGTTCTACCTCGCCCAGCAGATCGAAGCGGATTGCCCCCTGTGCTACTACAATATCGGCAACAGCCTCTTCGCCCGCGGCCAGTTCAAAAAAGCGGTCCGCTGCTGGATGCGCACCGCGGAGCTGGAGCCCATGCACCCGCAGATCCACTACCGCATTGCCCAGGCCTTCTGGTCCGACGGCGAGCGCGACCTTGCCCGGGAGCATTTCCTGGCCGAACTGCGGGCCAACCCCGGCGACATCGAGGTCATCATGGATTTCGCCCTGTTCCTGCTCGAGCTCGGCGAGATCGAGTCAGCCCAGGAGAAATTCCATCGCATCCTGGAATTCAACCCCGAATTCGCGCCCGCCCTGTTCTACCTCGGCGAGTTGTCCTTCGATCGGGGCGACGTCGAGAAGGCCGTGGAGCTTTTTCAGCAGGCCATGCAGAACGACGCCACGCTGCCCGGGCCGCACTACCGCCTCGCTCAACACGCGCTGGCGTGCCACCGAACGGGCGACGCGAGAGCCTGCCTGCTCGCGGAACTCGACCTCGACGTGGATGATTCCAACACACTGATGTCGATGGGCTCGATGTTCCTGACCCTCGGCGACCCGGACCACGCCACGCAATGCCTGCTGCGGGCGACGGGACTGGACAAGCGTAATGCCGACGCCTACTACTACTTGGGCATCGCCGCGGCGAACAAGGAATACTATGAGGACGCCGTACGGTTCTTCTCCCGAGCCATCGACTTGAACGCCGTCCATCCAGGCGCCCTGAAGGACTTGGCCCTTGCCTACCTGGCGGCGGGCAACACCACGAAAGCGGCGGAACAGATCGCCCGGGCCCGGGCGGCCCTGCCGGAGGATTCCGAGCTGCGGGCCATCGACTACGGCATCCG
>Ga0315284_10006602_pt1 | contig 16522 bp, 17 predicted proteins | sample YL17G09_16_MG_FD_203696 | JGI IMG/M metagenome (GOLD analysis project Ga0315284, IMG submission 203696) | Sediment microbial communities from Yellowstone Lake, YNP, Wyoming, USA - YL17G09_16 | ecosystem: Environmental > Aquatic > Freshwater > Lake > Sediment | place: USA: Wyoming | collected...
CAAAAAAATTATTCGTGTGGAGGTTGTGGAAGAAAATAATATAACAGTAATATATGCCTGTAACTTTCTCTCCAACTATGCGTGCTACTAATTATAGTACAAATGCAATTTATGTTCCTGTTACAAGAAATTTAAATAATTGCAATAATACATTATGTTATACGTATAATCACAATTATATTTCACCACCTCATTCTGGAGGAAGTTATATAGGAAGAAGTGCATCTGCTTATTTATATGGAAGAAAACGGCTATAAATAATATCTGGAAGATTCGCTTCTTGATTTTTAGAAACATCAATAATATCTGGACTCCTTTGGAGTCATGTTTTATTTTTATGAACAAGTTCATAAATGATTCTGGAAGCTTCGCTTCTTGATTTTTATTTATCAACAAAGTTGATAAATAAAAAATTGAAATGATTATTCAGAATACTAATTCTTTACTCTTGAACATGTTGTCTATTCAGAATCTTTATATTTCATTCATTGGAGAGAAATTTGGAGAACAAGATGTTCTTCAAATTTTTGAAGAAAAACAAATTGGAGAAATTGAAAAAATTGTATTCTTTGATCATAATTATCAATTGGGACCAGCTGGAGATTGGGGAAGACCAGCAATTATTTATATGAAAAAATGGGAATTTAATGATTATACTCGTGCGTTGAATTTTATGATGAATATTGAAAAATTGAGTTTTATTGAAATTGATGAAACTACGAGTTGGACAATTCAAAAATATTCTTCTCCTTCCAATGAGGAATATTTAGAATTGTAAGAAATAAGAGAGATAAAATTGTTTATAAATTTAATAATTGTTTAATATATGAAGAAATTGACAAAATGTAATAATGTGGTGATTACTTCTTTAATAATTATTGGAACATTTCTTGCATTTTTTTATTTGTATGTATATGGATATAAGAATGAAGGATTTATTAATATTAGTGGAAGACGAACAATTGGAGATATAAAAAATGATATAGATAATAAAAATAATCCAACTTACGCTTCAAAACAGATTCCACAAAATGGTAAATTTCATAGTTGTGATGTATTAACAGATTATGGACAAGAAGTATGTAATAATGGAATTACAATGGAACATCTAAAATGTAAATGGGATGGTTCTCCAACAAGTTATTCTGGTTCATCTATACAAATGAGCACAGGTGGTAAATGTGTAACTATTTAAAAAAATATATATAAATAATTTATACCAGTGAAGATAATAGATTAACTTAGTTGATAATATTCTTCATGATATACAACTACAGAACGATATAATACATTACATGAATACATTATAACATATGTTACTAATATTATAACGCAAATCCATCCAAATAACACATTATAACGAACAATATTATCTTCATCTAACAGAAATTCCTGTAAATAATTATTTATTAAATAAATATCATATGGATAATTATAATTAGGGTAATTAGGATAATTCTCTTGAATTGGGGGCTCCATGAAATATAGTGGTTGAGTTAATTTGCAAAAATTTTTTCTCATTAAATTTATTTCTTCTTGATTTGACATTTTTATATGAACAATAATTTGTCGGCAATATGGACATTCCAAATTATATTTTTTTGTTGTATTGATCATATATTCTTTTGTGCAATAAATACAGAATATATGATTACATGATGTAGTTAGCTGATTTTGTAAATTGATTTCTTCATAACAAATAGAACAAGTATTAATTACTTCTTGTTTTGTCTTGATAATTGACATGTGAAATTTTTGTTTAGGATAGCTCATTTCTCTCTTTAAAGAGAGAAAAATAATAAATAGTAAATCAATTTTATTATTAAATTCTTGCCTCGGTTTGTCTAACAATAATAAACCGTTCTTGTCTTCTTTCATATAATCTTATTTCAGAAAATCTTGATTCAGGTCTTCTTCTTTCTCTCATATTATCCTGTTGTGGAACATTTACTAGATTTTTAATATTATTCATTTCTATTTTATTAACTAATTTTATAGTTGTAATATCCCTTCTACAGCAAGGACATGTTAATGATTTTTTATTTTCACTATAAACTATATATTCTTTTATACAGTCAATACAGAAAGAATGATTACATCCAACTTTGGATCTTGTTTCTGGAAGAATATTTTCAAAACAAATAGGACATTCATCATTTAAAAATGTTTTTGTAAAAATGCAAAATCTAGTAGTTTTTAATGTTTCAATTTTAATAGTAAATTTCTTCATTTGTTCAAGTATTATATAATTATATAAATGATTTATTTATTCAATTTTATATTAGTAATTATAACTAATAATATAAAATTGAACTTAATAATTTGAAATACTTTTTATTACTTTATTTGAATGAGAATGGCAACAATTGCAATGGCTAGTATTTTACAAAATTTGGAATTAATTGATATTAATTTCAAGAAATGTGTGAATGGATTTCACCTAATAAATTCTTGCAATATCAATGAAACTATTTGGGAGGATTTGAATTCTCTCATTTTTACAAAATCTGGAATAAAAGTCACTTCAAAAAGTGATGGAAGTCATATTTCAGGAATGGATATTCAATGTTCTTTAGGAGGGATTAGCAATAAATCCGCAAAATATTCTCTCCATAGAAGAAGTATTGATATTAGTTCTTATCGCTTGACAACTGTTTGTAATCCAACCCGTTTGGGAACAATCAGTGAAATTGTGGAAGAAATTAATCAAAGAAAAAATTTTGAATATTATTCTATTATTGTGAGAGAAGAAATGGAAGGAAAAAATAATTATGATTGGTTATTTATTCCAAGTGATTATTATCTATTAGACCCATCTTCATATGAATGGTCTCCTATGATTGGAAAAAAAGGAAAAAATAAAGATTTGCAAGTTGGATGGAATACCAATGAAATAAATGGTTGCAAAATGAGTATTACATTCAGTATGTCATCACAATTATGGATTCATTTGGAAATGACAGAAGAACTCAGACAATTTATTGTCTCTAGTTCAGAAGTAAGCACACAATCAAAATATAATTATATTGACTTATTAGACAAGCTCACATAATCTTTCTTTTGCAATAATAATATATTCACTATTAATTTCAAAACCAATAAAATTTACATTATTTTTTTTTGCAGAAACACATTCTGAACCAGAACCTACAAAAGGAACAACTAATAAAGTTTCGGTTTCTTTATTTAAACAAGCTTTAATCAATGTATCACATAATTGTAATGGTTTCTGTGTTGGATGGTCTACTCTTTCCTTTTTACCAGCACCCCCTGCAAGGGCCGACACTTTGATAACATCTCTGGGTAATGCGCCATTCTCGTGAGCGGTATAAGTAGTTTCTTTCTCTCCATTACTGAATCTTCCTTTTGTAGATTTTCTTACCTTTCCAGCCGAATGTTTCAAAAATGTATCTGTATAAGGTTCTCTTACATCATCTCTATTAAAAGTTGGTTTATTTTTATAACAACATAATATACTTTCATGAGTTCTTTGCCAAAAATTGAGAGAAGGAGTTACTTTATTTGTATAATGCCAAATTAGCCATCTAACATTACAATCTATTCTTGTTCTAATAAATGCAAGTATTTCACTAAAACCATAAATATAAAGAGTACCACTTGGTTTGAGAATTCTCAAACATTCTGCAATCCATTCATCACACCAAATTAAATAATCATTCATTTTTTGCTTATCACTATTGTTACCAAAATCTTTTCCAATATTATAAGGAGGATCACAAATAATAATATCAACTGAATCAGATTGTATTTTTTTCATTCCAAGAATACAATCTTCGTTATATATTTCATTGAGAGAAAGTTCTTCCATTTTTGATTGTAATAATAATAAAAAAATAATTTTAATAATCAATTTTATATTATCTTCCTGTCCAAACTTTTAATAATGGAAGATGTTTATAATTATCTTTATCTTCAAATAAAATACCCCAATTACAATAGCTATGAATATTTCCAAGTAGAGATTCATTTACTACATGTTTCTGTAATAAACAAGCAATAACTCTTTCAAAAGAACATCTATTATCTCTATTTAATACAACATCTAATAATTTACTTATTTCATATTTGTTATTAACAAAAGTTAAATATTCATGTGTAATAATAGACATTCCTCCAAAACATCCTTTCCATAAATCTTTATTTTCATAAAAAGAAGTTAATTCATTATCATTAAATAAATTTATCATAATTATTTCTTTTTCAGGTTCATCCCAATAATGTTCAAAAATCCATAATATTTTATAATCTTTAACATCTGTAACATCTATATATTTATTAATAAATACAGAATCATGAATAATTATAGCAGTATCAAATAATTTATTTGAAAGATAATAATAATAAGATAATAATTCTCCTCTTCCATGAAACTCACTATTAATAACAACTACATTATATAAGTTTTGTTCTTCTTTTAAGATTCTTAAATTGCTATTATCATCTATAATCATAATCATATTTTCTGGATAAAATTCACGAATACATCTATAACTATGATTCCAATATTTATTTGTTAAATCATTATTTACATGTCTTAACATAATAAAACCAACTTTATCCATAATAATATTATTATATATATTTCTTTTAATTACAAATCTTCTTATGAAGTTAATATATTTATATAATAATCACATTTAAGTGATTATTATATTTTAAAGACGCTTCGTGTTGGAATTGAACCAACGATCTTTGAGTTAACAGCTCAATATTTTACCACTAAATTAACGAAGCAACGCATTTCTGCTAATAAAAAAAAGTTATTTAAAATTTGGCTCTCAAAAACCCTAGATGGGACTTGAACCCACAATCCCCAGATTAGAAGTCTGATGCGTTATCCGATTACGCTACTAGGGCAAATGCACGAAGTGGGATTCGAACCCACGAAGAATAAATCACTAGATCTTAAGTCTAGCCCGTTTGACCGCTCCGGAATCCGTGCTTGGTGCCTTGTATCAGAATTGAACTGATGACCTCCAGTTTACAAGACTGGTGCTATACCACTTAGCTAACAAGGCAAATGCTCTCACGCAGGCTTGAACTGCGGACCTTCAGCTCATAAGACTGATGCTCTAACCAACTGAGCTATGAGAGCTATTTGAACCAGGATAATGGCAAAATGGTAAGTGATTTTTTAAAACGAATCGTCAAATAAATTTTATCTGAACAACTCGCCCACTTGCTATTATACTGGCCCATATTATAAAGAGAACTACTCTTTAAATTATTTATAATTATAGATATAAACTAAATTTACGATGTTTTCTCTTTTTATTGGTTTTTCTTTTTCTTTTTTTCTGTGTTTTTCTTTTTCTGTATTTGGAACCACCTATGGATTCCGTGGCAGTGGAGTTTCTACTTTTTGTAATGTTGTCTTGTCTTTTACTTTTTTGCATTGTTGTTGCAACATTTCTCCGTTCATCAGTTTTTAAACCTTCTTTTTTTTTTAAATTACGCGCTTGTTTAGCTTCTTTTTCTTCTATCCTTTGTTGAAGATACCTTACTGCATGTTCTACAGGAATATTGCTAATATCTAATCCATAATTAAGATATAATTTTTTCATTAACCAACCAAATATAAGTTCTTCTATTTCTTCTTTTGTTACTGTTGTAAAACCTTGACGCATTTGTGCCATACCTTTCTCTTCTGCATTAGAGTTGCGTAATAAATAAGCTTTAAATTCTTGAAGACTATTAGTTTTTAATAAATATTGTATAGTTTCTTGATAAATATACAAATCTTCAAATTTTTCCGTACTCATTCCATGTATTTTTCTTGATAAATATTCATAATACAAATTTAAATCTTTTGGACTTAACGACATTACTTTACATGAAAAATCTAAAAAGTTATAATTTGTATTTATTAAATTACAACTTAAATATAAACATAATTCTTCTAAATTAAATTCAATTATCATATGTTTTAAATATATATCATTTTGATCAGATATAGTTGTAGGGGTAAATTGTAAACAAATATTATAATCAAAAAATCCTGCATCAAAAGATTTTATACTGTAAACTGTCATCATTTGACGTCTTATCATAAATGGAATAAGTAGTTCTATTGAAGTAACATTATTTATAAATTCTATAACTGAGGGTCGGTCAACACTACTTCTATTTAAAAGTAAAAAAATACAAAAAAATGGACAAGTAAATAAATTTTCATATTGAGCATAAGTTTTTATAAAATTCTCACCTTGTTTACTTATTCCGCGAATACTAATACATTTTTGTAAAAAAATATTAATTGAATCACCAAATAAATTTGATAGATTTATATTAACAGGTATTGTAAAACATAATAAACAAGGTGTACTATTATTCGGTTCATTACAAGAATAATTTATATTTAAAAAATCTCTAGAATCACTTGGTCTAATTGTTTGAACTAATGGGTAATTTTTAGCTGTTTGTTGAAATGCTAATATGTGTTGTATATCTCGCGATTCTTTATATATTTTTTTTCTTACTTCTGAATTACTTATACAATCTAAATATTTTAATTTAAAATTTAACAAATCTTCATATGTTATTTTTTGTTCGGGTGAACTAAAATGTTCTCCTATATATTTTAATAAACAACAAATAATATATAAAGTTGTGCAGAAAATAGAAAAAAAAGGTGTAATTGTTGTATATTTTAAATTTATTGTTGGTTGAAATTTTACAAAATCTATATCATCAATTTCAAAACCATTCCAAACGGGTCTACAAGGAGTTTCGCTATGACACAACAAACATATTGTTGTATTTGGAGTTACATTATCATTAAATATTGAGTTTTTCATCGTATCTTCGTGCACACCAGAAAGAACATAAGTTCTACTTAAAGACATATATTATAATGTTAATTTATATTTATTCTTCATTCATCATTTGTATCATTTCTGTTACTTCTCTTATCCAATCATCCAGTTTTTCTTTCAGCTCTTCTGATGCAATATAATTTCCTTCTTTATAGAAATCCTCTATATCGTTTATTAATTTAATTTGTTGTTTCTCTCTTTTTTCTTTTAATTTATCTTCTTCAGCTGTTTTTCTTACTTCTTTCTTATAGTCTTCCTTCATTTCTTTTATTCTTACTTTCAGTTCATCTATCAAATTAATTTTATCAATTATTTTTTTACTATTTTCTCTCTTTTTACTATAATTCTTTTCCTTTTTCAATAATAATATTTCTTCTTGAATTTCTTTAATTGTTTCATTTAATTCTTGAACTCCATATATATCATCTAAATTATTCACTCTTTTCTTGCACTTTTCTAATAAATTATAATAAATAGTTAATTTCTCATTTTCTAAAGCAGGTTTATTCAATTCTTTTTCTTTATCTTTTTCCAAATCTTTGTATTTCTGTTCATATTCCTGAATCTTTGCTTGTTTATATACTTTCAATTTCTCTAAAAGTTCTTTTACTTTTTCCATTATTTCTCTCTTACAAGGCATATATAATTTTCTTTTTGTTTTGTTATTAAATATTTGACACTTATCTATGACTGATTTGAAGTGTTTTTGTGTCAACTTTAATAATGGATTATTTTTCAATTGATTAATCTCATCATTTTTAGTTTTCTTTAACTTTTTATATTCACTATTAATCTTTTTAGGGTCAAACATTTTTCTCTCTAAATATTCACTTGGAGTAAATTCGGTTAATACATTTTCTATAATTGGTTGAGCAAATTGCCTAACATCAAATTCCCGATTCAAATAGCTAATAATACCAGTAATTTCATTTTTATATTTCTCTCTTCCATCATGAGTAAAATCCCCTTCTTCATTCAAATATTCATTACTGAATTCTAAAAATGTTTCTGGCATTTGTTCATGAGGAAGTTTACATAAATTTAATAATTTTATTAATTCCATTGGATTAGAAGTTATAGGTGTAGCAGTCATTAATAATAATCTTACAGAATTCTCACGAGAGAGAGAATATGACTTCATGATTGCATTTTTTAAATCAACCATATTGGGCCTTTCTATTCCAGAAAGAGTATCTTCCCCATATAATTTGTGTGCTTCATCAATGATTAATAAAGTTTTTCTAAGAGGGTCAGTAGTTCCATTTCTTTTAGTTAATTGTTCATAGAAACGATTACTTTCATTAATTAAATTTGTGAATTGTTTATAAGAAATAGGTTTGATATTCCAATATTTAGATAATAGACGAAATCTCTCGTTTCTATCATCTGGTATTTTATTTCCTTTTAAAATATATTTACGAAGTTTTTGATGACAAACTTGGTCAAATATATTTTTCCATATATCTTCTTTCAAAGTAGTTCTTGTAACCCATAAAATAGTATATTTTTTGAATTCAAAATTTTTGCTAGCAGCAATAATAGCAGAACAAGTTTTACCTGTTCCAACTGAATGCCATAATAACATACCTTTAACAAAAGTGGTTGGTTTGAAATAATCGCCAATAAACATTTGAGAAGGTGTATAATTGATTAAGGTAGAACCACCTACAATTACTTTATTAGAATCAGAATTGGTTACTAAATCGGAATCTATAACGAAATCATCACCACAAGTATTTTCTATATGAATATTATCCCATTTACAATGTTTAAAATATTTCAAAATAAATCTTTCCAACTTTTCATGAGACATTCTGTGTATGGGTGGAATATATCTGTATTTTACATTGATGACTTCTTCTTCTTCTTCTTCAGATGAAGAAGGATTTGTTAAAGAAGATATGTCTTCTTCTTCTTCTTCTTTAAAAGAAGGATTTGTTAAAGAAGATATTACTTCTGGTGATACATAGAGAGAAGAAGATTCTTTACTTTTATTTTCTCTCTCTTTTGTTTTTTCTCTCTTTTTTGTTTTTCTACGACAATATTTTCGGTGTTTATCAACGAAAATACAATCATCTTTTAAATTTTTACAATCTATTTCATTTTTCTTAGAACATACATTTAGTTCTTTGGGAGATTTTCGTGTTCCTTTTCTACAATATTTTCTATTTTTATCAATAAAATAACAACCTGAAGTAGCATTACAAGCATCTTGAGGTAATTTAGAACAATGAGATGCACCACCTTGTTGTTCGGAAGTAGTATCTCTAATTCTAAAATTATGTATTTTTTTATTCAAATCATAATCTACAGCACAACGAACAGATAATTTTTGTAAATTATTGGTAAAATATATTTCTCTCACATCAATATTCAAAGTTTTTAAATATAGTTCATTTAAAGTAGTGCTATTTAAAAATTGAGAAGATACATCTTCTTGTATAAGTAAATCATAAATATATACATATAAAGGCCAACCGATTCCAGGAATAAACTTCAATCCTTTTTGACCGCAAGTTCTAGTTCCTCTTCCAATAACTTGTTTTAAATCAGCATTATTGAGAGAAGGTTCAAATATATGTATATATTTTATATCAAATAAATCAATACCTTCTTTATATCCATTATCCATAATGATAAAACGACATAATGAACCATGTATATTTTCGGGTCGTTGATTAAATTTACTTAGAATATTTTTCTTTAAAGAAACACTAATAGGTTTGTTATATACTTCCAAAGAAGATAATAAGAAAAAGTTATTATTTTTAGTTTTCAATAATTCCGTATCAGATAAGATATTTTGGTGAGAATTATATCCCAAATGATAATTTTCAGATAAAAAACAAGAAGCTAAAAAATTTGCACCATATCTTCTGGATTTGATATCGCAATAGATAAAATGTTTGTATAATTTTTTATCAGTTTGTAAATCTTTTTCATCTAATTCTTTTATTTTATCTAACAAAGTTTTTGCTTTTGGAGAGATTAATGGTAATTCAGTTTGTAATAATTTTTTATCAAAAGAAGGTTTATCAAATTTATATTTTGTATTATCTTGAGAAAGATTTGATCTTTCTCTCACACATTTGGAATGAAACATATATAATAATCATATAAAAATTTTTTGTCCCATTTTATTTCTGAAAGGATTTAAATACAAATTAGTAATATATAAAAATGAGTATAATTGGAACAACAGTTTTTACAAAAGAAGAACTATATAAAATGAATAATGATTCAAAGTATGGATTCAATTGGATTAATTTGACATTTGTAAATCATATAAATGATAATAGTAAAAATATTAAATATAAATTATATCCAACCGGAAATGTTAAGGATATTAATGTAGGGAGAGAATATATAGCTTTTCAAGAAGATAAAGTATTGACTCAAGATGAAAAGATTAGATATAATCTTCTTTAACGGTGAAAATAAATCTTTTTAAAAAGATAACTTTTCTTTAATAAAGCGCTTTCCAATTAGTAGTTATTAATATAATGATACCAAATAAGAATAATAATATTCTTGTTTCTTCATCAATAATAAAACGGTATCCATAAAATGGGTTAAAAACAATAATACAAATAAAACCCATGCAAATAAGAAAAATAGTTTCTAATCTTTCTTTCCAATAATTAGACCAATTATATTGTGTTGTATAATAAGAAATATCAGATTTAGTTGAATGTTCTATTTTATATTTGTAGTATTTTGTTAAAATAGCAAAAATTACAAATATAAATTTTATAATAATAACGAGTATAACAAATGTATCATATAATTTACCTAATTTTTTCATATAATATATCAATATATTATTGATTGATATATTATTAATAATGATAATTATATTATTGCATTAATTTAATGACAGAAACAGTTTTATATTCATTTACAATTGGTGGAACTAGTGGAATAAATCTTACGACTCCTCTTATTATTGTAAATAATATATTATACGGAGTTACAACTTATACTAATAATTATGGAACTATATATAGTTATAATAAAAACGGAAATATATTTACAAATTTATATAATTTTAATAATACTACAAGTCAAACTAGTATAGGTTATAATCCTATTAGTTCTTTACTTTATTATAATAATACTGGTTTGTTATATGGAAATACATATGATGGTGGTCTCCAGACATCTGGTGGAGTACTGTATAGTATTAATATAAATGGAACTTCAACTTCACCTTTATTTGGTTTTAATAGTAATACTTCTCCTCCTAGTTCTTTTGGTGCAAACCCTAATACTACTCTTATTAATGTAAATGGATTGTTCTATGGAACTACACCTACTAAGGGTTCTAATAGTAACGGAACATTATATTCTTATCAGGTATCAAATAATACATTGACTACTATATATACTTTTACTGGTACTACAGATGGCGGTGTTCCTGTTTCTTGTCTTATTTATGAAAATTCGTTACTTTATGGTACTACAAATACTGGTGGAACTAATAATAAAGGAACATTATTCAGTTTTAACATAACTGGAAGTATATATAATACTTTATATAATTTTAGTAACACTCCACGATATTCTATTATTAATGAAAATGGAATAATATATGGAATTACATATAATAGTAGTAGTAATATTGAAACATTATATAAATATAATATAAGTTTAAATTCATTTTCATCTTTATATAATTTTAATGCTGGAATAACTACTTCATCTTTAATATTTTTAAATGGATTATTATATGGAGTTACAACAAATGGTGGTTCTAGTAGTTTTGGTTCAATATATAGTTATAATATAACAACTAATAAATTAAATACTTTATATTCTTTTACAGGTGGAACAAAAGGAAAAAATCCTTATTCATCTCTTATTTATGATAATGGATTATTTTATGGAACTACAAATTATGGTGGTAGTAATGATTTTGGTACAATATATAGTTATAAATTACCCACACCTACACCCACACCCACACCCACACCTACACCTAATCCTAATCCTAATCCTTTTCCTATATCTGATATTTGTTTTCCTAAGGGAACAATTATTTTAACAGATCAAGGAGAGATATCTATTGATAAAATTATTCCTTTTGAACATACTATTCATAATAGAAGAATTACTGCAATTACTAAAACTATTTCACAAGAAAATTATTTAATATGTTTTTACAAAAATGCATTAGAATATAATTATCCTAATAAAGATACAATTATTAGTAAAGACCACAAAATATTTTATAAAGGAAAAATGATAAAAGCATACAAGTTTTTAGATTATTTTGAAGAAGTTAAAAAAGTAGATTATAACAAAGAGATACTTTATAATGTATTAATGGAAAGATATGAAAAAATAAATGTGAATAACCTTATTTGTGAATCATTGCATCCAAATAATATAATAGCACAATTATATAATAGTAAGCTTAATGAGGAAACTAAAAATAAAATAATATGTGTAATGAATGACAGTAAAAATAATAATGATAATAAATCTTTTATAAAAATTTGTGAATCATTTAATTCAAATAATATATTAAAAAAAATATATAATAGTAAACTTCGTGAAAAATCTAAAAATAAAATAATATATGGAATGAATAAAAATATGAATAAATAAATTCAAAAAGCTGATTTATACAAGTTATATTTTAAGAAGATGATGAGGATGATTTTTGAAACTTATTAATGCATTCCCAAATTTTGGCGGATTCATCAATAGAAAAGACACCTCTTCTTTGTCCTAAATTCAAAAAAGAAACTAACATATTCAAAGCAACAGTTTCATTCGTAACTTCCATAGTCATTAAATTATTCTTCAAATCAATAAGGTCTTTCTCCATAAACTGATAATACTTATTTATTTATATTATAATTTTTAAAAATAATATAATAGTTTAAATATTTTAATTATAATTTATGTAGAATGTCGTTTATTATTGAAAATGTTAATATTAATTTTCATCAAGGAGAAAGTAAATATGATAATATAGTTCCAAAATTATTTGATGAAGAAGAAAAAAAATTTGGAACAATTAATATTTTGATGAAAGATTTGGAAGTAAGTAAAACTCCATGGTTTATATTTTTTAGTAATGATATTTCTGGTTCAATGTCTTCTTTTTGTGAAAACAACAAAAACACAAAGATGGAACATTCAAATCATACAATTCGTAATATTCTTACACTTTTTTCAAAATATTCAAAAGAAGTAGAGATTTGGGTTCAGGTTGATGCATTTGATGACCAAATTGATAAAATTATTCCAGCACAAAGAGTTACAGAAGATAATATTGATTTTCTACTTTTGTGTGTGAATAAAATGAGAGCAAGAAATTCAACTAATATTGAATTGGCTATAAATAATGCAAATAATGTGATTACAAAATTTCAAGAAGAAAATGAGAATTTTAATGTAGCTCATATTTTTACAACAGATGGTAATGCTACAGTTGGAATTCAAAATATTAAATCATTATCTGAATTGGTAAACAAAAAATTTGTAAATATTTTTATTGGATTTGGGTTGGACCATTCTATGGAGACATTAAATAGTTTGGCAAATTATGTTGGAGGAAGATATTATTTCATTGATGATATTGAAAATGGTGGATTGGTGTATGGAGAGATTCTTCATTCATTGTTATATAAATGTTTTGAAAATATAAAGATAGAAGTTCAAAATGGAGAGATATATGATTATATAAAAGGAAAATGGGAGAAAACTTTGCATATAGATTCTCTCTATAGTCAAGCAAATAAGACATTTCATATTAGTTCAAGTAATTTTAATTCAATAGAGATTCTATTGAATGGAACACATAATAAACTTGATATTGGATTTATGGTGAATAGAGAAGAAGATGAAAAATGTATAGATTTGAGTAAATATATTTTCAAGCAAAAGTTGCAAGAGCTTATGTTTAAATATTCAAATAGAACTTATGTAACAGTTATTCAAGAATTCAAAGATTTGTATGAAAATTTGAAGTTGTATATGGAAGATTATAAAGATGATGAATTTTTAGTAAAGTTGCATGATGATATTGTAGTTATTCTCTCTTCAAGTAATACAATGTATGGGCAAATGTTTTGTAATGCATTGAGACATTCAAATGCAAAAGAACAAGTATACAATGTAAGAAATGTTCCAAAAATGGAATTTATGGAATTTGAAGATTGTGACTTTGGAGTTTCAAGAGGGGGAGGTGGTGGAGGACATACTATGGCTCATCCGCAATATAGAACATTAAGTGATGATACTTGTAATAGACAATATTCTACTCCAAAACAAATGGAAATGATGAGAGGTTGTAGTGCTCCAATGCCACAAAGGAATGATATATTTACTTTTCAAAACGTAAGTGACTGTGAAAATGTTAATGACTGTGAAAATGTTAATGACTGTGAAAACATAAGTGACAGTCAAAATGTAAGTGACAGTCAAAACGTAAGTGACTGTGAAAATGTTAATGACGGTCAAAATGTTAATGACGGTCAAAATGTATCTGCATCTGATTCTGAAGATGATAATGCATATGATGGTAAAGATTTAGAAGTTGAAACTAATAATCGTTCATATCGTAGTTTTAATACATAATTATTTTATTAAACATTTGTATAAATATTATATTCTTCTTTTTCTGGGTCATATTCTAATTTTGGTTTAACTCCGGTATTATATTTATTTATTTTCTCTCTGGGAATATTTATGTTCCATAAATATGCCCAAATAGGACTGATAATTCCTTGATCGCCAATATCCAAAGAAAATTTACAATTATAATTAGGAACATCTTTAAAACAAGGATTACAAGGTTCTTCTAAAAATTTAAATCCTGTTAATAAAGAAGGAATCTCTTTTGGATTAACAATTGTTTTATTTTCAATCATATATTCAGATTGCATAGGCGTAGGTTCTTTTATTACTTTTACCATATCTCCATCTTTATTGCATTGCAACAAGTTATTTATATTTTCTGGTAATTTATCATTATGGCCAATAATAGCTCCATTTATAATAAATTGTCCTTCTTTTGTATTCCATGCTAATAACTCTGTAATTGCTCGTTCATTATAAATTCGTTTAGCTTTTTCAAGAGCACTTGCAGGGTCAAAACTTATTCCACTATCTCGTTTTATCATTTGTAAATATATTTCTTCAATTTTAGGAGACCATGTCCAATGTCCTGTTTGAAAATATTTTTTTACTTCTTTTGGAGTAACTTGTTGTTGAATAATATTAACATCATAAATATAATTAGGATTATGTAAATCTTGATAATTTAAAAATTCTCTAATTAATTCTGGAGACCAAATATTATCAAATCCTTCTTTTGTATCAGATAAATAAATAGAAATACTTATTATAATAAGTATCATTAAAAATCCAAAACTGATAGAAGGATTATAAAGATTAAGTATAAAAATAAGAAATAAAAGAAATATAACACCATAAAAAGAAGTAAATAATTTATTCATTTGAAATGGAAATAAGTATATTAAAAAAATTAAAAATAAAAAAAAGAAAATATAAAGAAGATAATGTTTTGGATTTTTCATTATATTATAATGAATTATAATATAATGTTTTTAATGTCCAGTTGAACCAAACCCACCTTCTCCTCTCTCTGTATCTTCATTCAATTCATCCACAATTTCCACAATAATAGGAACTAAAGAAGGAGCACATATTTGGATAATAGAACTATATTGTTGTATTGTCTGAATATTATTTTCATAATAATGTACAACATCAAAACATCCCATAAGATTTCCTCTATATCCTGAATCAATAATTCCAACACTATTTGCCAATCTCAAAAGAGTTTTGCTTCCAGTGCTTGATCTTGGATACATATAATATCCAGTATATTCACTGTGATTTTTTGAAATCAATGTTGCAGAACATTTCACTCCAAAATCTATTTTATTAATTTGGTTCGTATAACATTCTGTTGTAGTTGGAACCAACAAATTAAAACCAGCATCTGGATAAATATTATTTGCCAAATTATTATTATGATTGTTTGCATTTTCAATATATTTTTGAATCAGAACATTATCTTCAGATGTCACTTTAAGTTGTAGATGCATAATTCTTTCATGTCTTGTCAAAAGTTCATTGAAATAATATTCCAAATTAACATTATAAAATTGTGGATTATTAATATAGGTATTATTATCATTTATGATATTATTTTCGTAAGCAGACATTATGATAGTTTTGTATTTTATATTTAAATTATTTCATTAATTATATACGTTTATTAAAGAAGTAAATATATTGAGAATATCTAGATAATAGTCCATAGAAGCAGTAATAAAATCTCCAAAATAATTTCTTTGTAAAATATAATTTGTATCATAGATGATGTAAAAAGAAAATAATATTACTCCCAATATTCCATATATTTGATGTGTTTGGGATATATTTCCAAGAAAAATAGATATTAATTGAAATAAAATGAGAGAAAGTAATAAGTAAAATAATAATAATCCTACCCATAAACTTAACTGTATTCCGAATAAGATAAGTATAACTCCGATTAAAAACATAGTAAAGTAAATAGAAATGGTTCCTAGAACAGCAAATTGAATAAGTTGTTCACTTACTTGATTTTTTAAAGAAGAGAGAATAATACCGAATAAGCTTGAAAATATTGTAAATAAAATAAATTTTAACCACATTGGCAT
>Ga0315284_10006603_pt1 | contig 16520 bp, 18 predicted proteins | sample YL17G09_16_MG_FD_203696 | JGI IMG/M metagenome (GOLD analysis project Ga0315284, IMG submission 203696) | Sediment microbial communities from Yellowstone Lake, YNP, Wyoming, USA - YL17G09_16 | ecosystem: Environmental > Aquatic > Freshwater > Lake > Sediment | place: USA: Wyoming | collected...
CCCCGCTGCCTCGCTCAAACTCACCTCACTTTTTCCTTCCCTCTTTCTCTCTCCCACCCCCACCACCGAACTCCGATCCAGCCGCCTCTGCATCCTCAAAGGGATCCACCCGCGGGAGCCGCGCAAGAAGCCCGCGGGTCGCCACAAGACCTACTACCACGTCAAGGACGTCCTCTTTCTGGCCCACGAGCCCTTGCTCAACAAGTTTCGCGCCGACGCCGCCTTTGAGCGCCGCGTCCGGAAGGCCCGCGCCAAGAGGGGAGACGACGCCGCGAGGGAGCTCGAGGCCGAGCGGCCCGTGCACAGGCTCGACCACCTGATTCGGGAGCGGTACCCGACGTTCAACGACGCGCTGCGCGACCTCGACGACCCCCTGTCCCTCGTCCACCTCTTCGCGGCGCTGCCGTCGGACCAGAGGGCGGGCGTGCCCTCGGCCGCCGTCGCCGCGTCGAAGAACCTGGCGACGGAGTGGGCCGCCTGGTGCGCGCGCTCGGGCTCGCTGCGCAAGGCGTTCATCTCCGTGAAGGGCTACTACTTCCAGGCCAGCGTGCGCGGCAACACCGTGACCTGGCTCGCGCCGCACGCGCTCGCGCAGGTGCTGCCCCCCGACGTCGACTTCCGCGTCATGGCCACCTTCCTGGAGCTGGCGTGCACGTCGATGCGGCACGTGCTCGCCCGGCTCTACGCTGACCTGGGGAGCCCCTACCCGCCGAGGGCCGACGCGGCGCTGGACGGGGCCGCGGCGGGGCTCGAGGCGCTGATGCGGGGGCTGGCCGCCGCCGCCGCCGCCGCCGGGCCGAACAACGGGAACCCCGCCGCCCTGGCCTCGGCGCCGGCGACGCCGACGCTGCTCCTCGCCGGGAGCCTGAACGGGAAGCGCGAGCGCCGCCGCGCGAGGCGCGCCGCCCAGCGCGCTGCCGCCGGTGGCAGCGCTACCGCTGAGAACGGCGAGGATGAAGACGGCGAGTCGAGCGGCGACGAGGACGGCGGGGAGGAAGGCGATGCGGCAAAGGCCCGCCTCGCGGCGCTCCCGGCCAAGGCCGCCGCGCTCGCGGCCGAGGCCGGCGACGGTACGATTTCGCCTTTTCTTCTTCTACTTCTTCTTCTCTTTCTTCTCTTTACGCAGCTCCACAACACATCCGGCGGGTCGGACTGTCTCGCCTTTGCCGGCGCAGTTTTCCGACCTGTTTCTAACACGCACATAGGGGCGCCGAAGAGCTAGTTTGCACTAGATTTCTACAGATGGCGTACATCCCTTTAACAAACGCCGGAGAGCAAGTCGTCCGCCCTCCCCCCCCAATCACCTTCCGACTGCCCTATTCCAAATCCGCGCCCCTCGTGTTCGCAGCCGGCTTTCCCCTTTCGGGGGGTCTGCCGAGTCTCCGCTTGTGGCGCGGAGGGGATTTGTCGAAGGGTCTGGAATCAAGGGGGAGGTGTGGCGCGAACGCTGATTCCATCACCGTGGGGAACGCGCCGTCGGCGCCGGGACCCTTTCGGTCCTACCCAGCGATCGGCATTTCTTTCTTCTTCTTTCGTTCTTTCTATTTCGTTTTTCTCACCAGAAAATAACATCGAATAAACGAACAAAACACAACAGAGCCCGCTTCCTCTTCGCAGCAGCAGCAGCAGCAGCAGCGAGACCAGCAAACTCCCGGTCCCGCTCCGTCCTCGGACGCCGCGGCCTGCTCGTCGCTCTTCCGCGGGCTCGTCTTCTACATCGCCCGGGAGGTCCCGCGGGAGCCCTTGCTCCTGCTCCTGCGCTCATTCGGGGCTGAAGCGGTCACTTGGGAGGGGCCCGGCGCGCCCCTGAAGGTCGACGACCCCAGGATCACGCACGCGATCGTCGACAGGCCACCGCCTCCCCCCGCCGCCGCCGCCGCCGCGTCGGCGGAGGAGGGAGGGCCCGCCCTCCCCCCGCGAGCCTCGGTCGTGCCGCAGTGGGCCTTCGACTCGGCCAACTTCCGCGTCTGCGCCGACGAGCGCCGGTATGCGCCCGGCAAGAGGCCGCCGCCGCACCTGTCTCCCTTCGCTGACGCCGCGGACGACGGTGGCTACGTGCCGGCGTACGCCGAAGAACTGAAAGCTCTCCGGGAGGCGTCGTCGCGGGCGTCGAGGGGCGCGCGGGCGACGGCGGCCAAGGACGCCCTGGCAGAGTTCGAGGCCGCGGCCGCCGCCGTCGCCGAGCGGGGAGCTGCCGCTGGCGGCGATGCTGGCTCCGCTCCCGATGCATTAGAGGCTCCCGACGCGATCGATGCGGACGAGGTCGCGGCCGCGGCGGCGCACGCCGACGGGCTGGCCAAGGAGCTCGGCCTGTCCGTGCCGTCGAAGTCGACGAAAAAGGCGATGGCAGTGAAAGAGGCTGCCGCCGACGAGAAGGACGCCGTCAAGCCCTCCGCCGAGGTCGCCAAGGCCGCCGACGCGGACCGCATGCGCGCTCAGATGCTCCCCAGGAAGAAGAGGCACCTGTACGAATCCGTGCGCAAGGCGCAGGACGCGAAGAAGGCGCGCGGGGAGAAGCTGGCCGAGAAGGCTGCTGCGGCGGCGGCAGTGGCGGGCAAGTGAGAGAGAAAGACTTTCGAGAGAGAGGGAAGAGAGAGAGGGAGAAACGACTGTAATTTCGAAATCAAAAAAGGAAATGAAAGAGAATGATGGGGTGACGAGCTGCTGCTGCTGCTGCTGCTGCCGCTGTGTCGCGGAAGTTCTGCGGGAGTCGGAGTTGAGGGAGAGTGAGAGTGAGAGTGTGTGAGAGAGAGATAGAGAGGGAGAGAGAGAAAAGAGAGAGAGAACGAACAACGGAGGAAGAGGCGTTCGGAGAAGGAGAAAAAAAAAGAGACAGCGAAAATTTTCACTCCTCCCATCGCCGTCGGCATCACCGCCGGCTCTTTTGCCGTCATCGTCGCTGCCCGACTTCCCCTGCCGCTCTCCGCGCTCGAATCGTCCACGCGATGATTTCGAACACGTTTTCTAGCCGCCCGACGGCGGCGCTGGGCAGCAATCGCTCCGGTTCGACCTCACGCGCTGTGCCCTGTCGCCGCCCAACAATCGGCGGGAAGCTTTCGACCTCGACCTCGACCTCGACCTCGAAGGCCTCCTCCTCTGTCCGGTCGCCGTCGCTGTCCTCCTCTCCGGCAGCCCGGGCCGTCGCCCCCCCCCGCGCCCTCTCCCGCCCGTTCGACCCGCCCTCGGCTCCCGTCACGGCTGACTCGGACCCAGAGCTGCTCGAGGTGCTGGAGATGTGCGACGACGCCGAGCTGGAGAGCGTCTGGGGCCTGCTGACCGGTGCGTCGCCTTTTTTCGAAGAAGAAAAAAACGTGTGAAAAAATGGGGAGCGAGGAAAAAAAAACTCTCGCAAGCCGACCTCCGTTTCTTCTCTTTCTCCGTTCTCACATTTTCCCTCGACCCGCTTTCCTCCCCCCCCCACACACAACAACGACAACAACCACAACAACACCGAACAGGCATCTCCCCGCTGTCCCCTCTCGTCAAGTCCATCGCCGTCGCCTCCTCCCCCTCCCCGCCCCCTTCGCCCTCGAGGCCGGGCGGGCGCGCGGCCCTCGCCGCCGCGATCGACGCCCGCTTCCGGTTCCTGGCGGCCGACGCCGGGGCCACGCTGGGAGGGCGAAGGCCCAGCTACCGCGACACGCTGCTGCGGCTACGGGACAGGCTGGGCGTGCGGTGCCCGGGCGGCCTGAGGACGGCGGAGCTCGAGGCCGAGATCCTGATGCACTCGCTGGGCGACGCCAGCGGGTCCGGCGACGGGCTGGTCTCTGTCGGCGGCTCCTCCGCGCCCCGGGGCTCTGCGCCTTCTTCCGCGGCGGCGACGGTGGCTGCGACCCCGGCCCCGGTGCAGCATGCCGCCTCGGCGCCCAGGCAGCGCGCCCGCAGAGCGGCAGCATCCAGCTCTTCCTCTCCTTTGAGCAGCGGCGGCAGCGGCGGGGTCTTTGCGAGCGCCGCCGCCGCCCTGGGTGCCGCCGCCGCGCTCGAGGCGGCGCGAGGCACGGCCCTGCGCTCCCTCGGCGCCGCCGCCGTGGGCAAGCGCGCCGCGCACGAGGCAGCGCTGCGGGCCCTGGTCGCGCGCGCCGGGGCCAGGGGCGCCGCGAGCGTCTCGTCAGCCGTCGCCGTCCGCGGCGCGGCGCGCTCCGCTGCGGCGGCCGCGGCGCGCTACAGCGGCGCGCGCGTTGCGCTCTCGGCGCTCTCGGCGGCCTCGTGGGCGTTCCTCGCGGCTGACCTGGGCCTCAGGGCCGTCGGCACCGACTGGTCCCGCGTGGAGGGCGCGGTGCTGGCGCTGGCGCAGGTCCGGCTGCTGCGCACGTACGGCTTTGTCTCGTGCGAGCCGGATGCTTCGGACCTTGGCTCCTATGGCGGTGGCGGCGGCGGCGGCGTCGGGCCAGCCTTCTTCTCCCCGCCGCTGACGCTCCCTCCGGCGGCAGAAGACATGTCGAGGAGCCCCTCGAGGCCCGCCGCGGCGGAGGCTTAGTAGCAGAGAGGGAGTTGAGAGAGAGAGAGAGTTGAGAGAGAAAGAAAAAAGGAAAAGAAAACGAGCGAAAAAGAAAAAAGTGTCTTTGTTTTTACCTGGAGGGAGAATGAGCCAGCGAGCGAAAATAGCATCAGATAGACAGACAAACAAACGACAGAACAACTAAAATCCATAGAAAATGCACAGACAGCAACGAGAGACAACGAGCGAGAGCGAGAGAGAGCCAGCGAGCGAGCGAGCGAGAGAGCCCGTTGTAAGATCAAGCAGAGAGAAGAAATCATCCGATTTTCCTAAAGCACGACAAAACGCCCTTGCGCGCGTTTTTCCGTCTTGCCCTTTTTACACCATTTTCGTTTTCCTCTCTCCCTGCTCCCCAAACTAAAATGTAAGAAAGAAAGAGAGAAATGAAAGAGAAAAAGGTGAATCCCTCCTACTTGGCCTGCGGGTGCGCCGCGAGGTACGAGATCGCCTCGGCCGTCGACGAGAGCTTGTCGGCCTCGGCGTCGGGGATCTCGATGCCGAACTCCTCCTCGAGGGCCATGACGAGCTCGACGGCGTCGAGGGAGTCGAGGCCCAGGTCGCCCGAGAAGGAGGCGGAGGCGGTCACCTGCGTTTTTTTTTTTGTCAAGGGAAAGAGAGGAAGGAGGTTAGAAAAGGCCAAGAGGTCGAGGGCGGCGCCAAGCCGGAAAGGAAAAAACCCACGAACAAAAAAGAAAAGAGAAAGGAGCTCGTTCGATTGTGCCGCTGACGGGACTCTTCTTCCCCCATGTCGCCCCCAAACATCCTCTCTGGATCTCCAGCGCGTCGGTCTCTCAGCATCCACGCGGAGACATCTCGAAAGTAAGGACGAGAAAGGCGCATAAAGCGCCGCAATCTCCTTTGCAATGCTGTCGTGCTCCTCTTCTTGCATCGCATCAACTCTCAGTCGCTTCTCATTCGTCATTCCAATTCGCTCATTTTCTCACCTTGCCCGGGTCCACCTTGTCAAACGCCTTGACCACGCTCAGAACGCGGGAGGTCACGGCGTCCTTGTCGAGGTAGGTCGACGCGGCGTACCCTCGGCTCGTCCCGGCGACGCTGCTTGCACCACCGCCGCTGCGCCCGGCGATGCCGACGGCCGCCGCCGCGACCGCCGAGAGCGCGGCCGCCGAGGGCCCCACGGAGGCGTGCCTGAGGATCGCGGTCCGCAGCTGGGACAGGGACATTGCGAGTCTTGTTCTCGACGGAGAGATGAAAGAAACAAAAGGGAGCAGAAGTGGTCCGCGAACGAGGAACGACGAGAGCGACGGGAGTGGGGGAAGAAAAAATTCTGATTTACTCTGCGTGCTCAGTTTCGCGTTCTTCCTCAACCTCCTCGGCTTCTTCGTCATCTTTTTCTTCTTCATTTTGTTGCCCCCTCTTCACACCCCTTCTTCAAACCTCCTGCGGTCCACTTTTTCGTCTTCTTCACCATCGCCATCATCTACAAACTGAAACCAAAGCATACATCTCAATGCCGTCAGCGCGCGCGACGCCCTCGTCGCGCGCGGCCGCGGCGACGGCGGCGACGAGGGCAACACCTTTCACTCACTCGCCTCCGTCTCCTTGCCGACTGCTCTTATCGTTTTTGCCGGGGTTGGTAAGAAACACAAGAAGGCCGAAAACCAATGCCGCCTCCTGTTTTTTTTTCTTTTTTTTCAAAGTGTAAGTAAGGAAAAAGAGAGAAAGGGGGGGGGGGGGGTAGAGAAAAGGCAACGTTTTCCGATTCCGACCCTTTCTCGAGGGGGAAAAAAAAACCTGAAAGAAAAAAGAACGGACCACTTCGGAGATCTCGCCCATTCCGGTCTCGAATTCGAAGAGGTCCAGCGCTCCTTGCCCAGTCGCCACCTCGGAAACGATGGCGGCGGCGAGGCCCAGGTGCGCCGCCCTCAGCATGAACGCCTGGATCGTCGCGTTGAGCGGCACGGGCGGCGTCCCCGGCGGCGGCTTCTCCCTCGGCGGTGTCAGACCCGCCAGGAGCAGGGCGCCGACGACGAGGGCGAGCGCGGGCTCGATCTCCCAGAGGGGCACCCCGACGGCGAGGTCGAGGGCCTGGACTGCGCCCGTTCCCGTGATGCGCTCGCTGACGAGCATGGCCTGTTTTTTGGGGTTCAGGTTTTTTGAGGTGTGGTGAGAAAAACGATGATGAAAAAAACGAGATCAAGATAAAATCGCAAGGGAAAACTATTCCTTACCGCCAGCGCCAAAACCGCCATCTTCCCGCTAAAATTGCTGTTCAGGGCCCAGCGCGAGACCTCCGAGTCACCCAGGCTGAATTTGGAAAAGGGGTACGGCGCAGGCTCAGACGAGGAAGAGTTTGGCGAAGAAGAGTTCGGGGCGACCATGGGCGCTCCAAAGTCGTCAAAGTTTTCGTCTGGCTCTGGCAGCAGCATCGTGCGCGGGAGCACCAGCACGGGCTCTGTCTCGGCGTCTTCTTCGGATCGAGTAGGAACAGGGACTTTGTCATCGTCTGACGCAGCCGACACCGCAACCGAGGAGCGCAGCGAGGAGCGGCGAAGGAGAGGAGACGTCATCGGATTCGACGAAGATGACGAGGACCAAGTCGAGCGGCTGCGGCGAGATGAAACCTCGCCTTTCCGAATTGCCATCGGCGTTCTCTTCGCCGATGCCGTCTCTGCTGCGACGTGGCTGGGCCCGGCGCGCGCGTGTGTGCTCGAGCGCATCGAGAAGAATCGAAATCGGAGTTCAAGAAGAGTTAAAAGAGATTCTTGGCTCTCTCTTTTCTCGAGTTGAGTCGAAAACGAAGCGCTTGTGTTTTTCCCGTCGTCGGCCTCTTTCGACCTCTTCTCTCTTCCTCTTTTTCCATTTTCTTGTGTTTTTGCATGTTACTCTTTTGCGCGTGAAGGGCGCGTTCGGTGTGATCTCTTTGAGCGTTATTGTATCCAAAAACAACAAATACGCGCTCAATTGAAAAAAGAAAAGACAAGAAGACAAGATAATGAAATTTCCCTCTCGAAACTCTCTCTCTCTCTCAAAATCAAAAACCTCTCCCACCCTTCTACTTTGCCGCCTTGGGCGGCGGCCTAAACACGCCAACCACCACGGCGTGGTCCCTCTCGTACGGCTCCAGAGTCACCTGCTCCTTAGGCTTGAGCTGCAGCTCGACCAGCTTCTTCACCTCGCGCGCGAACACGGCCTCGGGCGCCGCCGTCGAGTCGATGCAGCTCGCCTTGATCGAGATCACAAACGCGCCGCCGTTTTTCAAGAAGGCCGCGGCGTTGATGCCGACGATGCGCGCCTGGTCGGGTTGCGCCACGTCGGCGAAGACGACGTCGACCATGGGGACCAGCATGCGGTACTTGAGCGGGTGGCGCGCGTCCTCGATGATCGGCACGATGTTCGGCCGCTTCTTAGCCATGTTGACCAGGTCGCGCCCCGAGCGGTGCGAGAACTCAACGGCGTAGACCGCGCCGGTCGGGCCGACGATGTCGGAGACGTGCGAGACGGACGTCCCGGAGGCGGCTCCGAGGTAGAGGACCTTGGCTCCGGGCTTGATGTGGATGTGGTCGACGCCCGCCAGCACCGCGGCGGCGAGCTTGGACCGGAACGGGTTCCAGACACGGTACTCGATCTTCGACGGCGCCGACGCGTCGTCGGCGGCCGGGACGTCGACGGACACGCGCTTCTCGCCGTAGACGGACTCCCCAGGGACCATGTTCTTGGTGACGAGGGCGTCCTCCTTCCCGCGGGCGATGAAGACGCCCGCGTGGCGGTGGGCCTCGACGACGACCTTGCTGCCTCCCTTCATGCCGCCGGGGCCGCCGCGGCCGCCGCCGCGCCCGCCACGCCCGCCGCGGTCGCCGCCGCGGCCGCCCCGGCCCCCGCGCCCGCCGCGGTCGCCGCGGCCGCCACCGCCACGCCCGCCAAAGCCTCCGCCGAAGCCGCCGCGCTTCTCGACGCCTCCTCCACGGCCGCCAAAGCCTCCTCCGCGACCTCCGCCAAAGCCGCCGCGGTCGCCGCCGCGACCTCCAAAGCCTCCTCCGCGGCTCATGCCGCCTCCTGTTTTTGAGACGGAGAGAGAGAGAAATAGATAATTGAGATGACGGAGAAATGTTTGGAATCGAGAGAGATCGAGAAAGGCAGGGTGGAGGCGTCGCGCGCCGCGAGGGAAGAGAGAGCAACAGAGAGAGGAACGCGCGTGAGAGAGAGAGAGAGAGAGAGAGAGAGAGAGAGCAAAGAGAACACCGGCGGCGGCTGCTGTCGTTTTTTGCGCGCGAATGCAAACGAATTGCCACAGCTCGAGTTCCTCGTCGGACCACGCCGCGATGATCCTGAAGACTCCGTCAGGGCACGCAAAACATCCTGGGGTCTCCATCTAGCGCCAAAAGTGCAGCAGCAAAAGCTCTCAGAGCGCGGACGCGAGGGAGAAGTGGAGCATCTGGCATCTCTCTGAGCCGCCATCCCTCCTGGCCGTGGCATTTGTTTTTTTGCTTCCCCTCTTTCTTCTACCGCTCGACGTACCGCGACCGCCGCCGCGTCCTCCGCGGGGCGAGGGAAAGACCATAGTTTTTGCTGGGCGCAAGAAATAAGAAGAAGAAGAGGAAGGCGCTGAAGAGATGCAAGCGCTTTGTTGTTGCGTGGGGAGAGAGGAAAAATAGTGCCTCAGCCAGACCGACGAAGGAAGACAAAAATCGCCCCTCTTCGGCCCCCTGACCTCGACCTCCTCTCTCTGCTTCTTCTCTCTCCTCGTCGTCTCTTCCCTTTTCCCGCGCTGCTTCTTCGATTGTTGGACCGGAGGGGTATTCTACTGTTTCTTTCTTTTTTCTACAATCGTGTTTTCGCTTTGGGTTGGCTTTTTTGTTTTGATTTTCTTCTCTTTTTTCGAAACTTGGCTGGACAACACCCCCATCAAAATGAAAAAAAAAACGGCAAAAACAAAGTATTTCTCTCTCGCTCGTTGTTTCTCTCTCTCTCTTTCTCTCTCTCTCTCTCTTTCTCTCTCTCTCTCTCTCTCTCTCTCTCTCTCTCTCTCTCTCTCTCTCTCTCTCTCTCTCTCTCTCTATCTCTCTCTCAGCTGGCACAAAGCCACGAAACCGTACAAAGAATAAAAAAATAAAGTGATGGTACAAAAAAGAAGAGGAGGAGAAGAAGAAGAGGGATAAAAAACTCACTTCACTCGCTGCCGCTCCCGCTCCCGGCCGCCCGCACGACCGCCTCGTACGCCGCGAAGCACACCGCGTTCGCCGGGTACGCCCTCACCATCGCCGGGCCGAACCCCCTGTACAGCGCCTTGAAGCCACCGCCGCGAACCGTCTGCGCCGCGCAGTCGAGCAGCGAGCGGAACTGCGGCCCTCCCGGCGCGGCTGGAGAGTCGACCTGCCACCGCGACTTTATCACGTCGGCCGGGAAGACCGGGATCCAGAAGCACGTGCCGGCGAGCCCGCCCGCCACGATCATCGAGCCTGTGCCGAGCTGCGACGTGGACTCGAGGCCCTGCGAGCTCGCCAGCTGGCGCTTGGCGAGCTCGTAGACGCCGAACATGACGGCGTTGCCGGGGACCTCGCGCATGAGCGTCGGGGTGAGGCCGCGGAAGAGGCCGCGCGGGCCGCCCTCGGAGCGCCAGACGTGCTTAACGACGTCGATGGGGCCCTTGTAGTTCTGCGGGAGGTGGGAAGAGACTGCCGCGGAATGCGGAGCGAAGGAGGTCGCCGACGTGGAGACTGCCGCGGCAGCGATCGGGGGCCGGCCTCCTCTGAGACTGCTGCCGCCGCCGCTGCCTGCGCCGTTCCCAGAGGGGCCTCCTCTCGTCGCCTGAGAGGTCACCGTTGCCCCGCCGACGACAACGCCAGAGGCGCCGTGGAGCCCTCCGCCGACGCCGGCCAGCGCCGGGGAGACCGAAGGCGCAGCGGCGACGGCGGCGGTCGCGGCGGCGGCAAACCTCGAGGGCCTCACGCCCGGCCTCGCCACGTTCCTGAAGACGGGGGTCCCGCACGGCGCGAGCACGCCCGCCGTCGACACGCCCGCGGCCTGCGCCGTCGTCAGCTGCGACTGCAGCCGGCACTTGATCAGCTCCGTGGGAGCCGCCAAGAACGACACGGCCACGCCGGCGCCCGCTCCCGCGACGGCCTGGTCGCCGACGGTGAGCGCGCTGCCGTCGGCGTGCGCGAGAAGCCGCTCCATCTTGCCCCTCACGGAGAACAGGACGGCGTTGAAGAGGGCGACGGTGGCCAGGGGCGCGCCCATGCCTCGGTACATGCCGCGGACGCCCTGTTCGGAGAGGGTCTGGTGATTTTGGTTTTTTTCCCCCAAAGTGTTGGAGAAAGAGAGAGAGAGGGGGGGAGGAGAAGAGGAGTTTTTTCGTTGGTGTTCGTGTGTTGGAGGTCGAGGTCTCGAAAGGCTAGGTTCTTTTTTCGTTCGGCTCCTCCCTCTCAAATGTCTTACCTTTCGCGTCGCGTCCATGGCCCCGCTGTAGACCGGCGCCTTCCCTGGGGCCGGGCGAGGCTGCGTCTGCAGCTTGGTCTTGATCGTGTCTGTCGTTTTTTTTCCGAGAAAGAGGGGAGGGGAGAGAAGGGAAAGAGAGTCAATCACTTGGTACGCTGTCGCCCGACTCGAGAGACGCCTCGTTCGCATCGAAAAAATAACAAACCGAGAAAACGCGTCGCCCCTTCCAGGGTTTTCTTCTCACTCACCAAACGGGTGCCCGACGGCGATCTGGCAAGATCCCGCGATTGTTCCAGCGAAGAAATCCTGGAGTGAAATTAACGGTTGAGCAGAGAGAGAGAGAGAGAGAGAGAGAGAGAGAAGGCGAGGGTAAGGGATTGACGGGTTTTTGCCCCAGCGTCGGTGGTCCTTGAGAGATGCCGACGCTGCCAAACGACCAAGCACTGGGGGGGCCAGCGCACACACTCACCACCGCGGCGCTGGGCTTGTTCGAAGCCATGAAGTGTCTCGTACGATCAACACGGATCTAGCTGAGGGATAAGCTGGCGCTGAGAGAGAAGGGGCGTGCGAAAAGAGCTCGCGGAGAAGTTGCCTTGCGAGAGTCTGGGCTTGATGCCGAGAAGAAGAGGAAAAAGCGCCGGCGACGGAGGAAAAGAAAGTGAAGGAAAAGAAACTTTTTTTAGCCAGTCGGTGCTGCCCGCGATTTGTTTTTCCTTTTTTTTTTTTTTACACGGCGACGCCCAGCGCCTCCAACTCCCCAGCGCCCTCGAAAGAGTACATGGCCGCCGCCGATGCGGACGCATGTGATACACAAGCCCCTCCCGCCGCGGCGGGAAGGGGCGCGAGAGACAGCAGGCTTCGGTGAGGAGACCCGAGGAGGAGCCCCCCCTCGTGCTGCGCGGGCCTGACCGCGAGGACCAGCGGGAGCCACCTCCTGTACAGGTAGAAGGGCGCGCGCCCGTCCGGGGCGGCCTCCTCAGCGACGACGAGAGCGATCGGAGGGAGAGGAGGAGGAGGAGGAGAGCTGCTGCTCTCGCCTCCTTCGCCTCCGCCTTTCCCTTCGCCTCCTCCTCCTCCTCCTCCTCCTCCTCGCTCTCCGTGCCCCTTCCCCTTGCTCCTCACTTTCCTCCTCCACGCCCCCGCCGTCGCGTCCGAGAGCACCGCAAGCGCACGCAGCACAGCGTGCTCCACCGACCTGCGGTCGAAAGTAGAAGCCGCCGCGGAGGCCTCGTCGGGGGGCAGGGAGGAGAGGCCGTCGACGACGACCGCGGCCGGGCGGCGCGGGATTGTTGATGAGCTCCCGGGAGGGCCGTCGCCCTGCCCGTCCCCCTCGCCCTCCGATTCCAGTAGGTGCAGGCACGCGGCGAAGGCGACGACGTCCGCGATCGAGGAGACGTACTTCATCTGGACGAGGTCGAAGGGGTCTCCCGCCGCTCGGCCGTGTGTCGCCGGCTGCGCCGCCTGCACCGCCTGCGCCGCCTGCGCCGCCGCTCTTGCCGCTCTTGTCGCTTCCTGGCCGTCACCTCCGCTTCCGCCGACGCTCGCGGCAGCGGCAGTCGCGGGGAGCAGCGGCGGCCCCGCCGCCGCCGCGGCGGCGCTCGTCAAGAAATAGACGGGCCTCCCCGTGCTCTCCGCGACGGTGCGAGCATAGTGGAACAGGAGGGAGGTCTTGCCGCTTTTTTTTGTGTGTGTGGAGCGAGGGAGAGAACAGGTCGAGAGGTTTTGAGAAGAGAAGAGAGAACGACGGATGGGGGGGGGGGTCCTTTGAGAGCGACGGAACCCTCGAGACCCTCAATCTTCACCTGTTCGCCGGCCCGGAGACCAGGCACCCCGTGAGGTGCTCCGGGTACTCTGGGACCTGGTGCAGCGCAGCGGAGACGCGAGGCTCAGGGCTCGAGATGAACTGCGAGAGCGCGAAAGGGAGGGCCATTTTGCCGAAAAAGTCAACGATTCGTGACGAAAAAGTGGGAGCGTCGCTGATGCTTTTTTTACTTCTTTTTTCTTCTTCGTTCTCTCTCCCAGATCATGCCGCCTCGAAGCACTCGACGCTCCGAGGCTGCCGCTGCTGCTGTCGAAGCAGGACCAGGAGCAGAAGCACCAGCTCCCGTCGGAGCAGTCGCCGGTCTCGACGTCGAGATGCGGCAGGTCGAAGGGGAAGCGGATGCCGCCGCCGCCGTCGACGATGCCGGCGGGCACGACGGCGACGACCCTTCGACCTCGACCTCCTCCGGCTCCGATTCCGATTCGGGCTCCGACGACGACTCCGACTTCGAGGAGGTCGACGCCTCCGAGGAGGACGCCGCGGCACTCTCCAAGCTCGAGGAGGAAATGGCCGCCCCCGGCTCAGCCCCCCCCTCGTTCGAGAGCCACCTCCAGCTCATATCGCTGCTCCGAAGGTGCCGGATGTCTCGGCGCCTGCGCCAGGCCCGCGGCGCCGCCGCCGCGGCCTTCCCCCTGCCGGAGTCCGTCTGGATCGAGTGGCTCGAGGACGAGAGGAAAGCGGCGTTCGCGGCGAAGGCGAAGGGGAAGAAGCCTGAGCTCTCGGCGGGGCTCGTCGCGCTGCACGAGGCCGCTGTCGCGGACTTTTTGTCGGTTCCCGTCTGGGCCTCGTACCTGCGCGCGCTCCGCGAGCTCGACGGGGAGGTCTCCTCGTTCTCGCCTGAGGGCGTGGCGAGGTTCCGCGCCGTCGCCGACCGGGCCCTGGCCGTCGCAGGGGCGCACGTCGGGAAGGGGCGGGTGCTCTGGCGCGAGGCGCGGCGCTTTGAGCTCGACTTGCTGAAGGAGAGCTCTTCGTCTGCCGCTGCCGCTGCCGTCGCCGAGGCCGAGGCCCGCGCGCGCTCGCTGTGGCACAGGCAGCTCTCGACGCCGCTGCTGTACGAGGCCGGCGGCGAGGAGGCGGAGGAGGGGGAGGAGAGCAGCAGTGAGCAGGTCAGGAAAGAGTTGCTCGAATGGGAAAGGGAGCGTGACGGGGCCCTCGCCTCGCTGCCCGCTTGGCTCGTCGCCGCCGCCGACGCCGCGTGCTCCGCAGCTACAGCCCGCTCCGCCTCCGAGGAAGCCGTTTCTCCCCCTCCTTCCTCTTCCTCTGCATCTGCACCGACAAGGGAACAGCTCCTCGCCGCCCATCTCGCCTACCTGCGCCTCGAGGAGCGAGCTCTCGCGGCCGGCAAGGGCGACAAAAAGGAAAACCTCAAGAGGGTGCTCGTCGCGCACGAGCGCGCCGTCGCCGCGTTCCCGCTCACGCCGTTCCTCTGGTGCTGTCTGGGCTCGTTCGCCGAGGCGAGCCTCGCCGAGGACCCGGGAGTCGCCACCTCGATCTACTCGCGGGCGCTTCGCAACTGCCCCTGGGTCGGGGAGCTGTGGGCGAGAGCGCTGAGGGCGACAGAGCGGCGGGGCGACAGCAACCCCTCCCCTGCTCCTCCTCCCCCTTCCTCCTCCTCCTCCTCCTCATCCGCCGCCGCCGCCGCCGACGGGTTCGACGCCCTCTTCCGCGCAGCGATGTCCGCGCCCCTCTCCTCCGCCGACGACTTTGTCGAGTGCATCCTGGCAAGGCTCGACCGCCTGCGCCGCAGGGCCCAGCAGCAGCAGCAGCAGGGCGGCGAGCAGCAGCAGCAGGGCGGCGAGCAGCAGCAGCAGCAGGGCGGCGAGCAGCAGCAGCTGCAGCAGCCCCTTCTCGCCGAGCTCCGCGCCGCCTTCGCGGAGGCCTCGCAGTGGCTCTCGGCGGCCTTCCCGCTCTGGGAGGACCCGGGCCTCAGGCTCGCGGCCTACCTGCCGCAGCTGGAGCTGGCGCTGCCCGGCGGCGGCGGGCCAGAGGGCGCGGCGAGGGCGTGGGAGCTGTTCGCCGCCGCCGCCCCCGCCGCCGCCGCCGCCGCCGCGGCAGCGAATCCCGCCGTCGCTCCCTCCCTCAGCGCCGAGTTCTTCGTGTCTTGGGCTAGGGCCGCCGTCGAGCACGGGCTGCGCCCCCCCGGGGCTGCGGGAGGACCCGCCTCGTTGGCGCAGGGCCCTGTCGCCCTCGGGCGGGCGATCCTGAAGAGGGCGCTGGCCCTCGACGGCGGGGCGGGCAGCAGGAAGGAGAAGACGGCGAAGAAAGGCGGCGCCGTCGGCCAAGGCGCCGGCGGCGCCGGCGGCGCCGGCCCCGCCCCCGCCGTCTCGCTCCCTCCCACGAAGAAGCTCTCCGCCGGGCCCGCAGCCGCCGCCGCGGTCGCCGCGGCGTGGCTCCGCTTCGAGCGCGAGTGGGGCAGCGCCGAGGAGCACTTCGCCGCGAGCCTCCGGGCCGCGCCGCTGCTGGAGGCCGCCGCCGTGGCGGCGGCAGCCGCGGCTTCGGCCTCGGGCGCGGGCGTCGCTGCCGTCGCTGGTCCTTCCTCGCGCGGCGGGGCCAGGAGCGGGGCAGCGGGCCCTGCCCCGGGAGGTCGTCCTCCTCCGAAGGGCCCACAACCGGAGAGGACCAAGGAGGAACTGCTCGCGCTGCGCCGCGAGCGGGACCCCAACTTCAACAAGAGCAAGAGGGAGAAGCCGAGGGAAGACGCCGACGCCCCCGCCAAGCGAGCGAGGACGGACGCGGGAGGAGGAGGAGGAGGGGGAGAGGAAGCGGCGGCGGCTGCAGCTGCCGCTCCTGCTCAGCAGCAGCAGCAGCAGAATCAGCGCCAGCAGTCCCCCGCGGCGGCAGCGGCCCCCTCTATTCCCCCCCGAGCGGCCGACGACGAGCACCGCACCGCCTTCGTCCGAGGCTTCCCGGCCTCGGCGACGGAGGCCGCGCTCGCCGAGTTTTTCGCCAAAGCGTCCGCCGCGGCGTCCGCGAGCGAGGAGGGCGACGAGGTTTCTCTGCCGGTGGTGCGCCGCCCGAAGGGCCCCGACGGCCTCCCTCGAGGGTTCGCGTACGTCGAGTTCGGCTCTAAGGAGGCGCTCGCGAGGGCCGTGGCCTCGGCCGACGGGAAGAGGTTTGGAGGCGGCGGGGGAGGCGGGGGCGAGGAGGGCGACGGCGGCCCGGTGCTCTCCGTGGCCGTCTCGAGGCCGCCGGCCGCTGGCGGGGGAGGGAGGGGCCTGGGCGGCGGCGGTGGAGGAGGAGGCAGGGGCCCGTTCGGGGGAGGCAGGGGCTCTTTCGGAGGGGGAGGGCGCGGGCGAGGAGGGCGCGCGGGGCTGGGCTTTGCGGGCTTCGGAGGCGGCGGGCGAGGGGGAGGAGGGCGGGGAGTCCACCTCGACCTCGGCGGTGGCGGCCCTTCGTCGGCCGCGGCAGCGCCGGCTGCGGGAGCAGCTGCTGCTGGGACGGCAGCGCCCCCCCCGTTCGTCCCTCGCGTCGTGGCTTCTGCTGCTGCGCCTGCTCCCAAGTCGAACGCGGACTTCCGGGCGATGCTGCTGGGGGGGAAGAAGTAGAGAGAGAAGAGAAGAGAGGGGGGAGAGAGAGGAGAGAGAAAGAGAGAGAGGTGTAGAGAAACAAAAAAGGTTGACCTTTTTTGAGGTTGAGAAAAAACAAAAAAAGAGTGTTATCTTTTTCTTTCTCCACTTTTTTTTGTTGTGACTTTGGCGAGGAGGAGAGAGAGTGTGCAGAAGAGAGAGTTTGCAAAGCAAAAACAAAAGCACAACATTTTGAGAGGGTTCGGGGGGGGGGGGGGGGGGGGGGGGGCGGGGG
>Ga0315284_10006604_pt1 | contig 16517 bp, 10 predicted proteins | sample YL17G09_16_MG_FD_203696 | JGI IMG/M metagenome (GOLD analysis project Ga0315284, IMG submission 203696) | Sediment microbial communities from Yellowstone Lake, YNP, Wyoming, USA - YL17G09_16 | ecosystem: Environmental > Aquatic > Freshwater > Lake > Sediment | place: USA: Wyoming | collected...
TGTAGGGGACCACCCTCTCGTACTCGACCTTGAACGGCGAGAGCGCGGGCATGTCGGCGAGGTCCGCCGGCTCCAGCAGGCCGCCCTCGAGCAGCAGCTCCGGGCTCACCAGCGCGGTGCTGCCTGCGAACGTCGAGCTGGCCGCGTACGGTGACCAGCCGGGTCCGGCCGGATTCAGGGGCAGCACCTGCCACCACCGCGCGCCGGCCGCGGCGAGCCAGTCGAGGTAGCGGTGCGCGGCAGGACCGAGGTCGCCGATCCCGTACGGACCGGGAAGGCACGTGGGGTGGAGCACGACGCCGCAGGAACGTGCGAGTCTCATCGCTCAAACTCCCGTGAGCGCAATAGTACCGGATCTTCCGCCCCGCACCCCGGTCTGTGCTTCACTGCGTGAGGCTTTTGTTTTGCCCGGCGGGTGCGCGGCTTCCCGGCGCTGGCTCGTCCCGCCCCGCCAGCGGCGGGGGACTCGCGGCGCGCCGAGACTCCTCCGGCTGCGACCCGGCAGTGCGTTCGGGGCCGGGGACCCCTCGGTGTCCGCATGAGACCGCGTCACCGACACCCCAGCCCCAATCCGCGCGCCGGGTCCCCGCGGCCTCCGGAGCGATGGCCGTCCCACCCGCCGGGCGGAATTTCTCCACCCACCCAAAGAACCTGCTCGCACGCCTCAAGCAGTGCCAGGCCGAACGGGGGGTGGTGGTCAAATCCGCCCCGCGGGCGAGAAGAGCCATAGCGCCGGAGCGTGCGGGGACCCGACGCGCTGGCCGTCGTGGGGATACGGCGCGGCTGCCTCACGCCGACGCCGAGGGGCCACGCGGCGGGCAGCGCTCTCGGGTCGCACGCGCAGGCGGGTCGGAGGGCTGGGCTCGAGGCCCAGCCCGAGCGACCGCTCATGGCCCGCGGGGCAAAACAAAAGCCTCCACGCAGTGGAAATTGAGAAACGGGCCGCTCACCCGCCGGGCAAAATAAGAGCCTCACGCAGTGAAAGAGAAAGAGGGCCGGGCGCTCAGCCCGAACGGAACCGCCGCCACCACAACCGCAGCCTCTCGCCGAGGCCGGGACCGGCCGTGTAGAAGAATTTGAAGTGACGGACGGCAAGCGTTGGAGCGACGGGTTTGGGCGCGTAGCGCTCCCGCAGGTGGTGCAGGTGATCCATGGTGAAGAGGTAGAGGTCCGTCTCGGTGCGCTTCGGGAACTCCTCCATGATGCCGCTGCGCCTGATGGCCTCCACCATCGGCCGGTAGACGGTGTCGCGCCACGACGTCACGGCCTCGGGCCATGTCTGCTCGCGCCCGGTCTCGATGCCCCGGTAGTAGCGGTGGACCGTGATGTGCTCGAGCAGGCGCTCGTAGCCGTCGGCCTCGGTCACCCGAAACTCGTCCGGCTCCTCCGGGACAAGGCCGGTGGTCTCGAGGAAGTCGGCGAGGCCTCGCTGCAGCATCACGTCCTCGATCGACGCGTCCGGGGAGATCGGCACCGGTGTGAGGAACTCCTTCACCAGCGCCTCGATGCTCGGCACGCCGAGGGAGCGCGCGACCGACACCCGGTGGTGCCCGTCCACAACGAAGTAGGTCTCACCGACCTTGTACAGCTCCACGGGCTGGAAGCCGGCCGGCCCCTCGGCCAGCTCCTCCACCTCTTCCCAGCGGTCGCGCAGGGCCTCGTCCCGGGGCAGGAACTCGCGGTTGAACTCCCGCTCCCTCCCCAGCGTGCCCACGATGCTCTCGAGTGGGACGTCGTGTATTCCCCTGTCTACGATGTGCTTGAGACGCAAGCCGGCACGCACGCGGTCGAACGGAAGGAGATCCACGGGGCGCCCCTTGAGCACTCCCAGGAGATCCTGCACCAGCGCCGCACGCCGGGCAGCGTCGAAGCGGGTCACGTCACCCCCTCCGCGGCCCTTGCGGGCCGTCCAATCCGCGCTACGATTGCGGCCATGGTACACGCACAGAAGCGTTCCGACACCCCCCGCCGCCTCCGCGGGGGGTTCCTTCCCGCGGCGCTGCCGGCGCTCGCCGCAGCGCTGCTCCTGGCTCTTGCCGTCAGTGGGCTCGCGCAGGACAACCAGCGACCGCCGCGGCGGGTCCTGCAGCGCGTCGCCCCCTCCTCCTGGAACAACGAGTGGTCCAGGGGCGCGGTGTTCTACGAGGTCTTCGTGCGAAGCTTTGCCGACTCCAACGGTGACGGCATCGGTGACCTCAAGGGCCTGATCGCCAAGCTCGACTATCTCAACGACGGCAACCCCGACTCCACCACCGACCTCGGCGTGGACGCGCTCTGGCTCATGCCGGTCTTTGCCTCGCCCAGCTACCACGGGTACGACACCATCGACTACGAGCACATCAACCCGGAGTACGGCACCGATGACGACTTCGCCACCCTGTGCGGCGAGGCACACCGCCGCGGCATTAGGGTGATCGTGGACTTCGTGATCAACCACAGCGGTTCCGGGCACCCGTGGTTCGTGGACTCCTCGTCCGGGCCGGATGCGGCCAAGCGCAAGTGGTACGTCTGGAGCCCGGTCGACCTGGGCTGGCGGCAGCCCTGGAACATCTACGGTGGCGCCCCGACCTGGCACCAGAACCCCAAGGACGGCCAATGGTTCTACGGCGTGTTCTGGGCCGGCATGCCCGACCTCAACATCCGCAACCCGGAGGTCCGGGCCGAGATCAAGCGCCTGGCCTCGCTGTGGCTCTCGCGCGGCGCCGACGGTTTCCGGCTCGACGCGGCCCGGCACCTGGTCGAGACCGGGAGTGGGCTCCTCCAGGTCGACCAGCCGGAGACGCACGCCTTCTGGCGCGAGTTCGCGGCGCACGTGCGGACGGTCAAGCCGGAGGCCACCCTGGTGGGCGAGAACTGGACCGACACGCCGATCATCGCGACGTACTACGGCTCGGCCACCACGGTCCCCGGCGGCGACGAGCTGCCGATGAACTTCGACTTTCCCCTTGCCGCCGCAATGATCCAGGGGGTCAACACGGGCGACGCCGGCGTGATCTCCGGCAAGCTCGCCGAGGTCCAGTCGGTGTACCCGCCGGGCGCCAACGACGTCCCGTTCCTCACCAACCACGACCAGATCCGGCTCGCGACCCAGCTCGGCCGCAGCGCCGGCAAGCTCCGCAACGCCGCCGCAATCGTGCTGACCGTGCCGGGCACGCCGTTCCTCTACTACGGCGAGGAGGTCGGCCTGGAGAACGGCAGCTCGGACACCGATGACAGGCTGAAGCGCACCCCGATGCCCTGGGACGCCTCGTCGCCCGGTGGCGGGTTCACGACCGGCGCGCCCTGGTTCCCGTTCGCCCCCGGCCGCGAAACCGTCAACGTCGCGGCGGAGAGCCCGGACCCCGGCTCGCTGTTCTCCCGCTACCGCGCGCTCATCCGGGCCCGTCACGCCTCCGTGGCGCTGCAGCGCGGCGACCTCCGCTTCGTCACCGCGGGCGGCGGCGGGCACGTCCTCGCCTTTTTCAGGACGGCGGGAGACGAGCAGGTTCTCGTCGCCCACAACGTCAGCGACGCGTTCCAGTCCGCCGGGCCCTACGCGACCACCGCCACCGCATCGGAGACCGTGTTCGCCGACACCGGGGCCAGCGTGGTTGTCGGGGCGGGCGCGTGCAGCGTGACGCTGTTGCCGCGCACGACCGGGATCTGGCGCCTCAAGTAAAGCAGGCTTGGAGGCTTGAAGGCACTTTCAAAGATGGGTAGTCCGATCACAATGTATTCCCGGTCCGCCCAGGCTCCAAGTCTGGGCGGTGGGGAGGGAGGACAAGCAGTGCTGATACCGTTTTTCGTTCAAACGTAGCGTTTTCGTTGTAATCGCGAGGCCCCCGAGCGCCACGAGGGGGCCGTGGCGATCTCGTGGTTTCACGGGACTGCTTCGGCCCCTTCGGGGCCTCGCAGTGACAGCCATTCCTCTACAACGGACGGTGAATTGGTATGAGGCGGCGAGATCCTTCGCGGAGCCTGCCCTGAGGGAACGCGAAGGGCTCAGGATGAAACCGACTCGCCAGAAAGCGAGCCGGTTTCACTTAGCCTTCACGTCCGCCGGAACGACACCGGGGAGCGCCACTGGCCGCCCTTCGATGAGGTTGTAGTCCTTCAGCACCGCCTCCTGGGTCGTCCCGGGCGGAACGATGATGTCGACCAGGTCCGGCTGCATGTCGTCTCCCTCGCGGTTAGTCCCGAAGTTGTCGAAGCCCTTGCCGGGCAGGATGGGAATGATCATGAGGCCCGGGGACTTGCCTTCGGAGCCTATGATCGCCGCGACGTCCACCCTGACCTCGATATTGGCGCCGGAAACCCCGACCACGTAGCTCCACGTGTCCTTGGCGGGGCCGCCGAGGAACACGTCCGGCACGAAGAAGCGGATCGAGCGGCCGGTCACCGACACCACGGTGGGGAAGAAAACGCTCGACGCGACGTCCCGTGCCACGCCAGCCGAGATCCCGTCCACATCGGCGGATGTCACGGACCCCTGGCGGCGCTTGAGCTCCAGCTTGCCCTCGCACACGTAGATGGCCTTCAGCATGTCCTGCGCATCGTACGGGCGCGGGGTGAGGCAAATCGCCTTCTCCCAGGCGTTCCCCGGCGCGAAGGACGCGCGCCGTCCCGGGAGCGTCTGAGTGCTTCCGGACCCCAGGATCCGGTCGGTGTCGATGTACACGTCGATGTTGAACGTGTAGAAACCCAGTTTGGCGATCTTGTCCAGGGTGGTCCCGAGCGGGTCGATGGGGCGGCGCTCCGGCGCCCGGACAGGTCGCGCGAAGGTGGCCTCGAAGACGGTGCCGCCGGCCTGAGCGAACGCCGACAGCTTCACCAGGTCGAGGTCGCCGGGCTGCATGTCGGTGCGCAGGGGGTACTGGAGGGTGCCGTCGCCGTAGTCGTCCCCCTTCGGGTCGGTGAACGTGAAGATGGGCTGACCTTCGGCTCCCATTGCAGACGGAGCGAGAGCAAGAGCCATACAAGCACCTGCGACCAGGAACGCAACTGTCAATCTGCCCAAAGGACGTCGCATGTCCCCTCCCAAACGGCCAGGTTAATTCTAGAACGTCGGGGGCCCGGCCCCAAGAGGCGCCGGGCCCCCTTCCTCACTGCATGCCCGCCGCTAGAAAATGATCTTCATGAACGCCTTGATGCGCTGCTGGCTGAAGTTCCTCGTCTCGAGGCTGTTCCAGCCTCCCCAGGCGCTCTTCCAGCCGCGCGAGCCGACCTTGACGCCGACGTTGTCCGCGGTGCCCTGGTCTGCGTACTGCACGACGAAACCGCCACCGAAGTCAGGCTCGAAGGTGCCCCAGTTGTACTGGTACTCGAAGCCGATGGTGGCACCGCCCAGCGTGTAGGAGAACTTGGTCACCAGAATGTTCTTCTGGTGCTTGCCGGACGCCATCTCATGGAGCTGGTAGGCCTTGAAGGCCGTGTTCCCGTCCTTCAGGTCGGCGGTGTAGTACTCGTACCCCAGGGAGCCATAGAGGTCGTTGCTGAGCTGGTAGCCGAAACCGAGCTGGTAGGTGTAGTAGCTGAGGTCGCGGTCGTCGTCGGAGATGGAATCCCACGGCTTCCACTGGTACCCCGTCGACGTGCTCCCGTCCGGGTTGGTCACGGTGATGACCGGCGGGTTCTGGAAGTAGAAGACGTTTCCTGTTGAGAGACCCGTGTTGTAGTAGTTCAGGACGTTCTTGCACGCCTGGCCGTTGCCCGGGCAGTCGCCCGCCGCGTAGGGCAGGAACCTGGCGTCGTTGAGGCGCTTGTCGGTCTCGCTGATCCCCTTGACCTTGAAGAACAGGTCGATGCCTTTGCCGACGTCGATCACGGTCTTGCCCTTGATGAGGTAGAGGTCGGTCGACTTGTCCTGGAATGGCACATACGCCGTGCGGAAGTTGTGTCCGACACCGGTGTCGAGCTCGGTTGACGGGTAGTCCGTGTTGTCGATCGCGCGCGTGTCGTCGCCCCACGCCTGCCAGTTGGTATCGTAGGAGAGCTGCGTGTACTCGCCGGAGAGCTCCAACGCTCCGACGGTGTACCTGGGAACAATCGTGAACCCCTTCCAGCCGATGATGGTCTCGGCCAGCGGCTCGTCGAAGTCGGCAAACTCGTTGTCCACGTTGATCGTGGCGACCTGCTGCGCGGCGCCGTCGAAGCCGCCGTAGCCGATGCGCGTTGCGTTGCCGCCGAAGACGCCGTAACTGGCGTTCGTTGGCCCGGGGAACATGAACGTCGCATCGTGCCCCTCGGTGAGCAGGACGTCGGCCTCGCGGCGGGACGCGACGATCGAGTCGTAGTCGGCGCCGTAGGAGAACGCCTGCAGGTTGAAGGAGAGCCCAACTCCGAACGGGTCGTTGATGTCGAGGTCGACCTTCCAGGCATCGCCGGTGTGGTTGCCGGCCAGCGTCGAGGAGTAGCCGTTGACGCCGAACGAGCAGGGCGCCTCGTTGGTGATGCCGAGGGCGCAGTTGGACGAGATCGCCGAGCGGTAGTACGCCGCGCGGATGTCGAACACCGCGCTCGGGTGGATCCCGAACTTGATCCCGCCCACCTCGTTGCGGGCACGGGTGCGAATGTTCCGCCCGTTGTCGTAGATGTGGTCGGTCCCATCCACCTCGATGTCGTTCAGGTAACTGAAGAGCCCACCGATGTCCCAGAGAGAGCTCGGACTGTACTTGAACTGGGCGACGTACACCCCGTCGGCACCGGTGTACTGGCCGGTGTTCCAGTTGGGCCCCATCCAGAGGCGGAACGCCGAGATCCGGGCGAAGTCCCAGGTGAACGACTTCCTGCCCGTCGAGCCCTGGAAGAGCAGCCCGGCCACGTTGTCACGGTCGATGTAGCGGATGCGACCCACGACGTTGGCGTCGAACATGCCCCAGTCGTTGGAGCCGATGGTGGCCACGTCCAGCCACTTGTAACCCGGGGTGAAGGTCACCGCGACGCCGCGCAGCTTGACGTACTGGTTGGACCGCGAGTCGAACTCGCCGCAGCTACCGCCCCAGCAGTTACCGGTGGGCGGGTTGCTCCCGCCCCACCCGCCTCCGTTGGTCCACTGGTTCTGGTTGAAGCGGCTGTGGATGCGGGCATAGATGTACACCTTCGGGGAGATCTTCTGGTTGATCATCAGCTCGAGCTCGGAGCCCTGGCCGTTGTCCCCGTAGCCTTCGCCCGGAATCGTCGTGAAGTTGTACAAAGAGCCGTCGTATCTCAAGTTGCCCCACAGCCACTTGGTGTAGGTGGCGCCGTTGAGGTGCAGCGAGAAGTCCTCGGCGCGTACCACGCCGGTCACGACAAAGATACATGCAATCACGAGGACCGGTATCAAGAACCTGTTTGCCGCACGCATGCTCTTCCTCCTTTCCACCGCGAAATGGATCGCTTACTTACTTCTTCAGGTACACCATGGTCAGCGTGGCCATCTTCTTCGAGGTGCCGTCGGCGTTGCACTCGTACGCCAGCATCGTGTGCTGGAGGTCGACCTCGCTCTTGTCGCCCACGCCGTTCCCGGCCAGCAGGTCCATCACCTGCGGGTCGCAGTCCGCGTCGTTGCCGCCGCCGAAGCGGTGCTGTCCCTCGTACTCGTTGACCTTACGGGTCAGCAGATCGGTGGCTGCCGGGAACCCCTCGTTCGACTGCATCAACACCTGGTACCCCCACTTCGTGATGTCGCCCTCGCCGATGTCCTTGAGGTCCACCTGCGTCGAGATGATCCTGCCCGCGCCGCGCACCCGGTTCGGGACGATGACGTCGGGCTGCAAGGCCTTCGCCACCTTCTGCTCGACCTCCTGCCTGACGCGAGAGGGCGGCTGCGGAGAGAGGACGATGACCTTGTTCCACCCCGCCTCGGGCGCGAACTGTACGTTCAGGCCGGGCAGCCCCTCGGTGTGCCCCGTGGTGGGATCGGTCTTGATGAAGACGAAGACCATCTGGACGCAGAACCCGTACTGCATCGCCCAGCACCTGTCCTCGAGCTGGGAGTTCTGCCCCACCTCGATGTTCACCTTGGCCCCGCTGACCTTCATCTTGAAGGAGGTGAGATCGAACGAGCCGGGCTGATAGACCTTGTCGGTCGGGTACGAGTAGGCTCCCGGTCCGTTGTCGTCCCCGACCGGATCCTTGAAGCTGACTTCCTGCGCAACCGCGACGGTTGCTACCACGGCAGTGGCCATCAAGGCCAGAACCACGTAACGCCACATATGCTTCATAGCAATCCCCCTTTTTTTTCCAGACAGAACCACGTTGCGTTCTTTCCCGTGATCTCAAGTTGCCGCTGTACGCCCCACCTCCCTTCCTCGAGGTCTCTACCCCTTGACCGCCCCGGCCGTGAGGCCGGAAACGAGGTACTTCTGCAGGAAAAGGAATAGCGCGACGATCGGGATCGCCGTGACGATCGCACCCGCCGCGAAGTAGCCCCACTGCTGAGAGAAGCCTCCCACGAAGAAGCGCAACCCCACCGGTGCCGTGTACATGTTGACCTTGTCCATGAAGGTGGCCGCCTGAATGAATTCGTTCCACGCCGTCATGAACGAGAACAGCGCCGTCACGGCAACCGCGGGCTTCGCGAGCGGCAGCACGATCCGGTAGAAGATCGTCGCCGTCGAGGCGCCGTCCATCAACGCGGACTCCTCGAGCTCCCTCGGGATCGTGTCGAAGTACCCCTTGAGCATCCACACGCAGAACGGGATCCCCGTGATGGAGTAGATGAGAATCAGGCCGATGAAGTTCGAACCTAGCCCAAGCCACTGCACGATGATGATGTACAGCGGGATCAGCATCAGCGTGCCGGGGAACATCTGGGAGACGAGAAACGACATCAGCCCGGCCCGCCGCCCGGGGAAGCGGAACCTCGAGAAGGCGTAGGCGGCGGTGCACGCCAGGAAAACACCGAGCACCGTCGTCGCGGCGGAGACGATCACGCTGTTGAGCAGCCAGCGCGCGAAAGGCTGCTCGGTGAACACCGACGTGAAGTTGGAGAACGAGAAGTGCGCCGGCCAGGGCATGATTGCCCGCAGCCGGTCCAGGAAAGTCGGGTTGGCGGGGATGTCCACGATCATCAGGCCCTGCTGGCCCGAGAAGCCGATGGTGAAGACCCAGAGCAGCGGGTACAGCGTGACTACGACGTAGATCAGCAGGAAAACGTGGAGCGGCAGGCGGGCAAACTCACCGGTGCGGGAGGGCGCGCTCATATGCCCTCCGTCGCCTTCGTGACCTTGTTCTGCCAGACCCCGTAGGCCAGGAGGATCGCGAAGATCACCATCGAGTAGGCCGCGGCGTAGCCGTAGCGGTACTGCTCGAAAGCGAACTTATACGCCTGCGTGATCAGGATTTCGGTGGAGTGCCCGGGCTCCCCGGCCGAGACCAAGTAGATGATGTTGAACATGTTGAACGTCCAGATCACCGAGAGGATGACGGCCGGCACCAGGGCAGGCTTGAGCGACGGCAGCGTGATCGAGCGGAACTGCTGCCAGCGGGTGGCACCGTCCACTCGCGCCGCCTCGTACAGGTCCGCCGAGATCGACTGCAGCGCCCCGAGGGAGATCACCATCATGAACGGCACCGACAGCCAGGCGTTGGTCGCGATGCAGGCGAACAGGGACGTGGAGGTCTTCTCGAACCACGAGACGGGGGTCCCGCCGAACATCTGGATGATCTGGTTGAAGACGCCGAACTGCTGGTGGAACATCCCCTTCCAGATCAGGGCCGTGATGTAGTTCGGCATCGCCCACGGCAGGATGAAGATCACCCGGTAGATCGGCCGGGCCAGGAGCCCCTTGGTGTTGAGGATGAGGGCGAGGAACAGCCCCATCCCGACCCCGTACGCGACGTTGGCGACTGTCCAGATTATCGTGATGCCCAACGTCCAGTAAATGTTCTGGTAGTTCCAGACGAGGCCGGCCGCCGTGCTGGTGGCGACGTGGAAGTCGCCGAGTATGTCGGTGAAGTTCTTCAGGCCCACCCAGAGCTTGCTGAAGAGATCACCGATGGGGGCCTGGGAAGTGTAGAGGGACATGTCGCTGAAGGAGAGGACGGCCCCGTAGAGGAACGGCAGAAAGACGAGCAGGAGCATCCCGAAGAGCGCGGGGAAGGTGTACGTGTAGGCCTGGCGGTGCTTGCGAAGCGTGGCGCCGAGCCTGGTGGCGCTCCCGAAACCCACGAAAGCAAGTACCGCAAGCGCGAGCACCGTGAGCGCTCCGAAGACCTGCCTCGTCCGCGCCGCGGCACCCGCCAGGCTCTCGGCGAGCTTGGCCTCGTGAACGGTCCCGTCCGGCGCGATCATCTCGAGCGGACGCCTGAAGCGGTCCGCGTCCCAGGAGCCCGGATGGAGCGTCCTTGGATCCCCGAGCGAGAGCTCGCTCGCGACCGACGACGCGCGAGCCGCCTCCGCCGTGACCTCTCCCGCCACCGTGCGCTCCGTGACCCGCCGGTCCCCTGCGATCGTCGCGAAGGCGTAGCGCCCGTAGGCGACCATGGTTCCCAGGAGCAGGGCCGCAGCCACCACGGCCAACACCCACCGTCGCTCGGCAATGGGGACGGCGAGGACCAGGAAAGCCAGCGCCGGGATCAGCGCAGCGGCCAGCGGCGCCAGCCACGACGTCCGCGGCGGCGAAGGGAGCGGCGTGGTCTCGACCGCAACGAGACCGACCACGGCCCCGTCCTTTTCCAGCGGGGCGGCAAGTGCGAGACCGCCCGACGCGCTGGGGGCGATCTCGATCTCCTCCTTGCGGGCGGCACCCTCCTGGCGGTTGGTTTCGACGGCGGCGCGGAGCCGCTGGCCCTGGTCGTAGAGAGGCTTTTCCTCCCTGGCCAGGCGCCGAGGCGCCGCTTTGTCACCGCCGTCCGCTGAAGCCGTGGACGCCTCGAGCGACAGCCCGTCGAACGCGACGACCCGGATTGCCGTCAACGAGCCGTTCTCCCGGGCGAAAGCCGCGACCGCCCGGCGGACACTGTCCCCCACTCCACCTGCCCTCTCGACGAGGTCAACCAGCGCGTTCAGCGAAACGAGGGCGACCCGCTCGGCCCGGGCGCGGTTCTCCTGCACCCTTGCCCGCACCAGCGTCCAATGGGAGAGGCCCACCCCGACCACCAGCGCGGCTACGAGCCCGGCAGCGAAGCGTCTGCGGTGGGACGGCTTCTGGCTCATTGCAGCTTCCGCAACAGCTTGACCGACTCGACGACCTCCTTCTGTGCCTGGTCGAGGGCGGCTTTGACCGTCGCAGACTTCTGGACGACTGCGGCCATCGCCGAGCTTGCGGGCGTCCACATCATGCTCATCTCGGCGAGGTTGGGCATCGGGACAGCCGCCTCAACCTGGTGGCGGAAGACCTTCAGGATCGGGTCGTTCCCCACCTGCGGGTCGTTGTAGACCAGCTTGTTGGCGGGCGTCTGGCGCCCCTCGACGGCCATGATCTTGGCCGCCTCGACGTCGGTCACGTATTTCACGAAATCGTAGGCAGCATCCTTGTTCTTGGAACCGGCCGCGATGTATACGCCCTCCACCGTCATCCACGGGCGCATCGGCTTGCCGCCCGCCTCGTCCACCGTCGGCAGCGGCGCCAGCCCGTAGTCGATGCCCTTGGCGATCTCACCCAGGAACCACGGCCCCGAGAAGACGATTGCGGCCTTGCCGTCGTTGAACAGCGCGGTCACCAGCGCCGTCGAGGGCTCTGCGGGGAGGAACTTGTCCTTGTCCACCCACTTCAGAAGGAGATCGAGGGACTTCGCGTTACCCTCACAGTTGAGGATCGGCTTGCCGGCCGCGTCGAACGCGCCGCCCCCGAAGGCGTTCATCAGGATCGCGTGGTAGTAGAAGTTGCTGTACCAGTACGCGACGCCGAACCTGCCGGTGCTGGCGTCTGTCAGCGACTTGGCGATCGTGACCAGCTCGCCCGTCGTCTTGGGGATCTTCGTGAGCAGCTTCTTGTTGTAGACCATCGTGATGACCTTGTAGTTGAACGGCAGCGCGTACAGCGTGCCGCGGTAGGTCATCGCCTCCACCGTGCTCGGCAGGAACCGGTCCCTCGTCGCCTTGTCCACGTAGAAGTCGATCGGCTCGATCGTCTTTCCCGCCTCCACCCAGCCGCCCAGCCGGTCCTGGGCAAAGATGAAGATGTCCGGTCCCTTGCCGCGCGGCACGGCCGCGGTGATCTTGTCGGCGAGAGCGTCGTAGGGCACCGGCAGCGTGATGATCCTGACCCCCGACGCGACCTTGGCGGCGTTGTAGTTGGCCACGACCTTCTCGAACGCGGCCGCCTCGCCGCCCCGGTAGGAGTGCCAGACGATCAGCTCCACCGGAGGGGCGGCCATCGCGGTCAGGCCGGCCAGGATGGCCACCGCGGCGCACAACGTTACGCGAGAACGTCCTCTCATCGCGATCCTCCTTACCCGAGACGCTGCTCGGTCTCGGCATCGAAGAGATGCAGGGAATCCAGCTCGATCATCAGGTTGACCTTGTCGCCCAGCTTCGGGACGTGGTGCGGGTCGAGCTTGGCGACCAGCATGTCGTCGCCCACCCGGCCGTGCACGACCACCTCGTTCCCGAGGGGTTCCGCGATCTCCACCTCAACCGTGAGCGGGTGGGTTTCGCCGTGCGTCTCCGCCCCCGCCTCCAGGATGTTCTCGGGGCGCACGCCCACCATCACGCGGCGGCCAGCGTTCTTTTGCGTTACCGGGCGCAGCGAGGCGGGCACCGGGAGCGTGTACTTCGAGGCGGCAAGGGAGGTGCCCCCGTCCGCAATCGTGGCCGCGATGAAGTTCATCGGCGGGGTGCCGATGAAGCTCGCCACGAAGAGGTTGGTAGGGTGATCGTAGAGTTCCATCGGCGTGCCGACCTGCTTGAGGTCGCCGTCCTTGAGGACCGCAACCCGCTGACCCATCGTCATGGCCTCGACCTGGTCGTGGGTGACGTAGATCGTCGTCGTCTTGAGACGCTGTTGCAGCTTGGCGATCTCGGCCCGCATCTGCACACGCAGCTTGGCGTCCAGGTTGGAGAGCGGCTCGTCGAACAGGAAGACCGACGGCTGCCGCACGATCGCCCGCCCCACCGCCACGCGCTGGCGCTGGCCGCCGGACAGCTCGCGCGGCTTGCGCTCGAGGAGGTGATCTATGCCCAGCATCTGGGCGGCGTGATTGACGAGCTTGTCGATCTCGGCCTGGGGCATCTTCCGAATCTTCAGGCCGAACTCGAGGTTCTCGCGAACCGTCATGTGGGGGTACAGGGCGTAGCTCTGGAAGACCATCGCGATGTCCCGGTCCTTCGGGGGAAGGTCGTTGACGACCCGGTCCCCGATCGTGATGGTCCCGCCCGTGATCTCCTCGAGGCCTGCGATCATCCGGAGCGCCGTGGACTTGCCGCAGCCGGATGGCCCCACCAGGACCATGAACTCGTGGTCCTTGATCTCGAGGTCCAGGTCCTTGATCACCGCCGTCTTGTCGAACCGCTTCTGCACCCCTCTGAGCGTCACACCAGCCATGAGCCTTGCCCCCCGCTCGGGTCCCGAGCCTCGTCAGTGCCGGGCTGCGCGAACTAGAATTTGAGCCGTCTTGCCATTCAAGGTCGTCTCGACGGTGCCCGTTGTCAAGGGCACCGCCACCCCGTTCCACTCGTCCCGCACCGGCCCGCTCCCCCATCCCTCGGGCGCCGGGAACCGCGCCACCAGCGGCTTGTCACCGCGGTTGACCGCCACGACCACCGCATCGTCGGAGGACGGGTCCTTCTGGAGGAAGACCAGCAGATCGCCCTCGGCCACCAGCTTCTCGTGCACCCCGCGGGACAGAGCCGGGTGGGCCCGGCGGATCGCGATCAGCCGCTTGTAGTCGGCGCGAAGCGCCTCGTCCCTGGGCTTCCCCTCGCCCGGGAGGATGTTGCGATCCCCCCACGGCATGTCGCTGCGGTTCTCCGGCCAGTCCCCGCCCGGGCGCCCGACCTCCTCGCCGTAGTAGATCACCGGGATGCCGATCGAGGTGAACTCGAGGACCGCGGCCAGACGGAAGAGCGTCGTGTCGCCACCGAGCTGGTAGAGCGCCCCGGGCACGTCGTGCGAGGAGAGGAACTGCGCCAGTAGGTAGCCGGGTCGCACCTTCTCCCGCGACTTCAGGTAGCGATCGAAAGCGACCGCACGCCCGCGCCCCTGCACGAAGCCGAGCACGCTGCCCTGGAAGCCGAAGTCGAAGCCGGCGTCGAGCTCGTCTGTGGAGAACCAGGGGTCGAGGACCTGGGCGTCTCCGCCCCACACCTCGCCGAGCAGGAAGAACCCCTGACCGAGCTGCTCGCGGGTCCTGCGGCGGTGCTCGTCCCAAAACGGGTGGCCGGCGTGCTTGACCGTGTCCAGGCGGAACCCGTCCACCCCCGACCCGGCCGCCCACCCGAGCTGAGCCTGCAGCAGGAACTCGGCCACCTCGGGTTGCTCCGTCTTCCAGTCGGGCAGCCCCGCGACGCACATCGTGAGGTCGTCCTGCCCGCAGGTTCCGGCGTCCTCGGAGCGCAGCCAGTTCTTGGTATTCGGGTCTTTGAGGTAGTGCGACCCGTAGCCGGCGTGGTTGTAGACGACGTCGAGCAGGACCTTGATCCCCCGGCGGTGGCACTCGTCAACGAGCGTTTTGAGCTCCGCCTCGCTCCCGAACCGCGGGTCGAGCCTCGTGAAGTCGTCGGCCCAGTAGCCGTGGTAGGCCCAGTCGGGAAACCCGGCCCCCGTGACGAAGCCGTCGATGTTCTTGACGACCGGGGTGATCCAGACCGCGGTCGCCCCGAGCCCGGCGATCTCGTCCAGGTGCTGGCGCAGCCCCGCGAGATCGCCCCCGTGGAACGCCCCCTTCGCCGAGCGGTCCACGTTGGCGTCGTTGGCGAGGTCGCCGTCGGCCCAGCGGTCTGTGATCGCGAAGTACAGGACCGCCTCGGACCAGCTGGCCTGCGGGACGACGGTCACCGGTTGGGCGGCGGGCGCCGCCGCCCTCGGTGGCGCGGGCCGGGTTCCTGCGCACCCCCAGACCAGCATGAGGCTGATGAGGCACCCGATGATTCCGCACTTCTTCACAAGTGAACAAGACGACGCGCGTCGCGGACAATCGGCGTACACAGGCATCCGGCCTTTTGGCCGGCGAGTATAGTCAGCGCCATCCGACCAGGCAAGGGGAAGAACCTCTCCAGCAAGGCGCGTCTGCACTGATGTACACCGTCTCGGCCCCCTATCTCGTTGTTGATTCTCAGCGGAAGCATCGCGTCCACGATTAGCCCCCCCAGCGCCCAGTCATTCAGGATGCTGCCTCTGCTCGAGGGGCGGCTCGTGGCTCACGCGGGTCCGACCGCGCCGCAACCCGGGCCAGCGGTCCGCCGGAAGTCGAGCGATCTCGACACCAGGTCGCCGCATGATCACAAAGTCTCAACGTTGTTCGGTAGTTTGGACAAAAGTTCTCTTTTCTGTACATTGCGGCCGGCCACGTCGCTTGGGACCTTGCGAAATTCAGGCAGCCCACTTGCATGACGCTTTCTCAGAAACCAGCGCCGTTCCGAGACGGCGAGGAGGAGGTGTAGCGAGGAGACGCCAACTGCCCGTACGTAGCTGCCTGCCCGACTGTTGGGTAGCAATCGCGGTAAACCAGGAGGAAGGAGGATTCACCATGAAGTTTCCGAAGTTTCTCATCTGTGTGGTCGGCATTCTCGCCTTCGCGCTGCCGGCGTTCGCGCAGACGCTCCCTACCGGGACCCTCACCGGTCGCGTGGACGACGGCACGTCGGCGTTGCCCGGGGTGCTGGTGACGGTGGCCTCGCCGAACCTGCAGGGCGTGCGCAGCGCGCTCACCGGGGTCAACGGCGACTACATCTTCATGTTCCTGCCGCCGGGCGAGTACAAGGTGAGGTTCGAGCTCCAGCAGTTCCAGACCCAGGAGACGACGGTCAAGATGAACGCTGCGCAAACCCAGATCCTCAACGCCACGTTGCCGCAGGCCAAGGTGGCGGAGGAGGTGACGGTCACCGGCTCGTACGAGACGATCTCGGGCGCCGCCAACGCGGCGACCACGTTCACGAAACAGCTCGTCGACGAGCTGCCGGTGGGGCGCACCATCGCCGCGGCGGTCATCGCCTCTCCCGGCACCAGCGACAGCGGCCCGGGCGGCAACATCACCATCTCGGGCGGGCAGTCGTACGAGAACCTGTGGCTGGTCAACGGCGTCGTCGTGAACGAAAACGTGCGCCAGCAGGCGCTGACCCTGTTCATCGAGGACGCGGTCCAGGAGACCACGACCACAAGCTCGGCCGTCTCCGCCGAGTTCGGCCGCTTCGCGGGCGGTGTGGTCACCATGCTCACCAAGTCGGGGGGCAACCAGTTCTCGGGGTCGGTGCGCGCCGGCCTCACCAACCCGTCCTGGGCCTCGCAGAGACCGGGCGAGGCAAAACCGACAAACAAGACCACCACCATTTGGGAAGCTACCCTTGGCGGCTTCGGCTGGAAGGATCACATATGGTTCTTTGTCGCGGGGCGTGACACCGGCAAAGCGGTCACAAGCCGCCAGACCTCGCTCACGAACGTCCCGTACGACACCGT
>Ga0315284_10006605_pt1 | contig 16515 bp, 13 predicted proteins | sample YL17G09_16_MG_FD_203696 | JGI IMG/M metagenome (GOLD analysis project Ga0315284, IMG submission 203696) | Sediment microbial communities from Yellowstone Lake, YNP, Wyoming, USA - YL17G09_16 | ecosystem: Environmental > Aquatic > Freshwater > Lake > Sediment | place: USA: Wyoming | collected...
TCCCGTTTGAATAAAACTTCTGGATCCGATTGTTGAAGCTATCAGCGACGTAGACATTGTCAGACGAATCAACTGCGACATCCGATGGCCCGTATAACTGCCCGTCTTCTTCCCCATATGATCCCCATTTCGCCAAAAAAGTCCCGTTTGAATAAAACTTCTGGATCCGCTCGTTATTCGCGTCAGCGACGTAGACATTTCCTGATGAATCAACTGCAAGACCCGAGGGATAGTCAAATTGCCCGTTCCCATCCCCATATGATCCCCACTTCGCTAAAAAAGTCCCGTTTGGATAAAACTTCTGGATCCGATCATAATCAGCAACGTAGACATTCCCTGATGAATCTACTGCTACACCGGTGGGATCTTCGAATTGCCCATCTTCGGTGCCCTCTGCTCCCCACTTCGCTAAAAATGTCCCGTTTGAACTGAACTTCTGGATCCGATCGTTGAACGTGTCAGCGACGTAGACATTGCCCGATGAGTCTACTGCGACACTCTTTGGTACATATAACTGCCCGTTTCCTGAACCAGAATGCCCCCAGTGTGTAACAAATTTATAGTCATCTGACCCAATTGAAAGGGTCGCGTTTACATTATGTGTCCCCCCCGCTGTAACATAGACACTGTCATAATAATCGATGTAATTCGGTTTCGTCACTTTCACCCAATGTTGTCCGACACTGACACCACTAATTTGAAGCGATGTAGTTGCAGTTGTGGACCCTTTATAGATATTGTCAAGGTAAACCGATGCATCACCAGGAGTTGAAGTTACAATAATTGTCCCGGTTTGAGGTGTCGTTAAATATACAAGTTTTATCGCATCATAGCCTACCATTCGCATGAGAGAACGGCTTTCTCCCGTATTGTCATTGAGTCGTATGTATTGATCTCCGCTCGAACTGAAATCATATGTTCCAAGGCTTATCCATACATCACGCAACGGAGATTGATTTATTGTGCTATAGTTAAGTTTTCCATTATGTCTGATTTCGTATTTTGCTTGATTAGAATTCGCTCCGTTACTCGGGATAAAAGCGAAAATTTCGTATTGACCTGAATTAAATCGGCCTTCTTTGTAATTACTAATGTTACTTACATTCCACCTCCCCCAATAATCAGGGTTGGGCGTATTATTCGCGTAGGTCCAAAACGTATGATAATTATATCCTAGAGAGTTCTCCCCCCAAGAAGACCCTTGCTTTTCAAAAAAGGGAGTACGTTCATCAATTACTAGAATATCTTTTTTAATAAAATGATAAGGCGAATACCATAAATCCACAATTTCTTTTGGAGCATACCCTCGATACCGCCATTTAGGCACGGCCGGGGTGGAATCAGGATCTACTTCTGTGCTATAATTTCCCTTTCTAATTCCAAAATGTAAATGTGGCGTCGAGACGTTCGGATACGTTTCTTTGTCAGCTATATATCCTATCAAATCCCCTTTAACAACATCAACGTTGGGGGAAATCAGTCCAGTTTCATTTAAATGCCAGTATACGCTGCAAACGTAACTACCATCCGGTAATTCATGTTCAATTACAACTACACAACCCATGTTGGGATCTGAATTCGAAAGGTGGCTATACCTTACTATTCCGTTCGCCGCAGCGCGAACAGGAGTTCCCTTCACTCTCCAAATATCTTCACCTACATGGTAAGCACCATAATTGGTAACCCACAACCCAAAACTAAAATACGATTGATTGAGCCACGTTCCCCCGTCTAAGGGAAGTTGCCAACTGTCGGCAATGGAAGGACTTTGTAATTCATGTAAAGAATTACCCCCCAAAGGTGGAGAGGCGGATCCTATCCCGCCAACAATCGACAAGATTATGACAAAACTCAGTGCAATCCGAAATATTTTATCCCAAACTTGCGCTTTTCTCATTTTCTCTTCCTCAGTCTTTCATTTGCATCCTATTTCCTATCCTGTCTATTGTATCCGTGAATCCTAAGAATTAATAGAAAAACCAGACAATCTCTGGTGACGGAACTATCTCGACATAAAGCTCTGAATGGCTTAGGATGGGAGATAATAATTGAAAGGTATATATAAAATAATCGGAATTAATTTGGTGATTGCCCCCATCCAGCATTGACAACAGCCCCACCATTGCGGGTCTGATGGTGGATCTCGCGGTTGATGGGGGGAATGGTTATGCAACAGATCGGTAAGTGGGTTGCCGGTCGGTTCGTTCCGGTTGATTGGGTTTGTGAATGCGGGCAGGTGTGGACGTGTTTTTACGTAGCACTGTCTGATTGGAGAGTCTTATCGTGCTGAAAAAAAGAAACATCAGGTGGTTTTGTAGTTCCCTTCATTGGCTTTGAAAGAACTGAACATAGCCATCGCATCATTATAATACTGATCGAACTGGTTGATCTTCTCTTCACGCTCAGGAGCATGGGCATGGAATGTAATGATGTACCCCTTGTCATTTATTATCGTATAGGCACTCAGCACATTAATTTCCTCTATATCCGAATGGAAGTTATAGTCCAACCGGTACGCCCTGGAACCTGATAATTTGAATATTGCATTACGTTTGGTAATTTCAATGTCGCTCCCGGTCGTGATTCGTGCCACATCCTTTACAAAGAACGTATCGAGTTCGGTGGAAACCGGATTGGTATCAACTTCAACTTTAACTTCAGACCTGACATTCACACAATGGCTCTTCTCGGTGTTGCACCGTAGGAACGATGGTGAATAAAATTCGACTACATTATAACGGGTCATGGAAATCTCCGGCTCCAGTTCGTTCACCTCGTTTTTCTGCCAACCACTGGGATAATCGATGCTGAATCCATACCGGGAATTTGAGTACTGGTTAAAGGACGTAGTGAGCGTAGGAACAGGTGTTGTCTTGGATGTGGCAACTGTTGTGGGAGCTGCGGTGGCTGTCGTGGGAGCTGCGGTATCAGAGGATGCCTTTTTGTCAGAAGCTGTAATCGGCTGGATACACCCGGCTGCCATGAGTGATACAACGACACATGTCAGAAGTAGTACTGTTAAAAAACATGATGGATGACATTTTCCGTTCATATATACCTCAGAGTTTGTCGGTTTCTGCTACTAATGTTTAAATCTACCTGTTTTATATTTGAGTTTTATAGTTGAGCGCCAATTCTATTGTCTCAGACTCTCCAAATTCCATCCGGGATCATGGCTTGATCCACGTAATTTCGTAACAATTCCATAGGTTTTTTAAAAGATAATATTAATCCGCAAAGTAATTCTTCTCAAGGTCACCGGTATTGGAGTATCCCCGCTGCTCCCAGTAACCCCGGTAACCCGCATTATCGGAGAGCTCAATTTTTTCGATCCACTTGATCCACTTGTACCCCCACTTGTCTTCTGCCACCAGCTGGAACGGGTAGCCCCGTTCTGCCGGGAGGGTGACATTGTTCATCCTGTACGCCATGAGGATGTCACGGTTTATGACATAGTCAAGCGGGAGTGAGGTCGTATAGCCGTCACGTGCGGTGAAGATCACCGTGGTTGCCCGGGGATTCACGCCAGCAGAACTGATGAGATCGCGGACAAGCACACCCTCCCAGAGGATTGTCGCATCCCAGCCTTCGGTGCAGAAGAGCGTGACGACTTTCGTATAATGGGGATATTTGTAAAGGAGATCGTTATACGTGTACACATCAGTCCGGTCCGTCAGGCCCGTGACCGTGAGGCGGTACTCAGAACTATTGACAACCTGGGGGCCTTTGATGGAGTTTTCCCGGAAATCATTGATGGACGAGAGGTCGTGTCCCTCGTAGGATCGCACTTCTGCCGCAGGAAGGGATTGCGGCCCCTGCCGGCTCACGCATCCCGCGAACAGGGCAAGGAGAGAGACCGTTATGATAACCGAAGAGATTGCGATTACGGTGATGGTCTTATTGTTCATCAGAGAAGAACTGTCCGCGGTATCTCATTAACTATTGCATGGAGGCACAAAATTCTTACCGGCATCATCTGTCCGCCCCGTCCTGAGGGAAAAGGGGATCATCGTCATCCCAGGGGGGTTAACCAGGGTACCAGATTTTGTTCCTGGCGTTTTTCATAATGGAGGGTGTCGCCCGGCCACCTTGCCGGGCCGGGCATTTTTTTTAAATTCACGCACATAAAAAAACCAAAACCCGGACCACCAGGGTAGTTCTCCCTGCGGAGAAAAATATCCGGGTAACTTAAAACAATACTTAATCCCGTTTCACAACGAATACCCAGCTGCAAAGGAGACCAGATCGCATGAATCACACAAGAGTAATTGCAGTTTTTGGGATCATCTGCCTCATCGCTGCTGCATTCGCTGGATGTGCCGGGCCCGCCCCGGTAAACCCGGGAGTTCCCACAACGCCGCCCACGCCCGCAAGAACCGCTGTACCGGTGGTTCACCTTGTGGTGACCGAAGAGCAGAACACCGCGATGGTACGGGTGAACATGAGCACCATCATCACGGTCAGATTACAGGAAAACCCCACCACAGGCTTTGTGTGGAACCTGACCACAACTCCCGGCCTCAGGATCGTCAACGACACCTATGTGCCATCCGACACCACCGGGAAACTGGTTGGATCCGGCGGGACGCATACCTGGGACATTTCAACGGTCGCCATCGGAGAACAGAAGATCATGGCAGTATACAAACGGTCATGGGAGCCGACGAGCGGCAACGAGACCGCCTTCTCACTGACCGTCGTGGTTGCATAAAAAATATTTTCTGGAGATTTTCATTTCATGATGAAATCATCGGAATTGAAGATATTTGGATTTGGTAGTTGCACACTGGCTTATCAGCACGGTACGAGAAAAAAATAGGGAATTAACTCCATTTCCCGGTAACCGGTTTGTCTCCTGATATACCGAAGTTATACTGTCTGTCGATTACCGATCCGTTCCACACACCGTTTCCGTTGTAATCAAGGTAGAATAGGTGCGTTGAGTTCCGGAATACCCCGATCTCAGATTTTCCGTCATTATTCCAGTCCCCGGTTACCGGAAGGTCTCCACTTATACCGAAGTTATACTGCCGGTCGACCACTGATCCATTCCACACACCGTTTCCATTGTAATCCAGGTAGAACAGGTGCGTTGAATTCCGGAATACGCCGATCTCAGATTTTCTGTCATTGTTCCAGTCGCCGGATACCGGAAGGTCTCCGCTTAAACCGAAGTTATACTGCCGGTCAACTGACACTCCATTCCACACACCGTTTCCATTGTAATCCAGGTAGAACAGGTGCGTTGAATTCCTGAATACACCGATCTCAGATTTTCCGTCATTGTTCCAGTCGCCGGTTACCGGAATGTCTCCGGTTATGCCGAAGTTATACTGCCGGTCGACTGACGCTCCATTCCACATACCGTTTCCATTGTAATCCAGGTAGAACAGGTGCGTTGAGTTCCGGAATACGCCGATTTTTGTTTTCGAGCTCGTCACAGTGATATACCCGGCCTTCCGTGTGCTGTTGTATCCACCGGTGTTGTATGCCTGTAGCGTTACATTGTAGATCCCCGGCATGGTATAGGTGTGCGACGGGCTTTGTGCCGATGCCCCGGCAGGTTGGAATCGCCACGTGTCATTCATTAACTCCCTGACACGACCGCCCATCAGGACGATGCTGCCATCCGGCATTGCCACGCTGCTATGACTGCCTCTAGCCATACACCCGGCACTCGTGTTCACCAGCGTCCATGTAGCGCCGTTATCTGTCGACCGCCATGTGTCTTCGTTAGGAAAGCCTCCACTGTCATAACCGCCCATCAGCACAATGCTGCCATCCGGCATTGCCACGCTGGAGTGAACGAATCGTGCCGAATCCCCGGCACTCGCGTTCATCTGAATCCACGTTGCGCCATTATCCTTTGACCGCCATGTATCATTTTTAACGCGGTCACTGCCAACTCCTGTAATCAGCACAATACTGCCATCCGGCATCGACACGCTGGTGTGATCTGCTCTTGCTGACCACCCAGAACTCGCATTCACCAGCGTCCACGTTGCGCCATTATCCTTTGACCGCCATGTGTCGTTCAAATAGTTATTGCCGCCGTTATAACCACCCATCAGGACAATGCTGCCGTCAGGCATCGACACGCTGCTGTGTGACTCTCTTACCGACCACCCGGAACTCTCGTTCACCCGCGTCCACGTGGCACCGTAATCCGTTGACTGCCACGTGTCATTCTTGTAGCCGCTGCCCCAACCACCCATCAGGACGATGCTGCCGTCAGGCATCGACACGCTGGTGTGATCTGCTCTTGCTGACCACCCAGAACTCGCATTCACCAGCGTCCACGTTGCGCCATTATCCATTGACCGCCACGTGTCATTCTTGTAGCCGCCGTCATAACCGCCCATCAGAATGATACTGCCGCCCGGCTCCATCACGCTGGTGTGAGCCTGTCTTCCCGACCACCCGGAACTCACATTCACCTCGGTCCATGGTGCTGTGTATGTCTCGTCACCAAAAAACCATGCCCATCCGCCGGGGTTGTTTGATGATGCGTCAGTGAACTTGACATTGAGCGGAGCTGCGCCTGAGGTGACGTTGGCAGTGAAGTTGGCAACCGGCAGAACAGCTCCGGACACATTAAATGTTGACATTCCCTGTCGCGAAAATGTATACGGTGTTGTACCGTTGGCAATGAAGTGTAGCTCGTATTGACCTCGAAGAGATATCTGGTAGGAATTTACGTACATCCCATCATTTTTTATTACATCGCCATGAGTCCCGTCATCAAAGAGAAGGATTTCATCCGTGACACCATTCGGGTTAGTGATTTTCGTGAAAACCAATGCCCCCCTTACAGGAGTATCAGAATCCGTGATATTTGAATAGATAATTATATTATCGTTGATTTGTGGAGTTCCATTCGGACTATTGATCCCATATGTAATATAAACCGAGCTATTGAGGTTCACAAAAAAAATAAAGGGTTCACCTCCATCTGGAATATCAACACCCCCAATTCGTGCCTTCCATATTCCGGTTTCGGGGTTATCAATAATATAGGACTTACGCGGTTGACATAGTCTGAATGGAGAAACTCCCGTAATAGCTCCTGCAAAAAGGAATCGGATTAGAAAGTCGGTTTCGAGATAAAGAGGGAAGAAGCCGTTCGAGTAATCGAGCGTTTCGACTCATACCAGCTGATACCCGTATGCAGCCGTTGAGTTTCCAAGCGAAGAAAAGCCAGTAATGAAAGAAAAATGTGACCTCGTTGAACTATTTCTTTTCGTCCCTGGCATCTCTCGATTCCGCAACACTGCTTAATGCCTCGATGGTACACTTCGATATTCCACCCGAGATCTTTGAACGATTTCCTGTCGGGTTCTGATGCATCGAGGATATCTGTTGCCCAATGTTCAGCATCTCGATCCGAATGAACAATTCTGAAAACCTTGATGAAACCATATTGGCGCAGGTGAACAACTCTTCCTTCAGGAGGTATGTCAATCTCCGAGATTGGACGATTATACGTGTGATCCGGATCCACCAACCGGTTGGATTTGAGGCGAGTACACCAGTGCCATTTCAGAGACCGGATCAGTTTCAGGTTGTCAATACTCGAATACCATGAATCAAAGAGAACACAATCTGGTTGAAACTGATGCTCTTCTGCTGCTCGGATCATGTCCCTGAAATGGTCGTTTTTATTCTTCCCATCCTTCTTCGGATAATAGATCCGAAAATCAACTGGGACAATTGCTGTACCATCGGTCCAGATCGTCGAGATCAGGTTGATACCCTGAACAACCCGATGGTGCTTCCCACTCCAGTGCCGGGTCACCATGTCTATCCGATGAGAATAAGGTTTGTCCAGGGTGCTGTCGTCAATTACCAGTACACCTTTGTCATGCTCGATCATCCGTTTTGCTTCATTATAAAGCGCCTCCGTGTGGTGAGGCTGCCTTTCTAATAACCGCTTGACGGAATCATGGGCAATTGGGTCTGTTTCGTTGGGAAAGCACCGGGATGCTTCCGAGCATGTGCACGCTTGATACGTCGATATGAGAAAGTTGACAAAATCGATGCTCGTGCATTTCGGGGGATTCACGCTCGTTCGATCTCCATTCCGGGTTTGTATAGCCCTCTATTGGTTGTCTTAGTTCTTAGATCTTTCGGTCGGATCCAAGTGCGTAAGTCCTATAATATATAAACTCTGTATACCATCATTGTAGAATCTTCGTACACCAGGATCATTTCCTTGAAACACTTTGCCGCTCGGGGAAATGAGGGAGAAATTGATTTCACTCCCATAGATTTTTACCGAAGGTGAAATTGTCTGTATACTTGGATCGACGGAGAAACTGATGTCTTTGTAGCCATTTCTGAATACCACACTTTGCACAAAATTATCTGGGTTGAAGGGTTCATCTCCTGAATCAGTGGTAGGCCAATTTTTCGTCTTTGGAAGATCCGGGTTCTGGAGATAGCTCAGGATTTTATCAATAACGGCTTTTGCGTGTGGTGCGGAATTATGGTCTTCCATTCCGAAACAATCCAATCCCCCATCAACGAGATAACTTTGAGCAAGTGCAACCACTCCATCTCCATAGAACGTCTGGTTATAGTTCGATCTCCACCAGCCATCTTCTTTAAATTTTACATCAAGTGTCCTGCCAAACAAAATAGAAGGATATGAAGGACTCTGATTGCTGTTGTATCCAACCATTACCCGATAGATTACGTCTGGATCAATTCCATCACCATTAATTGCTCGGACTGTTTTACTATTGGTCATCATCTCAAATTCTGAAGGAGTAAGTCCGATCCAGGTGGATTGCGGAAAGAAGATATGGATTATGATTCTTAATAGTGGCCAAAGCCTGTCAGCAATGGCTGCACCATGATTTACAGGGGAGACACCGATCCATTGACGGACGTTTTTTGCATACAGGACACCCTCGGAATCCCTGATATTTTCCATATAGTATCTGCTGACAAGTGCCCCCATCGAATGACAAACAATATCAATTTTCCCTTTATAGTGGTATTGATCCCTTTTTTGTTCGGTAAAATTCTGTAATGCAGATGCAATAACTTTGGGATCTTTTGTACTATACGAGGTATAATCAAAAATCCAGACATCATCGGTAGTGTAGTTCCAATTGCCCGGATCCTTTTCAGTATAATAAGGAGGTTTCCAATATTTTGTTTTGGAATCGAATGTTAACCATCTTCCCGTCATATTGTGAACAAGATGGTTCCAGACTTCAGGAGACCCGCGCCATCCATGGACGAGAACAACGGGAACGGGTTTTACCTGAATGAAATCGGTTTTTCTTATTGTGGCTGCTTCCGCACCGTTGCTTACGGTAAGGTTAACCGAGAAATTTCCAATGCTCGTATAGGTGTGGATTGGATTTTGTTCAGCAGAATATATCCCATCCCCGAAATCCCATAACCATGATGTTGGAGCAGGATCTCCGGGTGACGTATCATTGAACCCAACTGTAAGGGGTGTGTACCCTGAAGTTACATTGGCGGTGAAGTTTGCATGGAAAAGCCAAGTAATTGCCATAGAATTACATTCTGGAGTATTGATCAGTGTAGTAATCGATCCTGTTGACAAATCCATCATTTTGATATAAAACTCACTGGAATATTCAGTCCATATAACACGATTACCAGAGATGTCAAAGCTCTCCTGCCAATTCCCTGAATACAGAGTAGTATTCGATCCTGTTGACAAATCCATCATTTGGATAGTAAAGGGATTTGGGGAAGGACCCCCTGCCTCCCATACGACACGATTACCAGAGATAACAGGATACGGCGGATGCCATATAGTATAATTAGTAATCGATCCTGTTGACAAATCCATCATTTGGATAAAGTGGCCAACGTAGGCATAACTCCCATGCCATACAACACGATTACCAGAGATGTCAGGGGTATCCACATAATTACCTGATGACCCAAATGCTGAATACAGGGTAGTAATCAGTCCTGTTGACAAATCCATCATTTTGATATGGGTGTCATACACTTCTAAATAAGGGGGATTAGGAGTATAATTATTGGATTCAAGCCACACAACACGATTACCAGAGATAGCGGGGGTCTCCGCAAAACTACCTGGTGGCGAACAGTACAGGGTAGTATTCAATCCTGTTGACAAATCCATCATTTGGATAGTGTATGGGCCCATATATGGCACCGTCAGCCATACAACACGATTACCAGAGATATCGGGGGTCAGCGCATCACCCGATGCTGAATCTAAAGTGGTAATCGATCCTGTTGATAAATCCATAATTTGGAATGAACTCCCCCACCATACAACACCATAATTTGAATTATTATTAAAAATTGGATAAGCGGATACTATCGGTGGTAAAAACAGTACGAGAAATAGAATGACTGTAATCGCACTTTTTTTTGATAGATGCATCTGTTTAGGTGAAGCCCGTGCATTAGCAAGTGCTGTGCAGGTCATCAGAACGTTAAAAAGTGGATTATATTCATGTACAGTATCATGCATGTTCATGTTCCCCAACGGATCATTCCTGGTATGAGACCTGACTGTGGCTGTCCTGGCATGCCCTCTTTGAATGATTTACAGTATGAATCTGTGATTAGGCGCCATTGTGCTGTCATTTATCCGCTTATGTCTGGAACAACCCAAATTCAGTCAGCCAGACTCCAATATTTTCCTATTCGTTCTTGAGTTGTTAAGCATATCGAACTATTTGTCAAGTATGTTCGCGATATGAAAGAGAGAAGAAATACAGGCTTGATAGTGTAAACAATTTACTGTAAAATCAAAAACGCCCTGATCTGAATAGGGTATGTCAATGAATGACTTTATCCAAGATTATCTTAGCGATAAGGAAAAGGGTCTGAAAGCACTCATCACATTTTTCCTGAATATGCAATGCAGTATGAAGCAGAACAACATTCCAGAGATTTACATGGAGAAAGGGGATCTTGGTATCTTATATATGGGATCGTTAACGAAATTCCCGGTCCCTCACCTACCCGCTCAGGCGATACGATCCCCAGGAATACCTGCCCATGTACTCGTCATAGATCAAGGCAATGTTGATATCGTCCGGCGCCTGGTAGGGTTTTGGCACGTATCCGAGGATCCTCCGCAAATCCCGGCGGATAAAAAATAAACGTGCCTTCACGATTGCCCGCTGCTTTCCGACCGGCACCGGACAGCGGTGGATATGCTTGTGGCAGGACGGGCAGACGACAAGGATCCGTGCTGACGGGTCACGGGCCATCTCCTTAGAGAGACGACGGGAGATCAGGTGAATTTCAAGGGACGACAACGGATGATAATCATGGCAGAGCTCACAGGTCTGCTCAACGGCAATTTTTAGTTTCTCTTCTTTAACAGGAGACATTCCCCTGCAGTCGGTTTCCCGCATGATCCTTCTCCCCCTGATCATCCGACTATTATTAAGAAGAAGATAAAAATTTTCCTGTCCCTTCCGCAGGTTTCATCCATGAGCACGCTGACTGAAATCTGGATTAAAAACCGGACCTGTTAGTATCCACGGACCAAAAAAGGAAAACCTTGGATAAAATAGAGATTTTTGTTGTTAACAGGTCAGTTCAATGCAAATACTCCCTGCCACTCAGATCCGGGGCTGCTGCTGGGTTGCACAATGGAATGTGCCGAACCCTTCAACCATTGCACGGGCATCGATCCCGATAACGTTCCGGTCCGGAAAAAGACCCTGGATAATCTGCAGCGCCACTGCATCATTCGGGTCACGGAAGACCGGTACGATGACAACGGTATTTCCGATATAGAAGTTCGTGTAACTTGCCGGGTAACGTTCATCATCACGGGCAACTTTTGCCGGCATCGGGAGTTTCACGACCTTGAGAGGTGTACCATCCTGGTCGCTTGATTGTTTCAGGATCTCGTAATTTTCCTGAAGGGCCTTGTAATTTGCATCCGCTATATCCTTTTCGTACGCACATACTACGGTTGATGGAGCGACAAACCGGGCAATGTCGTCGATATGGCCATCGGTATCATCACCTGCAATCCCTTCGTTCAGCCAGATCACCTTCACTACCCCGAGGTACTCCCTGAGGAATTCCTCGATCTCATCACCCGGGAGGGACGGGTTCCGGTTGGGGTTTAAAAGACAGGAGCGGGTGGTCAACAGCGTACCCCTCCCGTTCACATCAATGGATCCCCCTTCCAGCACGATCCCCGGAACAAACTGGGGAAGGTTCAGCCAGCGGTTCATGGTTGCGGGGATCTTCCCGTCCCGCACCTGGTCCTCATATTTCCCCCCCCATGCATTGAAGTTCCAGCGCACCATCGCAGTCCGTTTCAGGGATCGGTTGACAACAAAAGTAGGACCATAATCCCGGATCCAGACATCCGAGAAATTGATGGTGTGGAGGGTAACCTGCGTGAGATCTACCTTGGTTTCTTTGAGACGGGTGCGGATCTTACGGTGCACAACCGCAGTGGGAACAAACAGTTCAACCCGTTCAGAGGTGTGTATTGCCGTAAGAAACTCAAAATACGCCTCTTCAACCTCAGGGAGTGCCGGGAAGGTATTTTTGTTGTGCGGCCACGAGAGCCAGACCGCATCATGGGGTTCCCACTCCGCAGGCATATGGAACCCGCGGTTACGGGGTGTGTCCCCGGTACGGAGATCAGGAAACGCCCCGTCATTCCCCGGAAACAGGGTGCAGCATGCAGCATAGGTGTCCGGGCGCCGGTTCCGGAAGAACCCCCACGATTCCCGGACCGCCTGGTTCATGGACAGGTCAAGAGAGGCAATAAGCGTCTCTTCAGAATCTTTGCCCTGCACGATCATCCTGCCAAACGCATCACAGATAAACGATCCGCCGAAGAAGCGGATGTCAGCTTCCTTCCCCACCCGGTTGAGGGCTGCAACATGGACACTGTTTGCTACCGCATGACCCCGCTGGATGAGTTCCCATGCTTCCTGCCAGTTACCTTCAGCAGGTTCCTTGCTGGTGGGATGCCCGAGGGCAGTCGGATAAAAAATAATTTCTGCCCCGTCAAGGGCAACAGAGCGGGCAGCTTCGGGGAACCACTGGTCATAGCAGATGAGCACCGCGATGCGCCCGTACCGGGTTGTGTGAACATAATACCCCTCCCCGGGGTAGAAGTATCCCTTCTCAAAAAAACCGGGGTCCTGCGGTACGTGGACTTTGTGGTAGGGGGTATGGAGGGACCCGTCCGCATCGATGATTACTGCACTGTTATAGAACCTGCCACCGGGGGACTTTTCATAGAGCGGGACGATGATAACGACATTGTGCCGGAGGGCACTGTCAGAAAATGCCCGGGTGGATTCTCCCGGTATCGTTTCTGCGAGAGGTGATGCATTCACGCCAATCCCCTGCGGGAAGTAAAGAGTCCGGTAGAGTTCGGGAAGGCAGATGATCCGGGCTCCGTCTTTTGCTGCCTGCTCAACCTTCGCTACCGCTTTTTTGAGATTCTCCTGCGGATCCGGACCAACTGCCATCTGGATGAGACCAACGATTACGTTTTCGTGCTGCATACGCCTCGTAGTATACGAGTTTTTCTTACTGGGATATCATGCTATCCAAACAGTTTGATACGGTTACGTGATGTTCAGCGGGGAATGGACACCGTTGATCGGGGATACCTGACAATCCCCCGGAAATCGGATATGCGTGCTACTGGAAAGTAAGTTTAACAAAAAGTAAACTATTTAATGTATTATGTTAATTATTATTTATATTAAGTAATGGAAGTTTGACATATATGGATCGTATTGAATATACAAAACTCACGCATTCAGACCATGACCCTGAATGGCGGGAAGGGCATACACTGGTAATCCTCACTGCCGGCGCATGCCTTCTTGCACTCGTGATTGCACTCAAAAATATTCTCAATGTTCCGATTGAACAGCTCACTACTGGTCTGGTCATCACCATCTGCATCTTAGGCGGTATTGCTACATCCTATCCCCTTGTGACAAGGAGACGGTCAGCAACGGTAATCCGGCATCCGGGTCTCTGGATCGCACTCATTGTGATCGTAACCATGGCCATCATTGTCATGTACGCCCTCTGAATCCAAGGACCATCGCCATGAAGCAGAATTATACGATGCTATCCGGATCCGGTCCGGCTTCAGGACGATATGGAAAGGTCCCTGGTAATGCGGGAGGGGGAACAACCCGGTGATTGCAATCCATTGCTTCACTATTACGACCTTCGTCCTGGTCCTGCTCAAGGGCAGTACGCTCAAGCACCGTGATGCTCTGCCGGCATCCATCCTCAATCACGATTCCTCCCTAATTGGCAGGGCAGGTTTCCCCGATATCCTATAACGAGATAAAATCTGGAGAACAGGGTAATGAAAAACAGGATCAAAGTCTACCGGGCATTACGCAACCTTACCCAGGAAGCGCTCGCTGACCAGCTGGGAGTGTCACGGCAGACGATCCTTGCCATAGAGAAAGAGAAGTATGATCCCTCCATGGAGCTCGCGTTCAGGATCTCCCGGTTGTTCAAAGTCCCGCTCGAAAAGATGTTCTTTTTTGAAACGGGTAGCGAAGACCAGCCACTCTTTGAAGAGTGACGATGCCGGATAGTTAACTCGCCACCTGATTCCTGCAGTTCACCCGGACCAGGTGCTATCATCAGCTGGGGAACACGGAAACCCTCCGGATTTCCCGGCTGAGCAATTCAGAAATATGCAATAATTTTGGTCAGGGCTGCAAAAAAGGGGAACAGGGAATCGGGAGGATAGGTATTCCCGTACGATTTCACAAGATATAATAACCCCTGCGCAAAATCCCTAAATAACGGGCTCTGCTGTCTTATCGGCATGATTTTTAATTGAAATTGTCCTGATTGCATCACCCCTCGCAGCTAAAAAACGGGTGATGGCATCAGGGATATTCCGGGAAATGGTTTTCCTTCCTACAGCAGTGACCATAGTACCGGACGTTTTTGTACCTCAAATCCAGCCGTTGACCGGGTATCCAGGGTTGTGCCAGCCGCGTTTATGCTTGTTCTCCAGGCCATGTTTTTTTTGGTACTGGTATCCCCGGTGACAGCTTTGGACTGGGCAACTGAAACTGTTGACAGCGCTGGTGATGTAGGACGATATACCTCGCTTGCCCTTGATGATGCAGGTAACCCCCGGATCAGCTATCTGGACTGGGGCAATGGGAAACTGAAATACTCAGCAAAGAATGGGGGAACCTGGACCAATGAAACCGTTGATACAACGATTGGTACAGGAGAGTTCAGCTCATTAAAACTCGATGCTTCCGGACAACCTCTCATCAGTTACTTCGATGGGGGCGAAAATCTGTTATTTGCTCAAAAAACCGGGGATAGCTGGACAAAAGTTGTTGTGGACAGCGGGAGTGTGGGAAGATACACGTCACTTGCACTCGATAGTTCCGGCAATCCCCGGATCAGTTACCAGGACTGGGGCAACGGAAAACTGAAATATGCACAAAAATCCGGGGGACTGTGGACCAATGAGACGGCAGACAATTCACTGAATGTCGGTACCTACTCATCCCTGGCAATGGATAATGCCGGTAACCCGCACATCAGTTATTACGATGCAAGGCGGGTATACCTTAAGTATGCAGTAAAGAGCGGGGGGCAATGGACAAATCAGACGGTAGATAATACCGGGGTTGCCGGATCGTATACATCGCTCGCACTCAATGGCTCAGGAAATCCCTCTATCAGCTATTATGATGGAGTCAATAAGAATCTGAAGTATGCCACAAAAACAGGAAGTTCCTGGACGAAAGAGATAGTGGACAGTGCCGGGAGTGTCGGGAAGTATACCTCACTTGCACTCGATGGTTCAGGAAATCCCCACATAAGTTATTATGACGAGACCAGTGGTCACCTGAAATATGCTACAAAAACCGGCACGGTATGGACAAACGAAACCGTTGACCCTGCGGCAAGTGTTGGAGAGTATTCATCGCTTGCGCTGGATAGTGCAGGAATTCCGCGGATAAGTTACCGTGATGGAGGACAGGGAGACCTCAGATATGCCACCGGCATTGCCCCGTTGCTGCTGAATTTTACCGCTTCACCACTGAATGGTACTGCCCCGCTTACGGTTGAGTTTTCAGACACTTCAACAGGAGGTCTGCCATCACTGTGGAACTGGTCGTTTGGTGACGGGACGTGGTTTAATACCAGTGTGCCAAACCTGCGAAACCCGGAGCATGTGTATGAGACACCAGGTACATATACCGTGAACCTGACTATCCGGAATTATACGATCACCAGTACACTGAGCCGTGCAGGATTTGTCACGGTTGTCACCCCACCAGTAACACCTGATCCTACTCCAACGCCGGATCCTACTCCAACGCCGGATCCTACTCCAACCCCGGATCCTACTCCAACCCCGGATCCCACTCCAACCCCGGATCCTACTCCAACACCGGATCCTACTCCAACCCCGGATCCTACTCCAACACCGGATCCTACTCCAACACCGGATCCTACTCCAACACCGGATCCTACTCCAACACCGGA
>Ga0315284_10006606_pt1 | contig 16514 bp, 13 predicted proteins | sample YL17G09_16_MG_FD_203696 | JGI IMG/M metagenome (GOLD analysis project Ga0315284, IMG submission 203696) | Sediment microbial communities from Yellowstone Lake, YNP, Wyoming, USA - YL17G09_16 | ecosystem: Environmental > Aquatic > Freshwater > Lake > Sediment | place: USA: Wyoming | collected...
CGATCGCTCCCACCCCGTAGATCGGCTTGAAGCGGAAGCCGATGTAGACCAGCATGCCCAGGAAGGAAAGGCCCACAGCCAGAGCCGCACGGTTGCGCAGATCGGAGCCCACCACCGCGCCCACGCTTTGATTGCCGACCACGGCAAAAGGTCCGGCATACATCACCTTCCCCATGCTCTCCAGGATGGTTGGACTTGCCCCCGGTACATTCTTCAGGTCGTTCAACGACCCGACAATCCCGCTCTGCGGCGGTGCATCGCGGTGAGCGATCATGGCAACAGCCAGATCGCGATAATGCTTCTGGATTTCCTCGGAAGTCTTGTTCTGACCCTTCAGATTCTCCGGATCGGCATCGAGCAAAGTTTTCGCGACAGTGTCGACTCCCACGTTGTTAAAGTCGATCAACGTGGAGTTTACATGTTCCGGGTCAAAGGTTTGCCGCAACAGCTTCTCCAAAGTCTTTCGGGTTTCATCTACATTCTGCCCTGCGGCGATCACCGTTTCCATGCGCACCATGACTGCGTTGTCGCTAACCTTGCCCAGACGCTGAATGATCGATGCACCCACGGCCTCGGGCTTCATGGCGGTGCGGATGAGATCCACATTTGGAGCCTGATTGAACTTCAGGTTCACCACCGTGCCGCCCTTGAAGTCAATGCCCATGGCCAGTCCACCATTGATGTTGCCATGGTAAAACCAGCCGATGATGCCGAACGCGAGCAGGACCCACGACAGCCCGAAGAAGTACCACTTCTTCCCCAACCAGTCGATTGAGACATCCTTTAGGATTTCCACGCCGAACTCCCAATGATTACCGGAGCGCCGGGATTCGCCAACATTCGGCTATCTGCTGCCGTTTTGTTGGACCCCGCCGCGCCCGTCAAGTTCCCTTAAATTGATAAAGACTCTGCTTTTTTCCTGCTCAGCGTCAGATCAAACAGACGGTGCGAAACATAGACCGCGGTAAACATGTTTGCCAGCAGGCCCACGGTCAGCGTGATGGCAAATCCGCGGATTGGGCCGGTGCCGAACTGAAAGAGAAATGCGGCCGAAATCAAAGACGTCGAATGCGTATCAAAAATCGTCCAGAATACCTTGCTGAATCCGATATCGACCGCGGCCCGCACCGTCTTTCCTGCACGCAGCTCCTCACGGATGCGTTCGAAAATCAGGATGTTGGAGTCAACCGCCATACCTATAGTCAGGATGACTCCGGCGATGCCAGGCAGGGTCAGTGTCGCACCCACGGCGCCCATAAATCCCAGGAGGATTATCAGGTTGCCGAACAGGCACCACACGGCATTCAAACCGGCATGTTTGTAGTAGACGACCATGCCGATCATTACCAGACCGAAGCCGATGATTGCGGCGGTGACGCCGGACCGGATCGAATCGTTGCCCAGGGAGGCCCCGACCACCCTTTCCTCGGCAATCCTGAGCGAAGCCGGCAGTGCGCCGGACCGGAGCACAAGCGCCAAATCTTCAGCCTGCTGAACGCTAAAAGTGCCGCTGATCTGACCTTCGGCACCGATGGTTGTCTGGATTATGGGTGCGGATTTAACCATGTTGTCAATCACGATCGCCAGCCGATCCCCGACATGGTCTGTGGTAGCGCGTCTGAAGATTTCGGCGCCCGCGGCATTAAGGAAAAAATCTACATTGGGCCGCCCTGTGTTATCGGTTCCGCGGCGTGCGTTTTTCAGATCCTTGCCTGTGATCGTCGGCGCGGCGCTCACCACCAGGTAGGTAATTCCACCCTGCTCCGTACGCTCGTCGGCGAAGGGCATGATTTTGTAGCCCTCAGGGATTTTGCCGCCATTGGCCTGTACTGCGGCTTCAATGCTGGAATACGCGCCGCCATTATCCTTTTTTACCATGCACAGGGCCAACTGAGCCGTATCCTGAAGCAAGCCTTTCACGCGGTCAAAATCGTCGATCCCGGGCAGCTCCACGATGATCTGATCCGGCACCTGGCTGCCTCCGCCACCATAGATCTGGAGAGTGGGCTCGGTAACACCCAGGGCATTCACGCGCCGGTCGATGGTTTCAAGTGCCTGCTTCACCGTCGATTCCTGCATGTCGTGCACGATCGACGCCATCATCGTCAGCGAATAGTCAGACTTGCCGTTGTTCGTTGAGCTGCGCACGGTGTATTTACGGGCGTACACCTGGTTAAAATAATCGTACACCTCTTTGGTTTGAGCCGGATCGACGCCAGTGACATCGACGGAAAGCCCATTCCCCTTCTTGGTCGCTTCGAAGGTGACCTTTTTGTCCCTCAAATCATTGGTGATGCGCTCCGCATCCTGAGCCAGTTCCTGATTCAGGGCATCCGCAGTGACCACCTGCAGAACCAGGTGCATGCCTCCCTTGAGATCCAGCCCCAGATTGATGCGCGAGAATAAGCCGCTGTTACCGCCCCATTCTCTCGGACTTGCGCACAGGTAGAGAGAAACAACCATAATGGCTATGATGAACAGGAACTTCCATCTGAGATTCTTTTGCATGACGGTACCTAACCTTGGATTTTATAGAGCCTTTTCCAGGAAACTCATTCGGTGGTAAGACTCGAACTAGCTGCTCTGAGGAGTATCTTCAGGAGCCTGCAATCCCGAGATCGCGTTTTTGGCGATCTCTATTTTCACCTGATCGCTAACCTTGAGGATCAGGGTCTTGTCTTTCACCCCCGCCACCACCCCGTAGATGCCCGAATTGGTGATGACTTTGTCTCCGTTCCGGAGTGCGACGATCATGGTTTCGAGCTTTTTCTGTCTCTTCCGCATGGGCATAAAAATAAGAAGATAGAAAATGACGCCTATTATCAATATGGGCGCAAATTGCATCAAAATGCTTGCAGTATCCGCCTGCTGAGCCAATGTTGGCAGCTGCATTTTACTAATGAGTACCTCCCGACACACCATTCAAACCCCTAGCCTGCATTGTGAAGGAAATTCCGGTTGGACTTGGGACCGCTGCCAAACGTGGAGATGACCTGCCGGAGCCGATAAACTCAATCAGACCGCTTCTCCAGTACCTCCAGCCACTTGCCAAAGGAATTCAATTTTATAGATTCTCTTATCTTTTTCATCATGTCAAGATAAAAGGATATATTGTGCATCGTATTTAGCGTGGCGGAAAGATATTCGCCCGCCATGAACAAATGTCGCAGATAGGCTCGCGAATAACGCCGGCACGTCAGACAGGAACACTCCGGATCCAAAGGCCTTTCATCCTCGGCATAGGCAGCGTTTTTAATGAGAATTCGGCCCGCGCTTGTGAACAGGCAGCCATTGCGGGCATTTCGCGTTGGCAGGACGCAATCAAACATATCCACACCAAGGGCCACGCCCCGGATCACATCCTCCGGCGTCCCTACACCCATCAGGTAGCGCGGCTGCTGCCAGGGCAACATCGGAACCGTAGCTTGCAGCACTTCCAACATCACGTCTTTTGGCTCCCCAACGCTCAGCCCGCCGATTGCCAGACCATCGAATCCCATCCCCAGAAGCTCATGCGTCGATTTTTGCCGCAAATCCGCATACACACTACCCTGGACAATTCCGAACAAGCCCCCGGGGACCGAAGCCTCGCGGCCCCAGCGTTCGCGGCATCGGGTTGCCCAGCGCATAGAGAGCGCCATCGATTTTTCCGCATCAGCGCGGCTGCAGGGATAGGGCGTACACTCGTCAAATACCATCGCAACATCCGCACCAAGAGCCAGCTGGATCTCCATTACCTTTTCCGGGCTCAGAAAGTGCCGGCTGCCGTCAAGATGCGATTGGAAATGCGCCCCTTCCTCGCTGAGCCGGCGCAACTCACGATGGCTGAAAACCTGAAATCCGCCGGAATCCGTCAGAATCGCCCGGTCCCATGACATGAAGCGGTGCAGCCCGCCCAATCGTGCGATTGTCTCTTGTCCGGGGCGCAAATAGAGATGATAGGTGTTGGACAAAAGAATCCGGCAATCACATTCTTCCAGCCACTCATGCGGCAGAGCCTTCACCGTCGCCGCTGTCCCCACCGGCATAAAAACCGGGGTTTCGATATCGCCGTGTGCCGTGTGCAGCCTGCCCAATCGCGCCGAAGTACTTCTGTCATGACCCAACACCTCGAATCCAAAACTCATCCTTGTCTGCAACCTCCGACTGAAAGGTACGTCATTTGTCTATCCCAGATCAAGTTGTCGCAAGGGAGCGGTCGCCGGAGTTGACAGGACCGGAGCGTGAAAATATGATTATTGATTCGGCTTGGAGCGATTAACTCTTCCGGGGGATGCCTCGATTGGCTGCAGGAAAAGACGGCGCCATTGTGGTCACGGGTGCCAGAGTTCACAATCTGAAAAACATCACGGTCCAGATACCGCTCGGCTCTCTGACCGTTGTGACGGGTGTTTCCGGCAGTGGGAAAAGCAGTCTGGCCTTCGACACTCTTTATGCCGAGGGACAGCGCCGCTATGTCGCTTCGCTTTCCGCCTACGCCCGCCAATTCCTTGATCGTGTCGACCGCCCGGACGTAGATGATATTGCCGGCATTTGTCCGGCGCTGGCCATCCGGCAAAAAAGCTATACCAGGAACCCGAGATCGACTGTAGGCACGGTAACGGAAATCAATGACTACCTGAGGCTGCTCTATTCCAGGATCGGAATTACGCATTGCCGCGTTTGCGACCGAATCGTTGAAAAAGATACTCCTGAGAAAATTGCTGACTTCGTCATGTCGCTGCCGCGCGGCCTCCGTCTATACATTTGTTGGCCGCTGGCGCTCGATGGGACTGGAGCAAGCCAACAGGAGAAGAAACCTCTCAAACATCGTACTCCGGCCCACGAATCAGTCCAGGGTCAGACCCCGGCATCCCGGTTGGCGATGATCCTTCCCGGCTTGCAGCAGCAGGGATTTTTGCGGCTCTCGATCGGAGATCGATTGGTCGACCTGGCAGATGCCGTTGAAACCCTGAGCGTCAGTCCGGCAAAAGAGATTCACGTGGTCGTGGACCGCTTGTTGATCCGGGACGATATCCGTGAGCGACTCGTTGATTCGCTCGAAGTGTGCGGCCGTGAATCCGAGGGCCGGATTGAACTGCTCCTGCCTTCTGACCCCGCCCTGGATATACCTCGGCTGCTCTCTGACCGTTTTCCCCAAATCCGCTGGATTCATCATCCGGCCGGCACGCTCCTGAAATTCAGCGAAAGCTTCGAATGTCAGCTTTGCGGCATTGCCTATGAGGCTCCTGAACCGCGCCTTTTCTCATTCAACAATCCCTTTGGCGCCTGTCCGGAATGCCAGGGATTTGGCAATACCGTAACCATTGATTTCGATCTGGTAATACCTGACAAATCCAAAAGCCTGGAAGAAGGAGCGGTCAATCCCTGGACCAAGCCTCGATGGCGAGGCTTGCAGAGCCGCTTTTTGAAGTTTGCCCAAAAAGAAGGCATCAACGCTGCAATTCCTTGGGATGAGATGCCAAAGGAACACCGGGATCTTGTGATCGAGGGCAAAGGCAGCTTTCCCGGCATCAAGGGATTCTTCAAACTGCTCGAACAGAAGAAATACAAGATGCACGTGCGCATCTTCATAAGCCGCTACCGGGGATACATCGTCTGTCCAAGCTGCTCCGGGGAGCGCCTGCGACAGGAAGCACGGAGCGTGCTTGTCGCCGGCAAGCGGATCACAGCGGTGGCCGGTATGACCATTCGCGAGGCCGCCGATTTCTTCCAATCCCTGCAACTCACTCCTGAGCAACAAGCGATCTCGAAGAAGATTCTTGACGAAATCCGCCACCGCCTGGATCTGCTGCTACGCGTGGGGCTCGATTATTTGACGCTGGATCGCCTCTCCTCTTCCCTTTCGGGCGGTGAGTCACAGCGCATCCAGTTGGCGACCTCTTTGGGTTCAACCCTCGTGGGTGCTCTATATGTTCTCGATGAACCGAGCATTGGGCTTCACCCCCGTGACAGCAGGCGGCTGATTGAAATCCTCGAAAGATTGAAAACGATGGGAAATACCGTTCTGGTCGTGGAACACGATCGTGAGATCATGCGCGCATCCGATTACATCATCGATCTCGGCCCCAGGGCCGGCGATGGCGGCGGGGAGGTGGTTTATCAAGGTGATTTTGCCGGGCTCTGCAAGGCAGAGAAATCCCTCACTGGGCGTTACCTGAACGGCGAGATGAAAATCGCCACACCGATTTTCCGGCGCCGGAGTGACGGCCGCTATCTGGAGATCATCCGCGCCCGCAAGCACAACCTCAAGAACCTTACCATCCGCATCCCCCTGGGAATCTTTGTCTGCATCACCGGTGTCAGCGGCAGCGGCAAGTCTACCCTCGTGCATGACGTTCTCTTCAACGCGATACAAAAAGCCAAGGGGCATGCAACGGAAACCCAGGACAGCTGCGACTTGCTTCGCGGCGCCGAGTTAATTCTGGACACCGTCCTTGTGGACCAGTCTCCGATTGGAAGGACTCCCCGGTCAAATCCGGTGACATATATCAAAGCATTCGATGCCATCCGCCAGATTTTTGCCGGCACGCGCGACGCATATGCGCGCAACCTGCAGCCAGGCCATTTCTCTTTCAACCTTGCCGGTGGAAGATGCGAAACGTGCCAGGGAAGCGGGACGATAACCGTGGAAATGCAGTTCCTCGCCGACGTCGAACTGACCTGCGAAGACTGCAAAGGGAAACGTTACAAGAGCCTGGTTCTGGAAGTGCAGTACAAAGGCAAAAACATAGCGGAGGTTCTCGACCTCACGGTGCACCAGGCAATCGAGTTCTTTGCGGGCCACAGCAAGCTCGTCAAGCAGCTGAGGGTACTTGAAGATATCGGGCTGGGCTATCTGCGCCTGGGCCAATCCGCCAATTCCCTTTCCGGCGGCGAAGCACAGCGGATCAAGCTGGCAGGCTTCATATCCGGGCATCGTGCCAAAAACACTCTTTTCATTTTTGATGAGCCGACCACCGGCCTGCACTTTGACGACATTCGCAAGCTTCTGACTGCCTTTGACAAGTTGCTCCATGCCGGAAATTCCCTGGTGGTAATAGAGCACAATCTGGATGTCATCAAAAGCGCCGACTGGGTCATTGACCTTGGCCCGGAAGGCGGCGCTGCAGGAGGAAAGATCGTGTTTGAGGGATCGCCGGATGATCTTATTTCCAGCAGCCAGTCCTATACCGGCCGCTTTCTCAGGGACTATCTGAAATCCATCGGCCCAACTAAGTAATCTAATACTCCTTCCTGATGCGCCTGAATGCTGTAATTGCAAAGGCTCGGTCGCGAAATTTTGCGTTTCTTGAATCCGCAGGGTTGATTAGGTATGATAGGGATGCTCCTGCAATGTTGGTGATGGCAAACTTTGTTTGAGCCAACATTCTATTTGATGGGAGCCCGCGTCGTTCGGCGGTGAGCAAACTTTTCCTTCGGGAACTTGATTGCCTAATGCAGAGCGCAGGGCGCCCCCTTGGCAACAAGGTTCAAATAGATGATGCCACACGGCGGCGCGGGAGCATTTTTTTGCCCTGGCGACGGCCGGGCGGACAGATTCGGAAACGACGGGTATGCGTGTTTTATTCATCGGAGACATCTTCGGCAAACCGGGAAGAAAAGCTCTCTATGAGAAACTGCAGGGGCTGGTCCAGGCGCAACGGGTCGATTTCTGCGTGGCCAATGTTGAAAATGCGGCCGGCGGATTCGGCTTGACCCCCCAGATCGTTGATGAATTCCTCGATGCCGATATCGATGTCCTCACTTCCGGCAACCACATCTGGGATAAGCGCACCATCCTTCCCTACCTGACTCAGCAACCAAGGCTCCTGCGCCCGCACAACTACCCCCCGGCAACTCCCGGAACGGGATTATTTGTCGGGGACAGCCGCTGTGGCGTGAGGGTTGCCGTCATCAGCCTTCAAGGCCGCGTGTATATGCAGCCCATCGATTGCCCATTTACGGTGGGAGAGGCAGCCATCGAAAAGGCGCACAAGCAGACCAAGGTCGTGCTCGTCGACTTTCATGCCGAAGCAACCTCGGAGAAGCAGGCGTTTGCCTGGTATATGGACGGCCGCGTAAGCGCCGTTGTTGGCACCCACACGCACGTCCAGACCGCCGATGAGAGAATCCTGCCGCGTGGTACTGCATATATAACGGATCTGGGGATGACGGGTCCTTATGATTCCGTCATCGGATCTGTTCCTGATCTCGCTCTGGAGCGCTTCCTGAAGCAAATGCCGGCCCGCCTTGAACCGGCGACCGGAAATCTGCGTTTCTGTGGCGCGGTCGTAGAAATCGATGAAGCCACCGGACTGGCAATCTCCATTTCACGTATCAATATTCCCGCTTAAATTCCGACCTTCGACCTCCGACTTCAGACCTCCGACCGGGGCTGATGGGTGGGATACGCAATATTCGGAAGCATTTGCGTCTGCAGATCAACAGCATCTATTTATTTTTTCATCAGGCAAAAGATGGAAGTCAGAGGAAGAGCGGCGGAGGTCGGGTTAGCAGAGGAAGCGGTCGAGCATGGAGACACAGGCCAGTGAGCGGCGGCTGACCGTTTCATCCATCTTCTGCAGGGCTTCGCGGGCGCGGTACAGCTCATCGGCCAGGGTCAGGGCCGCAAGCACGGCCACCCGCAGAGTATCGACAGATCCGGACGAGGCCGCCTGTTCACGCATGCGCTTGTCGAGCACAGCGCAGAGTGAACGCAGCCTTTCCACTTCACCACTGGTTCGGAGAGTGTACTCACGATCGTAAATCTTGACGTTGACGACGCCTGACTGGGAATCACTCATGGCACCCCCCCGCTGTCGGCGATAAGCAGGCCCTGCGGGACTATCTTACCTCCAACGTGGCCAGCAGGCTCAGGGCTTTTTCTACCCGTTCGCGCAAGGCTTCCCTTTCCTTCTGGAGTTGGGCGATATTCTGGTTGTGGCTGGCGGCACTTTGCTGCAATGCCTCATTCTCGCTCTTTAGTTTCTGATTTTCCGCCTGCAGCGTTTCGTTTTCTTTCCGGGAGGCCTTGAATGCCTCCACGACGCGATAGATCTTGTCTTCGAGATGGCTGAAACGTTCCAGGCCCGTGAGTTCCAATTGAGAAATAGTCTCGGTCATGTCCACCCTATCTGTTTTCAGCGCCGAACTGATCACGCAGAGATGATCTGATATTATCGCTAAAGCCCTGCACACGGTCAACCGTGAGGGTCCCTTCGCGGTCCATAAAAGTAAGCCGTAGCGTCATACTGACTCGTCCAGCGGGGATCTGGCCGCCCTCGTAAACATCGATCAGATCCAAAGCCGCCAATTCTGCGATCTTAAGCTCGAGAATCCCCTGGCGCAATGAGTGATAACTGAATTCCTTCGAAACCACGAAGGAGATATCACGCTCCACCGAAGGAAAACGCGGAAGAGGTTCAAAGCGGACGGCCGAGAACAGGTGCGGGTAAAGTTCTTGGAAATCAATCTCGGCAACATAAACCGCCTGCTTCAGTTTTAACTCTTCTTCGAGGTCCGGATCGAGACGTCCGAGAACGCCCACGCGCCGGCCGCCGATCATGAGTGCGGCAGAAGTCGCCTCATCAAGCCAGCTGATTTGTAAAATGGGCTCAATTTCCGCGGGCGCGCAACGCAACCCTGACAGGAGACCCACGATCATTCCTTTGAGGTGAAAGAAATCATAGTCGCCGCTTGCTCCAAGCCAATTCGGCGGCGACAGACTCCCAGTGCCGAGAATGCCCAGGCTATTTCGCTCCACTACGGCTCCATCCTCACCGCGGCGGAATACCTTGCCGACTTCAAAGAGGCGCACCGACCGTTGATTGTGGTTAAAGTTGTGTTTGGCGGCCCGCATCAGGCCGGGAACCAGCCATCCGCGCATAAACTGTGTGTCTTCCGTCAGCGGATTACGGATCTGCAGCGCCTGCCCTTCGGGCAAGGGGAAACAGCGGTTTTCCTGTTCGTTTGCGAAACTGAGGTTGATGCTTTCACTGTAGCCCAAGCCGAGGAGGATAGCCCTGACGCTGCGCTCGTAGGGATACAAGGAGGAAGGCTCCCCAACCGTCGTGCCTGCCGGAACGGTTGTCGGGATGTTCTGATAGCCATGAAAGCGTGCGATTTCCTCAATCAGATCGGCTTCCAGTTCCATATCTGCTCGGTAGGTCGGGCACTCTACCAGCCATTTTCCCTTTCCCTTGCGCACCGGCCTGAAGTTCAGACGTTTGAGCGTGGATTGGATGAATGCCGACTTCAGATTGACTCCGAGCAAATTCTCAGCGTGCTTGCACGAGAGCTCGATTTCAACAGGATTGATCGGCACCGGATAAACGTCTTGCAGGCTGCCGGCGACGCGTCCGTGCGCCAACTGCTGCATAAGCCGGCAGGTACGCGCGATGGCTGCCGGCGGCCCGTTCCAATCCGCACCGCGTTCAAATCGGTAGCTGGCTTCTGTGGAGAGGCCGAGTTTTTTCGACGTGCGACGAATCGATGCCGGCTGGAAGTAAGCGCATTCGAGAAATACTCGCTTTGTCGCCGTGCTGATCTCCGAATCTTGCCCGCCCATCACTCCGGCGATAGCGACCGGCCCGGAGCCGTCATTGATCAGCAGCATTTCCCCATCCAGTTCCCGTTCCACACCGTCGAGGGTTACCATTTTTTGTCCCGATCGAGCGCGGGCAGCGATGATCTTCCCTCCCCGCAAGCGGTCGAAGTCAAAAGCGTGGAGTGGGTGGCCGCATTCCAGGAGGACGTAATTGGTAATGTCGACGATATTGTTCACCGCGCGCATGCCGGAAGCTTCGAGGCGGCGCTGCATCCATTGCGGCGAAGGACCCACCCGGATGCCGTCGAGAACGAGGCCGACGTAGCGCGGACAGAGATCCGGATCCCGAATTTCGATCGAATATGGAATGCTGAGATCGGCAACATGCAGGGCCTTGGCAGCACGGCCCGATTTTACACGCTTTGCGTACATGGCGCCGATTTCACGCGCAAGCCCGAGGTAAGACAGGCAGTCGGGACGATTGGAGGTAATCTCCAGTTCAAAAACCGGAGCGTCCGGTGCGCCGGTCACGGCTTCGACAACCAGGCCGGCCATGGTGAGGTCCTCACGCAGTTTTGCGAGGTTTTCCGGCAACTCAACGTACTGCTGCAACCACTCGATGCTGATCTTCATGGCGCACCCAAAGACTTAATACATGCCCCGGAAGGTGTGGATCTTACCGCGCCTTTTGCGCGGGTCAGATCTGGAAGCCGAGGCTGACTGTTAAAACTGGCTCAAGAACCTGAGGTCATTCTCGAAAAAGAGCCGGATGTCATTGACTCCATATTTGAGAATGGCCACTCTGTCGATCCCCATGCCCCAGGCAAAGCCGGAATACCTTGAGTCGTCGACTCCGGACATGCGCAGCACTTTGGGGTGAACCATCCCCGCACCGAGAATTTCAATCCAACCGCTCTGCTTGCAGATGCGGCACCCCGTGCCGCGACAAAAGATGCAGCTGATATCGACTTCGGCCCCGGGCTCGACAAAGGGGAAGAAGCCGGGACGCAGGCGCATGCGGAGCTCCGTATGAAAAACTTTCTTGAGGAAGACCTCCAGCATTCCTTTCAAATCTCCCATCGTGATGCCTTGGTCAACGACCAGCACATCCACCTGATTGAACATGGGAGAGTGAGTCGCGTCAAAGGGATCACGACGATAAACCTTTCCCAGACTGACCGCGCGTATCGGCGGCTTCATCGATTCCATTGCGTGCACTTGGACCGTGGAACAGTGAGTACGCAACAGCAGGCTGTCATCGAAGTAGAAAGTGTCTTGCGCATCCCTTGCCGGGTGATTGCGTGGCATGTTCAAGGCTTCAAAGTTGTAGTAGTCCTTCTCAACCTCGGGAAGGTCAAAGACCTTGAATCCAAGGCTGACGAAAATCTCAGCGATCTCTGCCTGCAACTGCTTGATGGGATGCTGCGCGCCGCAAGCAAAAGGAAATCCTGGCCGGGTGACGTCAATCTGCTTGCGGCTCTTCTGCTGCTCGGCCTTCTGAACGGCAGTCCGGACTTCTTCGAGCCGTACTTCGGCGAATTCGCGCAACTGGTTCATGGCCTGGCCGAATGCGGGCCGTTCTTCCTTGGGGAGATCCCGCAGCCGCTTCATTTCGCCGGTGATGATGCCGCCCTCGCGCGCCAGCCATTTGTCGCGCACGCTCTTCAACTGATCCAGCCCGGCTGCCTGGGCCAGATCCTGCTCAAACTGACGCCGCAGGTCTTCCATCCACGCGTTCATCGTCACCCCCTGGAGGAAGGATGGGTTTGGATTGACGATTGACGATTGACGATTGATGAATAGAAAGCTTGGCATCCGTGATTGCCGCGTCATACGTCCATGGTCTATCGTCACTAAAAAAAACGCCCGGCATCGCGGGACACCGGGCGCCATTCAGCAAAATATTGTGAATCCTATGCAGCCGCCAGCGCCGCCTTGGCCGTTTCCGCAAGGCGGATAAACGTCTCGGGATCCTTGATCGCGATGTCGGCCAGGACCTTGCGATCCAGTTCCACGCACGCCTTCTTCAATCCACGCATGAATTTGCTGTAGGAAATGTCATTGCGTCGCGCAGCAGCGCCAACGCGCACAATCCACAGCCGGCGGAAGGTGCGTTTCTTCGTGCGCCGGTCGCGATAGGCGAACCGAAGCCCGCGCTCCACCGATTCTTTTGCGGATCGATGCAATTTACTCTTGGTCAGGCGGTATCCCTTGGCGAGTTTGAGAATCTTCTTGCGCCGCTCAACCCTCTTGTTTCCTCTTGTTACTCTCGGCATGTTTTTGCTCCAAAGTCCGGCGAACCTCGCGCCCATGGATCTGCAGGAACGCCGGCATCGCTTAAAGGTTCAGCATTCTTTTGACGCGATGCGTGTCGGCTTTGCTCACCAGCGTTGATGATGCCAGTTTCCGCACCCGCTTGCGCGACTTTTTGGTCAAGATATGTCGGGCGTGACTATGACCACGGACAATCTTGCCCGTTCCCGTCAGTCTGAAGCGCTTCGCCGCGCTCCGGTTTGTTTTTAATTTTCTCACAACAGTCTCCTTACAAAATCACAAAGCTTTGCTTGCGCGCCGAAGCCTCAGAAGCCGCGCCCAGGTCATTTCTTCTTGGGTGCGAAAATGGCAACCAGCGCATAGCCTTCCATTCTCGGCGCCTTTTCCACTTCGGCGATCTCGGCCAGATCGACCAGCAGCCGATCCATGAGCCGGCGCCCGATTTCCTGGTGGGTCATCTCACGACCCCGATGGACCACGGCGGCCTTGGCTTTATCGCCATCCTCGAGAAAGCGGATGATGTGGTTCCTCTTAAACTGATAATCGTGTTCCTCGGTCTTGGGCCGGAACTTGACTTCCTTCAGGGTCACAACCTTCTGATGCTTCTTGGCATCATGTGCCCGTTTGCTCTTCTGATACTGAAACTTGCCGTAATTCATGATCCGGCAGACGGGCGGGGTGACTCCCGGAGCCACCTCGACGAGATCCAGGTCGCGCTCACGCGCATTGGCGAGTGCCTGTTCAGGGGTCATGATCCCCAATTGTTCGCCATTCTCGTCGACGACACGAATCTCTTTCGCCCGAATCATCTCGTTTATGCGAACTCTGATTTGTTTGATCGCAGACCTCCTTCTTTTTGCTTACGAGGCTGTTGCTCTGCCCTGGGGCTATGGGCGCACAGCCCGGGTACGAATGTATTCCTGAATCCTGGTCAAGAAATCGTCCAACGCTTGAACGCCTTCATCTCCCTGAAAGCGGTTCCTCACCGACACTTTGCCCTGCTCCGCTTCCTTGTTTCCCAGGATGAGCATATAGGGAACCTTTTGCGTCTGTGCTTCGCGAATCTTGTACCCCATCTTCTCATTTCTGTCATCAAGTTCCGTGCGCAGCCCGGCCTCGCGCAAGCGCGCATCGACCTGACGCGCATACGCATGATGACGCTCCGAAATAGGAATCAGCATCACCTGCACTGGCGCCAGCCAGATCGGGAATGCGCCGGCGTAATGCTCGATCAAAACTCCGAAGAAGCGCTCCATCGAGCCCAGGATCGCGCGATGCAGCATCACGGGCTGATGCGCCTGGCCGTCCGCCCCGATGTATTTCAGATCGAAGCGCTTTGGCAAGGTAAAGTCGAATTGCACGGTCGACAGCTGCCAGGGCCGGCCGATGGCATCAATCAGTTTGACGTCGATCTTGGGCCCGTAGAAAACGGCCTCGCCTTCCATGCGTTCATACTCGAGCCCCTTTTCCTGCAACGCCCTGATCAGCGCCCCCTCCGCCATGGACCAATCATCGGAAGTGCCTGCGTATTTTCCCTGCTTCAATTCATCGCGCACGGAGAGTTCAACTTTGTACCTGTCAAATCCGAAGCTCTTCATGACGAACAGAACGAGATCGAGCAACGCCAGGATCTCGTCGTATACCTGGTCAGGGGTGCAGAAAATATGGGCATCGTCCTGCGTAAATCCGCGCACCCTGAGCATGCCATGCAAAACGCCGCTCTTCTCGTAGCGGTAGACCGTTCCGTATTCGGCAAAGCGCTGCGGCAGATCACGGTAGCTGCGCATCTTGGACTGATACACCTGGATGTGACCCGGGCAGTTCATCGGCTTGATGACAAATTCTTCATCGTCGATGTTGAACACATACATGTTCTCACGATAGTAATCATAGTGTCCCGAGGTCTTCCACAGAGCATTGCGTGCAACGTGCGGCGTAATTACAAATTCGTATCCCCGGTTGATCAGTTCGGGGGTCAGGAATCTCTCAATGGCCATGCGCACACGGGTGCCTTTTGGGTGCCAGAAAATAAGACCCGGCCCTGCTTCCTCGGAAATGCTGAAGAGATCGAGTTCGCGTCCCAACTTTCGATGGTCGCGCTTTTTCGCTTCCTCGATCTGCGTCAGATGAGCTTCCAGTTCGGCCTTGGTCCTGAAGGCAGTTCCGTAAATGCGCTGCAGCTGCTCGTTGTGCTCATCGCCTTTCCAATAGGAGCCGGCAATACTCATAAGCCGGAAGGTATCCGGGTCGATCGCTCCCGTGGAGAGAACATGCGGGCCGGTGCAAAAGTCGACGAGGTCTCCCAACCGGTAACAGGAAAGCGTTTGCCCGGCTTTTTCCTGAATCAGCTCCACCTTGAGATGTTCGCCCCGAGCCGAAAAATAGTCGATTGCCTCCTGCTGGGAGATCACGCTTGGTTCAAACTTGAGATCCCGCTTGACCAATTCCCGCATCTTTTGCTCGATTTCGGGAAGATGGGCGTCGGTAAATCTCTCGGCACGCTCAAAATCGTAATAGAAACCGTCGCTGATCGCCGGACCGATCCCCAGATGGGTGTCGGGGAAAAGGGCGTTCACCGCAGCGGCCATCAAATGCGAGGTGCTGTGACGATAGACCTCCAGCTGCTCGACCGAATCGTCGACATTTCCCGTTCTGCCGTCCGCGTAAATCACTTTCACTGCCATAACTTTAACGTGATCCCTCATTCTTGTCGCCCCGGTCTCCGAGGCCAGAAGAAGTGCAGAAACCGTGCTTGTTCATCAACTTTTAAACAGTGTGGAGGTAGTGAGTTGCAACCGAGGCGCAGCTTTCATCGCAGTCATCCCTTAGCGGGCCATGGCTCCTGTGCGGTCATCTTGGTAGGCGCGAGCGGATTTGAACCGCTGACCCCTTCCGTGTCAAGGAAGTGCTCTCCCCCTGAGCTACGCGCCTAGGAAAACAGGGTTTAAAGCTACCAGAAAGCTGGAAAAGGTGTCAACACTAATCCCAGCCAATTCCAGTTATTCGACTCGCTTGGTGGCCGAAATCCCCTTGGTCAGGACCTCAACGGCCTTATCAAGCTGCTCCTGACTTATCTTCTCCTGTAACTGCTTGTATTTGGCGACGTCATCCTGCGCATCAAAGTATGCATTCACAAGCAGATCCTGAAGCCTCTCCTGATCCGGCGACTCAACAGTCGGCTTGATTCCGGTCTCGCGGAGCGTTTCGTCATTTTCTATCACTCGTCCATCCGGAGTGTAGAATTTTTCTGTCGAGAGGATCAGCACGGCTCCGCTCTTTAATTGGATCCGCTTTTGCGTGGATCCCATCCCAAAGGATTTCTCCCCTACGACGGACGCTCTAGCCGAAGCTTTGAGCGCTCCCGCAACGATCTCAGCCGGCCCGGCGGTTGAGCTGTTGATCAGCACCACCAGCGGAAGATCCGTAATGAATTTGTCCGGTATGGCCTTGGCTTCCAAAACCGTTACGCCGCTGCGCGCTCGACTCGAATAGATCACGCCGCTTTTCACGAAGAAGTTTGCCAACTCGGACCCGCTGGCGGGCTCGCCATCTGCGCAGTCCCTCAAATCGAGGATGAATCTCTGCGCTCCGGCGGAGATGAGAGTCTTCAGCTTGATCTTAACCTGGTCCAGCTTACCTGCGGCCAGGGAGGAAACCTCCAGCAGCCCGACACGGCCATCCAGCATCCGCGATCCGACCGCGACCGCCTCAT